>ENA-UOTZ01000173-UOTZ01000173.1-compost-metagenome-genome-assembly--contig:-NODE-173-length-52873-cov-18.503504_pt1 | contig 52873 bp, 25 predicted proteins | sample MGYA00238144_ERZ746983 | MGnify/ENA primary metagenome ERZ746983 (study PRJEB28759, sample SAMN06268863) | compost metagenome | isolation source: single cell | place: USA: California, Emeryville, Joint...
TTCTGTCATACAGAGCCAAATGGGAGACGGATTCTTTGAAGACGAAGGAGAATATACTACTCAATTACCAGCGAATGAAAACTGGCTCTGATAAAGTCTCAGATTTGATCCTAAACTATTGACGGTATAATTAAGTTTTCCTATCGGGAGATCCGCATAGTTAAAAAGGCACTGTCCTTTGAGTTAGTTTGAGTAATTTTTTCTATTAGCCGAAACAGAAAAAATCTTACATCTTCCACCATGATAATGAGCGGAATTTTTGCGTTCTCTAATTTATTATTCGTATTACTCTCTTAGTGGCTGTCATTGCCTTTTTTGATAAAAATGACCGTGTGCTTCTTGAGGCTTGCTTAGTAGAAAGTCAACAATGAACAGAGAGAAAAGGAGAAACTGAATAAATTATTTTGCTCTTTAAGGAATTTCTCAACTTATTTTAAATTAATCATGACACGTGACTCTCCTTGAATTAAAAATATGCAAAAATGAAGTATACCTGTCTCTCCTATTTGTTTTCTTCAAGGAATGAGTCTACATCCATAATATTTCGAGCATTTCTCAGACATAGAACATCGCATTCACATACACAGACGTTGGCTTTTATTGAGCGCCCGATAAAAAAAGTCGCACCCACAAACTCTGAAATTAAAATGATATCTCAAACATTACAACAATACTAACCCAAATAGAACCTTTCCATACTTTCTGTGAAAGAAGTGATTGATCATTTGCTCGTACAGCATCACTATTGTTGTTATTCAATTGAAAAGCTTCTATTCAAGAATTCGTCACTAACAAAGAAATTTGAGAGTGATGGTCAACTTTATCTCCAAGTTACATATATTAGTTTTCATCGAAGCTGAATATACTATCTCCATTAGCCTGTAATCTATCGCCTCGAAACTCATCAGTCATTTAAGCAGAGCTTCAAGAAGATCAATTTTTCGAAAAATATTCAACATTTTTTGAATAGCAAAGAGTTATGGACACTAAATCATGTTCGATATGATATGCCTTCGCAATTATCACCTGAAGAACACTGTTCTACTATATTTGTACTATTCCAATCAAAAATAACCATATTCTGAATAAAAAACTAAAGTAGATCTAGCTAACGATATCTAAACAATGCAAAAGTACCAAAAAAATCTCAAAGAAAGATGGCTATTTAAATTTCCTTAGAATCTAACTTAAATATTTATTTCAGTCGAAATTTTTACAAATAGACAATTAATTAAAATTTCTGTTTTTTTGATCAAACATTCTTAGAACCATCCTGGATTCGAAACCAGTAAGATACTCATCGTGCTCAAAATTAATTTCTACTTCTTAGCGTTAGATCGAGCCTGAGAAAATCCTTCCTACAACGCTCCAAAGCAAGGGTTGGTCGCGATACAAGCGCTTAGAGCATGAAATTTGAGAATTACATCACGCAAACTTAATATTTTTGTTTTTTTGATACAACACTTTGGAAACTCTCACTTGCACCTTATGGAAGCCGGTTCGGATCCAAATTTCCTCTAACAGAAGGAAGAATTACTCAGGATTAAACAGAGCTTTTTCAAAAAGTAAATTTAGTTAACGGCCCAAATTACATATTATCATCAGAATTCTAACTTTTCAATATTAGCCTTCCTGTGCGTTTTTCTAAACAGCTTAAGACGAGATCTACGGTGGAGGAACTAGTTTCACTAGGCACCATTTCATGAATTAGTGCGAGATGAGACGACGATTTAAGGACTCAAATCCATTTTCTCATTTAAATTTGTTAATTGACTTGAGAAGTTTCTACTGAAAACTGATGAAAAAATTTAATAAATCTTCTGATAAAACTATAACAATTTTTAATGCCATATCTCTCTAATAATCCAGTCTATTATAAAAAACTGACCATATTCGATTCGCACTTAGTAGAAAATTCGCTTTATTTGGATATCGTAATATCCTTCGGTCTTTGAGATCCGTACCTTTCTAAATGCCATTTAAATTCCCGTGATTCCTAACTGTAAAAACAGTAATTTAAATAATTTCTTGAATGGAAGCCGGTAGCATGTCCTCGATAGAGGAGAAACTGTCGAGTAAACCCCCAAAAGACTCTAGAAAACAGTTCATTTTTAAACTTTATGACATCGTCGAAGTAAAGCACTCTGATTTGTCGCTCAACTCTAACTATTTTAATCTTCTTTAGGACTCTAATAACTTTGAGTACGTCAGCTGGAGTGCTGATGGGTTGTCAATCTTGCTGAAAGACCAAAAGCACATCATGGAGAAAGTGCTGCCCAAATATTTCTCCCTGACGAGTTATCACTCATTCTTAAGACAGGTAACATTCAATTTTTTCTTGGGCTTGGCTCATCTGATATCGTCTTCATAGCTCTGTTTTTATGGTTTCAAGAGGGTGAAACGTTGGGAAAGGGGTGGCAGCTATGATTCTTATTCCCACCCTCACTTTTGCAGGGGAAGAAAGTAAATAATCCATTGAGTCTCACTTATTTAAACTACTTTTGCGACAGAGACTTACTTGAATTGATTGCACGTAAGAAATCAAGGAACAGGAGGCAGGAGGTGGAAGAATCGATGTCTGACAATAAGCAAGATCTCGTAGTAATTATTTGGGAAATTGCAAACTCTTAATCGTAAAAAGACAAAGCAGGAGGAATCTAGACTAATGGAAGAGCTGAATGTTGCGAAAGATATGGTAACCAAGCTGAGATATGAAAACGACGTTCTGAAAAGAATAATTGGGAGCTTAGAGTAAGAAGTCTCATATTGCCTTAAATTGATTTATCTGAAAAGGAATCAGGCAAGAAATTTCCAAAGCACTTTTTATGGTCCTGGAAACGCCCCATCTTATCAAGATGCTTCGAACCAGCATTCCCGCTACTCCCAATATTATTTTCTTCAAACCCCACAGAATAGCTTTAATCAAAAGATACCTCTGCCTGTCTCTTGCATGCAGAGGTTTGAGCCGGTAAATAGCATCGGTACTCACATTTTCAAGGTAAGCGGATGATTTCAATCAATATTTGTTAATTTTACAACTTTAGACTACCAACACTACAGACCTGCCAGCACAGAATTGGCAAGCCGATAATTGGAATAACCTTAATACTTTTAACGATTCACAGGCTCCTTTTCAAAACCAGATTAATGAAGCCTTCATAGATCAAGAAAATACAGTAAGAGCCGTTTATTTTTCTCATCTAATTGTTTGTTAGGGTTTCCTTAGCACTGAAGTTTCTCCTACACAGAATCAAGTTGGAAGTGAATTCTTTGAAAACCAGGAAGAATTTGATCATTATCATTCAATTGAGACTAGTGTTCAAGGCTTCTTCAACTAGTCCTGGCGCATGTTAGACTAACTGTTTCGAATTTAACTGTTTAGCATTGGCTTCCAATTAGTTATACTTCGGTCATTTGTGTTTATTCATCTAACTGTTCCAATTAGCCGCAAACAGCATTCATAATTAAGTTGCTATTATATACTTCATTTTTTGTGTGATCTCTTATTACTCTCAATTTTTTATAGTGTTACTTGAAAAGATCAAAACGAATTTCGGACAGAAGATTCGATGCGCAAAAAACAGAAAATAAGTTCTATTGATTTGGTTCTTCGAAGTTTCATCTTAGCTTTGAATGAATTAGTCAAGAAATGTGCGATACTACAGTAAATTATAAAACAAACATAAAATCAGGTTTCGATAACCAGAAGTGTGCAAATCCATTTGAACATACCTCTCAAACTAATTGCTTCTCCATTATTAATCTAATTACGGCATGAAATGAACGAAGAGCGCACAGTTCTGTAAGATCGATGGACTGAGATAAAAAAATTTATTTTTATTTCTCACTGTCTATGCTCGCCCTCTCCTCACTGAAATTAACTTCTTGCCAAAAAAATCATAGGGACTTTGAACATGTTGTAGAAGATTGTGCACATAAAAGTAGTAATCAGCTCTTATCTCCGTGTAAGGATAAATTAAGCCGAAGAATTCGGTTTTACAATTGAAACTCTGAGAGCCATGATGACAACTGCTACTTCGAGTCATCGAGCAAGCAAGGGTCTATTTGTCACGCGGTGATTGTTGAAATGCTTGTGCGCCATGAAGAATAAAACCCCTCTAAAATCAACGACAGACTTCAGCTGCCAATGGGAGAAAGTTAGTAGATTCCGTGGGTGTTTTATTTATTAACTATTATTTAACCAAAACCTGAAGTTTGCAATATTTGTTCGGGACAACATATAAACATTTTGAACAGAAAACCCCCTAATTATACATAATGTTCGAAAGATCTCTTGAAATCATTATGTAAGGAAGAAATGTAGTTTATCCCTCATAAAGGTCTTTAAGGCTCACTTGACAGGCAAGCTTTGTAAATTCTAATATCTGACTCTTCCATTCGATAACCCATTGCTACAAAGACAAATCATACACCAACAACAACAAAATTATCTAGAAAGAGATTTGTAGTCTGCGTGATTCGCTCTCAAACTGATAATTTAAGGTTTTTTTTTTTCTTATAAAAATAATAGATTAAGCTATCACTAATTTATGTGTTCGTAGAATCACGAAGTGTTCGAATTCAGTAATTCAAATTTTTTTGTAATAATAGTTAATTTACTGCTTCTGGGCATTAAATTAGGTTCAGATAAAAACTTCTATAGCGTTCTAATAGGAGAGAAACTACCTGCCTAAAGGTACATGGAATTCATTTTATTCATTTTGCTGAGTTCAATTCATTTCTTGATCCTTTAGGACCTATTTTCAGCTTTTGACGCTTGATTCTACAACGGATTAAGAGAGCTTAGTGCAGTTTAATTTTCAGGGCCTAGGACTGACTCAATGATAGGTACGGACTTCATTGCAGTATTAATTCATAAGTTTGCTTAATTCTAACTTCTTCGTTATCGATATAAACATAGTGGAGTTCTTCTACCAATCGCTACGTTATCTTTGCCTCAGATCACAAATCAGATCCATACCTTGAATTGCAAGGCTAAAGCTCTGAATAATGTCTGGTTCACGAGTCTCCATTCGTGGATTCTTTGAATAACGAGCGTTGACACAGAGAATATTCTTCAAAGACCCCTGTTAAAAACAATAAAAATTTGAGTTGCTAATAAAACAAGAATAATTTTTAGGACCATTTTTTATCATTATTCATTTTTATTTCACAAAAATAGTTTATTAGATGTGGGATTAAAATCTTCGGGAGCCTTTAACTCCCATTAATTGATTTGGATTTTGAGTACGTCATTATTCGAAGCCGAAGTTTTTTAATTCCTTCGGGGTCTATGAAAAACAGTAATCTAAATAATTACTTGAAAAAAAGCCTATAATATGTCCTGCATTGAGAAGACAACATCTGATAAACTAACAAAAGAAACGAAGAAGCAGTTCGCTTCGAAGCTTTACGACATTTTGGAGGTAAATCCGTACCATTTGGTGCCTGGTCTCAATTGTCCCGACTAATAGGATAATAATAATCACGAGGCCATCAGTTGGAGTGCTGATGGGCTATCGATTCTGTTGAAAGACCCAAAGCAAATTTTAGAGAAGGTGTTCCCCAAATATTTCTTTATTACAAACTACCACTCTTTCCTCAGACAGGTATGGTTATTCTACTTGCTTTAGTTGATATCATCCTATTAGCTCTGTTTTTATGGGTTTAAGAGGGTAAAGAGATGGGAGAATTTGAGCAAGCATGACAGTTATTCTCACCCTTATTTTTGTAGAGGAAGAAAGTAACTAGATCGAACCCTTTTTTCATATTTTCTCACTTATTTATAAATAGGGACCTACTTGAATTAATTACAAGGAAGAAGCTAAAGAGCAGGAAACAAGAGGAGGAGGCACAAGGAAAACTGGCTGAGAGCCAAAAATTAATGATAGTAATCTTTGAAGCAATATAAAATTACAACTAAATAAGTCAAAGCAAGAAGAGTCTCGTCTGATTGAGGAACTCAATGCTGCTCGAGGCCTTATCAATACGCTGAGCTATGAGAATGAAAATCTGAAACGAGTGCTGAAAGATTTTGAGTAAAATACCCCCTTTTCTCGATTTGAATTAACGTTCCGAAAAGAAGCCAGGAAAGAAATTTCCAAAACGCCTCTTATCAGTCCGGATTTGTCCCACCGAACCAATTGATGGCGCATCAGGGGCCTTGCTATCCCCAGTTCTATATTCCTCCAGTACAAAGGAATAATTTTGAGAATATAAATCAAGTCCCCGCTTATACGCAAAGGTTAGAGCCAACCGCTAATTTAAAGGTTTCTATTGATTTTTCCCCTCGGTTTTGGTGACGTTTTATGTAGACTGCTCCCAAAGGGTTCACAGAGCAGAGGTGGCCGAGCAGTAACTGGGATAGTTGCAACACTTACGATGATCAACAGATGACTTTTCAGAACCAAAATAGCAATGAAGGCATCGATTCTTTAACACAGAGAAATACGGTGAGACTAACTTTATGCTTGAATTAATGTCCAATAATAGGAGTTCATAAAAGAGGCCCTTTCTCAGAATCAAGTAACAGATGGATTTTTTGAGCTTGAAGATAAATCTTCCGAGGCGTTACTACCCAAAGGAAATTGGTTTTGAAGATACCAGGCAAAAAGCAATAAGCAATAAATTATAAGAATTAGTTCTACGATCTCATATTCGGGAACACATATAGTTTGACTCAACCCTTTTATATGCATGTATTACTCCTTTAAGCATTTATAACTTTCGAATGATGTGATCGACAATCAGAATTATCATTTGGTTAGTTATGAAGGAGATTCTGAAATACCCTTAAATACTACGAACTGCATAAATTTTCGACTTAGAAGAGTTCCAAAAGTGAGGAAAGACTGAAAATTCGTGTTTTTGAATAATTAGATTGCACAACATCAAAGTAAGTCTCTGATTGAAGAAAGAATGATTGTTCCTATGAATTACCCTTCTATTTCAGATCTAGTAGCATGCATAAACTACTTCCAAAACTAATTGATAACAAAGCAATGGATCAAATATATTCAGAGAAAGATACGTTTTTGTGCTGAGTAGTCCTATTTTCTTCCCTGAATTCATCCTATGCGTCAACAATTAGGGTCTCATGTACATAAGAAGCTCTTCTAAATGTAAGTAGGAGTCGGAAATAACAATTCTGAGAGGGATAAAAATTCATCGAAGCATCCAACAATGTAGTTGATCTTTTGAGGACAATTATCACAGTCGTATTGCGAGTAACTATGATCAAGAGATTAGCTCTCCGATGTGGCTAGGCATGAAGGATGCTATTCAGTTAAGAAAACACCTGAAATAGACAATGAGAGAGAAATTTAGGAGCATTAGAAGATAGTTGATTTGCAAACCATGATTGTTAAGCAGATTGGAATAAATAGCTCTATACAAGACTTAATCTCTTAAAACCTGTTAAAGATTGTATGATTGAACCAAGCACTTAGCATGACTAACTATTTCTCTCTCGAAATTATTTCTCAATAGTAGCCAATGGCTATTAATATAATCCCAATCGATATTTCTTTCTGTTGTTTTTGCAGTGAGGAATGAAAGCAAAGCACTATCTAGAAACAAAGGATGTCAAAGAAAGAGTGTCTTTGCGTTTAAAGGTTTTAAGACCGCAGAAGAACTTTATTTATGAGCAGTTTTGATAAATAATTCAATAATCCTTCTTTTTATTTGATAAAAAGTTCTTAGAACATGTGTGCTCGAAACCAGTATGTTAACTATTCACCAGGCATAAAAGTGATATTTGAGGCGTTACATAAGCTGGAATTACCAATTCCGCTGAAATCACACTAACCCAAACATTACCAGGTATGCGGTGTGCGATAGGCGAAAGAAATGTAAAACCTGTATCTTTGAGTAAGTTTCACATATCAAACCTCAGTTCTGATTTAACTTTTTCCCATTTTGTCTTTCGAGGAAACTGAGCTTTGCTCATTACTAATTAACGACTTTTTTCTATTTATGAGTTTTGTAACAGCCCAATCTTCGTCTACTTCTCTCAGAAATGGGCCGAACGACGCTGACCCTAAAAATCCTTTCCTTTCTCAATATATAACCGATCCAAACGCTTCATTTACATGTCAGGAACTCAAAATAAACTGGAATTATTGTGAAAAAGTAGAATGACCCTTCGGTTCAAGACTTCTCATTCATAACTGATTGAATACGAATTGCTGAGTTTTAAAAACATTCTCATGAGAAGCTTCTTTAATAAAAGTCAAATAAAACATAGAAATTCTAAAATCCTATGATTCTAAGATTCATTTTTAATAAAACCTGTTTATATCATGTTATAATGAAGAATTCCGAAATATTTGAGATTTTGATGATCCATTCGTGTTTATGAGACACGAACTTTTTTACTGAATCTCGGCTTTCGAAGCATTTAAATTTCTCCAGCTGCTGAGTGACAATAGTAATTTAATTAATCTCTTGAATGGAGGCCGAGAATATGTCCTGCATAGGGAACCTCTCTAAGAACCAACCAAAAGAGGCTAAGGCTCAGTTCGTGCTGAAACTCTACGAAATTGTGGAAGTATGTCACTTTGACTTGCCTCTTGAGTTTCTTTCCCCCTTTTCTTAGGATGAGAGTAACTTCGAGTACATCAGCTGGGATTCCGATGGGCGATCGGTGTTGTTGAAGAATCAGATCCAAATTATGGGGAAGGTGCTCCCCAAATATTTCACTCTGACGAGCTATCATTCCTTCTTGAGACAAGTAATACTGTTTCTGTTCGTTTGGTTAGTCTAACATCATACCATAGTTATGTTTCTATGGGTTCAAGAAAGTAAAATTGTGGGACAATTTTCGCAAGTACGATTCTTATTCTCATCCTCATTTCCGCAGAGGAAGAAAGTATCTCAATCTAAAGCGTTCCTCCTCTGATTCATAACTATTTTGCTAATAGGGATTTACTTGACTTGATTTCAAGAAAGAAACCGACTAGAAAGATGAGTGGCGAAGGAGAACAAATGCCTATAAATTCGCAGGAATCAGTCAAGGTTAATTAGTATTGAAGTACCAAAATTTTATATGTTAGAAGGGACAGCAAGAGGAATTCATGTTACTTGAGGAGCTAGGCATTGCAAACAAATTGATAAGCAAACTGAGATATGAGAACGATGCCTTGAGAAGAGTTCTTGTAAATTTCGAGTAAAGTAATCTCCAGGGACTTGTACTAATCAATATTGGAAAGGATGAAGGCAAAGAATTTTCAAAATACGTCCTGCCCCTCTGGAATTGACCCGGTCTATGGACATATGTCGAACATATCTCCTCAGTACTCCCAATACAATTTTCTGCAAGCCCAAAGCCATCAATCCATTGAAAACATAAATTCTACCCCTTTGGACATGCAAAACTTTGCATTAACTGATTTTCAGGTAGTTAAAATTAGTTATACTCTCAATTTTTGGGGCTTACCTTTCGGATGATAGACTAGTACCCAAGGTCCTGTGGAGAAGTATTGGGCAACCAATGATTGGAATGAATTCATACCTTTTGACAACTCATATGTCCCTATTGAAAATCAGAGCAGTGAGCGAGACAGCTCGTTTATAAATCAAGAGAATATAGTAAGCGTAGTTGGATTCTTCGGCTAATTTTTAAAGGATCAGAATCGAGCTTTGAATGAGCTTTTTGAAGTCAGAGAACAGCAAGAAAAGGCAGATACTCAATCTCATAGCGAAGATTGGCTTTATTACTTGACAAATCACATGTAGACAATTGAAATAATAAATGTTAGCACGTATCTAATAGTATTAAAATTTCGTATAGCATGACTCCCATGATATAAATATTCCAACTTATTATGTTATTATATTCAATTTTCACGCATTATTAACCATCTAACGTATTAAATTGAATTTCGCAACATGAAACCAATACTCTCCCATAATATTATCATTGCTACTAGAATTTTCGCATGTAATAGCAACTTACATTGAACAAAGTAATGCGGAAATGACATCTTAAAATTAGTTGAGGTTGATTCTACTGAAAAGTAATTCGATAATGGCTAGTGTTACATTCTTATTGTGACTGAATTATATATACATATATGTGATAATAGATTACATTGCAGTTTCCAATCGCCAAATAACAACAGATAAAATAACTTCAAATTATCATTACATTGGCATTAACAAAGAAATACATCATGTTTTGATAATAAGATATTTCACAGGATAATACCAAGAGGCAGTGGATCCTCGCGAGTGCAGGGACATTCATGAGTTGCAGTCATATCTCTGGATCCTTGCTGATTTAATTCTTGAGTTGACTGAGGACCATGAGTCATTGAAATGTGATTCTCAGTGTTAGCTGTCGAGATCGGGATACTGACTTGTGATGGCATAACCTTATTTGCTTTCAGTTTCTCAAATTCAACCATCGTAACTTGTTGACGGCACTCCGGACATATCTAAGAGATAAAGTTACATCAAACGCACCTGTTTTCGGTTACTTCATTTTGCTCAAACCATTTTTCAATGCATTTGGCATGGAAAATATGCTTGCACATCGGAATTTCTCTTATAATCGAATCCATTTTAAACTCTTCTAGACAAATCGCGCATTGGCTATCGTTCATCGTTTACAAATCAGAAAGCATTGGAGAGAGTTACTTTGAATGATACTGATTCGGAATCTGAGCATATAATGATTTTGGCATAAACTTGTCGAATTCTTCGGCAGTGAGAGCCTGTTTTAACGTCTTTCTCTGTGGATAACTATAAATAATGAATTATGGTGCAATTATACTGAATCTTGGGCGTTCTGAGTGTTAGGTTGTCTTGGAAAAAGTTCTATTAATAATAACAGGGAAATAGGTGGTCACAGAGAAAGTGCTACGTCTGTAACATCTTTGCACCAAACACATGAAAATTATTAATGACACTGTAAATGAGACCAGAACGATTACGGCGGTCGACGTATTATTCCATCCTGCTTTTTGAGCACTGTTATCAATGTGAACTTCATTCATTATTTGAATTTAATTTTCTTTTCATTATTCTGGAAGTTAGCGGGTTCAACAACTTACCAATTAACTGGTTACAAAAGTCGATTCTCATAAGACTAGCTGAATTTCATCATTCAGTGCTTGAATCTGTTTTTCTTCGAGGTACACAAGCTCAGCTCCGCTTTAGAGAAGAATAATAAACCAAGCTGGCACCTTTGGCGAGAGGGCTTCTTTTTGTTAGTTTGAATTTAAGAAACAGCATTCAGTAAATCAGGTTTAATTTTACTGATTCAGAAACGAATATCGTTCCAATTTATGATAAAATTAATTTAGGAAACAAAAACATCTAACTAATAGCATGATGAGCGACTTAACAAAAAAGAATCATACAGAAAGAAGAACTAAACTCGAACAGGAAATAAATTCTATTCATAAAAGAGAAACACCTTCAAAAGTCATACTAAATAATCTTATATATCATGAGCTGAAAACAGAAAATTATGAATTTATGAATGTGAGGGGTTCAGACAGAGCCATAAAGTGCCAATACCTTCGTGTTAAGAAGTCAAATATTTCTCTTGTAATTCAAGACAACGAATCTTCACATGTGTTTATGAAGCAGGTGGATCAGTAACTGTCGCCTGAGGATTCTCAGAATGAATCCTGGGAATAATTTATTCAAGCCTTCTTTATTTAAATTTGCGGGCGTTTTGTCTATTTGAGTGTCTTTCTTCCTGTAATACAATAGTTTCTCCAGAATTTCAATTGAGCGCTTGCGCTTTGAGTAAGAGGTTTGATTTCATCTATGCTCATAAGTTCTCGATTATTCTCCGAATTCATTTCAGTAAATGATGAATTATTGCTCCTAATGATACTTAACGAGAATGGTTACCTTAAAAGTGAAGTAGTGATGAAAACAAAGCCAATACAAATTATGAATTTTTGCTCTAGCCCTAGATGCATGTCATCAATTTACATTCACATTAATTATTGCTCAGTCTCCTTTAAGAAACGAGTGGACATTCTATATGGATTAGGGAAATCGGAATTATTTCCGGGAAAGCCCTAACAGAATTAGCATGCCCAAATTAATTGAGATTACCGAATATTCTTGAAATGGCAAAGCTTCTTGTTCCTGATCTCTACCAAACCACCGAGAAATATCACGATTAAGAGGTTCGTTCATGAAATTAACCCCGCTTGGCCTTGAAGTCTCTTGAAATTTTTTCTGTTGAAAGTTTAACAAAAAAGAGCAATAATAATTCTTTTTTTACCTGATTCATATTCATTTCAGCCAATCCCTCCCAGTTACCGTCTTGTAAGTGTGAGTTATTCTTTTGTGCAATCTGACAATGATGTGTGCCATTTTCCATTCCATATTGAGAGCCATAGCCATAGCTATAACCATTGTCACCCCCACAGCCGAGATGTTTTCTGGTTTCTATCTCCCTTATTAAATTAATTAAATTGACTTCTAGAAACTCAGAAGCTATATTACTTGTATCGCTCCATTACTTTTCTTAGAAAGCCATTTTCGTATTCCAGTTTCTTGATAACTTCATGACATAGCTCGAGCTCGTGATGGAGCCGTCCCTCTTCTCTCGCCTTTGATTAAGTGTAAAACAAAATAGCCAACTAACTTAGACCGTACCAGCTTGAATGCTTGTGATGTTGTCGTCGTAGTGGCTTCCATTTCTCGGGCTGGTTGTTCGTGTTTGGGACCATGTGCTTTTTTTCTTGTGATAAATCCAATCAAATCTCTAAAGTCGATAAAAATGAATATTTTAAGACTCTAGAGGAAGTCACTTACCTTCGCCCTTGGCGGAAGTTAGGATGTTGGTAGCCGCAATATTTTCCCATGAGCTCATAGCGACTAACCTTCTTGAACCCGTAGAAACAAAACTGTTGTTGTGAAATAAGATCTTAGTTTTCAACCAATGAAATGCTACAAATATTTGTTACCTGTCGAAGAAAGGAGGCATAGTTCGTCAAACTGAAATATTTAGGAAGCACCTTTTCCAGAATTTGCTTCGGGTCTTTGATCAAAAGAGCCAAACCGTCAGAACTCCAGGATATGAATTCCGAATTGTTTCCATCCTAATATAATAACTAAAACTCCCTCTAGAAGAGCAAGCAACCTCTAAGATATCATAGAGCTTCGTTACAAATTGATTCTTGGCTTCTTTCCCGAGCTTGTTGGAATCGTTATTAGTATTACAAGCCATTGTATTGTGTTTTCCTGTTTCGAATTAATTAATATACACTTTCTGGGAGATTGAGAAAAAATAAAGAATTGTCTGGATTCAATTAAAATTTAGCTCCCGAAACCTCAGTTAATTAGTTTCTGTTCTAGAATTAATTAGAACGCTGAACTCCGAATGTTTTCGAACAGGTCTATAGATAAAAAAATGTGGTATTCAAAAATCTATAAATTTATCAGAATTACGCAAATGTTGCCGACTTTGCATTGGAAATGCACCCAAATTTAGTGCCAATTGGACGGCACTTAAGAATATATAAATAACGCGAGAGAGATTGCTATGATATGCCCATAGAGAAAAACACAGCAGAGATATTCCTACCTATGTTAACTAAACTGATATATCTCGAGTCTTACGATCTTCTTTATTGTACGCCTTCGAAGTTCTTTGATCCATGTATAACAGAAAATTACAGCGACTGGCTCTGGCTCTTGTAATTAGATCCTAATTTCATGCGTACTTGATCACGACCTTAAAATTTGTTTGCTTCGATAATTAAGAAAAGAATTAGGTTTCCTGTGTGATAAAATGAAAAGAGCTTGATATCTCAAAGTAAACCTATTATTCATGCCTAGTTCATAAAGAGGGTCTTTTGATCATGACAGGCCAAGCAATCCGGTATTTTACCTTTTGCTGACACCGAAAAAATGCCATTTGCCAAGAACTATTCATGAAAGACTGAATTAACAACTATGGAATTCTCGAACTTGAATCAATAATATGGATTTTTGAGCGACTTCAATTTTCGTGTTCTGTGTTCCTCAAATAGAAGAGAACAATTTCTTTTGTTTTCAGTAGGCATTTTACTCAAGATTAAAATATATAGAACTGTTCCTCAGATATAGAAATAAAACGAAGTTGCTGTAATTTCCAAGCCGCATATGCTAACGGTCGAGACCAGAACAATCTACGTTTGACGGAGCAGCATATCGTCTCGGCAGGGAAGGATGATGTAATAATGCAGAGAGAATTTTGGCAATGTCAGCTTATTTCTAACAAAGCATGAAATAAAGAACAGATTGATTTTCTATCTAATAGTGTCCGGATAAAGCTTACCTTTTCCGGAAATATCATTGAAAGAGCATTTAGTGTTAGAATACTGTTAGGATATAAGATTGATTTTTGATGCAGCTTTTGGGTAATAGGTAGAGTTGGCTAAGAAGCCAGATAGAAATTTCCGGGATGCGCAAAATGAACGAAATATTCTTGTTTTTTAGTTTTACACTAATTTTGATGAAACTTTTTTTTTAATGCTCGCTTCCTTTCGACAGTAATGCGAGACAACCTCCTAATATTTTGAAGGGGTTAGTTTGACAACTACTTTTAGAAACTTCATGGTATTTACAACTAAATACTGGTCATAATTGTCGTTACGGCTTATTTTCTCTATGTGTTGACATTTCCATGTGTATTCATAAAGTGTTCCTCGACATGAGTCTTATCCTTTTTTGCTTTTTTATCATATTTATCAACGTTTTTGGATAAAGTGGCAGCAGCACTCCGACAGGCAAGGTGACCTTGAAGTAGGTAACCAGGTTGATGATTTCTTGATTTCAATTTCAAATTAGCTACTTCACTAAATAACACAAGAACAATAACAGTGGATGCCAATAAACTCTGCAAATCACCGAGCAAACGTATTGAGTAATCGCTAATTCTCTTATCATGGGGCCTTTTGGTAGCTACAATGAAAGGGAGTAACTCGTTTTGTGTGGTATTTTAGAGAGCAACATTACTGGGTTTCTTTGCGATCAAACACGGGCCCAGCAGGCCACCTTCTTCGTCTATTCAAACTAAGTCATAGCAACAATATTTACTCCATATCTATATTTCTTTTGAGTACTTTTTGGATGTGTATGAATTCTGTGCTGAAAATATGTTGGGGTATTTTTCGAACAAACGAATTAATCTGGTGAAAACTCTTCCAGCCAAATTCCATATACGCTGTTGAATTAATCGAATTTGGAAGAACAATTAAGTTTGTATTGATAATGTTTCTTACTGAAAGCAGGAAGCTTTGAACTGAAAACTCAAGTTTCTTCTCTAAATCATCGCAATTATACAACAAAGAGAGTGCTGTCTGAGAATAAATAGTTAGGATGCACAGTATAAGTAAATGGAAACTATTGTTAAAAATATTATTCTACGTCAATTTACAATATCTTCATGCAGAAATTAGTATCATAGAGGCCGTGTAGAGAAGCTATTTGACGCGAAAACACCCAAATTAGAGTCTATTTGGCCTTGATTAGAAGTCTCTTATATAGTAAGTGATTTTTTGCAAACTATTAGACTTCGGATTCAATATATGCTGCGTAATTTGGATTTATTAATAATTTGCTCGTTGTGAATTATGAACGCAACAAACATTTTAAAAAAATGCAAAAACTCAAACTCAAATTTATAATAGAGGAAAAAAATTTGAAGGGATCGTAAGTAAATTCTGTTCTGAGACCATCTAGCCAAGCAATGTAGAAGAAAAAAAAAGGTGAAGTTAGTGCCATGAAAGCCTCATTATTTCGAGATAGTGACTGGCTACACGTTCCAATTGTTCTAATGAATAACAAAATATCAATCTCAGTTCACCAGGGAAATACTTTACTTGCTTTATCGTGGTCTTTTCTCCAGTCAATTTCAATTTTAGCGGCGACATTGACATCGCGATATTCATACTTTTCGCCCGATTTAGAATGCGCTTAATTTCTTCGTCTTGAGCGTAGTCAATCGCGGTTTTTTTGCCATCAGATTTCTTCATCACGTCTGCTCCTTTCAAACAAAGCGTCCTTACGATTTGGACAAAACCACCCTTTGCAGCCAGCATCAATGGAGTTCTTTGACACTAGAAATAGAAAAACTATAAATAACTGGCTGCGATGATCAAATTTACAATATCTTCGGCATTGGGATCCGCGCTATATTGAATCAATAAGCTAACGAGTTCCAAATGGCCTCTTTTGACTGCTAAATGCAAGCCAGTTTGTCCCAAATCATCAAAATCGTTAACTAAATTCCTATTTGTCTCTAACAGCAATTGAACATCATCAACGTCACCATCCCTACATTTCTTCAGAAATTTTTCAGAAAGCTGACTTTCAAAGGGGCGCATGCTGAACATTTTCGCTTTGGCAGCCTAGATAATGACTAAGCTATGCAATAGCAGCAACTATAATTTACCTGATCCACAGTTATCTGCATCCTTTTCAATTTATTCGTGCAGTTTTTGACAGAATTTGCAAATCTTCTTTGCACAGTCAATTTGTACGTCTCCCCATTTTTCCGGTCAAGATCCAAACGAATATTCTTCTTGGCAGCGTTATAAGTCTGCTTCTTAATATCCATATTAAAGCTGGTCATATCTATCATTTTCCAATAGAAGTTATGAGCGTATTCCTCGAGTTCATCAGTCATTTTTTCCATAGAATCATTAAAATCTATGAGCTTGCAAGTGCTATAGGTTTCCATTTCCTCGGCAGTTACGTTGGGGTTGTCTCCTCGAGGGCTATCTGTTCTTCGAAATACTGGTTGTGAGTGATTATGAATTTCTTTAGGGGTCGTTCTTATGAGGCACTTTAAATATTTTTCTTTGTTTTGATAGAAAGGCGATTTTTTGTTAGGTTCTTTTGTAAAATATTCGTCGCTTTTAGCGATATCGCCAACGTTTTCTCGAACCTTCTCAAGGATGGCATCAAGATGAGTTGGATGTAAGCTGCTCTTATTATTTTGAGTACAAGCAGTCTGAGGACGTTCAACTCTGCGTGACAATTTGATCACACGTTGTGTCTTGGTACTCGGAGAATTGAGCATTCTAATGACATTTGAATCAAGTTGTTGTGAGGAATGGACTTTGTGGGTTTTCGCTGATGCTTCAAGCAAGCTTGAGGAACCGTTGATCTCATTTTGATTGAATTTGATAGGTGTTGTCTTTTTGAAATCTGAGTTAGAAACGTCGTCAAAATTCATGCTATTAAGGATTTCTCTTAGAGACGTTTGTGCTGTTGATGATGATGCGTGAGATCCATAATGGCGGCTCAAGCTTAAGATTGCTTCTCGTTTTTGCTTTTGGGTTGAGTTTTTGTGAATTGAAGTCGAAAGAGTACTGGAGCTTTTTTGGATAGGCAGCAGGTCTGATCGTATTGTATGGAGTTTTGGGGTCTTGGTTTGTTCGAGAGAGTCAGGAGGTAATTCATAACTTTTTTCATTCGTGTGAGAATTTAAGATCGAAGTTCCATGTATCCGTTTTTTCAGTGGAGTCATGAAATTGGTATTAAGAGGTGGAGTTCTAGTCCAATGATTATTTGTCAGACTCTGTTCAGTGTTGGAATATGTGTTTTTCATGAGGTTGTTGAGAGAGATCTGCGATCCTTCTGAGGTTGAGTACACAATGCAATAAATTTTATACCTATAATGTATTTTATTTAGATTAAACAAGAGAGATTTTTACGAAGCAATATTGCGATCAATTCGAAAGGGGCTTCAAAACCAAAAGGCAAAATCTTAGAAGTATTTAAGCTTTTTGCTATCCCTTCTATCTTGCATATATATATTGGAAACTCTATGTATTATGTATTACACTATTGGACCTTGATCTTTCTTTTTTCAATAAGCTCATCACCATCAAATCTACACACTTCAATTTGTGTATCTACTTTTGAATATTGAGAATTGGTTTAAAGTTGGAAGAAATGCAGACTATATTATAATTCGATTTCTTCTCAAGTATGAATTTTGGCTTGAGGCCATCTTTCTTTTAACGCATTTGCTCTCTAGGCACAAGAATAAATTGAGAGTAAAAGGAGGTGTTCTTGCTGAGTGCAATCGCTCCCTATGCACCGAGCTGGTGCTTGGTTAAATCGAGAGTGGCATTACTCTCTAGTTGTTGAATCTTCTCGGCAGTTTCTGTTGCGTTAGTAGATTTCCTCCTCACTTCATCAGATTCTTCTTGCTGATGTATAACATTAGCGTCTTGCATGCTGCTTTGGCAGTACGTTTCTGGTTCTTCGCTTAAAGAGATAGCGAGAATTGATTTAATTTATTGTCTGGTGTGGTTCTGATCAACACCACCAAAAAGAAAATATGAATTAAATACAAAGATTCCGAATCAGAGTCAATAATTTTGCCAAAAGCTCAAACTCAGAGCTTTTGGGCAACTACGCAATTTCTACAATGATATTTAAACAAAACCCCCTTCAAATCTCAAGAAGGGCTTGAGATACTTCGGACTTAGTAAATAGAGACGCACAATTATCTCATTTCACAAGAAGAGACTTGTAGTTCTTAGAATGCATTTCCAGTAATCTGGGTTTCTTCAAAACCATTTGCCTCACCTCAAATATATATCGTTGAAAATTGACAAACCATTAAAAGAATGCTGTTTTTTAGTCAATTTTGGAATCATGCTGGGTGTTTGAAGGGCTTTAATTTTACAAAAATCAGATTCGGCAAATTGATAGGCTGCTAAGAGAACCTTCAAGAAATTGCTGATGAATTCTAAACTAAAATTGCAGAGAAAACAACCCTGAAAATGCTAACGTCAGCTAGCATTAATTTACTAGCCCAAAACGGTTTTTACCGATAATTTCCATTCTCACCAAAATTGCTTTATTATTATGTGTAATTAAATTGAATTAATATAGATTCAAGAGAATGGACCGTTCAGACGACAGAGAGGCTTTTGTAGATGAGATAGCAAAGAACATCTACAAAGACCTTCCTTTTTCCGACCAAGAAAAGACAGCTTCTGCGCGATTTCAAAAGCTTGTCGAAGCAGCAAAGGATGAGAAAGCTGGCATCAAAGAAGATTTCCACTTTTCTCTCGCTATGCGATACAAGAAAGAGATGGAAGCCACTGAACTGTTTCAAAAGCTGAAGCAAATGCCTAAAGGAGCTCTGCTGCATCATCATCTTGTTAGTGAAATTGATCCTGAGTGGCTTGTTAAGAAGACTTACCAAGAGAATGTTTACCAAAGGTATGTTAAACGCGTAAGAACTGCTTCATCCAACGTCCTTGTGTTCACAAAGAAGCCAAAGGAAGACGATAAATTAGTCATTGGTTTGAGGAAAGATTTTGGAAACCCCGAAGAGTATGACGATTCTTTGAGAAAGACTCTGAGCCTTCAACCTCAAGAGTTCGATGCTGCTTTAAACAATTATGAAATCTGGAGGAAGTTCATATACACCAAATATTTCTTTGGGAATTCGCTCGTGAGCTACACCGAGTTCTTCAAAGAACATCTAAAACTTCTGTGTGAAAAGTACATTGCTGAAGGAGTCTATCGGTTTGAGACAAGGCACTGTCCAGGCTTTCTGAGAGATGAGAATGAAGAACCCGTGTCGATAGACAAAGAGGCACAAATTATCATAGAAGTGATTGATGAGGTGAAGAAAACTCACCCACATTTCAGCTTTGGTATCATCTGCGAGGTGTATCGATCGCTAACGAGTGAAGAGTTCAAAAAAAGGACTCATAATGCATACTATCTTAAATCTTTAGCCCCTGAGATTGTGGTTGGGTTGGATTTTGATGGAGACGAAGACAATTTCAAGCGTCTCAAAGAGCTAGCTCCTCTAATAAAGGAAGTTACGAAGGAATGCGAAGAGAAATACAAATGCACGCTTCCGTTGATACTTCATTGTGGAGAATCAATAATCTACTCGAATGAAAATATCATTGATGCTCTGATTTTGAACGTGAAGAGAATTGGACATGGGATAAATATCATTAAATATCCGTTGTTGATGAGTGAGCTCAAAAAGAGAGATATTTGCATCGAAATCAACCCGATCAGCAATCAAACGCTGAAGCTTGTTAGAGATCTTCGAATGCACCCAGCTGCCACTTATCTGAACAATGGTATGCCCATTGCAATCAGCGGAGACGATCCGACGACTTATAATACCTCTGGAGTTACCTATGGCTTCTTTGTTGCTGTGCTCTCCTATGAATGGACACTGAAAGACTTGAAACTTGTCTGCCTGAATAGCATCCGTTATAGTGAGACCGACACGACAGAGAAGAAAAAGATGGAAGAGCTGTTCCTCAAGAATTGGCAAACTTTTATTGAGAGCTTATAATAATGAAACTATTAATATTGAGAAACTATATTAAAATGATTAAAAGGGATATATATATAATAATCAAACAGACTGAGAGAGCATCTTAAGAATTAAAAGAGACAAGCATAAACACCAGACACTAAAGATTCCTTCTTCATTTTGCGAAGAGGAGATGTTATTCGGTTATAAGAAAGAAAAAGTCGTGACCCAAGTCGGTAATCAAGCATGACCAATGTTGTGAGATTTTCTTTGTGACAGCAAAACCTTCATAGTTACACTTTCGCGTCTCTTGCTGATTGCTGATGAGTTCATAAACTTGTGACTTTCGGGTCTCGTCTGTAGGCTTCAGCCTATTGCCTAAAAAATAATCCTTTTGCTTTTTAACTTCCAAAGTTTCTCAGTGCTGGAAAATTGATCGTTGGGTCGTTGATCTCGAAAAAAATCCATTTTTCTTCTCTTTTTCAGCGAAAACTCAAAGGAAAGAAAACTAAGAGAAAGGTGGCTCGGCTACGATTTAATTTCATAGTGAATACTTTCTTCCAAAAAGAGAGAAATTTGAAATCAATACATTTTGAAATCTAGACTATAATCCGAAGAACTCATTTATTTCCCGTCCATAAGCTCGCTTTCTTGTAGAAGGAAAGAAAGCTCATTTTAACACACAACACATATTGATTTTTCAATAACTCCTATGCTCAATTCTTTCATACGATTGCATTTAATCTTAAATCTCGCTTCGGTAATCTTTCAAACGTGGATCCAGAACCTGCTGCTGAGTAAGGCAGGCGTTTTCGCTTGAAAATTCCTAAAAACAGAATAAATCCTTATTGAAGGACCGGCATTACAGAAAAATTCTGATGTCGTACATCTTGGTTGAACTGCCTCGCAACTGTGCTCCGAGTGGAATTATAAGCGTTCAAATCATTGTAAGTATATTGACATTGAGATTCTATTGTTCTACTCTTTTTCAAAGATAAGAAGCGAATATGTAGCTCGTTTACTGGATGGTCTGTCATTCCTTCCCACCTTATCCCTTGCGAAGGAAAGTTATGTTCTTGGATGAAGAGAGATGGCTGCAAATTATTCATGATTTTTTCTCCGGCATACTGTGAGCCATGACCAGAGTCAAGATAGCCATAATTTCTGTTCACCATTTCCCTTATTCAAACAAAAATTCTAGTTCTTAGGAACTCAAAAACCCATTTACCTATAACGCTCTGCCTGTTTTCTGAGAAAACCGTTTTCATATTCCAGTTTCTTGATGATTCTTCGACATAACTCTAGCTCATGAAGCAAACGTCCCTCTTCTCTTGCCTATTTATCAACCTTAGGGCAAAACGATCAAGTCTGAAAAATACGATCTTAAATGTTTCTGCTGGATTTGTTAGGGTTGTCATAGCGTGCTCTGACTTGGAGCTCTTTTTCTTTCTTGTGATCAATTCAAGTAAATCTCTTTCAAATGAAGAGCAATCAGCTGAGAGGAAAACTTGTAATTGCTGACCGTCTTCCTCTGCAGAAGTTAGGGTGCACATATCCGCTGTATTTTCCTGTGCTTTCATGGTAACACACCTTCTTGAACCCATAGAAACAAAACTATTATCAGCAAAGAAATCATTTTTTGTAATGATCAGAAAGGATAGTTCACCTGTCGGAGGAAAGAGGAATAGTTCGTCAAGCTGAAATAGTTAGGGAGAACTTTCTCTAAAATCTGCTTTTGATCTTTAAGCAGAATAGCTAAGCCATCAGAACTCCAACAAATATAATCGGTATTATTTCCATCCTGCAAGCATATCTTATTATTACACTGGTAAAATAAGAACTACTTCTAATATATCGTAGAGTTTCAGCACAAATTGATTTCGGTTCTCTTTTCCGTGGTCGTTGGACATAGACAAATTGCGATGTTACTGCTCTTGGTACTGTTTTCGTTTCTGAAATATTTATAATGTACTTTCGACAGAAGATAGTAAGTAGTTATCTGACGTTAATTAAAAATCAGCTCCCGATTGTTCTGTCAAAGAAATAATTTCCGAAGAACCTCGAATTTCTTCATTCTAATATTTTCGAACAGCTCGATAATAAAATATTGTGGAGATAAAAAATGATATAATTTAACTGAACGTAAGCCTTGCTTTAATGTTGCATAAATACTCTCTACGGAAGAAGAAGTTGGAAGCTATTTAACAAACCCATAATAATTTCCGCTATGATCTTTCTTGTCGAGAAAAAACTCAATTTTTGCAATTAACATCCCTCTTTCGAGACGCTGTAAGCTTAGTCCCTCGGAAAATATGGAAGGTGGTTATTCGATGACAGGGAATGGATCCTTATTGAGCTTATCGACGAATACGGCTTCTCTCATAATGTTTAACTAATTCGACGAAAAGTAGTAGTATTCCAGGTTGCAGGACATTAAGAAAGAGAGAATCCAATATTTATAGGCATCAAAGAGCAGAGATTTATTTTGGTTGGAACTTCTACCGGAATTTTTTTATTTCAAATTGAGAAAAGCATCTATTTATGTTCTATGCAAGAGCTTCTTTGATAAAAAAAAATTAAAATAAAATTCGAGCTGTTCTTAAAATAAAGACTATTCACAGAAATTCCAAACTTATAAGTTATGAAGCTTATCGATGTCTTAAGTAACTTAGGAGTAAAAGAATGAAGAGATCTAAGCCCAACCTGAGGTGATCTCGCGCAGCTGCGTTGATAATTTGTTGATGTCGCAAGAAACTTTGGGAAAAAATTTGAAATTAACAGTTTTGAAGAGAATTTTGGTATAATGTCATTCAAAATGAGTTGGAGTTTGCAGTTCTGCAGAAACTGTAAGATTGGCATTTAAGTCCCGATAATATTGAAATTTGCTTTGAACTTCATTGTGACTTTTAACATCATGAGGAATTGGCATGCAATTCGTGAGGTTCTAGTGAATGTATACTTTGACTGCTTTCCAAAGAGTTGAATGAGTCAGTTCAAATCTATTTACTTCGCTGCTATTAAAACAAAGGTAAATCTAATAATCCGAACAGAAATTTTGCACCAAAGCTATTTAATGTCACAGATTCTCATGTTTTCGTGCTTAGAGGAAGTCAACAGTAGCAGATTCCTTGTTGGATCATTTATATTAGTTGGTTAGCATGGGTTATCCGAATTATTTCCACAAGACTCTTCCAAGGTGAAGGTCAAGCGGAATTAAAAATATATATGTTTTACTTTTTGAGGAGTGGGTTTGGATTGAAATAAAGATTACAAAACGCATTACGTTTTCATATTAATATATCGATTTTTCTCACAAGCTTTCCTTCCTTATCTATTCTAGCATCCTATTTAAACTTAAGTGAGGTAACTTCCTCAACTTGCGCTCAAAATGACCTAGTTTTGAGGAAAGTGAGTATTTTGAGTTGGAAAGCCCTAGGAGGATTATTAACTATAGAAAAAAGATTTAATTTACATTGTATTCTGGATGCAATGGAGCCTCACTGGTTTGATTATTCATTCGAGAAATATCGACTCTCTCCGTTACAGGAAAATTCGTTTCATATTGTCCTTGAGTTTGTTGGCTTTCAATCTTTTGAAAGCATTAGAGGAGATGGGATGAACGATTTTACTGGGTAAAGGTTCATCAAGGTTGATCTCATCCAGTTCATATCTTGATTAAGGTTATTTTCCTGATAAAAATCAGAATGCTGCTGAAAATTATATTCTTGGTTATGTGAAGTATAATTCGAGACCAGGTAAGGGTATTGCTGGGCTCTTGCTTCCCTGCTTGAAATAATGATTCAAAAGAGTTAACTCCCAGCCAATCAATGCATCATTACCAAAATCGGTCCAGCGCTCCCCTTAGATAGCCATTTTCATGTTCTAGTTTCCTTATCACCTTTTGGCAAAACTCTAATTCATGAAGAAGTCGTCCCTGTTCCCTTGCCTATGGAATTGTAAGACGAAACATTCGACTCAAATGGATACTCCCTCAAAAGATTGCGATACTGTCGGAGTTACTTTTGATTCTCTCGATTCCCGGTGCTTCTCTGCGTTCTTCTTCTTTCGTTTGATCAATCCAAGCAAATCTCTTGTGAATAATGTTGATAAGAAGAATGAAAAAAAATTTTAAAAATTCATTGCTTTACCGTCTACCCTTGCAGAAGTTAGGATGCTCATAGCCATTGAGTTTCCCTGTCGTTTCCACACGAAACGCCTTCTTGAATCCATAGAAACAAAACTACCGTTGATAAATCATATCTTAGCATTCAAACAAACCAATATCGCTTACTTGTCTGATAAAAGAAGCATAATTCTTCAAATTGAAGTACTTAGGAAGGACCTTCTCGAGAATTTGGTCTTGATCTTTGAGTAAAATGGCCAAGCCATCAGAACTCCAGCTCAGGTGGTCAGAATTGCTCCCGTCCTAAAATATTAGAACTATAACGCTGGTTTAAGGATCACCTCTAAGATTTCATAGAGCTTAAACACAAATTGGTTACGATGCCCCTCTGTTGTGGACTTGTTTGACATGCACCCTGTATTATCAGCTTCCGAGGCTATATTTTTCGATTTTGAAATGATTAATTACTTTCAAGGAGAATTGTCATAAATATTTTACATAAATTTTAACGCTGCAAACTTTGATAAAAATGCTTGAATTTAGAAGGCGTATAGAATTTATTTCATCCCAATGCACTTATTCCAAAAAATTTTTTTATAATTTTCCATAATTATTCCAAATCAATCTTAACGAAACGCACTGGCAAAGAAATCACCGACCAGCGCAAGCAAAAGTAAATTTAACTTTTCTGAAGAATCGGAATGACCGGTAAAGTTGTTGGTCCCTTGAAGTAATCAATATCTCTGACATTTTAGGGCTCTTGTAACAAAACTAAGTCCTTAACTCTGCTACTGAGAGTACCATCAGTCTTTATGTGAGATTAGCGCTCTTTCTTCCTTTCTTGATATAGTGTGTCCATATAATTAGGTTTAATACATCAGTATTGACGCGCTTGAGGTTTCTGTTGCCTATCTGAGCTTCTTGTATGATGGATCACCATATATTTTCAATTGAAAAGCAACGAATTTTTTTTTTTTTCGAGAGGAATAGTTTAATGAGCATAATCTTAAGTATTGCCCTGCTGGAAGTCTGATGATTAGCTCTACTATGACAGCTGCTATTATCTACATTGAGAGCCGAACCTCGTACCATAGGTAGGAGAGGGTAACTTGTCGTCCCTCGTTTCATCTGACTCATTTGACAAAAAATGCATCAAAGCGAGGCCCTATTGACAGAGAAATGTGCGGAGTATCCACAAAACTAAACCAACAGATTAATTTCCTCGTCATCTACAGAAGGCAGATGTGTTGATAGAGGTGGCAAACGAAACTATCTAGACTGAGGAAGGATAACAGGCTGTTAATTTTTCTTTAATTAAGAAATAGCAGGATGTACTATGTTCCGAGTCGGAGCATTACTTAACAAATAAATATATATCAAATACCTTCTGATCAAATTAATCTAATTATTCTTGAAGTTAGCACGTTCCCGGCTGTGAAATTAGTTGGCGGGGTCCTATTTTCAAAGTGTGGGGGCCTCGAAACGCCTTCGTCATCGGAAAGACGGAAGGACTGAAAGGCTTGCTTAGCAGCCACTTTTCATTCTGTGAGTTGCAGAGTACTCAAAATAGTTTCTTCTCTTGAAAGTGATCAGGCATCCGTTTGACGATCTATCAAGAGGAGTGCTCGCGAGTGCCAGCCAATTAAGAAAGGCTGAATCAGCTGCTAAAATCACGACATAGAGAGAATATCAAATGCGTAGTAGAGTCTCAATTTAAACTTGAGAGTTTTACAATGTTTGAATAATTATGATTATTACGTGGTAAAAAATATAATATTTCTCACTTAATCGAAGTTTGCTTTTGATACAGCAATGATACTCGTATTTTCATTAATCGAATTAATTCATACATGGGCTATTGCTTCGGATGATCCTATTACAGATGTATTTCGGGAGTTTTTCGGTCGTCCCTTAATTTGCTTGTGTGTTTTCATATATTTTATTTATCCTTGTACCAGCAAAGCTCGGTTGAGATAATTTCACGATAATGGATTTATGCTACTTGATGAATCAACGGTTACCTCTTCATAATTTAGATTAAGTTCAGAACTAGGCACGGAATTATGACAATACATTGATATCTTTCATTGGCATATATGAATTGTGCTCACTGATAGAAGATGAGTACAAGGATCTTAATCTGATGAGACTACTCGTATTAAATTTGGATTAGTTTTTCATATACTCTCAACATGACGCATTCTTTCTGAACTCAATCGAGCTTATCTAGCTTGAGTGATCATTCAATTTATTCTTCAGATTGTAAGACTGAGTGGTTTAGCAGGGATTTTTGATGCTGGATTCCTACCAACATTAAGTTTATTAAAGATATGAGTCTTACCGGTAGATAAAAGTGCTGATGCATTAGAGCTCCTTGTACTTGATCCATGTTAGATCCTTGAAAATATGAGTTTCCAAAGATTCGTTCTTTTGAAAAATAAAACTCGGTATATAGACATGGTCAATATTAGCTTCTACTGATTCATTCCGGCTCAAGCTGCCGTCTTGAGTAAGCCAAGAAGCTTTCGGCAAATGATATAAACCGTTATCTCTTCTGTACTGTGAATTGGAGTTGATTCCAATGTAGGAGGGATCTCTACTTTCGGCCATCCTCCATAAATTATAAAACGCTAATTTCGGCAAGTAAATAAATCCTTTACTGAGACCGCTCAATTTCTTTCCTAATCAAGTCATTTTCCTATTCAAGTTTCTTGATAATTCTTCGACAGAACTCGAGTTCGTGAAGCAGGCGTCCCTCTTCTCTCGACTGTTGAGAAATTGTACGAAAAACGTGCTAATTCAAAGGAATACTCGTTCAAGATCTTGTGATGCTGATACTGTCCCTTTCGATTCAATTTCACTTCTTTTTCGCTCTTGTTTGCAGCTACTCACCTTTCTTCTCACGATCATTTCAAGAAAATCTCTATGGAAAACTGAGGGATGAGAACTAATGAGAAAATCTCTTCGTCACTGACCGTCTTCCTTTGCGGAAGTTAGGGTGTTGATACGCATGATGTTTTCCCAGGACCTCATAACGGCAGGCTTTCTTGAACCCATAGAAAGAAAACTATTAGCAGCACGTTAGATAATAGCCTCCAAACAAGTATTACCTGTCTAAGAAAGGAATGATAGTTCTTCAAACTGAAGTACTTCGGCAAGACTTTCTCTAGAACCTGCTTTTAGTCTTTGAGCAAAAGGGCCAACTCATCGGAACTCTAACAAATATAATCGGAATTATTCCCATCCTATTAGAAAGCAAGATAGATAAGTTTACTCGAGGAAAATATGTGCAACCTCTAATATGTCATAGAGCTTGACAATAAATTGCCTTCGACGACCCGTTCCGCCTTTGTTGGATATAGACATATTATCACTCTTCCTGACCAAGGTATTTGATTCTAAAATTTTATTTACTTACGTTAAAATAGGATAGAAGACATCAATCTGTTTATCACAGATGTTATTTTCGCAATTTAAATAAAAATTCTGCGATCTCGAAGAAATTGGAACCTTTTCGCTCGAGCGGCTTCGAACAGCTCTATTGTTCTAATATCGAAGCTAAGAAAAATTTATACACCGGCGCCACTAGGGTAAATCAGCGCTGGCCTTGGCTCTTTGTCGACTACTTCTCCGAAGGAGACAGCTCAGTGATAAATGGATTGCTCTATTCTGTTGAGATTTTGCTTCTGATATCAGCAAAGCGTTGACTCTAATTTTTTAAAATATTCATTTTCCTATTTGATGTGCATTGGAGGGTTTTTCGTGAGACAGCGGTTTTGATCATTCTGTTGAGGAAAGACTTCTCTTGCTTGCTTGTTTGTTATCGCTGATTTAGATTTCTGAGAAATAGATATACTTTTTACCTTACACTATTCTAAATTCTATGCGATATGCTATGCTATTGAGAAGTAAACTTTATTATTCAGCAAATCCGGAAACTTTTCCTCAATTTAAGTGACTTTTAAAACCGAAGGCAGCATTAATAAAAGATATGGGAGCGACCAAGCGAAAAAAAGAGCAGGTTTTCGTTGTATTATCCTAAGAGAGTCATTTAGCATCCGAACCTGAAGTCTCTTATATCTATATTACCTAAGATCTCATTTTTAACTGTGTTCTATTTTGATTATATCGGGTTTTTATATTCGAATGAAATCATAATTTACGTTCGAAGCGGGACATTATAAGATCATAGAATTTCGAACTGTTCTTAACATAAAAATGAGTCTCAGGATTTTAATTTAAATGGGCATATTCGAAATCCATAAAAATCGATAATCTCGGCCTTAATTTCTGAGAAATTAAGAGCCAGCCGAATTCAAGGAGACCCTGTTATTTCGGAGATAGTATAGCTCACACGTTTAGAGTACGTCCACCAAGGACATTAAAGTTTTGGAAAAGGGCTGCTATTCTAAAAGATCAAAGCATTCGATCTAATCCTTCGACGTAAAAAGTAATGTTAAAGCAGATTTAGCCAAAACGTTAAACAATTTTCGGAAGAACCACCATTAATACAGTATTCGGAATTATGGAAACATAACCAATTAAAAGTACCGCTGTTGTGAATTACAAAAAAAGATCTATTACTTAAATATCGTGAGTTCTAACTACAAAACAATGAAATTAGGAAAAACATTTTAAGGTATTTCTTGAATAGTAATAGCATGAGAAATTATTGCTGGACGTTGCTCCGTATGATCGATTTCTTCATGTGAGAGATTGCGAGAGCGGATATGTAGCGTGTCCAGCGTTGAAATACTCGGATTTTTATCGGCTTGGACGAGTTTCTTTTGATTTGCAGACTGCTTCCACTTCTCATATTCAGTAACGGTAATTTCTTGTCGACAGTCAGGGCATCTCTACAATTCGTTGGATTAACTTATTTAATTTCATTAGTTAAATTACCTCATCTTTATCAAGCCAAGCTTCAATGCATTTGGCATGGAAAATGTGATTGCAGATGGGAGTTTCCCTCACAATTGACTCCACAGTAAATTCTTCTAAGCAAATAACACATGCGCTGGTTCCGAAAAACCACTGAGAAATTAATTTCGCTGGTGGTGGCTTACCTTGAATGGTATTTGTTAATAGAGCGGTCGTAGGTGTACTTCGGGATGAATTGATCGAATTCTGCACTTGAAAGAGCTTGCTTTAACGTTTTTTTCACCTGCTGCTGGGTGCTGGATAAAGGAAGGTGCGATAGTTGATGAGTTACAGTTGTTTGCCTATGGGCATGGACTGTGTTACGTCTTGGGGCTTAAAATCATGAAAGTTATTGTTGTTTACTCAAGAAGTCTTACTTCCGCAACAAAAACGTATCAAAATTGATACAATTCCGCACGCAATAACGAAAAATATTAAGATTTGCAAAAATATCAGCCCTACTGTAGGCGCCGCGTTTGTTGGGACTATCTTTTGATCCATTCCTCTACTTTCCTTTGCTTTTTTCTGCGTGTTTAGACTTGATTTATTTATTATTAACAGTATTCAGTGCTTACTGATTAAAAATCCTTCTTAATTTACTTGAAGAACTGATAATCTGAGAGAGTTCAAAGAATAAAGAGAACGTGAGTTTCTTCTTAATTTACTGGAATACTAGGTCGCTCAATTCTCATGAGAGCTGAATATCTTTGGCAACGTCAGATCATCTTCCTTGTGCTTGATTGATGTAAAATATGGTTTTATGTGGTAATGTAATTATTTTGGATGAGGATATTTGTGCAAAATTTTCTAGAAGAAGGAAGAAAGTTGAGAGCTTAGCCGTATTTCTCATGCGCGAATTCGAATATGCCTTCCTTCCTTTGTTGACAACAAATGATAAGGGCCCTAATTTGCCTAATTTGTAAGTACTGATTCTACTGCCCAGATTTTCTAAATAATTGGCTTAATTAACCAGAGTAAAATTTTGACTGAATGCTGCGGTAGCTGGGTCTGTACATTCAAAAGCCACACCAAACTCGGACTCCAATATGCATGGTAGCAATTGTTAATCTAATGAAAGTGATGGAGAATGATTGAGAGCTATTTCTTTGGATTTGGGACTGTTTACATTGAATTACTTTTAGGAGTTTATGGAATTCAAGCTAAGTGACCAATTAGTACACAATTCAAGAAAAGCATATGAAAAGATGAAAAATCTGCTTGTGCTGATGTATTGAATTCATTTTCGAGTGATCAAATGCATAATGTACTGTGCATTTCAACTTTGCGGATGGCAATACAGAACTGCATTTTCATCTTTCGAGCAGAACTGAAGGCTCTTGGCTTTAAACCGAACCTTTATGATCTTTTCTTGCAAAAAAACTATGATAAACGCCATGTATTCCCTTGATACTCGATAATCAAAGATTGTTCAAGGATATGGCATGAATACATTCATGTTGGATGTACCGAAATCGCTAATATGACTTTCAACCACTGGATGTAGCACCACAGTTATAATCTTTCTCAGGATAATACTAAAAAGCTGAGAAGATCAGAGTGATTTCGATTGCAATTATCTTTGAAATTCAAACAATAAACACACAATATGTAAAGTACTAGTTCAACAATTGCGAGTGAATCTTTCTACGCTTCTTAATTTTTTCCTTTGAAAAGCTTATACTATAAATCTGATTCTGAGCGGACCGAGTTGAAAAAATCTCTCAGTTCTAAAGAATTTGCTGGGTTTAAATTATTATTTTCCAGCAAATTCAGATTTTAAAAAGACGTCCTTCCGTTATTGACTGTGGATCTTTGAAAAGTATCAAGCATCAAGTTTTCGTTCAAGCCATCCCGTCGATTTAAATCTATAACCCCACCGATATTATTATCTGTTGTGGGATAATTTTCGACTGAGTGAGGCTCATTTGTCGCAGACAGCGTGTTCTGAGGAGGAATCCAAATGTTTTCCCGTCTCAGGCTGTTGCCATAGTATGAAGGGAAAGCCATAGATGGATTGAAATAATTTGTTTCGTTTTCTTGTTGACCTTGAGGCATAGGCATAGGCAGCGGCTGCAAAAAATTGGAGGCTGAAAATTCCGAGTCCATTCGATATTTTTCAAGCTCTCTTTTGAGAAACCAGTTTTCGGTTTCTAGTTTCTTGATAAGTTTTCGACACATATCTAATTGGTACAGAAGTCGCCCCTCTTCTCTTGCCTTTCGTAAATTATAAGATAAAGTTGTTAACTCAAGTTGTTACTCGCTCGAGAGCTTGAGGAGTAGTTGCTACAGCTTCAAGTTCTGTCTCTTCTTGCTTCTTCTTGAGATCCTTTCGTTTCTTTCTTACGATCCATTCAAGCAACTCTCTACAAAAATGTTGGAAAAATCAGAAAGGAGTAATTCTAGCCACTGACCTTCTCCCTCTGCAGAACTTCGGATGCTTATAACCACAGTATTTTTCTGAATTTTCAACCCAACTCGCCTTTTTGAACCCATAGAAGCAGAGCTATGGAATATATTAGGTCCCGCTCAATGTATTTTAATTATTTCTTACTTGTCTTAGGAAGGAGGCGTAGTTTTTCAACGTGAAATATTTAGGAATCACTTTTTCCAGGATCTGATTCGGGTCTTTCATCAATATGGCCAAGCCATCGGGACTCCAAGAGATAAAATCAGAATTGCTTCCATCCTAAAAAAATCAAAATATAAGTTTAGAGATACTGAATAAATCGAAACCTCTAAAATGTCGTAGAGCTTGAACACAAACTGACTTCGAACTTCCTTTGCGGACCTGTTAGGCATATTATTAGCGGATTGTGGGGTGTTTGGGTTTTCCATATCGATTTAGAAGATTATATTTGGCGAAAAATTAATTATAATTGCCGCGCTCTCACATCTCAATATTCAATTCAATTCTGGAAGATTTTCGAAGGATTTGATTTGATTTAAGCAACAATGGTCATTATTAATTTCGAAGTTGCCGAAATTGACGTAAACTCAGAGACTTAAAACTTGATAAAATTTTCTAAATTCGAATGCTTTGTTCGAAACGAGGATAAGAAGTCCTAATATAGTAGAGCGCTGCAATCTTAAAGAAATCTCTTGAATTTATTATCAGCTCTTCCAGAGCCTTGGAGTTCAAGATACTATCTATTGTAATTTCAATATCGTTCCCCAAAACAGAGATTGAAATTCCTCTGAAAGAGGTTTCTTCAAGGGCTTGGAGCTGTTATTTGAGTGAATTTGAGACTGGAAACCATCAAAACAGTCCAAGTATCAGCATTCACATTTTATGCTCTTTATTACACCTTTTTTATTACGCTATTATTAGCGTTTTCCCTTCAAAAACTAATGGGATAAAATCATTCTGCCGTCGCTGACATATTCTTATTCGTGGCTTTTGAAAAGTTAGAACTGTTCTCTACTTCAATTTCATAGGCTCAAAACTTAAAAAATTCCAGAATACTTTTATCCAGAATCTATTAAATGCCAACTATTTTTATCAAATCTTCCGAATCTCAATTAAACATACCATTTTTTCAAAACTTCTAATAAAAAAAGAGATAGAACGTGCTCTTCCTGGAGAGAAATGATCTAATTGCGGTTAGTCCTGGTTCAAATGGATGGAAATCTCTTTAAGTTCAAGCTCTTATCAGCAACTTGTTTTGTTCTAGCATCAGCCTACGCGAATAGTATTTTATCATTCGATCTCGACCCTAATTGGTTTTATTTTGATTTAGCTTCGAGATCTTTTGCATAATTCGATAATTCGATCAGGGAAATTGAACTGGTTCATTTCGTTTGAACTGAAAAAAATTGGAATAAATTATCTAAATACAAATACTTTAAGAAGGCTTTCTACTGAAAGTACGGAGTTAGCATGGGATCGGCTCTCTAACTTTAGCAAATGAGGCGTATTAGATAAGATCTTAAGAGATCGAAACTGATCCTAGTTCCTCTTCTAAGGTTCTGAGCTTCTTTCAGGAAACAAAACCTTTTTCTTCCGTGAAGCTATTATCGGTGCTACCATAAGAATTAAGCATAAGACTGCAAAAACAGTTCAATTGAATCCTTGTAAAAAATGTGATATTCAATTAAATTAGGAACTATAAAGAGAGGGACACTGTAAATGCTAATCTTTGACAGAAACATAAGTCTTGCTGATAGATTTACTTTGAATCTTGTGAAAGTCGTGTCAAGTGCTCTTCTGTCTTAAATTTAAGGAATCTATAATACCCTTCTTTTGCTATTCCTTTTAATTATTCCAAAGCACACGCTGCTCCCGAATAATGGCCGTAATCAGCAATATTTATAGATCATTTAAGACTATCATGCTGAAATGTTCCAATTCGTAGTAAGAGATAATGAATATGACCTTTTCGCGTCTAGCTTTGCTCTATTTCAGAGGATCTCTACAATACACATTGAAAAATCTGCAACATGTTTTATTCTTAAGTCAATTACAGGTCTAGCCTAGAAAAATAGCAGCGTTTACAAGCACAGACAATGTTTCTATTGATGACGCCTTTAAGCTGCAGCTAGCGAAGGGTTGTAAGAATCCTTGGCGTTTAATAGTAAGATGCAATCTTCAGCATCATAGTGGTGCTCTGACCCAATAGTGGGGTTTTTCAACACCAACGTTTTGTAAAATAAGTCACTAGATAGTGCTGTGATTTGGCTACGCGATTTTCGTTTCATAGTTCATCAAAACTTGGATAAAGGGTATGATATAATGCTGATTATTGTTAAAGACGACTTTGTAGCGAAGGAGAACCTGAATATCCAACCTAACAAGAAGGATCCATAAATGTGGCGTCTAATAATTGCGATTATCCTCTAAAGTATTTGCAACTCAGAAGTTTTATCTGAAAAAACCTAAGGGAAAATCGCTAATGACTTCAAAATTTGAATTTGTCACGTCTAATGTTTCAACAGAGCCGAAACAATGATTTCCATAAACCGAGTGGGGTAGAGAGATACTACAATAGAACCGCTAGGTCTCGAAATTAGCTAAGCTTAAAATTCGAACATGAAAACAAGCATAACTACGTCATTCAATACAATTAAATTATTCATTAATCCGAGTAAATATTTCAAAGTATTTGTTCCTTAAGTTAACTAGTTACCTTCAAAAAGCAATAACCAAAAATTTAATTCTGGTTGGCGTCTGGATAAAAACGCCGAGGAAAAACGTTTTCCTTGTAGTTTGAATTATTTTCAAACAAATTTTGTGTATGAAAAGGCACCTTTTCACTAGTTCCAGTCTTTCTTTGAGAACCACCAGGCATCATATACTCATTGAAGCAATTCGAATTATTTTGGTTCACAGGCTCACGAAAATTGCTCTGAATGGAAGATTGATCCACAGGATCAGACCCTATTGACTGCAATCTCAAGACTTGAGAAGGAATCCAACAGTGTTCTTCAACCAGATTGGTATTATTGCAATATGGATGTGGAATCATATGTGAGCTGAAATAATGCGTTTCCTTTTCTTGTCTTTGTGGCATTGAGCCAGAGTGAAAGTTAGCTGATGGTTTACTTTCTACCTCTGCTCTAAAACGATCAATTTCTCTTCTCAGAAAATAATTTTCAAGTTCTAGTTTCTTGATAACCCTTTGGCATAGCTCTAATTCATGCAATAGACGTCCTTCTGCTCTTGCCTTTCGAGAATTAGAGAACAAGACCAATAATTTGAAGAAATACTTGCTCAAACTCTTGCGGAATAAGGGGCGTGGGTTCGCTTTCTGCTCTGTCTTGTTCCTGCTTGCACCGTCTGGATTTCTTTCTTGCAATCAATTTAAGCAAGTCTCTAGTGAAATGTTCAAGAATTAAAATCCGAATTGCTCACCGTCTTCCTTTGCGAAAGTTCGGATGCTGATAAGCGCAGCATTTTCCAGTGGGTTCATATATACTCACTCTCTTGAACTCGTAAAAAGAAAGCTGTGTAAATCGAAAGTATATGAGGGCTCATTCTCGTTATTAACAATTATAAATACCTGTCGAAGAAAAGAGGAATAGTTTGTCAAACTGAAATATTTAGGAAGCACTTTTTCGAGGATCTGATTTTGATTTTTCAACAAAACAGCTTCACCGTCAGAACTCCAGCTGATATATTCAGAGTTGCTCCCATCCTAAGTAAAAAAAAATAATAAAACTCAGTTATTTGACAAAACCAAAGTAGCAAAGACTTCTAAGATGTCATAGAGCTTGAGCACGAATTGATTTCGTTTCTCCTTTGTAGCCTTGTTTGTAGGCAGACTATTTTCTGTCTCTTGGGTTTTTGAATTTTCCATAGCGAAAAAAAATCAAATTAACTCGATCACAAAGTTAATTATAAATACTGTTCTTCTCAATTTATTTCACATTTAGCAATGTATTCGGTTAGAAAAATACCTAAAACAAATAAGCATGGTCAATATTTTTTCTTCAAATTTAATTCAAATCTACCTATTACATTTCTTAATTCTTCTGATCAAGTATTCCAGAAGAAGATGTAGCGCTTCAAATCGTGCCAATTTTCTGAAAAAGCGATCAACTTTCTTGAAAATAACTAACTTGCAGGTCAAATTACTAGTAATCCCTACCTAACCCATTTGCAAAGACGACTTCCAAATACCAGTCATATGGGTTTAACAATAGGAGTATCTGCTAAGCTAATGGTGCTCCTGTTGGCAGAAATTTATATTACGGTCAGTGTTATAGCGTAATGCTTTTCATGCGACAACCTTTATGAAGATATTCTGCTATCAACGCTACTTTTTAGATGCTTCTTCGGATGCTTCTATCCCTTTATGAAATTAATCAATTGGACAGTCATAAACTTGTATTCTAAATTCTAAGAACTTTTAACTTATCAGAAAACTGTGATTATCAAGGTACAGGCTTTCTAAATGACTGACTCTCGCTTGTCCAAGTGCTAGCACTGAGACCTGGAACAACTGAGATTAGTGAAGAAATTCAAAGGGCACATATTAATTGGCAAAGTTGAATAGAATTCATGAATGTAAAACCCAAAAAAACATAAAACTTATTTTCATCGATATTGCTGTTATACTGCCTGAAAATGTCCTGAAAGTTATTGAAATTGGGAACTTTAGAGAGGGGCTTATCCTTTTCTGATAGGAGTCCCTCGAGTCATGAAGTCATTATTCGAAAAATTAAGCAGTTCTCAGAACCTTACTGATTGCGATTTGAAATAGATTCCAGAATATTTTTTTTTTAAACAAAAAGCCCTTTTTACGTAGGTTGTGCGTTTCAATTGAGGAAAATTCATTTTTTCTATATATCGAGTAGGTCTGGCCAAGATGGAGAGAACTGCTCAATGACAGCTCGAACTTTTTATTCCTTAGCACCTCATAGCGGCAAATTTTCAACAAGAATCAAGCACGAGAAATTGTGATATTATTAAATATGTTAAAGCTTCCAGCTTCCAGGGAAAGAAAGGATCGCTTCATTTGGCAACATTAAAAATCTGAGCATCTTTATCTTCATATTCCAGTTTAACATCTAGGAATATATGTTTAAGGATAGCGTTACCTAATTCTGTCGTGTCTTGGAGAGAAATTCTTATGAATACCGTAATATAACCTACAACAAGATCATATATAAAAAGAATAAGTAAAATGAGGTCCCCCAAAATTAACCAAGCTTTTACGAATAAGGACAAATCTTTGGATTAATTCCATATCGAAGAAGGATATTCAAGTTTAGTGTTTCTAAATTTCGTTCTTCTCTTAAAATTTCCTGTCATCCTTTTCCTCTTCGAATTGTTAATTTATAAAACCTATGTCTTAGTGGCTTTGAGATAAAAAATAATTCGGCAAAGTTAGTCTTGCCACGAACTCAGGTATATCCTACATGCTCTTTCATCTTAATCATTTTCTTGGAGCTATTTTAGAATTTGTTTTTTAGCAAGAGATTTATATACTATGTCTGCTTTTGATTAGATCATTGTATATTATGGTCAGAAGCTTACTATTTCTATATTACATCTAAGGTCATTGCCATATCTCTTCACTCTTTAATCAAAAAAGTGAAGCTCTCGATCAAAATCTTTCAGTAGTCCAAAGAAGACTAAAAACCGATTTTGAACGAGTTTCCGTCGTGAAGGAAATGAGATCCTTGTAGGATCCTCGCCATTCCCTCAAGGGCCAAGTTGCTTCGAATTATCTCAACCGCTTAGAGATACGGCTTCGTTGACAATGCCTACACTACTGACACTATACCTTTCTTAATTTTGACATTGCTCTGAGAGTTAGGTCTTTAAAATGCGGCAACTTTTATTTATATTCATGAATTTGGAAAAATAATTATTGCGCTAAAGAACAATATTCTACTCCCTGTTGCTCAAATTCTCAATTTTCTTAGAAAAACATTAATCTAGACAGAGAAAGAGCTGATAGTATCAGACAAACAATTGATTATAAACAACTGACATATAAAACTTTCAAAGACAACCATAAAATTAAAAATTATGGAACCAAATAAGAAACAATTAAATTTTTACTCTGCACATGGGGCATCTTAAATCATGATGAACCCAATGCTCGAGACAATGTACATGAAATGTATGCTTGCAGCTCCTCACGGCCACAAGCTTTTCGGCGTCTTCCATACTTTCCCAGCAAATCACGCATTCATCAGACTGTCTCCCAAGCGTCAGCTTCATTATTCTGTTATCTTCCAAAAGAGACACCGCGCTCACCGATTGGCCAATTAAACTGTTTTCTTCCTCTGCCGCCGAGGAGTTATTCAACGCATTTTGAAGGACTTCTTGTATGAAATGCAAACCAGAAGAAACCATGTAGCATAATAGCACCATCCAATACAGTAGCATCATATGGGGATGCTCAAGGTTTGAAGTAAGATTTTTATACATTGATAAAATGGATATCGCTCCTGGGATTTGACTGGTCACGGTAATCGGATAAAACGCCAATAGGAATCCGAGCTTCCATGTAAAGACGTACTTGCTGTATTGGTGAGGGTAAACTTTATGTAAGCATTCATATCTCACCATGATGCACACCCAAATTAGGAAAATAACCGTTTCTAGAATAGTCAAGGAATAAAACACTGCGATGTCATTGTCGTCAGTTTTCATTACTTGGGACGACGAAGCGGTGAATATCAGTGATGTGAACCCAACCAGAGCAATCAGAGAGTAAATTCCAGCTATTAGTCTGAACGCAGGTGAGATATGCGGCTTGCAGAAGGTGTACCCCAGCAAATGCATGATCTTCGCTCCGTTGAATACTGCCAAAATGATCGATATCCCAAGGATGAAGCTATATTTTGGTTCGGTCGGTCCCTCAAGGGTGAGGATTTGAGACATCATGACAGTAATTCGATAAATCATGTAGTAATAGGTCGGAAATGAGTGGAACACTAGCCACTGGGCGACTCTTTCGGTCTTGTAAATAACAAGGATGTCGATGGCTGTGATGTTATTCAGGATTAAGAGGATGAGGGAAGATAACGCTAGTTCTGCATTCGATTTCGATTGAATGAGATCGCAAACGCTTCCAATAAGATTCAGGTTTATTATAAAGAAAAGAACCCCTATCAAGGATGTTTTTACCATCCCTTCGCAGCTTTGCATGCAGCTTTGCATTGTTGTCGATTTTCAAGAATTCGGAATTTTGAATTGGAAAAAAGATAGGGTTGGTAATTTCAAAGTTAGAATAAAAAATTAAATAAAACTCGTGGTATGGATAGGGAGGCTATGTTTTGCCAGCACCTAAGTTATTCGAGTTCGAGTACGAATTCTGGAAGCTTGGAAATTACAGGAAGAATAAAGCTGATAATACGAACTTTTTGCTTGTGCCAGATCGAAAAGAATATTCTGCATTCTTTTCAACTTCAGAATTAAATAGGTTAACGAAATTAACACGTAGTTTTGAATGAAAGTGAGTTTTTTATTTTAATTCTTGTAAGCTATGTCTCATTTTTTTTTGTTAAGGCTGCTGATTTGGATACTCAGAAGAAGACAAACTTTGGTGCTTACTAGTGAACATCCAGCTATTCAGAATCTCCGATTTTGTGCAGAAATCATATTCTTTCCATCCTAGGACCGAAGTTTGCGAAAATAATTGCATGAGAGCCAACTACGGCACTAAAGTCTCAATTTTATATTTTCATATCAGAAATAACAAAGGACAAATAACACCGGTCTTTTATCGAAAAGGATATATCATTTATCCCACTGTTATGAGAAATAGATACCATTTCACAGCTTCGAATTCATCGTTAGTTGACTAAAAATTTATTTTTCCAAAATTTAACCAAATACAAAGCCATCTCCATCGAATGACCGAACTCCCGTAAGCCTCCTCAAAATCATTCCTTCAAATCATAACAGCAGATATAAATAGCCCACCTTCTATGTTGTATGCAGATTGCGGCGATACAATAATTTTCAAGGGCCCTCGAGACAAATTAACCGCTGTGGTGAACATTCACAACAAGCTGATGACTTCTTCCGTGAGATATAAGGTATACAAATCATTAGCAACATTTTCAGAATCCCTAAAAGGTGAAAACCACCAACCCGAAAGCATATACAGTCAAACCGCATACTGGAATAATATTTATGGGCGGAACTGAAACTATACACCTTTCTATCACAGTAACACTCTCTCTGGAGCCTCAAATTTAATGGGATTTGTATAGAAACATGTCCAAACGCCCGAAGAGTGCAAAAATGATAAATTTGAGATAGTTTCAACTCAAGACACAGGAGTAAAATCTGATTTGAATCAAAAAATAGCTCAAGTGATGAATCCTTGTTAGGACACGTCTGATGCACCATTCCGAAGAAGCGGCGCGGAAAACTTTAGATTGATTTTAGGAGTAAAAGTGTATGTAGATAAAGACATCGAGGAGTATATGCCAGGGATTGCTGGCGATCTCGATAAGTCCAATCACAGTGCTCAAAATGTCGGTAAAGGGGTGACGCCGAAATTACCCATGAACAATGTCAATTCAAAGCCCTCTCTATTTGTAAACCAGAATCAGAAGATTTCAGGTTCTGCAATAAGTGTGCCTCTAAAAACAGAAACACCAATAAAATCCAAGCTGACATCCGAGGCAAAGTCAAAAAAAGAAAGCGATTTCAAAAAGCAGTATGAGACGCTTCTCAGCAAGGTGGAAGAACAAGAAAAAACATTGGTAATGGTCAATTCAGCTGATTGCTTGCTGAAAAATGAAAATGTATTAGATTAAGCTATCGGAAGAAAGGAATCAATTTTTTACAGAGCTGACAAACCTAAAGGACAGGCTTTATCGAAAGAAAGGAGCCGACAAGTATAAATATATGACTTTAATGTGGACTAATTGTGGGTAGTCTGGATTTGAAAGGAGGGTTTAAACTGAGGTATGCGATTTTGGTTGCCGTTGTTAGTTTTGTGCTGGGAGCGTTGTTATCTAAGACTTAAGGATGTCTTTCGAACGTTTAACATTTTGTACGAATATCGATAATCTAAATTCCGCCTTAGAGATTATCCAAATCATTGTGATGGTCTTTTTCATTAAAGTATTTCTTTTCATTTTTGTTGCTTGCTCAAAGTAATTCAAAAATCCATATTTTCCAGGGAAAATAGTTTATTCTTCATGTTGATAGAAGTTTTGTAAACTTTTAGTCGAGAAAAATTCGGTAGTATCAACTAGCTGCTAATTCAAATGGATTCTCCTTGAATTTTTATCTAATTTTCTATAATATTCAAAGAGATGAAACGACTAGATGCTTCACGTGCTACTCTAATTCCACGCGTCAGAATTCGAGAATATTCGAATAGTAAATTGAAAGATTTATTCAGAATTTGAATTAAGTAGCTCTCAAATAAAACAGTAATCTAAATTCTATGAAATCAATCGTTTTTTTCCTGCTACTTCTGCTATTCAAGCTCTCCCTAGCAAATGATGAGCTAGTTGAAGTTGACTCGATTACAAAGCTCCATGACTACCTTTTGAAAAAAGAGTCAACCCTCCTCTATTTCTACACCCATTTCCATTCATCGCACACCCAAGTTATGTCACTTTTACCAAAACTGAAGAAAATCAAAAACTTCCAAACACTTCTCATCAACGGATTTGAGTACCCGGACATCGCAGAGAATTACTCCGTGAAGCAGCTCCCACTTTTAGTTCTGCATCAGAAAGACAAAGGTCTTTTTGTTTATGATTCAGCCATTACTTTGCATGATCTCAGAGCATTTATTCTCTCAGCTAAAGGCACATTGGATGAACGCTCTCCTTACTTTGTAAAGAAAAATAAACGGTATGAATATGAAGCGATATTTGTTCAAAGCGCCTCGATGAAAGCTAATGCCAGCATGTTCGAAGCTGCATTTACCTCTTTAATAGCCGAATACCCTATCTACACCGGTTTGAAGTCATATACGACGAAAGAATTCGTTGAAAAGTTGCTCATTCCACATTTCGCTTTAAGAGACCACGTGCTAACAAACCTCCTAACACCAAATGCCAGTTCAAAGAGCGCGAGTGACGATACAATCGTAAAGGAGTTAGCAGCATCAATCAATGCCTCAAATATTACACAAGAGTTGATTGATGCGACCTGCAATGCGTTGATTCAAGCCCGAATAATTGATTATACTCAACTCCCAAATTTTCATTCCCTTGTGGCTTTTGCGAGCAAAGAGAAGACGCAGATTGCCGACCTACTGCAGAAACAAAGCTATATCGTCCTTTATCAAAGACATATTAACATCTCAAAGGTCATATGGATAGACCCACAGCTCCAAACTCAAGAGGCTTTCAAATCATCACTTGATAACCTCATGAAGCATATTTCGAAACCTCAGGGAATTGTCAGGACATTTAGTTATAAGTATCTTAATTTTATAAAGAAACAGCATATCCATGCGATGATTTTATGGGTGAAAAGGAAGCATTATTCTAGCAGTTTTGCCATTCAAAGATTCTTCAATGAAACTAAGGCCTGCTATGAACATTCTGACGAGCGCGCGGAGCAGGGCTTCCAGGGAATGGTGAGAAATACGCTATTTTTTGAGCTTGATCCGGTGGAGAGCGAGGCTAACACGAAACTAGCTCATGCGATCGGCTTGAGAGACCACGAGCTGCCTAAAATCACGCTTGTGACTGTCGATGATAAAAAAGGAAAGCTTTTGAGGGCTGATTTCAAGTTTAACGTGTCCGAGATTAATTATATAGCGAAAAATTTGTTGGATTTTTATGAGATGAATCGCCACTACCCTGGACAAAACTACGAGATCCAGCGAGAGTCGCTGATTCCTCTCACACATAATCAAAACTCAAACGTTGTGGCTGTAACGATACCTTACTTTAGACAGCTAGTTTTGGGGGTGGAGAGGAATAAACGACCAATTGTCGTGGAAATTACGTCGCATTCATGCAAGGATTGTCTGAAACTATCGGCGATTATAGAAGAATTATCAGTGGAATTTCCTAACGCATTGTTCTGTCGAATCGATATTGAATTGAGTCAAACAATGGATGATAAGCCACTCGAGGGTATTGAAGCTGTTCCTGCGCTAAGAGGGTTCAAGTCGAGCAGCTTGGAGAAATACAAATCATTTGATGTAGTGCTTGTGAAAGAGGATCTCCGAAAACAGCTAAAAAAATTCCTGGGCTACTCAAAAAAAGATGATGAGGAACTTTGAGATAAGCAGAACTTTTGACTTTTTTTTCTTCAAAACTCTGATTATTTATGCGTAAATGTGTGCTATGATTATTGTAGTCTTTTTCTTTCTCATGTTGGAAAGGATCCACGTGGGCCTTGGCGATAAATATTTGTCATTAAATGAGAAGCTCGCTTCTCGACGAATTTGTGGTATGATTTATTTGACCTTTATTAAAAGAGCACTCTGAATTGTATAAGGATTCATAGAATAATAGTGAATGATAAGAATTTGCTATCAATGAGTTGATGCAGAGAGCCCTTAATCTCTGAAAGATCTCCTTTTTCTTCATGGAGATTAATTGGAGAAAGTTAAGTTGAGTAAACGATTTTTTTCGGAGCGTACTGGCAAAATTTGCATCATTATCATCACATTCCTAAGCGACCTAACTTCAACTAATCAATAAATTCATTCATTGGATACAGATACTGTTTTCATCGTTATCAATGTAAGATTTATGGTATCGGATATCGATTTTTTAAAATTTTCTTTTTCATTTTTTTTACGTTATTTGTAATTTGTTGTTTTCTTTATGCATTGTTTAAATTGCAACTTGTCCACTGAGTAAGATAAGGAATTTCACGAATACTTTAGATAGTTTCAAGTTTTTGCAAAGTTGCTCGCGCACAACTAATGCAAATATTGTAGTCACATTCCCTACAATGGAGCACACCGTCCTCCACCGAGCTTTTCGATATGTCACAGCCGTTGCATTTGAATCTATTGTTCGAATAGATCGTGTGGGTATAGAGATACTTTTCCGTAGATCTACAGCGTGTGCAACATGCCATTGCATCACGGAGGTTCATGAAGACGAATTCACTCGAGTCATTAACTGCTTTTTCTGCACATGAGGCACAAATATCATAATCACAGCTTTTACAATGTAAGACGCCATCATTTACTGAGCTTTTCCCCACACCACAGACATTGCATTTGAATCTATGTTTTGAATAGATTTTATAGGTCAGGTCGTATTTTTCTGTGGATTTGCAGCGTGTGCAATGAGCCATTGACTCTTGGAGTTTCTGAAAGGCGGATTTATATTCTCTGTTTTTATTGTTTTGCTGGCTCAAAAGTGTTTTTGAACAGCTCGCGCAAATGTCGTAGTCACATTCTTAACAATGAAGGACGCCATCTTCGACACAATTCTTAGTCACACCACAGACGTTGCAAATGAACTCATTGTAAGAGTAGGCTGTATATCGAAGTTGGTACTTCGTTGAGGAACGACAACGAGTACAGTTAGCCATAGAGTCCCTAAGTTCATTAAAAATCGCTTCCTGCTCGATTTTTTTTCATTAACTTTAATTTGTCTTCGCTGTCTTTCTGAACGATAATTTCTAATTCTTAGCAGCTTCTTGTACTTTCGTTTTCCATTGAGTTGTGTCTATTTTGTTGGGCTTAGTGATAGCTGCTGAGGGACATGTCTCCAGGAATTGGTAAAACGTGTCAGTTAGAGGCAGTTGCTGGCTGTTTGCGTTAGTTAATTCCTTGATTTGTGAGTAGAAGTGAATGAAATTTGTTTTTTCAGGCAGAGTTGAGTTTATCATCAAGTGCAATAAGTTTCGAAGGTCCTCATCAGTATCGATACATTTCAGAATAGGAGGTGAGACCTTGTTTACTATCACCGCAAATTGATCGGTTTTTAAATGCGTCGCTTCCAGTACGAGTCTCATGGTTACAAGATCATCAGGACGGACACTTCCAGCTTCAAGAGTGATAACGAACAGAAGTGATAGCGAACCTTCCATTAGAAAAGCCAAATCGATCTCTTGAGGCTGATTTCAGTATGAGCTAAGCCTGGAGTATCGATGCATCTTCTGCCAGAAGATCCTTTGGGGACTTGAAGTGTCGTTGTCTTGGACTCGAAGATTGGCTCGTTCAGAATACCATTAAGCAGCGTGCTTTTTCCACTTCCGGTGTTTCCGATGCAAAGAAAGGAAGGTTGAGAGTTAGCGATTGATTCCATCACTCAGAATATATTTCCCAAAAATTAATTTTAATTCCTTACATGAAAATTTGTTAAATGCAAGTTCGATAAATATCTCTTTCTCTAGGATTTAATGCTCTTTCGATTTAATTTCGTTTGTCTTCTATAAAAAAAGAACTTGAACCTAACGATAGATGTGTCGCCTATGAGGAGAATTCTTAATATCAATAAAAAAAAAATCTTGAGGAATTTTGACTAAAGCGCTGTTGAATTAAGCTGAAAATAACTACTAATGTTGATATGCGCAATTTTTGTAAGGGATGCAGCTTCAATAACGATGCCCATAACACAAATATGTATCTCTTGCCTCTTGTGGGGAAGCTTTTGGAAACATAACAAAACGAAATTCATTTTTTCACATTCCTGTCTCACACTAAGAAAACAACCTCGAAAGCATCACCAATTTCATTATCATTCAGCTCTATGAAGCTGGTGCCGATTGTGAAGGAGGTGTTGGAGGGCTTCCAAGTGGCGCTGGACCAAAAGCAGATGGGATTGACAAAGTATTCTATTTATAAAGGCTTTAAAAACTTGAACTTTTTCATTAATTGAGATTTCATAGTGAAGAATGTGTCGTTCAATATTGAATTTCTATAGACCAAGTTTAGCATTAGCTTCAATTCGTTAGGAATGAGCCTTGCAAATTTACTCAAAATCTTTTCATAAATAATTTGGTGTCGTGTGATAAGAGAATTTGATGAATTCTATGTAGATTATTAAATAAAAGGCTATCGCTCAATTCTAAAATTCTATGAATAAATTCCACTAATTAGGTTCACCATCTAATATTCCAGCTTAGCCAAAATACTTGTTGTATACCTCATCTTTCAGATTCTTGTGTTTCTTTCTCTCCTTCTCACGATGTTCCTGTTTTTCTTGAACTTTGGCCATTTTTTCCAATTTCTTTGCGATGGAAATTGCATTTTTGCTAGCAATAGTGTTTGAATCTTCAGGAGACTTGGTCTCTTCTGTTGGAGCTTCCTCTTTGGGCTTTTCTTTAGGAAGTTTTAAAATCTTTTACTTATTTGTGAGTTCATTCATCACCTCTTGCTTCTGCGATTTGCTCAATCCTTTCAGCTCTTTTTTCATCGCAGTCTTTGTTTGATGATGACTTTCAAAAATCTGCTCGGTTATTATGGTTTTATTTGGACTTGGATTCAGCTCTTGATAATTGATCAGCTTTAGTTTTGATGGCTCTTTAAAATCCTCAAGCATATTCGTCGGTGGTATTGCGTCTACAGGCTTGTTGAATTTTTTATATTGATTCAAGAAATCAACAAAAAAAATATGTTTTTCATCTCGTAGAAATAGCATGGAACCTCTGATTTCAACGCGCATCTTGAGATCACAGCTATAATTTTTGTCATCACTGACAGTTTTTATATAGAATTTCGGGAATCGAGAAGGTAAAGTTGCAAGCCTAACGTGTTTCTTGGAGATCGACACGTTTAGGACATTTCCTAAAGTGTCGTCATTTCGAAAAGCTTCATAATTTGTATAATTAGATTTCCTCTCAGCAGTAATTGATTCGGCTCGAAAAGGGAGGTGATGAAAGTGATGAAAGAAAACCATTTCGACTGATTCGATAGGTGAGATAGAACTTTTCAAGGGTACAGCAACTAAACAGCCCTCATAATTGATAAGATGAACATAGGGTCTCGTATGCACGCAATAAATCGGTTCGGTCGAAGCATTTTCCTTCAAGATCCCAAAGTGGAAATCGAGAAAAAGGCTTACCTGTGATATACTTATGACTGCTTCTTGCCTATTATTTTTATATTTGAGGTACTCTTTGGCAAAGAAAACAAAGATATTGAAAATTATCCAACTATCAGAAAAAATCTAATTCTGCCATGCAGTTTCTCTCACTTTACCACTTTCCAAGTCTACCAAATAAAACCGTCCTGCGCCACAAATTAAGCATGCGTCAACTTTATTTTCTGGTGGTTTGTCATGAGTAAATTTTATCCATGAAAAAAACTTAAAACTGATGTCGAAAGAAGAGAAACGATTAGCGACCTGTGAGCTGTTGAAAATATGTTGCAATTGGATCCTCTCAATTTCTGCACATTTATCCCATTCTGAACGCATCATTGATTGATAAATATTGAATTTCTCATCAATGAAATCGATTTTCAGAGTTCCTTCTTCAAGCTTAGGGGATACCCAGATTTCGGAGATTAATAGTTCCATAGAATCACGTTGTAAAAAGATAACTTTGCAATAAGACTGCTGTTGGTTACGGCTCACGTTAAGAATAATCAAAATATTGTTTCTCTTCTCTATGCACAATATCAATCTACCTTCAAAGAATCTTACGTGTCATTCAGCTGGTGGGGCTTTTGAAGGATAATCGAAATTAAATCTCAATTCTCTGTCTTCAGTTTTTCCATCAAAATATGGACTTCTGATAGTCAGCTTTGAATCTGTGAAGAAAATCTCATACTCATAGTTTTTAGCTTGCTCATCAGCGCGAGTGAGATAAAGATTGACTTCTCCAAGATTGTAGATTCTTAGACGAGGGTCCTCGAATTCGATATAGCACCGCTCATTTCCTAAGAATCTTGCATAACGAGGGCGAAGGGAGAAGCTCTCAAAGTTAAACTTTGCAAAATGGTGAAGATTGAAGCTGCCATTTGCCAATACAGCAACTTTGTACCGCCATAGCACGACATTTTGTTCCGAACGAAACACTGATAACATGAGATAAAGCGGCTCACTTTCACGAGTCTGATTCCAATGAGAAAATTATTTAGAGGTAATGACTGTCATATCCAACATAGCATCGAGATAAAGAGGGAGATCTGATGTTGAAGCTCGCTCAATAACCTCTGAAATGGTTAGCAGCGTTTTCTTTGAGGGATCATAAGACTCAAGGGAATCAATCATAAATCTATGTCCCATGAACAGCTTCTTATCATAATTTTCTATTGGACTCTTGGCGTCAATAGGGTAATCGATGTGGTAATGAGCCAGCGCAAGAGGCTTCCAAAAGTTAGGAATGCCAGAGTTAAAATATTTGCTGGCTGAGGCCAATTTACAAGCCGAGGTGAGGTCAAGCAGTTGGAGAATTGAAAACCAAACTTTCAGATCAAATTTGTTAAACAATTCTTCACCATTAGAACTATGAAACCAATAAGCCTCATTAGATGACGAATGAGATATAAATTATTATTACAAAAACAGCTGTTTAACTCTTGATTGGTGCTGTGTTGTGATTTCTTGAGTGTTTAAAGCGATGATTGCCTGCTCTCTGGCTATTCTTATCTGCACATTAATTATGGAAACTAAAGCCGGTCGTTTGCATAGTGTCTTCATAATCCTGTGAAAGATTCAGAGAAGATGAAAGATGAAATCATTTACGATCAAAACAAGATCATCGATCTCTTCTTGCATGCTTACCTTGGCATACTTTTGGGAACGTCTCACGCTTTTGAAGATAATGAGTTTCCTGGAAATCCATTCTTCTTGGTTTGGTTTCTTTTCCATTTGGGAAAGTTAGAAAGGATATTGGAGCTGTTTTTAATTGATCGAGTTTTTACCTCAAGTCATTTATAACACAGTCTGCCAATAAATAAGCTCAAAGATATATCCTTCTGATCAGAATCTAAAGTTAAATTCGGAACCTACAAATTCCTGATGCATTTTCCATTCTTATGTTCCGGTACAGCAGTACAGCAGTTTATTTCATCTGAGGATCGACTGATAGCAGCCACATTTAGAAAGAGACCAACCAAATCAAATTATCTGTAATTTCAATGGAAGATCTTGTGAAAACAATTGCCGTTGAAGAATGTTTTATTTCTCCTGGATATAAGGCAAATTTAGCCAAGAAGTGCTTCATCTTGCAATTTTATGGAAGCATGGTACTTAGTTTGACTCGTGTTAAGGTTCAGTTCATCTTCCTGTACGAACAATTTTGTTAGAGTAAATCGGTATCGTCGGAGATAGAGTCTCTTGCTCGATTTTGAGCATTTCGTCTTGCTGTATTGCTAGTTCAAAAGGTTTCTCAGAAAGTCTAGAATAACCCCTCCGAAGTTTTCAGTATTTCACTCATTTTTTTGGATAAATACCTTCACTGGATCTTAGATTTCTTCTGATAAGATTATTTCAGACGTGGCAAATTTTATTTCAGTCCCAGGCTTTGATTTTGGACTTTCTGGCTTTTTCTTGTTATGAACTGATTGATTGCCTTTAATTTCATTGTTAATCGCCATTTTAACTATTCATCGAACTCAACTTCCCAAACTCCGCTCTATTTAATTTATCAGCTTTAAAATTTACCAAGCATGTGCCAGAAGTCCATCTTTACAAAATTTCTGAAAACTTGTATTATTCTGCAAATCGGCAGTAGCATTCAAGATTTTCGAAAGTAGAAAAGAATAAACAAGATACTCCTTTAAAAATAATGCAGGTCTTGAGCGTGGTGCCATTGATCGAAAATAATCTAAAAGAGTGTGGTCTCAATTGTTAATAATAAGATGACATAGCCATCGTTGCTATTATTCCAAACATATGAAAAAAAAATTTAAAAATAATGAACTAAGATTGTGTCATGGTATAATGATAAATAGAATCGCATGCTAGGACCTCTTAAGCGAAGAATAAATAGGATTATTCTTCCAATCAGAGGAATATTGTGAAAGACAGCTAGAATTTATGTTTATGATATTTGGATATTTCAGGTTTTTGCTCTATTAAGCATAACCACACTGCTTTTTAAGGAAACACTTAAAGATGGCTAAAATACTACTGCTAAGAATCTCAAGTGTCATTTCCTTTAGATATCAGCTCCTTAAATTCGATTGCAAAGGATTTTTTTGTAAAATGCAAATCAAAATATGAACCGCTTCCGAAGGTCCTTGGAAGTGCCATACTCAGATGCGATCTGTCTTTGAAGAAGTTCCCGTGTTGATATAAGGATTTTTGGTGTTTCATTCTCAACGATGTGAGTCTGAGGAGGGTCATTCCGAGCCTCTGTTTGTTTATTATCTAGAGGGCTTAGAGGGCTTAGAGGGCCGCTTTCTTTTAACTCGATTGTTATGGATGCAACGTCAGACTGGTTTTCGAATCGGTAAAGGTCTTTCAGTTGATTCGCCCTTGTGTGTTTTATCCGGGGCTTTTCAAATATGATAGAACGATCTTCGTTGCCTCCATTAGTATTAGTTTCGTCACTCTGACTGGCTAACTTGGCTAGCCGTTTTAATTTTTGTCTTTTCCTTCTCAAATAAAGAGTTTTCAGTTTTGTAGCGATAATTATCCCAGCTTCAAGCTTTGACAATCGTTTAGCTTGCTGCTTTTTCTTCGAAGCTGAATTATTGTCTCTAGTTCCGACGTTAGCCATTCTGAGTCGATCCATGTATTTAGGTTCGATCACGAAATCAAATAACGTGTCACTGATTTGAGGATCCATCAGCTTCAGGATTTTTCTAGAAGTCGGCGAATGTTTCATTTTCTTGAGAAGTTGATTATATGCTGTCAGTGACTTTGCAAATCTATCCAAATGCTCTTTTTGATAGCTATTTTTGGAAGGTTTCTTGGGGCTTCGAGTAGGTGAATCAAGGCTTTCTCTGGATTTTGGTGAAGCTTGATTGAGATTTTCTACCGATTCAAGCCCCTTCTCTTCAATAACTTGGGTCTCTTGAATTCTGCTCGTTTTGGACCGACTCTCATGAGCAACTTTCTTCTCCAAAGAAAGGTCATCGAGCGAAATAACTGGTCTTTTGAGATACGAAAGCATCATGATCTCATCATCTTCCAGAAAGAGTTTTTTGAAACGGTCGAATTCATAGAGTTTCTTCGCGATCTCTATTAGATCGAAATCTTTCTGAGCTGTTTCGATTATCTTATTGATAATTTGTTTCTTTTTTCTTTGGACACAGGGAATAAAACTTATCAGAAAAGCTCCCAGGCCGTAAGTTATCTTTTGTTGACTTGGTCTAGGGTCTTCTTCAGCAACCAATTTCCTCTCACTTTGGGGAATCGAAGATTTACGAGTTATATTTGTATCATTTCCACGCCCTTTCTTAGTATTGCTAGGTCGTTGAGATTTATTAGCTGCTTTAGAACTGCCTTTCCTTTTCGTAGGCGCTTTTTCGTGGTGCTGAAAATCAAAGTCGTAAAATTGGTTCGCGAAATGCAAAGGATATGCTCTTTGTGCGTACAATTTAACAAAAATTCCAAAAACAATGACGGCGAGGCTGAAGACACTTCCGATATTAGCTAATCCTTGCTGCAGTTTTGGATATAACCTTCTTGTAGTATACATAGTTCGGCTTTTCATTATCCAGATGGCGGCAATGGTATAAGTTTCCCAATCATCAAAGCTTATCAAAGATCGTGCGTATGTTCTTATTTCGGCCGGGTCGACTGTAAACGTTGTGAGATTTTTCGGATTCCAATTCTCGAACAATAAATTATCATCTGTGATTATATCTTGCTGATTGAGAGGTAATTCAGCATCTACTACCATTTTACCAGGGAGCAGGTACCAATAAAAGCTATCCAAGTTGTACTTCACAGGCTCCGAATGCGATGTTGGAGTGATAATCGTATTGGTGTAGAAAACTTCAACAGAAGCACCATATACAGCATTTTCTTCGAAATACTTCGTGATTTCTTCTGTAGATGCACAAACAACGTCAGGACGATTGACTGAATCGTTTTTGCATGAATGTATGCTGATCAGTATTTGCTCGGCAATTGGATTGCGATAGTAACCAGAGATACGCAGATCAACATCACCGTAGGGACATATCGCTTCGTCAAGACCCCAATTGTGAAACTCTTCTTCATAACCTTTAAAATATTCGGCTGTGCAAGGCCCGAAAGGAATTGTCCAGAAAAGTTCTTCAATCGTGCCATTACTATGCTGGACTGCTGTATAATGCTCCACTTTGAGAGTAAGCAGTGGTGAGTTCATGTGCAGATCAGGCATTTTGATAGCGAACTTGAATCCTGCTTCAGTGAGGTTAATCGGATTTGGAACCGAAAGTATGGTACGATCAACTGTCACTTGTGGAGATTCATAAGTGAAGATAGAATAAAAAGTTAGAGCAGCCTGGATCACTGTAATCGCAACCACGCAAACTGTGAAGAAGAAACCTGCATGGGTTGTGAATCTGTCGGATCCTTGGTAGTTTAGTCTGACTGGTCGATGAAATAAGTCGAATTCACGGTACATTGATGGGACTTTTTCTGATCAAAGTATAAAAGTTAATTTTATAAAGTCCAAATCGCTGGCATTTATTCAAAGGAACACAAACGCGATGCAGAAACTGACGAGATTAAATAAATATTTATTCACAATATATAATTTTAATGGTTTATTTCTTTAATTGTTCAGAAATGAATATTCAAGGTTGCTTTAAAGGATGTAGCAATTATGCTTGAAGTTCTATTCCAACCAAAATTTCTAATGAAAATGATGGTTATATGGAAGTTCTAAGGGTATATTTCTCGTTAAATGAGCGAAGAGACCAAAACAAAAAAGGGGAAGCCATGCAACAAATAAAGATGTGTTGTGAAAGCCACTTCACCAAGACAAATGAATCGAAATGTCAGTCAATTATGCCATTTTCCATATTTTATATGGGAATAATAATTAAGCTTGATTGGATTAAATTTTTTCAAAGGCGGTTACGAAGGGAAAAAATTTAGTATTGAAAGAAATTAATTTAACATTTCCATGGTAATCAACAGTTCTGATTCTTTTCGTTGAACTCCTGTGATAAATTGAAATACGAGCTGAGTGCTAGGCTCCTTGAAAGCGTTGACTTCTGAGAAACCATCTTTATCTTAATGGTGTTTTGATACAAAATTAGGAATTTCATGATTAATTTGTTTATTATGATGGCGATCAATGAATTTTCCTCTGTAGTGTTGTACAG
>ENA-UOTZ01000175-UOTZ01000175.1-compost-metagenome-genome-assembly--contig:-NODE-175-length-52552-cov-14.925222_pt1 | contig 52552 bp, 44 predicted proteins | sample MGYA00238144_ERZ746983 | MGnify/ENA primary metagenome ERZ746983 (study PRJEB28759, sample SAMN06268863) | compost metagenome | isolation source: single cell | place: USA: California, Emeryville, Joint...
TTATCGAGGATAACGACGTCACTACAAATATTACCTTCGATATTCCTGAAATCAAGTGTTTGGAGCTCAGAAAATTGATTGAAGATCCAAATCCTTTGGATATTACAACCGTTGACTTAAGAAAGAAATTTATCGGTGACGAAGGAGTAATGTTATTAAGCAAGAAAAACTCGTGGATAAACCTGACGAGACTGATCTTGCAAGATAATAATATCTGCGTCAAGGGGGCGACGGCAATAAGCAGGAACAACTCGTGGGTAAACCTCACAAAACTTGATTTATGGTCAAATTTTATTGGCTCAGAAGGAGCATCAATGTTGGCTAACAACATTTCATGGAAGAACCTAGCAATCCTAATATTATCTGATAATAATATTGGGGATGACGGAGCAGCAGCATTGAGCTCAAATAATTCATGGGTGAGTCTGAAGGGATTATATCTAGGATCTAATAATATCAGTGATAAGGGAGCTTCTGCATTGAGTAGTAACAAATCTTGGCCTAACCTCACGATTCTCAATTTATCTATTAACGAAATCAGCACTGAGGGAATCACAGCAATTTGTAATAACAAAACGTGGGAAAACCTATCAGAATTGGACGTCGGATCGAATAATATTGGTGATGACGGAGTTGCAGTCCTTTGCAAAAAGGAATCGTGGACAAAACTTGCTAAACTGAATTTAGGGAGTAATCACATAGGAAAGAAAGGAGCTGTAGCGCTGAGCAGTACTAACTCTTGGAGGTGTCTTAGCGAGCTAAACTTGAGCAATAATACAATTGGTGATAAGGGAGTAGTAGCGTTGAGTAGCAACAAATCCTGGACTAGCCTTAAAGAACTAAATTTACACGGGAATAAGATTGGTGCTGAAGGAATAGCTGCGTTGAGCAACACCAAATCGTGGACTAAGCTTGAAACTCTATGGTTGGGATCGAATAAGATAGGAGATAACGAAGCAGCAGTGCTGAGCAAAAACGTATCATGGAAGAACCTCAAGGCGCTATCGTTAGGTAACAACGATCTCAGCGATTTAGGGAGGGCCGCTTTGAAATTACGATGGCCGACAATTGAACTGCGATAAAGAGGAAATATGAACTTTGAAGCAGGCGATCATAATATTAAGTATTAACAACGAAATAATAATATCGAACACAAGCATTGACCTAATCAATACCAATTTCTTGATCAGCATTCTTCGATTTCAACAAAAATTTCTTGAAAGAACGGGCGTTAATTAGGTGAATCCCAGCGCATAATCAATAATGTCCTCTAGCAAGATGCCTTTATATCTGCCAGTAGAATTGTAAGCTTATCTATTGCTCATTTCGCGCTCTCATTCTATATTGATTCCTTGCTTGCTTTATTTTTGGTTTATCATATGAGATACATTTCAAATTCTCAAGTTTGTCTCTTGAAGTTCATTAACAAGGTAATTTCTTACGGATGAAGTATTTTGCTTGGTTTTCTCGCATAAATTAAGCACATACACTCTCCAGGATCAGAATAAGACAACGCGCTGGAGAATTTAAAGTGAATTTTATTTGGTCATTAATATTACTCTCATAAAATTTTGATTTTTGATAAGGTGGAAAATTTTCAAGAATAAACAGCAGCAATGCAAGTGTAGTTGAAATAGTCGTCAATCTTGACAACAGATAGAGCTAATTGATTTGAAAATTGATTTGCATTCAGTTGTTGTTAGAATTTTTCTCATAAACCAATTTAACTCTCTAGAAATAGAAATAGCAGAATGTCGAAGCTTTAATCTTCCATTTTAGGCATGTTAGAATATAATTGCTTTTTTCTGATGTTAAATTCACATTTATCCAAATTCCGAACATTTTTCTCCTTATATAATCATGGAACTTATTAGTAGTAACGGGATTCTTTCAGAAACAAATTGTAGCTTCTCTTTTGGTTATCACTAGCAAACCCTCCAAATTATTAAAAAAATTGGATTCCTTCCTTTTTCTCACAAAAAAGTTCGCATATTTAGAACTTCTCCATTTTTCAGAGATAAGATTGATTTGTTCGAAAAACGAATAAACAATGAGGCTCACTCATTTAGCGATGAACTATTAAGAGCTTATTCTATTTGCAACAACATAATGTCTGTTTTATCCAAGATTTCGAAAAAGTTTGATATTTGATTAAAAAATGCGAAATCTTCAGTTATCTGCCAACGATAGCGTTCTATTTAGGACAGCAACCCACTAAACGCATTGGATTGTCTTCACAATTAAAATTGTAGCTACTAATAATATTAGTTCGACTATTTATTGTAAATTTTCAATGAGATAGATTAGCAGGTATTTCTTTAAATCATCCTGAGGCAATAAAATTTTGTTAATCGGAACTTTTACGGCAAAATGAACGAAGACTCTGAATCAAATGATATCAGTTCAAAAGATATAATTGCGAAGGAATTTGGTCCGAAAGATGATCTGCTCGGTTCAAGCTATCACGAGTACTCTTACAGGTCTTTATTTTTCCCTTTCGTTCATCTCATCAAGAAATAACTATCAGATACGTCATAATGGCATTATTTATTGGACTCTTCATCACTAATCAGATTCTCTGGATTACCTGTTCTCCCATCACGACGAACCTTCAGAAGGTAGTATCACTATACGGCCCTTTCTCACAAACCGTCAAGATTTACGGCCTTGATCAGCTTTCAATTAACCTCTCCTCATTGATTCTTATGGTGGTTTACATACCTGCTTCGATCCCTGGTAACTATTTCCTTGACGAGTATGGTACAAAGAAAGGAGTAATTGAAGACCTATTATTTCAGATAATAACGACTCAAATGCAGTTAGCATTAGCCGCAACGGTCATCCTCGTAGGGGCTTGGGTGAGACTCCTTGCTGACACAAGCTTTACCTTTGTCTTGCTCGGACAATTCCTCGCTGCCCTTGGGACACCTCTGATTGTTTCCTCTCCACAGAAAATTTCGGCGTTTTGGAATGTTCCTGAAAAAGTGCAAGGTTTAATGATTCCAGCAAAATTTATCCTCCTTTTTATTAGAGAACTATGTTCACGACGCTTTTGACTCTCGCAGCACCTGTAGGAACCGCAATCGGGTTTGTCCTCCCTGGTGTTATCGTTGGCTCTGCAGACTCACCTACTGAAGGCAAAGATCTCTTTATGCGACTATTATTGATAGAAGCAGTCATCGCGACTGTGTTGTGTGTTCCGCTCTTTGTCTTTTACAAAGAAAAGCCACCAACGCCTCCGAGTCCATCTGCCGAGCGACCTCGAGAAAATTTCAAGAGCGGAGTTATAAATATCTTCAAAAATCGTAACTTCTTAGCGCTTCTCGTCGTTGAGATCGTCAGTATTGGTACTTTCAACTCACTTGCGACGGTGATTCAGAGTATAGTCGATCCCTTTGGTTATACTCAAGTAAAGCGCTTTGTTGTGATCGTTCTCAGAGTGTTTTTTCCAGGTCGATGTTTCGATATTAGGCGCGATTATTATTGGCATTGGGTTCTGCGGAGCGATTACCATGGGGCTATATGTCGGAAAAACAAGAAAATATAAAAAGGCCATTATAATTTGCATAGTCATATCGCTGATAGCCATTGGAGGTTTTGTGGGCTCAATGTTTACCGGGAGTATCTTGGTGCTTGCGACAGTGACCGGGTTGATGGGGTTCTTTATGACTCCGATTTTTCCGCTAGGGCTTGAGTTTGCTTGCGAAATTACTTTTCCGATTGGTGAGGCTGTGTCTGGTGGAGTTATTAATATCATGGCTCAGTTTATTGGCGTCGTACAGGTAAAATTATTCTTGCTGAATTCATTGTAAAGGAATTATGCTGTTAGATTGTGTTAACGAATTGGATCATGACGATGAATGATCGAAAGTTGGGCACTGTCTTTACAGGGGCAATGTACATGGGTATGATGGTCCTGGCTTTTATATTTTCGATGGTGGTCGAGGAGAATCTCCTGCGTACGAAGCATGACAGAGGGCATGGGAAGGACGATTCAACTCATTCAGTCACGAATGAACCAGAACCATACACCGCAACGAGCTAGTTGACTCGTGATTAAGTAAATGGTCAAAGTGGGTGATTTAGTGGTGAATTCTATAAAAATAGTATTTCTCTTCCATTGATAATGTGACCCCGAAAAGATATTATTTATGGAATTGCTTCTTCCATAGTTTCTCAGTTCACAACTAGAATACTTTACGATATTACGATTCTTATGTTCTAAGCAGGCCACTTGGATAATTTGAGCTCATTCTTACACCAATTTCGTTATATTTACTCTTGTTGAGCGTATTTTGAAGCACTTCTCAAACGTATTTTGTTGAATGTTGTTGCCTTGAAAATTAGTTTATTGAATTAAAGTCGCTTCTTTGCAACAATTTTCTTACTGTCATTTGAGATAGTTGGGCCTTGAAATTCTGATTTGGTTTTAGAAGCGATGCCATAGACTGTGACCTGGCTTCCTGGCCCTGAAGTAGAGCAAACTACTTGAAAATCAGAGGCGTTTTCTCTCAAAGGTTGAGGTTCAGAGATCTCAGTATTGAGTTTCTGTTCTTCAATCAGTGAGCCAGCACTCAACAAATATTCTATTTTTCGAATGAATTCCACAATCATCGCGATCCAGTCAGTGCCTTAGAATTCCCACTGCCGAATGTGACGGTAATACTCAATCTCTTCAGTACAGGCAAAGTTTACGTCATTAAGGCCATAACGAAAACTAAATACTCTGATGCTTTTAGACCCAGAATAAAAGTTTGTATGGTCAGGATTTCGACCCTTTTAGATTCATGTTTCTTCATTTTCCTTACATATCTCCTTTTCAATTGTCTCCAAATATTTTGGATATTATTTATTTTGCCTCAAATCCTTTTAGAATGCCTTCTAAGTTAATCGTTTCCCAATGTTTCAGCTCTTTCTTCGAGAGAATGCCAAATACTTGATTATTTACTGCTACATAGCGAGAAATCATAAGATTAAAAAAGTATAGATCCTGCTTCATCATGAATAACAATTCTATTTTTTCATGACTAAAAAAATTTAATTCAATATCTTTCTCTCTTAACGTTTGTTTGCAGCTTTTAATTGCAGGTTTCTTTCTTTAAATCCAAGCAATTTCCAATTTCGCTCAAGAAGTATTATCCTCTCTATTTACACATGGATTTTTTATGTTTTGATAGATTTAGGACAGGGCCCTCCTGAGTCTGATTTTGAATTCGACAGTTTACTATTCTATAGCAAACCTAAATCCCTTTAAAATTATTGCTTTGCCTCTTCCACGCCAAGTACCTCACAATGGGAGAACAATACATCGACTACTTCCCAAGAACCACTGAACTAATAGTCACTCCTGCTTTATCCACCTTTTCTACGATCCTGGCTCTTCTTCTCAGCCTCATCACAAAATCATTTCGAGACCCGCTCGGCGAAATCATCACTTGGATCAACTTTATGGATTTACTCCATTGTCTGCCAAAAATCCTTCCGCTGTTCTTCCGCATCCGCTCCTTGGAAAACTGTCTTGTCCTCGAAGGAGTCACTCATTTCGGCATTATTTCTTCAATTCTTTGGATAACTTTTTTCGGTTACGCACTCTTGGTCTACACCCGTTCTCAACACATGGATGCGGTGGCTCAGAAGCTCTGCTATTTCAGGGTCATCGGGATCCTCATTCCGATGATTTTTGCTTTCTCTGCCTCTTTTTTTGGAAATTTTATCGAATACAAGCATGCTACTGACCACTCTACTACCACTTGCGTGCATCCAATCATTCCAGGAGACTTCAATTACAGCTATTTCGTATTCAGATTCCTACCAATTGCCTTAAGCATCATTGTGAGTCTGGGCATATATATTAAAGTCATTCTTTCCCTTCGATCAACCCAGGAAGTCAAATCAGCGAATACCACCCTTCTCATCTATCCTGCGGTGTGCTTTGTGTGCTGGACCCCATCGCTCACGATAAACATGATTCAAGTGACTTCCTCAATAATGACGGAAAGTATTGTGCTAATTCAAATATTTCGAGCCCTTTCTCAACTTCAGGGATTTTTTGATGTGATTTTGTATCGAGGAGTCCTAGCTTGCTTATGCAATCAGGGCTATAAGCTCTTTGGTCGCTTAACTGACCAGAAAAGGCATCATACGTCGCTTTTGGATATATGGAACACTGTTGTGCAAGACAGGGCAAAATCTGATATTACAAGAAGTCATGATCGAGGTTATACGCGGATCGGCCAGATTGATCAGTCTACAAAAATGGTGAGAGGAAGCGGAAGCAGAAGCAGTAGACATTCGTCGTCGTATCCGTCTGAAGAATCGTTATAAATGGTTTTTTGGTTTTCAGAAATACTATTTAAAAGCGTATATTTAAAGGTACTTGGATATTAGTAAGGAAATCTATGAGAAATAAGGGATTCATGGCTTGAGTATGAGATTCCTCATTTGTTTGTAAGTCTCGTTTCAGAAAGATTTAGCAGAGATATTGAACTCTGCGTCTACTTTGCATAATATGTTGAAATTAATTGATGCAACTGATGTTGATAATTATGGCAATGCTGTAGAAGAGAAATGAAGTCAAATATCGGTACTAACAATCATGTGTTAGAATGGAAAATCGTTCAGCAGAAAAAATATTACTACTACATCAAGACCATACCATTCGAAACTTATTTGAGAGCACTTTTTAAATTAAGCGATGACGAGGTTAATACTAAAGTTTTCTTAAATATAATGTGCAAATACGAGCATACGTATATTTCGAAATAAGCATTAATGCTGATAACTTTTTTCTTAAAGATTTTTTCTTTCTGTCTTTCTCTTACCAAAGCACATTTCTTCACGCTTTACCATTCTTTAAAGGATATGCTTCTTGCTGCGGATGCTACGATATTAATTGAATATAGCGAAAATTGAAGAAATTTGAATCGATTACCTTTCACTGGGTTTTCAGAGTGGAAGATAACTTTATCGGCCCTAAAGTCGATGACTTTAACGCCACCTAAGTTTGAAGCAAACCCCAGCAGCGTCCCATCTGAAGTCCATTTTGCTGACAACACACTGCCTAGAATGAGACCCCTCAGTGAGATAATTTCCTTTAGATACTATTTACTCTTGAAAATATCACTATAAGTCTTTGTCACTTTTCCTTCTCGAAGATCAAATATTCGAGGTTGATATTTATCGTTTCCGAAGGCAATAATGTTGCCATCGTATCTCCAATCCATTGAGTAAGGTTCTATTGGAGAAAACCTATTAACTTCCTCTAAATCGCTTTAGACTGCTACCAGAACCGATATCATAAGCTTTAGTATGGGTCGGGGCCTTTTGCTCAGCATCGATCAACCAAAGATTGCTCTGATCGCATTTCATTCCGACGATTGGACTTCCAAATATTGGATTCCACCGGCAGCGGCTGAACCAATCTATATTTGAGGCAAGATAAATAAAAACGCCGATGAGGTTAGATGCTACGAGTAGCAGATTGGTCGCTTCTGAAATCCAGCAAGCATTCGTCATTGTTAACGTCCAATATAACTAAACGTCCTTCATAGTCAATCATGGAGATTTTTGACCCTTCTGGATTGAAATCTATTCCTGTAACGATTGCTAGTCATTATTGTTTTTTTTATCCAGATATTTTCCATGTCAAACTTACCACTACTTTTTCGGTGCCATTTTGCTCTTTTGATCTGGTGGACGTCGATAGAATCAAACAAGAGATACGATGCAGTATCCGGTTGCGGCAAGACAGCAAAAATGTTTCTTCTTCGATTGATTGTAAGATCTCCGGAACCAACCTCTGGAATGAGATGATAAAAGCTCGAGTATGTCGTTATAGAGGATGAAGTTACTTCCAGAGACTCCATGGTATGAGAAAACGCATTTCTTGGATGAGAGACTGAATATTTCAAAGTTAGCGTATTTTTCAAAAGCTAAATGATGAAGAGATATCACATTGTCGGTACCCGGGAGGCTTGCAACGTGCGTATCATCAGTATCTATGTATTATTATTCTTGTGAACTAGTTGCTCTTGTTGTTTTTACTCCGTGGAACTAAAGTTCCTTGAAAGTAGTCATCATAACAATCGCTAGGATTTGCGAGGTCGTGATATGCTATCACGTTGGATCGGTAGGTACACCAAATGATGGTTTTGGCTTACCAAAAGGCTGTGAGCAAGAGAATCAGATGGATTTTGATGGATTACATGATAAAGAAGAAGAATCTTGGTTAGAGCTTTCCATATTGATTAATATTGATAAGAAATAATAAAGTCGGACTAATATTGTCTGTTCAAAGTAACGCTGTTCATTAGAAGTGAGCTCAATATGGTCGGGCCCGATAGGTGTTGCGAAATGAATATAGATGGAATTACGTACTTAGATATTAACACAACAAAAATGAAGATGATTATATTTACAATTGCCGATCAGCGAAATTTCAATGAATACAAAGTGGAATTTTTGAAAGAATTGAGCAAAATTAACGACATTAGTTTTGAAATGATGAGAAAATGAAACGTGACTTCCATACTTAGTGATATCTATATTTTCGTGTGGAATTTAGATTTGTGAAATAACTCGTTGACGGTATTTGACATTTCAAAACCAGGCAAAGTCAATGAAATTTATTCTTTGGGTGAAGTTCCAGGAAGTAAACTTAGCTTTTACAGGCAGAGCAGCCTTTAATTTGGCTCATTTGTGAAACTGTGCAAGATAAAGATGTTAAGGAATTGGGAATGAAATTCAGATATGCGCTTAATCTTAAGGATTTGCTGGAGTATTCTAGAAGGGGGGGGGGTCTTTAGACAAGTTTCTCAAACAATCTGGCAACCCTCAATTCCTATTTACATACTTGGGCGCACAGCAATCAATAATATTCTCATGTGCTTTCTGCTACTACTCATATCGCACTTGTTCTTTTCTTATTGATTCGCTTGGCCGTTATTTACATTCTCTTGAGACTATGAAAAAAGATCATCGAAAAATTATTGTGGGGTTCAAATAGTCAATAGAGTACCTGTCTAATGCAAAATCATACATGAAGAACTTTAGATTAAGAGAAACCTTTCGAGCGCAGTTATTGTGAAGTTCTCGCAAAAATAAATGCAGTATTTCCCTCATTTGGTCAAAAATTAATAGATGGGTAATGAACTCCATAAGCTGTACCTTTCTTCTTGGAGTAGTCCAGCCTCCCGTTGAGGTCATCTTGTTGAAGCCATCATTTTCGAATATTTGATGTTTGTCTCTTCAATTAGTTCCTCAAGAGAGAGTCAAGGCAGCACTTGGTACAATCAATAATTCAAGCATTTACTAAGAGGAACAATCAACTTTGGAAGCTTGTTTATCGGCATTGCTGTTGAAAAAATAGGTTGTGAGCAGCATTAGTTGTCAGAAGTCCAATTTGAAAACAGAGAATATAAAATAACAATTTCCCTGTTGAATATGTCTTTCTGTCATGGCGGATACTCGTGGATTACACTAAACACTTAATGAATCTGCAATCTGCTAAGTAAGAGCATAACTTAACATAATGATTAACTAGAAGCAAATCAATCTAGGCGAAGATAGTTAATTCAGTCAATCATAGCATCATACTTTAATTTTTAAGAGGTCAATTGTAAATGAAATATAGAACAATTGCTCCAAACAAAATTATGGGGACTCTCATATTCTTCGTAATTAATGGATCTAACTACAAGCTGAATGATTGTCTTATTGGAATGGCCGATGTTTTACTTGATAAGAAAAGAAAATCTGCGTGTTAATTTTCACTTGCTGAACTGTCTCGTTTGTTTACATCGATGAAATACATTAGCACACAAACTTTGATAGACGTTGACAACTTTGACTACTTCCGTTTCTTCTCCTCTGTCTTGATGTTGACTTTCCTTGATGAACTGGAACTCCACTGATAAGGTTCGATTGCAATTTTGTTTGTGAGTGTTGATCTCTCCTTAATCTCTTCTTTTTCGAAAGGAATATTATATATGCGTCCTAGCAACAGCTTGGGAGAGGGATATTACCTGGTTCAAGTTGATTTGACGCAGATAAATATGCACCCTAACTGTTTCATGTAAATATTCACTCTAGCAGCTTGAACGAGGTAAAATCCAAAATTGCAAAAATGACTCTCTGAAAAAGAATCGGTTAGGGTGTTCGATTCCAATTGTGCTTACTCCAAGCTTAATATAGAGGGTGCATCAGATGTGGACACTAACGATTACCTCCTCTTTGATGATACGAGCCTCTCTCCGGGCCTTCCTTGGGGTAATGTAATGTTGAGAAACACTCTCTTTCAATTTCATTAAAAATTAAATGATTAAATTTTGCCGATATTGAATTTTATCGTATCTTTACACTACTGAATTTGTTAGATCATTATTCTCGCTGCAGATCGAGTACTTATGCTGACGAACCGTTACTATTCGTGAATCTCAATAGGAATCAGCTACAGTTATTGGATGTTGTGAAGAATATTCCCATTTTAGAGGGCTCAGTCCGAATAGACTTTCATGAAGAAGGTAATTGCAATTAATTTTTGAAATATTTATTTCTTCTTGGACCTCCTTGCTTCCCACGTGATCAATTTCCAGTAAATTGAGGAAGAGTCATAAATTCTCTTTTCTCATTCAGAAATTGATAGATTAATTTATTGAAATTTCATCTATACTCTTACGATTTTAATATTTAGATTCCCATGTTAAAGCAGTCTGGATTGATGTTTGCCCTCGCGACGGAAATCTGCTGGCTATTGGCGGAGAGGGATGGAGAGTCAGGATATTTGATAAACGAGTATCAGAGATTGTTCAACGATCTGATGAGATAGGTAGAATTTTTTTATTCTTTTAATAAATTTGTTGCTGATATCAAATTCTAACAATTAGGCTACATCAACTGTGTAAGATGGAATTCAAGCGGTGATAAGATTGCGAGTTCAGGCGACGGCGTACATCTGTTGGACTTCAAGACTGGAAAAGTGCTCTGTTCTGGAGAGACCTCAGACGGAAGTAATTGACAAAATTTGATATTTGTGATCCTCATTTAACAATCAGATAGTGCGAAGTCCATCTGCTTCATCTAGAATTGATGAATTGTGCAGAGCACTGAGAAAGAGAGAACAACAATTCCAAAATCTCACTATTAAAATATTAGGCGATGAATTTAGATGAGTCAATCCTGATTTTAGGTTCTATATGCATACATAATTCTGAATATTTTTCTCGTCCTCTTATTGAAGTCAATATCAATGACTCAGAGTTGTCAAACTAGAAACAAATTAGCAACAATTAAAATTGCTGATATAATGTGAGAGCGAGAATCTTTCAATTTCGAGTCATCAGAAAATTTAAGATTTCACATATAGCATCCAAAATTTTACGGATTTTCAATCGAATGTTGGTACTGATTTCGTTGAGATTGTGAAGATTGGAGTCAGGTAAAATAAGCGAAAGGCGCTGCATTAAGTTTATAAATTTCCAAAAGTTTTGTTCAAAGAAGAGATTAACACGGCTTTCGACCGCTACATATCAATTAAAAATCTTCTCTGATTCTTTAGCAGAAATACGATTCCTGCAGGTTTTTTTTGGGATTTCAACATTATTGGGCTTTAGATCATTCAGTGAAATATCCCCAAGTTCTTCAAGCAGCGATATTTGTTCACAATTCTTGAAATGATCTACTGATACTATTACACAGACAGTTAATACAGCGGTTGTAGGTGACCTTTGTACAATCCTTGAAATTTGCTGAATTTGCTTTCTTGCTAAACTCTTTATCACTATTCTCCCATATGATGATTCAAAATACATCTTGCTTCAAAAGAAATTCCTGTGCTGCATTTCTTTTGACCAACCTCAAATAGGACTATTATCCAAGGTCTTTTTGATTGCAACGAATCCAACGTGTTTTCATTGGCGAAAGAATGATGCAGAATAAATTGAAATAACGAATAGCTTTAATCGAATCAAGATTTATATTGCTAAACATTCGAATTTGAAGCTGCCCTCCTCATTATAATGGGACATAATGCCTGCTAAGCCTTAAAAGGCTGAAATTTCATTAAAATTCATTTTATGTAAGAAAGCAATACTGAGTATCAGTAAAGAGAATCATCACGTGACAATAAAGCCAATGAAATACTGGCTTATTGTTTAAGAATTTCATTGTTAACTTCTCCGGCCGGATAAATGCCCCACCAAAAGAAATTTTTTTGGGATACGTAGCATATAGCTTGCTATAGTACACTAAATACCTGCGATCGCTTGTGATTCGCTCTTTCTGACTGATAACGAGTTGAAAAACTGTTTCAATTTTGAGAAAAACAGGATTGGAAAAATCCATTAGTAGCTTGTAGGGCTCGGGATAATTTAAGACGATCGCTATTGAATGTTTTTTAATTTTTTTTCGAAAAATGGAGAACTATTTCTATGACCCAGCTGACGTCTGCCGGTCCTCAGATAAGCGATTAGAACTGGATCCCCGTAACATTCACTGAATAGTAAACCATTTAGCAGTTCGAAGGAAAATATCCGTCTTCTCTAACCATGTGCCTTTTAGACTACAAACCTAATTTTTTTTTTTGGTTCAACCAAGTAACCGAAAATCAACATTCAAGAGGCTTTTCTTTCGCTATGTTCAGATCTGCGGGCTTCAGAAGAGGTTTTTTTGTTTTTTTTTTAAAGATAGGCTTCTACTTGAAGAAAAAAAACCCTCAACTCTAGATAAAGGCAGTCAGACTGGTCTGCTCCAACATATCAGGAATCAAACTCGACTTTATAAAAGTTCTTTGCTTGAGAAATTGACAGAACGCCACAACCAAAAAAAAAAAATTGATTCGGGCTTTCACATTCCCAATAGTGCTTCGTTGGTCTTAAAATTTATTTTGTAAGCAAAAACTCTATCAATAAGCGACGCATCGACAGTCAGAAATTAAATTCAAAACAATGATGCAGGATTTGCTCAACATAAACACTGTCAACCGAAAAGAGGCCAAAGAGCGGAACTCGCTCTATTTCGTCGACGGTCAACATCAGAAATACAAGCAGGCCAAGCATATCTCTCGATTTGGCACTGGAGCCAATCTGAGACTGATTGATAGCAATCGTTTGGGTTTAACCATCATTTTAAAGCGACAGAGTTCGAATTCGGTAGTCATACTCCTTTTTCAAATGGTAGTCATTCACCCGGTCAAAAAAGTCACCATTTCCAGCGTCCATTCCGATCTAAACCACAAGATCATATTTAAATTATGCGGAAACAACGATTCACACTTGCTTCTTTACCAGGAATGCAACGCTATTATCGAAATCAGGCGGCTTCTGTCACTGAAGAGGGAAAAGTTCCTTAGTCTCGAGAACATATGCAACGCGCTAGAAATTGGAGCGCATTTTTCAGAAATGAAAGTCTGTTTAGATGCCGTGTACGTCCCGCATTTATCCGCAGTCGTGCTCTGCTTGAACTTTATGCTCGTGCTGTGTAAAGACGATACAAATCCTTCTATTATCTATCGGTTTGAAGGGAACAAGGCAAAAGATCGTTTCATCAATCTCCAATACAATTGCCCCACAAAAACGATTCTTGCAGAGACTCTCACTTCAATCATCCTTTTCGAGCTCGGTGACGATGGGGGCGTGAGTAGGACGCAAGTACTACGGCATCCTTACCTGAAAAGTCTGAGTACAAGGATTATTGACTGGGACCCGAAAGAATCTATTCTGATTTCAGCTCTCGTGACGAATACGAATAGAGAAAACATTTATTTGTTCAAATATGCGAATAACAGGGCGAAAGTGAAGGGGTTGCTCGAAGCGAAAAGAATTGGCTCAGCCTTCTATTCAAAGGAAAAGAGACAGTTGCTCTATATCAATGAAGAGATATTCGGTTCGCAGTCGATAAGGTCGCTTTATTTATCGTCGTTGGATGATTATGAGGATGATAGCGTCGAAGATGAGGAAGAAAAACTGTTGGAAGGCGAGTTAGTCACCCATGTGCCTGAAGTAGCCATTAAAGCTCCAAGGGTCATTCCAATGTACCAAAGGGACACGTTATTCATTAGATTTCTGATTTTCTAACCAACCTGTTCTCTTGCTTTTGTTATATTTGGTTTTTAGGTAAGGACATTCTGCATTTAATTTTGTAAATTGTTTTGGATCTTCCTTTTTCTTTCGATACCTGTTGATTTTGTTCAATTATTGACATTGAATGATATGTGAATTATAAGAACTTATTTAAGGCTTGAAATGGATTTAGGAATAATTATTTAATGTAATTTCCTTATACGTAAAGTATTCTTATCTACGTAAGGTGAAAATCTTTTGAAGCAGACCGAATCCGCAGGGTCTATTGTGAAAAAATTGCAGGCCTATTTCTAGCAGAAAAAGATTTTTTAGCACAAACTTACTTTTGTCAGATAAAGTTACAACAGACTTCTCGCTGCCATATCTTGCATTCAGAAAGCTAATTTCTGAGTCTGGAGAATCTGTTGTAAGCAGTTTTCTATCAGGACCGATTTAAGTGAGAATAGTGCTAAAAACTCTCTGAATTTTATATTAGAGAAGAAGCAAATAGTGTTGGAAATTATTTATATTTGCAGTGAACTCAGAATCCGTGTGAAATAACACCATTTTGAGGCTAAGAGGAAGTAGCCAACGCCAATTCGACTAATCCAAAAAATTGAACACATTACTTATCGAATGACACTTGGGCCTAAATTTCATCTACCTGATAAAAATTTAGGGATGCATGCTAGGAAAATTCATTTTTTCGGAACGTGGACCATTCATTAGTTTCCCTCAAACATATTGAAGTTCCTTCATTTTGCGTTTCAATTAACACACGTCAATTTGCAATAAACAATTAATTTACACGCAAACTATTCCAATCATAAGTAACAAATAATTCGGACTGATCAGAATGAATAATTTTTAAAGTCTTCGACCTGAGACAAGAATCATCCGAACAGCTCGAATATAACTGCGATGATGCCAAAAAAGTCAGTTACTTCTGCAAAGAAGCCTAGTGCAGATATTAAAAGCACTGCAAGCACAGCAACACGCACTACAGGCACTTCAGCAAATCTAAAGAGAGTTCTAAAAGTACCTCAGCTGCCTTCAGATTTTTGATTTCTTTACCTAATTATCTCCAGGAACTCAACGAGATACAGGCTAAGCCTCCTGAGGGCTGCAAGGTAGAATTGGCTGATAAAGACGATCCAACAGTATGGTATGCGACTATTATGGGGCCAGTAAACGAAATGATAGTGTCTTCAAATCTTATTAATCGTTTTGTCAACTGAAAGAAAGAATCACCCTATGAGGGAGGCTTATTCAAAATAAAAATTCAATTTACAGACAACTATCCGTTCAAACCTCCTAAAATTGCTTTTGTTACAAGGATACTTCATCCAAATATCGAATCTGAAGATAAGAAACAAATCTGTTGTGACCCTCTAAATGACGCATGGAGTCCAGCGCTTACTATAGCTACCGGTAAAAAGAAATCTTTTCGTTTGAGTAGTCATATCTGATAATTGTCATGCAATGAGTCTAGTGTTGGAAGCGATTATTTCACTGCTAAAAGAACCAAATTTTGACAACCCTTTGGTACCTGAAATAGCAGTATTATACAAGACTGATAAGGCCCGCTATGAAGAAACAGCAAGAGAATGGACGCGACTCTACGCAATCTAGTTTTGTGACATTTTTGATTTTTTCAAAATTCGACAATGAAATTTACTAATTTGCTCAAAATTAATATATATGACGAATCAATTGCTAGAGCGAATGCATGAAAGTGTCCTCAACTGTATGAGAAACACTTTTCTTTCATTGAGTGAATACTGAGAATTTTGCACAATCGCAAAAAATGGAATGTGCGGCCTTATTTATAATCCTTCATATTATCAAACTTCACAAGAGTAAGATTATCTTGAGTCTAATAGGAAGGTAAGTTTTCATCTTGAGCAGAACAAGATACCTGAATACATAGAAAATTGCTGTTACGACATATCATACAGCATTGGAATTAAAATCTTATCATGAGGACTTTTCTGGTTTCTTAAACTTATTTCTCAATCTTCTCAGCACTTTCCTCCCATCTTCAAAAAGAAAATTAAAACCCCTTGCCTTTGCGGCTTTAAAAGGAGGTTTTCTTCGTATTTCATGGCCCTGGTTTTCTTCATGGGTTTCTTTATTATCTTCCTCATGTCCTGCTTCTTTATTATCTTCTCCATGTGTTTCTTCTTTATTCTCCTCTTCCACCAGCACCTTTTGCTCATCCTGTACCTTTTCTACTTCCTCAACCTGCATAGTTTGAGTTGCTCCGCTCTCTGGCAAATTTTCTTTCTCAGGCTCATTCACTTTCTCAGGCTCAATATTTTCCACTGGATTAACTTCTACATTGATTTGATCATTTGGAGTTTGTTCGGGACACTCAGCAACAGGATTTTCCAAGTTCGGTTGCACGACAATATTTTCATTCACAGTTAGCGGTTTGATTTCTTCTTGCATAGACTCCTTTTGCTCAGCCACCACATTTTGCATGTTGTCAGCGATAGCAATAGCGGGTTTTTCTGAAACACTATCTAAGACAATTTCAGTCTCTTCTTCTATCTGCATATTTTTTTCTTCGGCTGCTGGCTTGATTTCTTGCGTAATTTCTTTCATTACCTCCTCGTTATCAGAAATCAGAATAACCGGGTTCTCTTCTATTACGATCGGCTTCTGTACAGAACCCAAATTTGCAACTGGAGTAGTTTGATTTCCAATCTGCTGGTTGAGAGCGCTTGTTTTTGCCGTGTCCATACCAGACATCATTTTCTGATCCCCTTTTGCTGACTTTATCACTATATTCGCCTAAAAATCCAATGAAATTAGCTTTCACTGAGAATGCAAAATCTCACCTTGCCATTTTCAACTTTCGAATAAATCTCATTAAGCAGTTTGCACTCATAAGAAATGCGGCTTTGGAATATCAATTCAGTGAACGAAATCCAATTTTTTTTTACCTCACCGATGAGAAGATAATCACTGCAAATGGAAGATGGAACCCAAGTGTGAATAAATCCAAGATACTTTCTCCAACTTTCTCACAATTGTTGAGAATATTCTCAATTTGTCCTTTTATGAAAGCGGTTTCTTTCAGTGTGCTTTCGTTGAGATTTGCTTGGAACCTGTTTATCGCTTTTCGTAAGCCATTCAAGTGTTGGAAAACTTTGTGATGCGAAAGCTGGTTATTTAACTATTTGTTGGAGTCAGTCAACGAAGAGAGAGGGTCGATGAGCGTTACTTTGTAATACATTTTCTCGATGACCAGCTGTTCAGAGAAAACAGCATTTAGAATGTCTTGACAGCTCATATCAAATAAATTTTAATCCCATAATATCGAAAAAAGCATTCAAAAGCCGAAAATCAGTTTACTTAGAAAGGAACTGAGGGGAAAAGCTAGCGCGAACGAGTAGAGTCAAGAAGAAGAATTATTTCATCAGGTTCAAATTTCTGAATGATGATAGGTTAAATGGGATATAAAACTTAACATTAACATTTATCATAACTTATGAAATGTATATGTAATGAGATTAAGCATTTAAGGATTGCTCTTTGACCTTAATAACTTCAAAAAACAACAACATCATCAGGCAACGTAAAAAAATTTACAGCTCAAATTTCATATTATTTCGAATGGGCATGTGAAACATTTGGCTAAATGTCTTCACTTTGGCTGCAGTCTATTGCAAACCTAACTTTTCTCTTCATCGGAGAGTCATAATCAAGATCGCTCCATGAAGAGTAGCTAATCTTTTTGATAACTCCAGGAGTTTTCGATCCGGCTTTTTTCAAAATTGATATGCTTAAACTTCCCATGCGCTCGGCTTTGGGACTTCTTAAACTTTGAGTTTTGGGCTTTACTGGAGGATTAGCCTGCTTGTTGGCTTCTGGAGTAAGTGCAGTTAGCGCGCTAATGCTTTTACTCGAAGAATTTTGAAGATTCGGCAGTTTTGTGATTTTCGTATAGATTCTCTTTGGAGGAGGTGTAGTTACCGTAGTTTTCATCTCTGGAGGTTTGTCTGGCCGCAGGCTATAGAAGACGGCAGGCTTTAGTCCTAGAGTTTTGATGATGTGCTTTAGACTCGCTCTTTTTGGAGAAGGAGCCAAGTCACCAAAAACTTTTGCGGCATCGGTAAAAGTAAATTCATTTCCAGTTAAGCCAGTTGGAGAGCGTGAGGTTTGGGGATGACTTTGAATACCTGACAAGTTTATTCCGTCAGGTTTAGCTCTACTAACGTCATATATGTTCTCTTGGTGTAAGGAGCTGGTGCCCTGAGAGACAGTGGTCAAAGAGGGCAAGGGAATCCTTTTCTGAGAGAAAGTCGCCATAAAGCGAAGATGTCTCTTTTGGAAATTTTTCAATTATCAGAAATCTTGAGTTAGGACAGATGGAAGAAATTCCTTGAGTTTATTACAATCCGTTCAAATTAATAATCATCAGGACTCTTTGGTTGTTATGAATACTTCTGGAAGATAAATTTATTATGTTTAGAAGTAATGAGAACAAAATGAAGAATTTCTAATTATTCTTTCAAGGAAGTCCCACATTCGCTGCCAATATGAGATATAGCCATATGGAAGTTCAGCGATTTGAAATGAATTCCTGCTAGGCCTAACGTGCTCTTCGATTTCAATGTATCACCAGGTTTGATATATTTCAAAGGGTCAAAGCATGGGGTATTTGGACTTAGCAGCGCTTGAATGAGCATAATCCCTATTTCTTTTTATTGTCCTCTCGGTACTGCTAGTTAAAGCTCTGAAAGGCGAGCTTTCTTCGTCAAAACTGCTGAAGATTAGTTACTGCTCGTCAGAATTAAAGTATATACATCAGTCATCTCATGCTAATTTGAACGAGCCATCAGAGTGATACTACCGGGAATGCAAATTTCAAAACCATTTACGCTCTTTACACGAGGTATCAATTTTGATTTCGAGCGTAAGACGTAAAAACATCGAAATATTCTTTGTTCCAGGCAAAGTTTGCTCAAATCGATTAAAATCAGTCTCTTTGTATTACTGTCGATAATTAGTGCGTCTATTGATAAAAATTAACGAATTCAGGAGATTTAAGTTCCTTAACTTTAATTTAGGAGTCTTGATTATTAACGGTATCATGAATTCGAACTGAGAAGTAAGATATTAAACTTAGGTTTTCAAACTTTCGAATTTGTATATTGCACAGATCAGAAATATTTGGCTAGTGAAAGCTCAACTCTATCCAGAGCTTAGCGAAAAGTACAGTGTAAAATTTGCATTCTTACTGGTAAAACACTGTTTCTCCTCTGCTTTAAGACCGGATCGAATTGCTCAATCAACGATTTTTAAAATTCGCACAGGCAAATCACGAAGTAGAAGGCAAGCTTTAGGAAAAGGATTTCATCTCACTCAGTTAAGTCAGGTTAATGATTTTCGTAATCTATACTGATGAAGCTAACACGGCAATTTGAAGTACTTTTCAATTAGGGCTTTAATAATAATGATAGCACATCTTGATGGATGTGCGAGGAATGAGTCCGAAATTAAGTCCACTTACTCCGTGTCTTTTCGTACCTTTTTCTTCTTAAATAGCCTGCCTATAGGAATATCTAATTAGATAGCTGGCGAGTTAATCCAACTGAGCTAGGGTAGAAACTTGTAAAAACCGGTAGTTTGGGAACCAAAAGTGGTGGCATTACAAGGTTGAATGCGCATTAGATGGTTCACGCCATTTTTCCAAGTTTAGTACATGTTGAGAATAAAATATGCATTGGCTCTTATTATGGCTTTTTAAGAAGACCAGGTTTTTTTATTTAAATCCTCGTCAATTTATCAAAAGCGCGAGTCTACTGAAGAACATGTGTCTTTGGTGATTATTCTTTCAGCTCAGTGGTACCAGAGTGAATTAGGACCAGAAAATTGCTCTTTCTTCTCTATCTGCGACACAAATTTAAGAATTATCACTGTTCTCCCTCAATAATCTTTCCAAACAACTATAGCCATCACGAAAGGTCTCTTATAGTCTTCCAAACAGCCGACTCATAGGTCTGACTTAAACCATAGCTTTTTCTCTCTCGTAGCAATTCTTCATGTGCCTGCTTTTACTTTTTTTCAGTGTGACTCACTCTTACCTTCGAATCACCGCCTAATCCTCAATTATCGCAGATGAGCTGATCGAATGATGCATACGTATTATTACGTCACTGGAGTAAAGTTAGATTTCATCATGAAACTTACTATGACGTGTGGCATCTAAGAAAGCAAGTTCAAAGAATTCTCATTAGGCCTTCAAAATCCACCAGCTCAAAATCAACAAAATGCAAATTTTTCAATTTACAAATGTGTTCCTTTATCTCTGTGTTCCTTAATTCAGAGTATTTAGATATTTAAATTTTTGAGCTTGTTATTGCGTAATAACTGAGCAAATATCTGAGAGTCGAGAGATTGGGAAATACTAATAAATACGGTTGAGAAAACTTTCAACAAAGGCTTTGGTGACTCTCGGTGGTAGTATAAGACCCATTTTCCGTGTGCATTACGAATAATAGAGCATTCATTCACAAAATCCGTGCAAATTTCTGTGCAGATCAATAGCTCAATTGGTCCGGCAGTAGACTACATGTAAATAAGTGAGATTAGTGTATTTTCGAGGCAAAAAGATCACGAAGTTCCTAAACTTCGAAGGCATTGCAGATGCGAATCCATAAAAAAATGAATTTGCTTTCTCCTGACTCAAAACTAGCTTCTAAGGCCTTTCAAGAACGAAAAATCCATGAAAGTAAGCTTTTAACGTGAAAATTGCTTGCTTAGTATGAAAAAAGATCAAATATTGGAAATCTTAGTCGCAAAGTGCGAGCTAAGCTTCAAATTAGCAAACCATTGATAGTGAATCTCCACAGGGCATCTAGCTAACACTCTCAGAACACCTGCAAAGCAACCTCTCAAGGCTATTGCTTTGACACATTTTGACCGCCCTAAAAGCATTTGACCTTTTATAAAAAATTAAACAGTAGATCATTCGGTGAGTCATAATTTTTTAATATGACGTCAATTAATCACTTAAATTTGTTCCATATTACGAGAGCATTAATGATTGTATTCGTCATATTTCCACTCAGTGTGAACTGAAGATTTTACAATTTCACTAACGTGAAATATTTGTTCAGTTCACCAAACCCGCACCGATGGCCGTTGCGAGAACACACGAAATTGACGCAAAAATCCTGATTCCAGTGGTTTTATTACGAATGGTGCGTCAGAAATTCAAAAAGCAAACGAATTAATTCCAATTAAGTCTTGAGCCGCGGCTATATAACCCGTCATGAATCGAAAAGAATAAAATAAATAAATAACCTGAAGAAAGAAAAAAAATTCCTTATGAGCAAAAGACCTCAAGAATATTGGTACGTTCACGGCGAAGCCTACGATCTAAGAGCTTTCTGTGAAGTCCATCCGGGAGGAAAGGAACAGTTGATGGTTACGCAAGGTCGTGACTGCACTGAGATGGTCCATTCCATGCACTCCATGGCCTCCATCGATAAAGTCAAGCAGACCCTCGCAAAATACAAGGTTGAGAACGTTAAAGTCGAAGACGACTCCGAGATTTTTGCCTGGAAAGAAGACGGTCTTTACGCAACTTTGACCAGACGAGTGAGAGACTACATAAAATCCCTCGGACCAAACGAAACTCACAAGGCTAGCAACCTCTTTTGGGTAATCGCTGGCATCGAGATGTGCCTTTATGCTTTCATGTTTTACCTTTGGATCTTTAAAGGGTCCTACCTCGCACCATTGATTGCTGGCCTGATGGCTGTTTCTCTCGGATTTATGATCTTCCATACCTCCGGCCACTGCGGTATGTCAAAAAACCCTAAGGTTAACTCCTTCTGGTACAAAGTCTTCGCGAACTATATTTTGGGTTTCATTGATGTTCTATGGGACCTCCACCATAACTATGGCCACCACAGCTACACTAACATTCACAGAAAAGACCCTGATGTTTCCAACTCCTACGCTTTTGTTCGAAAAAGCGAGCATCAGAAGAAAAAGCCTATCCACAAGAAACAGTGGTACATTGCTTATTTAATGCTCGTCTTTTTCCCAAATCAATGGTTCGGCCAAGTCATTCAATACTTCCTGGCCACCTTCAGAAAAAAAATGTTCGGTGTCCCAATGATCCACAAGGCTGAAAAAAGCAGGACTCCATTCGTTGTCTTTTTCGGAATCATCGTGAACCTCGCTGCGTTGATTGTCGCCCAACAGGGAGTAATCTTCGCGATCATAAGTCTTTATCTCTACTCCTTTGGATGCGGATTCGCCTACTGGGCTTGCGTCTTCCCTAATCACGACACTGACCTCTCTCATCAAAGCTCAATTGACCAAGTGAAGAACGGTGAAAATGACTGGGGCGCACATCAAATCCAGCATTCTTCTAACTTCAGAATGCCAGTCTTCCTCGCCTATTTCATTGGCGGAATGAACTTCCAAATTGAACATCATCTGTTCCCGGCAGTCCACCCAAGACATTACCCTGCGATTTCCAAGTTCGTCAGAGAGGAATGCGCAAAGAGAAATATTGATTATCATTTACATTCATCTTGGTTTGATGCTTTGAGAGGAAACTTCAAGCATTTACGTGACATGGCTGAGAGAGAATAAATTTTAATAACTCTTATCTAACTAATGAATAGCGATATAAAAAATTTCTAATCGTTTATTTCGTTTCAACGCCCTCGCGTGTTTATAATCGAATAGATCTTCATAATGATTTTTATTGTTTGTGAATCGCTCAAAGAACCGATAAAAAGAATTAAGATTCTTATTGAATTCACTAGCTTTGGCTTGCCGATGCCTATTTCAAAAAAAAAATTCTCTTTAGGAGCAATTTAGTCTCTTGAAAAGCAAACTTTAGAGATCTCTCATCATTCTGAAGAGCCTTGCAAGCAATAGGGAGAGATAAAGGTGCTTGTTGTATATATTTTGAATTATGACATGCTGCGAATCGTTATTACAATTAATTCACACCTATTATTAAGCAAATTGACGTCTATTTCAACTACGCTTTCCATGCATTTGTTTATTCTGAAAAATTCACTTCTTAATCAAAAAATATAGAGTGGTATAGACAATAGTACCTTTCAGTTTCTTTAATTTTTCATAAGGATCAATTACCTTGCAGATTTGAGCTGACTACTGAAATCAATTTATGGGCTTTTAAAATTTTAAAGCTTCATTAAAAATGCTACCCTTGATATTTTCAAATTGAAATTTCTAAATAGCCACCAATTGCGCCAGCTCTAAATGTTTTTTGATTAAAATAAAATTTAAAGTCTCTACCAAATCGCTCCAATTTTCATAATTAAATAAAGCCTTCACAAAACTCTGTCTTGTCAATGCAAAACCGAAAACCCATTGGAACATCAGGAACCAAGCAGACTCCTGCCTCCTCTCTGGAGAATAATACCCTAAAAAAGGTGTATTCAGCAGCAGCCCTCCAGTCTCAAAAGAAAATAGGCTGTAATATCAAGCAAGTCTTTGACGATATCACAAAACCTATTGAATCGAAGTACTTCTTCAACCAGAAATACCGACTCAATCCATCAGACGCTACCTCTCCACGTGTCATCCATGATAGCTTGAATTCATCAAAGAATATTCTGTTTAGGCCATCATCGCCTTTATATCGAGGGAAAACTGCTCAACTCGATGTTTTTGTGCCGAAAATTTCAGTGTTTAAGGTTGATCAAAAGTGCAGAAGAACCATGAGTGGCTGGAATACTAAAGCAATTGACCCGCCGAAATCTATACTGAAGAAAAGTAGTGTTATCCAAACTGGGTATGATTGGCAGAGAACGAAAATGCCTGAAAGTCCGATAAAGCAGGTCAGGTTTGCGACTAATGTTAGAATTAACTGCTTTTAACTGAGAGGTTTTACTCTCTTTTTTTCACCTTTCAAAAGTTATATATATATCGTATAAATTAATGTGCTCTCTGACCCAGTCCATTTTTTTGCATGGCAAGGGCAGAAAAGCATGCAAAGTTTATGAGGGTATTTATTCATAACTTTCATAAGGTCTTGAATAATAACGGTACTAAAATGGCTAATAGATATCTTTTAAAATTCCATCTTGCTTTTAAAAAAATGAAGAAGAGCAAAATACTAGCTGCTATCAAAATGCCTATCTAAGGGTTTGAGTCTTTGGTGATTAGCTAATTCGAAATTCATTACTTTTTTTCATTTTTGCACTTGACATTAGCTTGATTACATAGAGTTTAGCCAGAGATTATGTCGCGAAATAGGTGAAATTTAACTTTCTATTCAGACGAAACCTTGCTACGGTGCCTATGCAATTTAATGCTCGAGTTGACTTCCGGATATGACTGTTTTTGAGAGATAGGAGAAAATTTTTTTTTTTCGCTTAAAAATTAACTGATTGTTTATTCATCCAATAAATCAACTCAAAGCATAAAGATAACCGTTCAAGCCTTATGGAGCCAATCTCCGATCATCTTTTCCATGGCCATCCGAAACACATTATTAAAAAACCAACAATGAAGCCAGCACAAGTACTACTCATCTACATACCAATCTGATTGGCTACTCTTCAAATTTCTCTTTAGCGTAAGTCTATCGTCGAGAAACTTGCCCAGAACTATGCTCTGAGTGACACTGGCGCTCAATTCATCGAAGAGTTAATGTAAGTAACTTCCAATAAGGTATTCCTCTCACAAAAACCACAGGAAAGAAGTCAAAGAGGAAAAAGAGCAGTCCAGGTTTGAGGAAGGAAAGCAAACGAGAACCCTCTTTGACCGTATTCAGCTCATAGACCAGTGCTGTCTAGCTATGGCTGGAATCAGTTTATCGCTCACCGTGCTTCAAGTACATTTAGATTCTTCCGGACTAGTAACGATATTCCTCTAGTACGAATTAGAGTTCGAAGAAGATGAGAAAGGCTGGGGTTCAACTTTGCTTTACCTGATCTTTTTTTCTTCTTTGTGTTTATGTAACAAACGACAGTTTTTCGTACAGTCTAAAGTTAGTAGGCTATATGACATACGCAAGATACAGCTTCAAGCTCGAGTACTACAAAAAACGGCTAAAGCTCGGTCCAAAAGACAATCTCTTCACCAGCAGACTTATTTATCAAATGATTACAGAAATTTTCTTTGCAATGTTGATACCTTATCCTTGGATCCAAGGTGCCTTTGATATTATCGATTCGTGGCTGAATAATTTCTTGGGATCTAGGCAGAAGAGTAGAGAGCCATAATTTATACGACGATAAGGAGTTTTATTACCATCAAAATGAGATATTGAGTCTGTTTTCGGTGCTGAGAGTGGCAATAGTGCTGAGAATTATTTTGCAGAATTCTTATTGGAATAGCAACCGTGCTCAGCGGCTCTGGTAACACTAATCATGCTTGTTTGAGACATTAATCCGTGCATTTAGTGAACTGGGCTCGGTTGATCCAGGAGCAATATTCACGCTAAAATGCATGATGAAAACGCATCCTTTTATTCTGATTTTCGCGTCATACATTGCCAGTATTCCTTTCTTTGGATACATGCTGCGAATCGCCGAGAAACCAGTCACGCGAGGCATGCTGAACGCGCCGTCATTTACATATTCCAACTCCATGTGGAGCGTCTTTATCACTATTTCAACGGGTAATGATCAAAATGAGCCTCTTTAACTGATTTGAATTTTCATGGTAGTGGGTTATGGTGATTTTTACCCTCAAACTTTCTTGGGAAGGCTGATAGTTTTCTTTATTTGTATCTGGGGAACGATCGCTATGTCCCTCATGGTCGTGGTACTAACAGGTGTGCTCAATATGTCTAGATCTGAATCCAAAGTGATTATTTCATATCTCTGCAGATGGATCTAATACATTATGAGTAGATGTATCAGCTTCTCGATAGACTCTGGGTGAAGGAAAACATGAAAAAAGAAGCTGCGCAAATCTTCACGAACTTAATCCGAGGCAAAAGGGTCTCAAGAGAAACCGGGAGAATCTCTGAGAACTACCTGCAAAGAGTGAAAAAACATTTGAAAAACTTCAAAACAGCAGCCAAGTGAACCAAATTCTTTAATAATGCCTTTATTAACTGAGATTTTCCACAGAGCATACCGCGAGCTATCAAAATCAAACCAAGGCTTTGAAGAAATGGAGCGATATTTTGAAATTATCAGAGAGCGGGTCATCGACGTTAGAAGAGATGTGAATTATGTAATGAGGGCTGTAAAAGAGCTCACAGTCGCTGCGGGAGTCGATAAAAAAATCATGACCAAGATCACCGATGAAGGAATTAAATCTACATTCGCGGAGTCTAGTGCAGGGAAAACGAAATATACGCGAAATGATTGCGCTTCAGAAGCTGACCACAGTGTGCATTACGGTAAGGATTTAAATCCATTGACTCTAAAGAGGTTTATTTATCAATTAACAATGTATAGAAAGGACTGGTGGAGAATCTATTCGGCCTCTGCTTCCTTACGATGATTTCACAGGAGATATCCAAGATCTATCAGAATCACATCGGTTTACCGTCAGAAAGGCGCCTTGTTAGAGGCGGGGCTGGAGGCCAGTTGTCTTATCTAGTGTTCAGATGAGTATATTGCTTCAGCTCGTTACTTTCCGCGTTGGTAATGAACATCATAGTTCGAACTCAATATACAATACATTTAAGAAAGAAAGACACTTTTGCTGTTGTTTGCTTTATAAATTATAATTTGGGCTCGTAAATGTATTGCTCGTGCGATTAGAAAATTTTTTTGAGCGGCCAGTCAATCCTTCCTTTCACTTCTTTCTTTGAAAATTGCTCTAAACTGATTCTTGTTATCGACAAAAAAAAAAAATTCATTGAATTCAGCAGCAATAAAACTGAACGATTTATTTCAAACTATTGCAAGGAAGTCCTAATAAATCGTACGATCATTACCAAGGTACAGAGTACTCATCATCAAACTTGCCCGTTAACAGCCATTATTACCAGCCAATGAAGACAGAAGAGAATCTAAATACTCTTGAGGATTTACCGCTTAACGTGACTAGTCTATTTTGATATCAATATTAATGAATCTTTTCCAGGCACCTCCATCGCCCAAACGGAGAGACCGAAGAGGCGGTATACGACAGTATTCCGTGCTCACAACCAAATTTGCAGACGCCCTGAAGTAATCCATCGCTCAGACTCTCTTCTCAAATAGGAATTGCTAGTAAATACCTTGAAATTGATAAAAGGAGTGGCTTTGAGGACGGCAGGATAACTCTCACATTTTTCGGCAGACTCTACACGCTTGAAATAGCCTGTTTGACCATCTCAATCATCGGGATAGGGCTTTCAGTCATCGAAGTAACCCAATAGAAACGCCTATTTCCTAAAATATTATCAAGTATGATCTGGAATTCACTCAAGAGCATGATCCGCTCTGGGCAAAAGTCCTCTTATACATCATTTTTATAGCTAGCATTCTCCTTGGTAAATAAAAGCGTTATAAACTGACTCAAACCGTTATTTGCATTAGCATTCCTCACTGTCGTCAGATATCAATTCTTTCTCGAGTACCAAAAGAAAAGAAAGAGCCTGCCGCAGAGAGCAACGCTTTTCTCAACAGGAATGTATCGAAAAATGATTGCAGAGATTGTAATAATCTTGATAATTCCTTATCCATGGCTTCTTGGTACAAGTTTTTTTCGAGACTGTTCATGAGCGTTTTGTTAGGGGATCAAGTCGAGACAACCACCTTATATGACGGCACGAAGATATATTATAACACTAATTCAATAATTCAGCTGTTTTCAACGCTCCGGCTCATTGTTGTCGTCAGATTGATACTTCATACGACCATTTGGAGTGGGAATCGATCGAATAGAATCTGGTATGGTTTATGGTTATAGAAAATATTGCTAATGGGTTATCCCAGTGAAATGTATGCAGTCAAACCGGATCTTCTATTTACCATTAAATGCGCAGTCAGAACCAATCCGCTAACGCTTATCTTCAGCAGCTATTTGATCAGTATCCCTCTTTTTGCATATATGCTGCGTATTGCGGAAGGACCTACCGATCGCATTCCGGGTAACACGACTTACCTGACGTATTGGAATTCGCTTTGGTGTGTAATAATTACAATGTCAACTGGTAATGAAAAAACCCACTAATTGTCCTCAACAACCATAATTAACGCATTTTAGTGGGATATGGTGATTACTATCCGCTAACTCTCCTTGGAAGAATGATCACTTTCTTCGTGAGCATATGGGGAACCACGATCATTTCAATGATGGTCATTGCGATTACTGATCTCTTTACAATCGGCCGTCTTGAATCCAAGGTAACTTGTTTACGAAACGCGGAATGGAATTAACCAAGCATGCTTTATAGAGCTTTACGGTAATTAAAAGAGTACTTACTCGAGAGAAAATGAGAGAACATGCCGCGTTTGTTCTAACGAACTTAGTTCGAGGAACATTCAAAACGAAAAAGACCGGTGCAGTGCCAAGAGAGAATCTAGAAAAAGTCAAAAAGCATTTAAAGCAGTTCAAAATCGTTGCAAGGCAAGAATAACTTTTTTAATTCTCTCGTAATAATGCATGAATATAGAAACTATCGTGAGTTAGCTGATGAAACCAACAGCTTCGAGGTAATGGACCGAGAGTTCACTTTCATCCAGGATCAATTCAAAGGATTGCATCGAAAGGCAAATTTTGTAATTGAATCAGATAAGATGATTTTGGAGGTTCTTGGAGCGAACGCACATGTCGTTGAGCGAATGAATAACATGCTGAAATCAACGATTTTTTCGTTGAAGAGCTCGATGGCTGTTCCTGCACTTAGAGCAGAAAAAGAAAAATCAATTTCCCTCGACGCAAATGCGATTATTGAAGAAGGTACTACACACAATAATTCGAAATATTTGACTCTGCTTCTTAGAGCTAACTGGGCTTGACACAAAGAGAATTCCATACGTTGACTCCGTGAACTGCGCTCCTGGAAGTGATTATGCGGATTACCCGAAAGGAAGCTTGGACAGATTTATTGGAAATACGACTTTATAGTCAGCTGTGAATCTTAAAGACCTCAATGGAATTTATTTATTGGTAGTGTATTTCTGGAAAGGAGGTTTTTCGATTCATAGCAACTATGTTAAATCACCGATGTACACGCATTGGTTTTTCTCCTTTTTTTAATTTTTTGTTTCTGTTTAATGAACACGTCTACAGTATTATCTATCTATCCAGAGAATCCTAAGTATTACATGTTTAATGCCTTTTTCTCAAAGATGTTCATCAATAACGAAAAAAAATCAATATCAGCAAGTTAAATTACATTGGGTAATAATACAAAAAAGATATTCCAAACAGAAACGTTTGATCAATGCTTGATTGAAATAAGCTCTAGTCTATTATGTGTATGAGACGCGAACCTCAAGGTCTTCCTCTGAAGGTTCTTGAGAAATAGGCAGTTCTTGAGCCCGTCTTGGGCAATTATGTCATTCATCTCGACTCTTTTATTCGTGAGAGTCTCAAATCGCAACAGATTCGTTTTCCCTTTCGAATCCAAGAAAAGCACGCTATCAGAGCTCGGAGAACAGATCAACCGCTCATCGAGATTGAGATCAATCTCAACTCTCATTACTTTCCTGCTTTCCACGTGATAGCACTCAAGATAGTGGAAAAAACGCGTGTTTAGAAAATTCTTGCTTGGGCAGTCTTCTAGCTCGCCGCTTTTGAAAACCACATATGAAAAATCAGAGGTCGCTCCAATAATCGACTCGATGCCATACAGCAAGTTGGTTTGAAGCTTATTGGCTACGATTGCGTGCTCGATTTCGTTTCTTTTGACATCGATGATCAAAATCGCTGTAAAAGCGGCAACGACGAGCTTCTGCCTGACGTTATGGAAATGCAGGCCACGGGCTTGTCCGTAGGGAAGTATTGAGATACTGTTTTTCTTTGTTCCAGCTGCGATGTCGATGACTGACACTTGCGGAGAATAATCTGAAACGTATAGGTGGCCGTAGCGTTTGTTTATCGCTATTGAGTGGAGATTAGTGGGGTGGCTATAGGCAGAGACTCTCTTGCGAAGGTCACTGACATGATAGAAGGAAATGCTGTTAGATTCGCCTAATTCTGCGAGTGCTACGTATGGGCCACTCTTCGCCATTTTAATCTCAGGCAGGATTTCATCGGAGACCTCGAGAATCTTTTTCATGAACAGCGTTTTGTGGGTGTGGACGTCGTAGATGCAGAGAACGAGATCTTGGCCAAAAGATGAGGTGGAGTAGCCGCCTAATAGAAGAAAACGTGGGTTTGGGAGGCGTCGGACCCATAGCAAGTTGCTGATTGGAGCAGAACGGCTTGAAATGGTGCGTTGGTGACGCAGAGGGCTGGTTTCTGGGGTAAGGTGCTTAGCGATCATATGTTGTGACTCTTGATTCCTGAAGTTAATAAATATATTGCGTTTTAGTTTGAATAGGTCTTGATTTTCGTGTTAGTCGTTGTACGAGTATATATAGGGAGATATGACGTAATATAAGAGTTCGCGAGTGGAATTAAATATCTGATTGCAAAAAGTAGAGGTGAATCACCTCGACTGAAAGAAGGCTAGCCTGTATGGATTAGCAATTAGAAAAGTTCGAGCTCTGTCGGTCAATGGATTCTTCCGATGTCTTGTTCGAGTAGCTTGAGGAAGAAATGAGCGATTTTTTTTCCAAAATTAATGAAGGCTGAATAGATGTCAGGCTTAGAATGAAGGAATCACCTTAACGAGCCCATTCACTCCCGAAAATAGTGGCAATAAGACGTTTAGTGTTGATTTGAAGCTGCCTCACAGCAATATAGATGCCAAACGATCTACTGTGTAAGACCGAGGGCAAATTACTCGGAAAGGATTGGGTATGGCGCGTGCAAGTGGGATACAAGAACACGAGCTCATTTTAAATTTTTTAGGAAGTCGAGAATACAGAGGAAATTTATTAAAATCCAAAAGCTCTGGATTTTCTTACTTAAATTAGCAGGAAGGCATTTGTTAATTTTTACAAAGATTAGTATTCCTTTATTTATCCTTTATTAATGCCCAATATGCCCGTTAGTTAAGTCATTTTTTTCTCTGTGTTCTAGAGCACGAGAGCCCAATGGGTTTCCTGGTCATTGAAACTAACTGCTTTGCTAGAATTGATGCATAGTTTTAATCGTCTTGGGATCAAATGGTCCTTCTTAGCCTTTGAAAACTGTGTGTGTGTGTTTATTTTAGCTTTTAAAGCTGGAACAATCAGAATACTATTTGCAAATAATTCCTCTCACTTCAACAATGTACCTCAAAACCTCATATTATTTGGTCCTTTTGCTACCAGCCTTCGAGTGAGCTCTATCGGAGCAAGGCCATAATAGTTTTTCTTTAAGAAGCTTAGCTAATAAGGTGGAACCATAACCGTGAACTTATAATAATTCAATGTGCGTTTCCTCGAGGTTTGGATTGGTTATATAATATCCAAGTTAAATAAATTGTTAGATTGTCACATTTTAAATAAATTGGAAAAGCCTGAGCGAACGTTTTCAAGAATTTCTCAAAATGAAAAAAAGCCAGATGGCTAGAGCGGCTTGGGCCTTCCCAAGCGTAAATTCCTTTATATTTGCAGAATTTCTGGCGGATCAAACTTCATATTATCTTAAATTTAGAACACCGGATTTTCTTGATAACGCGAGATTTCTGAGAATTTAGAGCTCATTAAGGCCTCATCCTCATCCAACAGCACACAAGGATTAATTTTCTACCCACATTAACTGCTCTTAAGCCTTCATTTTGAAAACTACTTTTGGAAAACAGCTTATGCAAGCATTATTTCCGGTTAATTTTCCAATAATCGCCTTTGGACAACTCTCCAAGAGCGTCCATTCATGCTGGGTGTCACTCAAGGGCTGTCGCATACTTCAAGTAAAAAATCACATTTCCCAACCATTGATTATCATTGATAAACGAAAATAAACGCAATAACTTTATTAAAGTTTGTTAAAAATCTTTTCTGATAAAAGATCATTCTAAGGACGTTTTAGAACGTAATATAATAATTAATTTTGAAAACTACCAGAATAATTCTCAATATGAGATCCCAATCCTTTGGCAGCCTGCCTCACCTCTTTTCTCCGACGAAAACACAGGCAGCCCCCATAAAATCTCACGGCAGAGCTTCATCGAAACCAGATGCAAGACCCTCATCACCCTCAATGCTTCAAACGTCGACTCATGAGTTCTTTTTCCCGAAACAGAATTCCACCACCAGCAACTGCCCAAAGAAGAGAAGTCCATTGAGAGTGCGTGAGCAGCTTCCGAGCGACTTGATCGTCAAAGAGGTGATCTTCCAGAGCTTACGACCTAAAACCGCGCAGAAACCTGAGCGCAAGCCTCGAGCGTTTAAAGTCTTTGATTTGAATATTAGCTCGGTTCCTGCGGCAAAATTGGAGGAGGGCTCGAATTCTCCGATGAAAGGGATTCGAATCATTCATTCCCGAACTCATTCGCTTAATAAACTCGGGGCAATGACAAAATGGAGCCCTCAGAAGGCGGTATCTCAGACAATACTGAAAAAATCTGAGAAGCGAGTCGATTTGTTCAGTCGACACTCTTCTTGCTCTTTCGTGATGGATAATTCTCCATCAAAACAGGTCCGATTTTTGGATTCTGTGTACTGAGCTTCACCATCATTAGGTAAGAAATGCTTCATTTGAAGTATTAATTCTTTATATAATGGTGATTGAAGTTTCTAAGTAATTCCATTCATAATTTTTTTCGAAGCGTTGCTTTACAAGGCTATAGAGGGAGTTTCCTTCCCTTTATGGTATTATGGAAAATTTCCTATTCTACATAAACATTAACATTATCATCATATTCCAAAAGTCTTTCCTAACTTTATGCACAAATGAAAGCGAGGTAGATTCGGTGAAGGAGATGAGCAGAAACTGAGGGAATTCTTGAGTTGTGAGGATATTTGGATGGCTCATTGGTAGTAGAGCTTCAGTATTATTGTTGTTGAATAAAGTGGAAAAAGTCTTAAAAGGAATTTTTGAATTAAACACAAATTGGCAATTAATTCAACAAATTTTAGTGACAGTTTTTAGACATAACTTGAAATCTCGAAGGAATTATTTGTTTAGAAAGTATCGGTCTGTAGCCTCTACTCTTTTCAAGTTTGCTATCATCTGAATTTGCTTTGTTGGATATCGGACCATTGCTGTTACATAATAATTGAGAGTTATTGAGACATTTGAGTTGTCGAGTCTAAGATGTAAATTTGAACCTTCTCAAACTATGAGAAACAGTATTAAAAACCATCAAATCCTTCTTTAACTTTGTTTATGATTTTTTTCGGAAATGGAACCATTGATGATGATTCGTTAGAAAGAGAACCTTCTTTTCTCAATTATTGATGCGTGTACGGCTGAGAACTAAACTACTTAAGTCTGTTGATCTAATACATGAGTTTAAGGCTACTGAAAAGCAAAAAATTTGAATTAAATATGACATAGTGGATTACTGTGAATAAGGAAATCGAACTTCTCATCATGCTTTGTATTGAATCCCTTTAAAGCCAAAATAAATCACTTTCCTTGAGAGGTTATTTATCAATGGGAATGAATTGATCACCGGAAAATGAATGACACGCTAAGATATTGTAGATGAGCTTTGAAGACGCAAGTTTTTAACAAATTCTATCAGAAAAAAGCATTCAATGCGCCACAAATGCTTCGAAGTCAGATATGAACTCTTACGAAATTATTTCGAAAAATGTGTTACATATTTGCAAAAAGGGGAAACATTTCAGTATTGTAATTGACAACCTTTAGAGACATTAATAATAAGAGGCTATATAATTATGGCTGCAAATTGCTGCTTTCAAGGAACTAAATTCGCTGTTGTCGATTAAAAATATATACCACTGTTTATTCACATAATTGTGGCAATTCTTATATCTCTAAATAGAAATTAATTAATTAGCGCAACGAATTAACTATGCAAATCTGTTAAGAAATAATTAAGACTAAATGAACTATCTATCTAATTAATGATGCTTAGATTCTAAATCTGAGCCTTCTTTTTGCTGCATCGTCTTGAGCACTCGAATCAGTCGATTGCAACTTGTCGCTGCTTTCAGTTTGAGATTCAGCGGCAGCGTTTGTTTGAGTCATACTATTGTCAGCAACAGCAGTGTTTTCACTCATATCAGCGTCCTTCTGGGCCTCATTAGCAGTAGAACTCTGAGATTCGGTCTCGTCGTGATTGGCATAACCGATGAGGAGATCGGTTGCGTTTCTCAAGCAAGATTGAGTAGTGTTGTCGGCAACGAAACCTTGTGGGCAGGTCGCAACGCAGGTCCCTTCGTGGATGTAGGTGCCGCTGGTACAGTTGAGGGCAGCTGTCTTCATACAAGTTCTAGTCTCGTTATCAGCAACATATCCAATCGGACAAAGATCGACGCAGATTCCTCTGAAGGCGTATTGCAGATTTGGACACATGTTAGCATTGCCAGTTCTCGTGGAAGTGAACTGAGGCATAACAGCCGCCACGGATGATGTCTCTGTTGTATTTGCTGCTTGAGCATGAGCAGTGACAGCCAGTCCAAGAAGAACGATAATCAAAATTTTGGCTTGCATGCTATGAGTTTCTCTTAATTCGTATTTGGTTCTTTCTTTTTATGGTTTTTTTTTTTGCAATTGGGGAGCCTTCTTATATATAGGTGCGAATTGCCTAATGGTCGTTCGGAATTCTCTCTCAGATGCTGAATCGATGAAATGAATAACTGAATTTGCATTAGTTCCAGTTAATAGATTCAACTAATCTCTCGAATTTTATGATCAATCTATATTCGATAAAATATCGAATGTTTATTATGCGAAGTTTTATTACTGGATGAATTCTTCGAAGTTGCTGATAAATTAAATTACCTGACTTTAGCCTGAGTTTGGTGAGAATGGACGAATTTGAATGAGACGTCTTTAGAAAACTTAAAAATGTTACCTGGCCCATAATTCGCTCACCTTGGCAGAAATCCAGGAGTCATTATTATTTCAGCGAAAAAAGGTCTGGCACTATTTGAAACCAAAAAAATTTTCAGTTCTAAGGAAATAATTGAGAGATTCGCTCGACTCTGAATACTCTACATGATCTTAGTTAATTGTTTCAATTTCATTATCATGCAAATATGAATTGAGATGTATTAGTGTTAGTTTAACTCAAATCTTCTTGATGAATTGCTTTCTCTTATGGATATTTTCTCAAAGTACTGTCACTCCGTTGAAATTTGAAACAACCATACCTTTGTATTCCATTTTTCTTTCTGAAATGATGTAATGATCAGCTTTTTCAAAGACAACAATGTACGTCTTGTGACGGCACACCAGATATTTTTTCATGGAAGAATATGATGAGATCTCGCTATAAAAAGATTGCACATAACTTTGGTTAGAGACACCTCTACGCCAATATCTGGAAATTTCCACTCTCTCTTTTTTTTCACTTATTAAAACTTGAAGATATAACAGACACCCCTCCATATTGTTGGCACAGTCAAATCGAAATTCAAACGAACTTGATCTTCTAATATTTGTTTTCTTCCAACAAATCAAAACTTATAGCCTTCTGAAACTTTTCAACGCCGATACTTTCAGCTTGATAAATTGGGCCTCACATTTCATAATCTTCAGAGCAAAACTCACAATCCCTCGCTCTCTCTTTTCAACTTTTACATTTTCATTCCCAGAACGAATCCACAGCAACCCAGAACGAACTTGCCTATATTCATAGCCTGATGTTTGAAATCTAACATTTTTGGGTTATATGATTTTTTCTGAACACATTACTATGCCAACTCGAAGGTTCCCTCAAATTTTGGTCAATAACTATTAGAAATAAGCTCTGTTAATTTTTACGCTCATTTAAATCGGATGAAACATCATTGCCGAACAAATATGAATGGAAAATGTGAGACTAGCAAATTATGCTTAGAATTAGTTGATTTCTGGAGAAGATGATGATCTAACCTAACCTAACTGGACAGAGAGATTTTAATATTTGCACCAATAAGATAGCTTTTTCATTCATTTAGCTAACAAAAAAACACCTAAATTAATTTTCAAACTGGACTCGGTAAAATTTAATCAGGACCAAAATGGCTCAGAAAATAGAATGGACTAACTCGATAATGAACTCTAAGCCCTCTTGCCCCTTGCTGATTCTGAGTCGCTTGCGACTCAGGGATAATATCCGGCTGTGAGACTTTCAAATAAATTTTTCGCACAAATCACCAAAGTGTAAATATTTTGATATTCAGTATGTAATATCATATTAACTCATCTTCCACTTTTTACTTAGAACGAGAGACTGTCTTATTCCCTTGAGCCAAGTGAATGATTTTTTCTGCTGTTTTTAAATTTTTTTTTTCTCCATGTTTTTCCAGAGAACATGTACCTCATTCAATCTCTTTTGAAACCTCAAGGTGATGAATAGGGCAGATTCATTAGATGATGCTTAATTGCTGCAAGATGAATGAGCATCTCCTAAAAAAAACGTCTGTTGAATAGAAAAAGGCTTACTTCAACATTTTAATTAGAGTAACTCCAAGTCCAAAATAATTTTATCAAGGTTAAGATCAAAAATCAGTTCCTTTTGGAATAAACGCGCTTCTATAAGCAATATCCATTAAAACATTCTATATTCATGCACCGATAGATGTGCATGACTAGGTCTACCCATTTTATATAGCCGAAACCAATGATTCTCTGTTTGGTGATTCGCGAATGACAGTCCGAATGTAAAATACTTAACGTAGCTCTAATATTGATAAATAATCAACTTATCGCCTAGTTTCGAGATCGTCGACGACTTTTTCTCATATTCTTCTACAGTCCTTACAGCGGAAATACACTGCTTTTAGTGTTCCATTCCTTATTCTTATCCGTTAGCAGAGCAATTTTAACCTTTTAAATCTGTTATCAATTCAGCCAGTAGTCTCGAATTTCAGATAATCAAAATTCGATTTTACCGGATAATTAAAAGTAATAACCTGAGTTGCCAAATTAGCTGAATCTATTCTGCTGGAAGCAATGCGTACCAGTGGAATCGATATAATCGAACGCATTATCCAGCATAAGAGACAGAATTCAGGACTAACGGCCCAGCAGCAGCGCGGATATAAAAAGGCTCGGATTTGCGAATAGACTTATAAACGTAAAAAAGAAAGAACCAAAAAACAAGCAAACGAAGAGAAATCCAAACATGAAAGCCAACATTTTGATTTTAGTTCTTCTTGGCTTGGTTGTCGCTGCTCATGCTCAAGCAGAAAATCAAACCAATGAAACGATGAATGCGGCTACCATGCATCAGTTCACCTCTACAAGAAATGGCAGTGCCAACATGTGTCCAAATCTCCAATACGCTTTCAGAGGAATCTGTGTTGATACTTGTCCTATTGGATATGCTCCTGATAACGAGACTAGAACTTGCATGAAGACTGCTGCGATTAACTGCACCAATAACACCTTCGCTTACAACGGAGCCTGCGTCACTGTTTGCCCAGAGGGGTACGTTGCTAACACTGTGACTCAATCTTGCTTGAGAAACGCAACCGATCTCCTTATTGGTGACATCTCTCAAAGTGCTACCAGCAACAATGAAACTGCTGCTGCTAATGAGACCCAGAAGGACGCTAATATGAACCAAAATGCTACCACTGCTGATGCTAAGATGACCCAAACAGACGCTAAAACTGAATCACAAGCCGAGAGTGACAAGAAGGAACCGGCTGATGCGAGTGCTCAAGATGAGGGCGCAAAACGAAGACTCAGATTTAGATTGTAATGATCTATAAGAAAAAAACAAAAAAGATATATGTTAATTATTTCATTTCTGTCGTGATAAGGTATGCCGTGAACGAAATTTTATTTATCAATTGTTTAATTCAATATCTCGTCTTTATTTTCTGATTATTTTGCTGTGAATAATTTTCAGAATTCAAATGTCAATATTTTATGCCATTTATTATCCAAAAAAGAATTATCTCGAACAAAATATCTTCAGTAATGCCTCGACTCCACAGACTTTTCAAAGCTTCCATACCTCCAAACCTCAATAACTAATCTCCTTTGATGATTTTTCCAGAAATGCTTTACAAATGATTAATCTTTCAAGTGGTTTTCAAACTGGAATTGAATCAGCAATATCATGATAAATAAGTAATTACATCCAATGTTATATATAGATAATTCGCTAAGTTAATCTAATCTTAAAAACTCACAAAAGCAGCCCATTAACGGCAGGTTTCATTCCAAGCTTCATAATCTACGACCTTTTTTCTCTTTGTCTCCTTCAGTGTTTGTTCCGTTCGCTGGACTCGTTACATTAGCTGGACTCTCTTGATTAGCATTAGTATTCGCTGCGGCACCCCTAAACATGCGTTTGCTTTCTTGTGAGGTATCTTTATTATTATCATCATTATCAATGGGTTTCGGTTCATCATCAGTTTTGAGAACACAAGTAAAAGTGGTATCGTCAGCGACATAACTAAACGGGCAGGCGATCACGCAAGCATTGCCGAATGCATAAGTGCCATTCGCACATTTCGGTTTAGCATTCATATTCGGCGTGCATGTACCCGCCTCGTCGTCTGCAATATATCCATCAGGGCACTTATCAGTGCAAATGCCTCTGAACTTATACTTGCAATCTCCTGGTTCATAGGTTTTTGGTGTCTGTGGTTGAGAAACCAATGGGTTTTGAGGGTTAGGGCTTGTTCCTTTGTTTGAAGCATCCTTTTGGCTACGCGTCTGAGTATTAGCCGTATTGCTTATCGGTTTTTTTGCAGTGCTCCCGGTGCTTTTAGTATCAGCCTTGCCCTTTGGACCATCAAGCTTGATTGGTTTTTTCCCTTTAGTGGTTCCTTCGATAAGGGGTTTCTTAATCTTTCTGTCAAAAGTGGTGCCCTTCGGATCGCCTAACTTGAGCGGCTTCTTCACCGGTTTCTTACTTCTTATGCGTCCTTCTGGACCACCCAATTTAAGCGGCTTCTTAGTCACTTTACTATCTTTACTATCATCAACGTTGTCTTGTCGTTTTTTAAACTCCGACGGATCATGTTTTATAAGAGTAACTCCCTTCGATTTGTCTGATTTTTTGTTTGTCTGGCTATTTCCAGTGCTTCTTTCTGATCTTCCGGATTTCTTAATCGCTGGACTATTCCCGGTGGTACCTTCAGGTTCTCCCAGTTTCAAAGGTTTCTTCTTCGATTGCTTGCTCTGTACTCTGCCCTCGGGACCTCGTAATTTGCGAGTTTTTTTCGCCTTCTCAAACTGATTTCGCAAGTGATTCTTCGCAACTCTTTTCGCTGGAGTCATTTCATTTTCATCATCTGAATCCACAGACTTTTTCCCTGTCGAGCTTTTGGTGGCTTTCGTTCTATATTTTGATGGTTTTGTTGATGTCGTCGTATTCTGAGCCTTGTTTGTTGGGATGCCTCTTGATTGGTTGCTAGGCATGCGCCGCGATGGGTAATACGGACGACCTTCTGTTCCAAGGACAGGGAGACCTAAATATATTCAGTACAATTTTAGGAGAATTAAGTCCTACCTAGCATTGCCAAAGCCAAGGAGATAATGACAAAGACTTTTATATGCATCTTTGAGAATAGATATGCTCCCAGTGATTGTATAAACTTTATTAATTTCAGTTTAGATCTGTTTAAAGAGAGTACATTAAAAACCGTTAATTCTAGAATATATTTTTGATTTGCTGATTTTCGAATCGAGCATGGCTACTTAATTTGAAAACTGACCTCGCACGTGTGTTACTTGTATGCAGTATAAATGATTCATTTGTCCAGCAGACATTTTCTGAATTCAAGTGCTTCCATTTCAAATTTACATTTCTCAGCAAATTTCGATTTAAGCAACTATTGCATGGATACATTCAGGGCTCTATGATGTTCATTTCTTGTGATTTTTTCATTAGATTGAGGGCTCGAGGCCACCATTTCATCTAAATCGAACGTGGTTCAAGGGTCACTCATCGTTGGTTGCTTCCTTTTCTTCTATTGTCTCTGGATGGACCTCATTGATCGAAGAAATATCATAGATACGTGGTCAAAAAGTTCTTTAACGAAGAATTGGGCGATTGAGCCCAGAAACAGCTAGTTTATCATTAAAATGGATTCCGTGGTGTTTTGTTTTTGAGAAGTATTGACAAGAAGCTAAATACTGAATCAATTAATTTACTTTTTAGACTGTCCTCTTAATTGCAGTATCAGAACTATCTAATTAAATCGCTCAAGCAGGCAAATTAAAACGAAATAACTTTTTACTTGATCGAAATTTTATTACTCGACATTCAGCCTAAATCGAAGTAGAATCTCTTTTCGCTTCAACACCGAAAAATCGAAGGTTTTGTTCATTAAAATCACATTTAGAGAATTCCTAAGGCATCTATGTTGGACAAGTCTTCTATTCGAACTTTGATTCCAATCTTCGATTCGCATTTCTAAGTAATTCGCCGAATGTCGTCAATGGATCTTACCATTGTATTTACAACTTGAGCTCAGCTGGGATTCAATACTAGCTTCCTTTCTCATTGCAGCAAATCTATATTTCCGAGTCTTAATAAGAGCAGTAAATTCTCAATTTCTTTTTTGAGTCTCAATTTACACATTATTTCATGTATTTCTTCTCATATTCTGATCTTCATACATTAACTCCTTTGTGATATCTTTCTTTATCTACTTGATGCTACCATTATCAGTGGAATAGCGCATACAGGGCTCTTTGGATTTCAAATAGATTTTTAAAACTTCAATAAAATGATAAGATATTTCATTTCTTCCTACTCACTTTCAAACATCATAAAATGGACATTTCTACTTTTCTTTTGCTTAGTATCCCTCCGATGCTCCCTTGCTGAAGACGAAGCAGCTATCACTGTCCATATAATTCCGCATTCACATACCGATCTGGGCTGGAAATACACCATCGAGGAATATTTCATCGGGAGAACTGAATTCGGCTGTGTTAAATGCATCTATGATAGCGCATTAAAAAGCCTCCCAGAAAGTCCAGACTATAAATTTACAATCGAGCAAGTTGGTTTCCTTATCCGCTGGTGGGAGCACTTATCTACGGAACAGCAATCTCAGTTCGCTAAACTCGTCGAAAAGGGTCAAATTGAATTTTTAAACGGCGGAATCGCTATGAGCGACACTGCCTGTCCTCATTACGAGCACATCATCGATCAATATGCTCTTGGACAGCAATGGCTGAAGGAAAAATTTAACTATTACCCCAAGATCGGATGGGCTCTCGATCAATTTGGCCATTCGAAAACTCACGCTTGGATTCTAGCAAAAATGGGATATGACGCGCAAATTCTCGAGCGCGTCCATGAAAACGCTCGAGGAAAGCGCCAATCGAACAAACAAATGGGTTTTATCTGGCAACCCGATGAAATGTTTGAAGAGAAGCTATACACGCAATTAACCGACTATAATTATTGGGACGACCCCAATTTTAAATCATGGCAAACATGTTATCATGGTAGTTGCGATAATGGGCTGACTGATGCCCAATATGACAATTACAAATACTGGAATGAGAAACGAAGCAAATATTATACCTCAAAGCACGTTGAACACCATATTGGTGGTGATTTCTCGTTTTCCAACGGAATTACGATAACGTTTATAAGGCTGGAGAGGATAATTAAGCAAATAAATAAAATGAAAGACTCCTTCAAAGCGCGGTTTAGCACATATGGAGAATTTTTCAAAGCTTTAAACGGAGAAATAAGCGCTAAAAGCAAGGAACTGGAGCACTTTACCGATGATTTCTTCCCATTGATTTCGAGCTCAGACCAGCCTTGGACGGGATTTTATACTTCAAAGCCTGTACTAAAAGGTCTAGCTTTTGATGGGATTCGCTATCTTCTTGCTGCGAAAACGCTATATTCGAAAATTCTGCTAAAAGACCTTACGAATTTCAAATTAAACAAGAATAACACAGAGGAAGCTTGGAATAAACTATGGGACTTTGATGAGGCTTTAGGAGTGCTTACTCATCATGATGCAATTACAGGTACAGCGAAAGCTTATGTAGACGAGGCGGATTACTATGGGAAAATATTTGAAGCTCACGGTCATCTTAATGAGGTATTTGAGGATGTTGAGCGTTAGGAATAATGACTATTTCGTTTAGGCGATAAGCAAAAGGGTCAAGAATTACATGTATCAACAAGGGGTTACCCCTAGTGGGATGCTGGAGTTCGTGAGTTGTGGCTTAGACAACGCGAAAGAGAATTGTTTTGCAAAGCACTCGAAGATACAGAAAGAAGGGTCAACCTTTTTGACCGTATTCAATCCCGGGAATGCGAGAGACTTGTATATCAAAGTCAGCGTCTCACATCCTCAGATTGTGGGTAAATTAATATTTTGTCTGTGATTGTTAAACAACCGCTCTATTAGTTATCAATGAGTCTGATCAATTTGTTGAATCTGATGTCTTCTGCTTAAATGAGACCAAAGGCGCCGATTGCACGCTGTACTTCCGCGATCATTTCAACGCTTTTGAGCTGAAAGGATTTGTTATACTGCCAACTCAAGTCAGCGATGAGGTCGAACCCTCAGAACGAGAGCTACGCGCAAAGGAGTTTCGTTTCGGAGAAAAGGCGAGACTATTCTTCCATAGCTACAAGCATTTCGAGATGGAAGTCTGCAGCCATAGTCTTGCCAAGAAAAAGAGCTGTCTCTCTGAAAATATCACCCTCGAATACATGTATTACACGGGAAAAGAGTCTACGGAGAAGAAAAGTGGGTCCGGAGCGTATCTGTTCAACCCCGAGGAGCAAGACCCGAAGCTGTATGGGAAATTTACGAAAGCGAAGGTTTTCGAAGGGGATTTCCTTACGATTATTCAGGTGATTAGAGACTTGGTCGAGACTCGCATTGTGATATACCATGATGATCTATATCACGGAATCGAGATTCAAACGCATCTCTATCCGATACCAATGGACGATAACAAGGGCAAAGAAATTATCCTCAGTGTTGACACAACAGGAATTAATAATCAGGCTGTGGTGGTCGATTCTGCCAGCAAAATTCTCTTTTTTGACAAAACGCTTCAAACACACGCGTTTTTCACGGATGCGAATGGCTTGTTTACAGTGGAGCGCTTCTATGGGTATAAAGAGGGGTATCAGCTAAGCAGCTGGGGAAGCGATGAAATCCAGTATAATTACTACCCGGTCACTTCCGCGATAGGAATCGAGGATAAAAAGACAGGGAATAAGAGAATTACGCTCATGAATGACAGATCGCAAGGAGGGACAAGCCGGCGTATTGGACAGGTCGAGTTGATGATACATAGGGTGTGTACAACTGATGATAAGCTAAATTTGGAAGAGGTGTTGAAAGATGTGGATCCGGCCACTGGAGCAGTGAGAGAGGTCGACCTCACCCACTATTTGATTTTATCTAAAGGTAATAAATGGCTTATTTAATGAGATTGCTGAGATCATATTAGACGAGAACGCCCAGAGGCGAAGACAGTATATGATAGATAACAAGCCGTTGATTTTCTATGGGAAAATACCTGCATTTTCATCATTTTACCCTGCGAAGCAAAAGAAGAAGTAATTTATTGACCTTAAGCTCAGCCCTCTGATGAGACAAATTATAGGGAAGATGTAGCCATGCTGCCTCTAAATCTGAAAGTGAATGTACGACCACAAAAAGGAGGAGCGTTAATGGTGAGGTTCCATAATATCAATCCAGAGATTCCTTTGAAAATTGGACTGTTTGACGTTCTGAGCATTCTCGCCGAAAGAGAGATCGCCCCAGCTATGTTTTCCAGAATTGGAGAAACAACCATCTCAGGTCATCGATCTTTCGCTGAGGCTCAGAACGAGAGACTTCGCTGGGAGAAAAATCAAAGTTTTAAAAAACTGGAAGACTTCGATGGTAATTTTTATAAGCATTAATTTTGCCTGAAATTTTGTTAGATTTTAATAATATTGAGCTATCTCCTCTAGATATTAGAGCTTTCATGCTCTATTTATAAACAGGAATTCCTCTGTCTCAGTCCCAGTCCCAGAATCCTTGCATACTAGTAAAATTTTGATATTTAGATCTCTCTATTAGCAATTTCCCTTATTGTCAACTATCCTCATGACTTTCAATCCAAAGAAAACCTAATGTTTGTACCTGTAGAATCATATTTCTAGACAATTTTTTCCTTCAACCAAGAGCCATGCAAAGTTCAATTTGCTCGCCGTTGCCTTTCCCAATCGTTTAAGAGATAAAACCCTCCATATTGATGTCAATAGGCAAAATAGAGAAACAGAAATTGTTGGGTAGCTTGAAAAGAATGACTTAATCAATCTTATTAATATGAATTATAGATTTTCAAGCCTTGAATTATAAAACACAAATCTAAATCTTTTTAGTGTATTTACATTCTAAATCTAAGGTTCTTCTTCGATTCCTCGCTTTGGGCTTTAACATCAGTGACATTTGCAGCAGCAGTCTGGGCTTCGGTCACGTTTTTGTTTTCAGTGGCATTGGCCGTCTTCACCTCTTCGACTGGCATACCAATGAGGAGATCCGTTGCGTTTCTCAAGCAAGATTGGGTAGCGTTGTTAGCAACGAAACCTTCTGGGCAGGTAGCAACGCAGGTTCCTTCGTGAATGTATGTGCCGTTGGTGCAGTTGAGGGCAGCTGATTTCATGCAAGTTCTAGTCTCGTTATCAGCAGTGTATCCAGCAGGGCAAAGATCAACGCAGATTCCTCTGAAAGCGTATTGAAGGTTTGGACACATGTTAGCATTGCCAGTTCGAGTCGATGTGAGCTGTTGCATAGCATTGGCATTGGGATTAATGGTGGCATTTGTGGCATTTGTGTCTTGTGCCTGAGCGCCTATGAAAAGAAAGTGTTAATATGATGAAAGGAGTGCTGGGCTTACATGTTAAAGCTAAGCCAAGGAAGACGAAAACGAGGAATTTGGATGCCATTTTGAATGGAAAAGCTCTTTTCAGCTGTTTTTCTTGTTTCGATTCAATTTGTTGATTTCAAAACTCCGGGCGCTACTTATATAGAAAGGCAAACTATGAGCCGTTTAATTCGAAATTCGTGTGTATTGCTGATTATTGGATTTGAAAACTGGACCCCTGTTGTGAAAACTGATCGGTCGTTTTCAGTAATATTGGTTTAATTAATTTGCAGGCGAATTGCTTATTAAAAAGATATATTCTAGAAATAATCGATTTGCTACACAAAATGTCAGCAGAATAGAGCTTTTCGGTGGAGATACTGAGTCTGAATTAACCTCTGCAACGGCTATGATTCTCTGACTCTGCTCTACTGCCAGTGAACCCATCTTCGAGTGCACTTGGTTGCAACTCTGAATTACTAGCTTTCCAGCTTAGCTATTTTTCGAGATAATTGAGCAATGAACCCTCCTCACATTTTTCTATTGAGAGCAGCTCAGTCTGCAGGTTTCCAGAGCGAAGAATACGAATTTTGAATCAATTTAAGGTAGGAGACAACCAATTTTGTTTTTTTTTGCAATGTCATGAAATTAGTTGCGGTTATAAACGTTAGCTGTTCTCTATGAAGGGTCGCCTTAGTGGCATATACGCAATTTTTTTATATTTCTTAAATGAAGCAAGCAATGGTGATGCTCTTCCAAAAAAAAATTAAAGAAAGTCTATTGGAGCTAATAAACGAGGTAGATGTGCTAATGGGTGTATAGATTAGTCTAAAGGGGTTGGAGATTGCCGTTTCTGTTCGAATTTGATTTTTTTTGCCTCTACTGAATTCGTAATTTAATTTGACTGTAAATGTCTGCCTACAAGTAGTTTTATAGAGTCTAATTTAATGATTCAAAAATGAAAAAATCGAGAAATTTTATTCGAAATTTTGATACTTGATAATCTAATAATTTAACTCAGCACAAAGATGCTGTCAGTAAAGATTTTAGGTCTAATTTTCTGAATGAAGCTTAGGTTTTTTAAATTTTCAGGCATTGCCTTTCCTAATTATGTTGTCTTAAAGCGTGCTAAGAGATCCTTTTCTGCAAAGGAAACGTCAACCGAAAGAAGCTCTTCCAAATAATCATTTTCTAAATGTGGTCCAGCAGGTATGCTAACTGAAGAAAAAAAAATTCTGAAGCTTCAGCGATCAAAATTTTTAAATCTCAATATATCCGCATGAAGAGATTGCAACAAATAACATGCATATCTCTTTAAAAAGTAATAACTTCTAAGTTACATTGGGGTCGATTATAGCGCATTATACTTTATTTCAAAGCGAAAAGAGAGGTCGGACTTTGACTGAAGTCTTTGTTTTATGAAATAATAAACAAAAATATCCCCATTAGAAAGCCCTTCAATTTAGCCGAAGAATTGATCAAAGAAGCGTCTTTGATTTTTTTGATCCTGATATCAAAAAGAGGCAAAACAAGAAAGGATGACATTTCACATTCAAAAAGAAATGTATCTTTCGAGAGGTAATAAGAATGAATTAATTGATCTCATTGAGATGAAGTACTACTTACTATAATACATCGAATGAGAAAATAAAAAGTTGATTTATTTTATTTCATGCCCTTGTATCTTTGATTCCTCTTCATAAGCGCTATTGATCTTAATTGCATTACTGCATTAACTTTTTCACTTTCACACAGGTCCTGGTGGTGTCGTCAGCAAGATACCCAGCAGGACAGTGATCAACACAGATGCTTTTGTAAGCGTATTGAGGCACCGGACACTGGTTAGAGTTGGCTTTTACACCTAAGAAAAAGAAAACCGAAGTCAACAACTTTCCAAGCAATTTTGAACTTACTTGTGAGTACTGAAACAAGAAAGGTGAGAATGAGGATTTTCATTTGCATGTTGCCTGACAAACTGATATGTGGTGCTTTGCTCTTTGGGTTTTAATTTGTGATTCTTAGGTTCGAAGCCTACTTATATCGAGCTAGGTAATGAGCCGTTTATTTTGAATTAGAGTTTGCTGGTTGTTAGATTTGAAAAAACTGGAAACTCAAATTAAAAACAGTACTATGTTTTAACTATGATTTAATTAATTCAACAAGCTACTTGGAAGTTTTCCCAAAAAGTCGTGAAATAAAAGCCTCTCATCTCAATTTTTCGCAGAAAGGAGATTTTCCTCAAATCCGCCGCGTTTTCTTGACCCCACTCAAACTCCACAACAAGGTGGCTCATTTGCAAGCTCAGTTCTGCTCACTGAAACTACTTTACTTGAACTCAGTGGAATAACTTGCATCACTGGACCACGAGTTTTTCAGCTAACCCACTTTTGAGAGAAAATAAAGAGCAAAATTCCTAACGCAAATACGATTAAGGATAGCTTTGATTGCAGACATTCATCATGGAATGAATTAGATTCGAATCAATTAAAAAAGTGAAAGGTGCTTTTTGGGATTTTTTCTGACATTTAATGGAGTTGGAAGCTTGATGGAGTAAAAAAAAGTTTTGTCACTGGAACCATGTGCCTTTGGGAATACCTCTTACCCTGGACAGACTTGGAGTCATACCGTGTCAGCTGCAAAATGAGATCGACTTGCCACTCGAAAATAGGGCCATTCTGCTATTAGCTAACGAAAGTAACTCTCTATCTGAAGTTTTATGTTCGAGTTCTGAATTGTTGACTCTACTGGATACAGAACTTACTGTAACTGATAATTTCTGTTCCCAAATAAATAAAATTTCTCACGAGCAAATGACACATTTTCTTCTGCACTGTTGATTGCTTCAGGCTTGAATTGAAGAGGAGGAGTAGGATAAGAATGAGGCGAAACTTATCAAGCTGAGCCTTTCCATCACCAATTCGAAAAAAAGGTCACACAGATTCCGATTTAGTATCCCAATCCATCAAGAGAGCTGCTCGTTCTCATCCCAAAACTCCTTGAAGATCAGTTGGTTACGTGCTAGTTCAGGAAAACTTCTCTGATAATCACTTCATAATAGGTGTTTGGAATATTGGTTCTCTAATATACAATAGTGTATACAAAAAATCAACAATATATACAAGAACGTCCTTGATCAATCTCAAAAATTAATTTATTCTCAAAAACCCTGACACTTTGAAGAGATTTTGAGAATTCGGATGTGAATTCAAACGAATCAACCCCCGGGTGTATTCTTTATTAAATTATTGATAATATCAGCCAGAAAGACCTATTGAATAAACTTATTTTATTTTATTCCACAAATAAACATGAACGGTAGTGGCTCCCTCACCAAAAGCACAAATATCAAAAAGAGTTTCGCTTTCAGAAACGCAGGATTTACCATTGGAGAATTAAACTCAAAGCTCCAAGAAAGTGTATTCATTGGAAACTATTACAAAGACATAGATCATCACACCTGTAAGATTATCTTCTTTCACATCATCACATTGTCTCAAAAACCTCTTAGCATCAATCAGAGGCATCGTGCTCACATCAGACGAGCAATATATCATATCAGTTGGAGAGGATAAAAAGATATGTGTCTTCAAAACAAAGACCCAGGAACTCGTTAAAGAATTCCCTTCCTCTCATGATGGTAACTCTCTTCACTTTATCCTCTCTTCACTTTATCCTCTCTTCAAGGAAACTCAGCTCCGATATGCGGAATTGCTATTGACGCTGAAGGCAATTATTTCGCAACCTGTGCGGAGGATATGACTGTTTCTGTATTCGATGTCAAGCATTTGAAGCATCAGTATACCATTCAGATCCCAGAATATAGTAAGCAGATTTCCGTGAATATGTCTAATTAGCATAGCAGGGGGAAGCTGCTGCTTAGCCATGACGAGCAACGGAGGAAAGCTAATAGTTGGGACAGAATCTGGGAATTTATATTTGATATTGAGAGAAAATAAGCAGATTCTACACAAATTTGAAAACGTTCATGATGGTAAGCCATAAGTGGCGAGATCCTGTTTAAACTTAAAAATAATTGATCGTAGATGCCATTAAAGAGGTAATTTTGACGAAAAGTGAAAGATTTGTGTACTCAGCATCAGCGGACAAGACCGTCGGAGTATTTGATTTACTTGAGCTGAAGAAGACTGACAGCTTGGACTTTATTCATACCAGTAAGCTGCCGCCTTAAGAATGATAAACTAATAATAATAACAACCAGATACAATTCTCGCAATAAAACTCATCAAAAGCGACAAAATTTTAATTTCTTGCAGCGTTGATAAGACTATTACGTTTACGGATATCGCTAAGAAACAGATTATAAAGAGATTCGATCACACCTTCTCAGGTGAGGTAGTTATAAGGTTCGCTTCTTAACGTCGTTGATAGTGATTGCGGAGTGCCTTATGGTCACTCATGACGAAAAATATACACTGGCAGGAGGTCATGGAGGAAATTTATGCATTTATGACAACGAGAAGCTCCAGCATATTCAAACATTTGAGAAGATCCATGAAGGTAAGTGCAAAGCCTAAGAGTGCAAAGAGTCTGATAATATTAATAAAATCAGGCTGGATAGCTGCAATAGCCGTATCGAAAAACTTTCAACGGATCGTCACAGGCGGCTCAGACGGGATTATCCTCGTCATTGACTTCGGTCCAGAGGAATCGCTTTCTTATAAACTGGACCAATACCAGAGTAATTTCGATAGATAAGCTCGAGTATCTGATAGCACTAGGATGGGTGAACTGTGTTGCTGTGACTCCAACGAAGAAGAACCTGATCGCTGTCGGATCGAAGGATCGTACTATAACTCTGTATGCGAAGGATAGAACTCGCGTCCATCAGTTTACTGAAGCTCATAGTGGTAAAAGATCTATTATTGATATCTCCTAAAAGGTATTAAGGCGGAACCAGTGCACTATGTTTTGCTAGAGACTCATCTGTACTCTACTCTGGCGGAGAGGATGGAAGCGTGAGCAGCTGGAATGTAGATAATTTCTGTTTGGAATTCATGATTTCTTCCGTCCATGAAAGTATGATTAATAGAGGGCTTTAAACTGATATTTCTGAAATTCTAGAGCGGATCAACTCAATAGAGACAACAAATGAGGAGAGTTTGATTATGACAGCTTCATTAGATGGCAAAGTTTCAATAATTAATGCGAAGGAGAGAGCAGTGATCCATACTTTCTCTCCATTAAATGGTATATTTCTTCCTTATCTCGCAAGCATGAAATCTAACTTCACGTAATTGTAGAACAAATTACTGCAGCAGCGTTCGCGAATACTGGAACATGGTTTGCAGTCTGCGGAATTAAAGGGGCTCTGCGCGTCTGGGATTTCGAAGACAGAGAAGAAATCGGAATTTTCGATGGGTTCCAAGCCGGTAATCTCAACAATTATGCTTTTGAAACTTAATAAAAACAGAATCAAAGCTCGTGCTCGCGATAACAGCAAACGATAAATATCTGCTGTCTGCAGGCACCGATAAATCTATCGCAGTTATCAATGTCGAAAGTAAGACGCTCTATCATAAATTCATGGATGCGCATCAAGGTATTGTTCGTAGAGTATCCAAATCATTTAATTTTTCTAGATTGGATACTCGCATTAACTACTAGCTCTTGCGGAAGGTACGCGTTTTCGGCGTCAACAGACAAATCCATTGGCATTTTCAATATTATAGACAAGGTGTTTATTCATCGCTACACTCACGTCCATAGAGGTATTATTCATTATCGTATTCCTCATTTGATTGTAAGATTGTTTATAAGATTCGATTGTTTGTTTGAAGCTGACTGAGGATGAGCGTGACATCATCACTGGGTCTAAAGACAGAACCGTTCATTTGACAAAGAATTTTGTTAACATCACAGAAGTCACGGTTTCCAGTAAGAGCCTCTTCTGTATCAAGTGAACTAATGCGAATTTCCTTTGAAAAGCGACGAATTTTAGTGACGCTCGCGAAGGCCGCTTATTCATGAATAAAATGGTGGCGAAGCTTATTACCGATTTTATCTTAAAGAAGGAGGTCGCGCGGGCCTGCGAGCTGATCAAAGCGTACCCAGACCTCGCGATTGTCCCTTATGGCATCAATAACTTCCACATTGCTTCTTCCATTGAAGCAAATAGCCCAGCGTATATTTCCCAGTGCATTGAAAGCAAGATAAAATTTACTGTTGACTTCAACGGACAAACCCCTTTACATTACTTGTTAAACTCCGCTCTCAAGGACTTTCCAAGGATAGATTCCTTACTCTCTGAGTCTGAGTCGCTATTTACACAGAGCCAGAGCAGCGACGAGCTTCTTCTACGTTTCTCTGACATCTTCTTTAAGATTCTCAAGATGAATAACTCTAATGCGGCAAGTTTCTTACAAAAATGCGTTGTGCCGGCCCATCCCAAGGTTGCGTCCTTAATCCCTTCATACGGACGGATTAAAAACAATTCGAGACTCTGCATCAAGCTTTCTGGCACTCCGCAGCCAACGAAAGAAAATTTAAAGGATGTGCTCTCTAAATTAGATGAAGACGGCACCTCTAATATCCATATATCCTATTTGAGGATCCCATTGAATTTTAACCCTTTCTCACTACAGCTGCTGCGTTTGATAAAACTCCTGACGATTTTGGACTCCGAAGAGCTTTTTAACACAAAGGCGATAAAGTGGTTGATTGGCTACTGCTGGGACGCCTCAAAGAAATACATTTGGCTCTACACGGGATTTTATACGATCTCGATTTTGATTTTTTCGGTGTACGCTGCGTTGAGCGAGAGATACCTTGCATTAGAAATCATTGATTTTGCTATCATGGTCTACTTTATCATCTATGAGATCCATCAAATAGTCACTGGTAAGGCCGTGTACTTCCAAGACCTGTGGAATTTGAATGATCTTCTCACTTTCACGCTTCGACCGATCACTTACATTCTGATTTGGTGCGACACCAGCGACGAGGTCAGATCGTGGCTCGTTGCTTTTTCACTGCTACACGGGTACCTCAAATGGATATCCTGCTTCCGGCTCTTCGATTCTACAAGTAAACCGACTTCTCCTTTGATTTTTCGTGAACTGATCTGTTTGTTCTCTTAGGACGAATCGTGCGAATGCTCATGGAGATCATAAATGACCTGCGAAGTTTCTTTCTCATTGTGATTTTCATCATCGTAGGCTTCTCGCTGATATTTAATCAATTTTCAATGGATAACGGGTTGACCTACGGACAGCAGCTACTACGTACTTATGAAGTCATGTACGGTGAATTCGATACCTCCTCGTATGAGGCCGGTGAAATTTTCTTTTTCATTGTGATCACCGTATTGTTGTCTGTTATCATGCTGAATATGATAATCGCTATGATGTCAGATACATTCGGTCGTGTGCAGTCAAAGCGCGTCCTATTCGAAAGTAAAGAGAAATGCCTGTTAATTATGGAGGTCTTTTCCGTTCAGAGGATGCTCAGACGTATCTTCTGCGCAAAAAGACTGAAAAGAATGGACAAAGCCGCCCCGCAGTATCTCTTTGTCATAGAAGAGAATATTGACGAAAATAATGAATTGGACACGAAAA
>ENA-UOTZ01000176-UOTZ01000176.1-compost-metagenome-genome-assembly--contig:-NODE-176-length-52542-cov-13.506395_pt1 | contig 52542 bp, 36 predicted proteins | sample MGYA00238144_ERZ746983 | MGnify/ENA primary metagenome ERZ746983 (study PRJEB28759, sample SAMN06268863) | compost metagenome | isolation source: single cell | place: USA: California, Emeryville, Joint...
GTATCCACGATTGCTACACTTCCACTGAAGGTATGACCAACACCAGACAAAACACCCTCAGAGCCACCTACGAAGCTCTTGTCAAGACCTACAAATTCCTCACCCCAGATCTCTGGAAGAAGACCAAATACGACCTCACCATCGTCGAAAAGTTCAGAGAAAAAGCTGGCGGTTTCACTGCTTAAGTGTTTTTCATGTGTTTTTGATTGCGTATTACCTATATACGTTCATATCGCCACCCCGTGAGCTTTGACCTCTCCAGAATTGGTTTGATTCTACAAAAAAAATTCTTTTCAACCAAATGTGTTCTCCTAGAGACAATTAATTCAGCGGGCGAAATGAGCTCGCTTTCATATGAAGAGAAGCAATTTCTCTTGTTTTAGAGGGGCATCATCTAAAATATGGTGTATATTCACCTCTCTCTCTAAGATTGGATTCTTCCTCTTTTTTTAAATGTGATAGCTCTTCACGAGAAATTTCCTTGACAGGATGTAATTTTTAAATTTTTCCACTGCTACCTGTGTATATCATATAATTTCCGAGCATAGAATTTCTTTCTATCAGAGCGTACGAATGAATTTCAGTTTATAGCAATTCAGACATAACCGCGTATATTATTATGGATAATCTAATAGAAATTAGCTAAACTGGCTGGTCTGTGTAAATATCCAATATGTCTGGGAAGTTTTGTGTTTCGCGATTCTCCCAATATCCGCCGGTGTAAATAAAGCTCTTCTCGTTTGTGATTGGATCAATAATCTCCTTGAACCATTTCGGCTCATGAACTCTTCCAGTGGCCTCGTAGAGCTTTCTTCTCGCTCGCTGCTTTTCTTCTAGTCTATGCTTTTCGGAGGAAGCAAGCTCGCTCAATCCCTGTTCCCAGGCTCTTTGATCCGGTCTCAGTCTGGAGTCTGTTGGAGCCAAGTGATTCAACATATCCTTGCTGAGATGGTTCAATTGAATTGCGAAGTGATTGAAACCAAACATCCTAGCGTAATCTTCAGGGAGAGGAGGTTTTTCAAAGATGAGGGTTTCTTGGTTGGTCTCTGGATCAATAATTTTGAAATTTCTATTGGTGTTTCCAATGAGTTTGTAGCGAAGCTTGCCCGTAGCGTCCGTTATCGTTCCAGTGAAATCACCCATGCCTTTCTCAGTCCATCCCTTTGACTTCAGGTGCATCACAGCCACATCTTTCGTAGTGTGATTAGTGACGATAACATCGCCGTGGTTATCGACGTAGACTGACCCGAAGATAATACCGCCTACAGTTGTGATAGGTCTTCTGAAAGTGAAATGATCCTTGTGTTTCTTGAGCACTGCATGAGTAGAACCGAGAGGTCGGACTTCGATCGTGGTTCCTTTAAGACCAGACTTGACGTTGGAGTCAGACCACAGTTCGAAGGCTGGACTCTCAGCGTATCCAGCACTGATAGGAGGATGGTGAGAGACTTGCTCTCCGATGAACCGGAATGATTTATCAGGCGGGATGTACTCATAAGTTTCACCGAGGAGGGGATTAAATGGCTTTTTGTGGCGAGTCGCCGTGTTTAAGTAAGGAGTGAGCGCGAAAGCACACACATAGGCCAGGCGCAGACACGAATCGCTGAAAGTGTTCGCCTTCTCAAGCAGGTACACGTGCTCGATTTGCTCGCAGAGTCTCTGCAGGAAGGAAAGTGGTTCATTCATCCAAACTAGAGAGTGCAAAACAAGTTAGCTAATTTGCCGAAGAAAGAATCAATACCAGGCATCGTGAATTTACTCAGATCCTTTCCAATCATGTCTTTGAGGAAACTCCAAATTGGGAATTTCTCATTAGGATCACGCAAGTGAGGGAGTTTCTCACGAGTGGCCGTATTCGGGATTTGAAAGTTTTTAAAAACTACGTTCTCGTCGAGTATCATCTAGAAAAATCATTGGAATCCAAGTCTCAATTCAAAAGTTACCTTGATAATTGGATGGTAGCCACCAAGCGTTCCGCTGGCTCTGCTGAGATTATTCCTTGGAATAGTAAGGCTGAGCTCGTTGAGTGAAGCACCTGAGTTGCTTTTCCCTCGATAATTCCCTGCAACACAATTTCCTTTAGAAAAAAATAATAAAAGAAAACATTACCTCCTTGGTGTCCTCCTCCGCCCATTCTCCCGCCATTAATTTTTTCCTCTTCTTCATCTTCCTGCATTCCGGGCATGTGAAGGTAGCCGTCTTCTACCGCAAAACTGTAAAAACTCTCATTATCCTCATCATCAGCGTCTTGCCCTCCACCATTGTAATTCACATCGTAATTGGGTGAATTGCGCATAGGAGTCCCATACGATTTTCTTCCATTCAACTGTTCTTCGTATTTGTCGTAGTTAATGAGTCGATCTTGAGGGTGCAGGTTCTCTCTGCCGCCCTTTTTCGACTCCAAGTAGTCAATTACGGTGAGCAAACTTGCCTTCTCATCTTCGATCTCATTGATACAGACGGAAACCCTCTGTTTCATGTCGACTCCGATGGATTCGAGTTTCCCAGCGAGTTCTTTGAGTCCGTTGATTTTGGCGACCTTTTGGACGAACAATTTAAGTGATTCATCAAATTCAGTCTGAAGGCTTGCGAGTTGGCTGAGCCGGTCATTGAACATATTAGACTTGGTGTCAGCGAGCATCCTGCTCTTGGTTGCTAGGCTGGAGCCATTCGTTAGACTATCTTGTTTTTTGCGGAGGTCTTTCTGTTTGGCCTCCTCATGGGCGTCCTTCAAGGCGTTGGTCCAAGAGATCTTCTCTTGCAGGCTGCCTGCCTTCAAATGCATCTCTGAGGTTCCTGTGTTGATGATGATTCGTAATGGGTCATCAGGAGTGCTCGAGATTGTTGCAATCTTGAGATGGATGCTTCCTTTTTTCTGGCCTCCTTTGTGATCGCAGAAGATTAAAGCGCAATCGTGAAGTATGAAGTATTTTGGTTTCCACCCGACAAGGACATTTGTCCAAACGCTCAGTATTCCTTCCATTTTTAATGAATTCCCTGAGTTATACCTTCTTTCTGATTTTTTAAACAATAAGCTCTTGTTCCAACGAGTTATAGTTAATTTTATGCCTTATTTTTTATTTAAGAAAAAATTTCTTACATGAATGAATGATATCTCAAAAGCATCAGTCATCTTAGATAGGAAATACTGGGCTACCTCAATCTGCTCATCTTTTTTGCTTTCGAATTTAGTGCTTTCGGAGCAATAGACAGTGCTTGATTGTAATTTTTCAGATTTTATTTTTCGGCCGAAGCACAGAATAGCAATTATCCATGAATATTTATAAATAACTTCAATTGAGCTATACAATGCAATCAAAACAAAAAAACAAAATGTGATATCCACATAACGAGGATCGATGCCAACTATTTATAGGATGAATGATACATACAAACTATCATGGTCAGTCCTTCATTGCAATAGACTTTTCCTCACATCTTTGAGGGTCTTCTTGCTGTGCCCTATTTTTCTTAAATCTACCAATTGCCAATCCTTTTCATATTTCAAACAAAGCTAATTGAATTCAAACAAGAGGGAAAAAAATAAATCATTTGAAATTAATATTTTATTATAGTGGTTTATTTATCAGAGAGCAAAGATTCTCTGAAAAATGAAATGCTTGATTGAAGAGTCTCGAGACCTTACTTGAGAACTCGAATTTGTATAATCTTGTTTGTAGAACGTCGTAGCATTGGTTTGGGAACGATATGAATCAACGTAATGGTTCAAGTTGCTTTAAATAAATATGTATTCCTGCTCTCTGGAATATAATTAGAAAAATACCTGCCGTATCTTGACTTAATTATGTATGGGGTAACTCCTGACTGTGTAGAATGTTTTTTCTTTGAAGCTTTTGCGAAACTGGGTGAAAAACAAAAAAATATGAGTAACGTGGTAGTTTTATCAAATTGTATTGGTAATGCTGATTAGTCTTAGTCGAAAGCACGCTTTTGTGGAGCTTTCTGAAAGTTTTAACTTCACATTTGAGATGACATAAGATAACATTGTCATAACATCTTAAGGTTGAGAGTAATATACTCAACTCTGATGTGTGTTTTAAAAGATAATAGTTTGCCTGATCTTCGCTAGTGTACCTAATGCAAAATATCCTGCTTGATACTCGATAAAAGAGTACTACTGTGAAAGAATGCTTTAGTAGTTTGATGAATGATGTTATAGAATTGTCAGAGAATACTAACGCAGACTCAAATATAGTTGAAGTAATTATATCAAAGACTCACGAATAGGGTTTCATCAGGAAATGCTGTAGAAATAATAGTGATGTAAACTAAATGACCTTAATGCAGTGTAATAAATGGTAAATGGTAATTTGTTATAATTGAGGATTGTGAAGGAAAGCAATTAAACAAGAAAATCTAAAGCTAGACTTCGAAATTTTTCTATCTCATGAGTTTTACAGACCCTTCAAGTTCTTGACATAGTTTTCAACATGAAAGCAGCAATCAAAATTGTTTTTCAGAAGAGTATGCATCTTAAATCTTCATGCGAATTTAGATAGAAGATAGCAGGCAATCTTGATTTACATCTATTAAGCGAGAAAAATGACTTAAGAAACCTCATAAGGAAATGTCGCAAGTCCAGCTCACTTGTCTGGGTCAGTATAAGGTAAATCAAAAAGAAAATAGAGTTGAAACTTTTTCAATAACGCTGAATATAAAATTGAAGCCTAAAGTTTGAATACAACATTATCAATGTTTACTTTACAATTGCTTAAAGTAGAGGGGAAAAAATATCTATGAGATCTTCTATAATTACAAATCACATGTAAGTAAGCAATGTTGTTCATCAAAAATTTGGCTTAAATAGTTTTTCAAAAGAAAAATGGCTAAAAATTCTAATTCCGTATCGCTTGCTGCCTCCTCTTTCTTGTCCCTAAGGGTCTCCATTTCCATAAGAAGGCCTATATTTTCTAAATTTATGCTGAAAAATGCTGTTCGGATCAATAATGCTGTTCATATTATTGAATGTTTCTTTCATATATGAGACAGCATCATGCTGAGGCGGTGATGTGTGGCTTTCTCTTGCTGTATATCTGCCAGTATTGCTACCAGCTCTTTTAGCTGCTGATCGATATGTGCGAATGCGAGACTCGACTAGCTCTTTGCTTTGTACAGTATTATTTGAAATCATCGCAGAATCGACGGGGTCATCCGAGTTACCAATTAACGGCCGGGTGGTAGGCTGTTGCCGTTCGGTCTTAATGGGTTCGTTGGGACTATATGCCCGGAAACCACGCTGTTCTCTGCCTTCTGTTATATGATTTTTGAATTGAGGGCTGGGAGGATGAAGGAGATTGGACGCACCATCAAATATGTTCATTTTGTTCAATGGTGAAACCTGAGAAAATTGAGGAGCGTTATAGCACTACAACGAAGAAGGCATCAATTTTTTACTTCTCTTGAATAAGGTTTTGATTTTTCTACCGACTTAGTGATATCTCCAAGGACTTGCTTTGGTGTTGGTTTGAATGTATGCTGATGCTGATATAAGTCAGGCATGACGAGGTTGTCCTTTTTGGGAGCTAATAGGATTTGATGTTTAACAAAATGATGTCGGAAAATATAAAATACATCGAGCTGAGAGTCGATCAGTGTATGAGGTATTTTGCGGGTCTTTGCTGACTGAGTAATGCACGCTCTGTTCGTTTGAATTGAGAACGCTCTTTTGGAAAAGGCCATTTCTCGTGATATCGATAGATTCATTATGTGGCGACGCTGCGACAGTTCTGTCATTTCGACTCAGGTTAATGCTTCCCTCTCGCCGAGACTTTTCAACAGAGAACTCAAATCCTTCTGAAATCTTCGGTCTGTTTTTGCTATTTGGATAAAAAGTTTGTCTATACATGCCAAAGCTATTGCATTTGATAAGTAATATGATTATTCATTCGCATGGATAATAACTTACTCTCTGCCCCTTAGATTACTCATCGGAGGCCTATTGTTTGAATCCCTGTTTTGTCTTCCATTTTGCCGAGACCCAGCTGCTTTTCCACCTCGAGGAACACTAATATACCTGACTCTGCCTGAGATTTTGATATACAGTGAGTGAACACAGACTTAATTTTCAGTTATATACTTCTTTCGTCAGTTGAGTCACTGGTATCGAACCGCATTACTTCTAACACAGGCATCTTTCCGTCATACGTTTTCTGCTCTTCAACCTCTTCGCCTCTCCTGAAATTTCTTTTGTAGCCCGTTGACATTCCTTCGGCGAGTTTGGGAGTCTCTTTTGGATTTCCAATGTAAACCCGATTTGGACTAAAAGCCTCTTTCGTGTCCACATTCACTGGCTTTGCAACAAATGGTTTGTACAATCTAGGACAAATCAGTGAGCTAATCATATGGGAGAGATGATATTGTACTTGTCTTTGCGAGCAGTTGTAGCAGGCTCAAAATTATACGCTTCAGGTAAATTACTTTCTCTGATTCTTTCGCTCGGAGTGTCTCGGGCGCTGCTAATACGATTTTGCTCATGGAATTTAATAGGGATCTTTAATTTATTTAATTGATCGCTTCGATCCGTTAAGGCACTGGTGTTTCTAGGTGACCCTTCCTCAGTTTTCGTTAGCTCTCTGTCCCAATAGTTCTCTTTAACATTTCTTGAAGCAGGCGATCTGCTCTGCTTAGGACTCAGCAAAGGCGTCGTTATTTTCTTTGTTTTCGGAGCCAAATCAATCTCTTTGCTAAGATTTTCCTGGGAAGACTGGGTGTTTTCTCTATGCTTGGGTCGTTCCCAAGGGCTCGCAGATCTCTCATTAAAAACTTTAGGTTTCTCGACAGGTGTATCTGAATTTTCTGAAGGATTTGAATTCTTTTTTGTCGTCGTTTGGACTTGCAATGGCACATCTCTCCCTCTATTTTTCTTTAACTGATGATTCACTCGATTTACGAGATTTTTTGCAAGGTTTAATTCTTGATCAATCGATGATGAGCCTCCAGTACTTTCGATCCTAATAGCATTCAAAATTAACGACTACTAATGAAAAAAAACTTCATACTTTGGAGCGTTAAATGATTTTCCGTTTTCAGCTCTATAACTGTGGTTTCCACTAGGCTCTGAGTGGTCTCTTTTCCTTGAAGAGCGCTCGCCATCTGTTTGAGTGCTCCGAGTGCTTACATAGCTCTCAGTAACCATTTTCTTGAAGTCAAGAGGCTCGATCTTATAACCATACATCGGCGCAGATTGAATTTCTCCATTGAGTCTCATATGCCGATGAAGTAGCAGATAATACCTACAAATTGAGTAAACTTTTTCAACAACCAACGAGCACAGCCACTTACGTTGTTGTGACAGTATTATGTTTATTGATCTCGAGGCATTTCCTCGCATAATCGATGCTGAAATTGTAATTTTCCAGCTGGGCCACAATATCACGATCGATCTACAAATCCCAAATAAAATGTTAATTTCACTCCTCGAAGAGAATATGAGTACCGGAATAGTATCTTTGCCAATGAATAATCCTCGAGGCACTGGTTCTACTGCAGCTATATGATACCATGGGTGATTCCGAATCATTTCGATAGTGTATCGTCGCTCTGGATCAGTATTCAGGATGCATTTCAGCAAATCTTTCGCTTCTCCGGATATATAATTCGGCGTGACATACTCACCGCTCAATATTTTTTTGTAGAGATTTGCAGTCACGGTATCCTCAAAAGGCAGATATCCACAAATGCAAGCAAAAAGGATGATTCCGCTCGACCAAATATCTACTTGCAGACCATTGTATCTTTTCCCTGCGATCATCTCTGGCGCCGCATAGCAAGGAGATCCACAAGCGGTTTTTAGGGTTTCTCCGGCTTTATACAGATTACTGAGCCCAAAATCAACAAGCTTGACGTTTCCGTTGTGATCGAAGAGTATATTCTCAGGTTTCAGATCTCTGTACATAGAAAGCTCAAAGCGGGGCTCAGAATTATTAAGCAATACCTGTGCACTATTCCCAATTTGTGAATATATTCTATACCTGCGATTATCTGGTGATAATACCGGCAAGCTTCCCTTTCCCTCAGCCTTCAAACACAAGTTACTATTGCTTCGTAAACAAATTTCTACCTAGAACGCTGAACAATCAACTCAAACATTTCTCCACCGTGGCAATATTCCATGATTAGATACAATTGTCTTGGTGTTTCAATGATCTGATGGACAATACTTATAATGATCGAAGCAATTTGCAGCTTACTTCAAAGAGCTGTATGATATTTGGATGGCGAAGCATTTTAAGTATCTTAATTTCTCTTGTGACCCTTTGAATGTCTGCGGCTTCAGCGATTCGATCTTTTTCAAGTATTTTGATGGCCACCTAGGAGTTTATGGAATCGTCTGCGAAAATAAGCAAGGAAACCTTCTCTCCGGTCAGCAAGTGAGTCCCCATTTTGACTTTTCCAAATGTTCCTTCGCCCAATGACTTTCCTGGGTAAAAAGTGTGTTGAATGTCAGGTTTTTTGGGGTAAAATAGGTGGAAATTGTACCAATCGCGTAGTTCCCCACAACCTTGGTCATTCCATCTGTTTGTTTGGAGTTCTGGGGATGAGAGGACTTATCTGAATTTGACATGATCAGACCAGGGATTAATTTAATAACAACTTTAATTCAGTCTAAACAATTGAAACGATGTTGTTTCGAATGAAATAACTTCAAAAAGGCGAGCATAAACTTAGGAGTCCGAAAATCAGCGATGCAATTTTGCAAAAAAAGAACACTTTGATGAGAGCATAACCGAGTACAACGCTTCCTTGAAGTCGCGAGTGAAGGGATAACATTTGCAAACACTCAATTTCACTATTCAATTAACGACATCAGATGGCTCGAATAGTGAAAGAATGAAAAAAGACCTCAATTCCATTGTCATTTTTTTCTTTTATCATAACTGTTTTTCTACATTACATCTCTATTCGGAAGATTAAAATAAAAAAGGCTCTCAAAGTTTATCACATTATTGCATAAAAATCAGTTATAAGAAAATATTTCGATATTGCATGTAGGTCCAGCCAAGTGAAAATTGAATTCAATCATATCTAATTTTCCGATTTCTGTATGTTTGAAGCTGAGTAACTGTAATTGAATCATGGGAAAGAAGAAGGCGTTGTGTGTTTATAGTTCTTATGCGATCAATAACTGAATAATCTTGAGTCTGATTAAATTTTCTTCTAAAAGCCCCTTCAAAAATAGAATACAACTCTCCCAAGATCAGAACTCAGGTCTCAAAGCTTAGTCAGTCTGCATCAATAGTTCATAAGTCCAAAATAAATTCCAACGGGCAGAAGAATATAATTCAGCTTGTTCGATGCAAACTGAATCCTTTACTCAACTTAATGAACTCACACAAGAAATATTCACCAAAGTATAAATTCATCAGTTCTCACATGCGAGCAGTTTAACAAAGGATAGATTCCTTTGAATCTATCATAGGTTCACTTTCAAGATACTATCCTTGGCGAGCACAATAACTCTTGGACGTATTAAAAGAAAGAATATATCACTTTATAATGAATTCCACTTCTTTTTCTCACAATGTTTAGAGTTCAATCAATTTTCAGATAGAACCTTGCACATTAATTAATTTTTTATTACAATTAATAAAATTTCTGAATATCACACTATATTAGCAGCATTACAACACAACATATTGTTTCTCGAGTTAGATTCTCGCGGGCAGCTCGAATTCAAAGAATTCTACAAGCCAAAAGATCAACCCTTTCGATCCTACTCAAAAACCACAATAGTTCATTAAAAAAGCGAGCTAAAAATAACGAGAGGTAAACCACAAAATTCTGCGAAGCTTTCGTAAATTAATTTTTTATTACACAAAAAGCTCTTGTAACATTTCCCAGCTAGATAAATGATTGAAAAGTAACTCCTTATCTTCTTATGCGTTGTAACATCTTTGCGATGAAGAGACGAAGGGTTGTCTAAACTGATCAATCTCTTGGACAAAACCAAGAAACAAGTGTCAAATCTTCTGGACGTGGAATCTGGATCCAAATTGAATGAATCGCTACATTCGGTATGATTCAAAGCGGTATATATCCTCATACTAACGTTCCCTAGAGCATTGAAGTTTGCAATGTGGTAAGCCAGGAGCTTTGCAGCATTCTCGAGGTCAATGAGATGACGAATCTGAAACAGTTGATCCAAAAGCTCTCGGAAAGCTATAACCAAATTACTCTCATGATACTTAAGCATACCCTGCGGTTTTATGATCAAAAGAGCATCTTGATCGCTCAAAGAAACACTATAAACCGTATGAGAGCGGACTAACTCAATTTACTTACCCACTCATTTTTCTTAGAGCTGCAGCAGCAGAGAGCGGCCCAAGAAATTGAGACGAAACCCAAAAGATCTCAAACAAAACGTAAAAAGACACAACTACAATCCCCACAAGGAGAAGACTCTTCAATTCCGTACCAAGTCCCGACGAATCTCGAATTTGATTCCACTCAGTTGATCTCTCAGGCTCAGATTCAGCTCAAAAGCGCTCAAGATATAAACAAAACTCCAGTTCTCTTCTCGAAAACCCCCTCAGAGAATCTCTCAGCAGTGGTGAAGTCGCAAGGAGATGAAATAGAGGCCCCTGTTACTTTTTCCCTGGACAAGAAACCAGAACCTTTAAACCTTACTCTCGAGTTCGATAGCGGCCTCCGTAAGCCTACACGAGCTTTCACTATCCAGCCTTTTCCGCTTCAAAGTTCAATTCAAAATGTAGAGGAAGCTAAAAGGGTTCATATGGCAACGCAGTCTAACTTAGATTCAGCTAATCAGACAGATGATGAAGAAGATGATCGTGATCAAGAGCTTGAGGAAATCATGAGGTCGAAGCAGTTGATTGAGCAAATAAAGGCTTCTGGTTCAGATGCTACACTTAAACAAGTTCTAAGAAGGTTTAAGGAGTCGAAGTCAAACGATAGGAATCTAAGGATGCTAGAGGAAGAGATCATGGAAATGAGTCCCGATGATGTTGATCTTGGTGAGGTCCGAGACGAGCTGCTTGGAGTTTATGACAGGACACAGAAAAAGACTGCAACGAGAGTACTAAAATTTGCGAATGATCGAGACAGGAGACAGAAAGAGTTGCTTCGACTCCAAGTCTTGAAAAATTCTAAGGCCACTGAAGTAATAGCTACTATTGGTCATTAATTTTAATTCCTTTTTGTAAAAAAATAGCCTGACTATGAGCTCCTTGAGAAGGAAAAGGCGCACCTCTTACAAGCAAAAGATGAAGAGTATAAAAAATTAATTTACACCCTCGAGCAAAAAGCTGCAGAATGGAGACGAAGATACGAAGAGGGGGAAGAAAAATTCGCTACCGCTGTGAAAGAGACCTTGGAGCTCAAGGCAAGGGAAGCACAGTCTGAGTACGAGAAAACATTGCTCAGAAATGAGATTCTGAGACTGAGGACAGATAACGCAGCATTTATTGACAGAACTAATGAGGGTGACCTCAAAATTGAAGAGCTGCAAGAGCAAATCAAAAACATTGACTCAAAGCATCAAGGTGGAACTGAAATGATAAACTTGCTGGTTTCCAAGTTAAAGTAATTAATTTTTAAATTATTTTCCAATATGAGTTAACACGACAATTATTAGTGATCTTAATGAAGCCAATAGGACGTTACAGAATCAAATCAAGCTTATCGAACACGACAGAGATAATCTCTCACTGACTGTCAAGAAACACGAAGATACTATTATGCAATATAAGGAGTCCCGCGCCGCTAGTGAACAAAGCGGGACTGAGTCTGCTGTGCAGATTGAGACGCTTAAGCAAGAGAATGGCGAACTTATAGCTCGGATAGAGAAATTGGAGAACGAAAACAAATATTTACGCAATTTATTAGAAGAACTCAAAGCACAAATGAACAAAATAGTCGTGAATGAAAACAAGGAAGTGACTGTGAACGAAAATAGGGGAGTACAGGAAACTCAGCCGAAGTCAAACCAAGGAGCATTAAAACGAAAAGAAACCGAGAAGACGGTTCAGAAAAGGAGCGACAATATAACTAGAAAAGATACTCCTACTGGCGAGAAAAGCAAACCGCAAATTCAGCAAACAGGTGAAGACCGTACACAGACTCCAATGAACCAACTTCTCCAAAGGAATGAGAGCAAAGAATCTCAAGATCAGGGGGATCAATTCGAATCTTTGCCAGGAGGAGATACCACAAGAAGAGAGTGAGCTGGAAGCAAAGCTTCATTAGATCATTTCCAAAGCTCGCAGCCTGAAATTGAGAAGGCGTTAAGTGGAAGAGGAACTCGAAAAACAAGTCTGAGTTCATTGAGGGAGTTCGTGGCGGACAATGGAAGTTCCAGCAACACTGCTCGCGCTGATGGAAGTGATAGAAGAGGTGTTAACAACAAAGCAATTGAAAAGTTAAAAGACCCCATGACTCCAAGTCCTCTCCACTTGAATAAAATAGGTCATGCAACTGAGCGCGCTTCGAGTCGGTCTTCCGAAAAAAGAATCCAAAATCATGTTGCTTCAGGTACCCCAAGAAGGCAGCTGTTCGAACCAATCGAAAGAGTTCAAGCTCAGATTGAAGATAAGCGAGTTCGCCCTGTACTTGTCGATAAACAAGTTCAAACTGACCTTGAAACGGGAATGGACATTCCCTTCCAGCAATTCCAACAAACAACTAATGGATCTCTCCAAGGATTGAAAGGGAGAAACAAACATCCACTTTCGGTATCAACAACCAATATGAGAATGTCGCCAAGGCTAGAAACCCTCTCCCCTGAACTTAAAGAACTTGACTATCGTTTGCAATTGGCGTCGATGTTGAACACTCCGGAAGGATCAGAGACATATAGCGCCAAGTTTAGAGCGCTCAGAAACTCAGAAAGGCAACAAAGGGTTTTAAGCACAGAACAGCCTTCTCCAAGGAACAGAGCGTCGATTGAATACCCTCAATTCAAAACCGAGGAGGAATATTTGCTTACTCAACGAGCAAATTCGAATTCAGGTTTCTCGAAATTGATGATATCACCTCGATATTCGTATCAATCTCCCTCGCACTACCCTAGCTACGATAGACAAGCGAAAGACAAACTAATCATTAGCCCTGAGAAACCAAATTCACTTCATAAAAGAGTACTAAGTGAATCCGCATTAAAGCCTCATGAAGAACTCATTGACCAGAGAAGAGGCTCGAATGGTCAAGGTAGTATTTTCAAATTAGAAGATCAGCCTGTATCCAACGATGAGGCTAAGAAGCAGGCAAGGGAACAAGAATTAATGGCAATGTATAGTTCAATGGTCGAAAAAATTCGCGTTTCTCCTGATACAAAGAAAATATTTAAACACATGGCCCGCGAACGAGCAAGTGAAGCTGATAAAGCGCTCGACGAGAAGAACCTTGAGGTCGACTTTGAACTCTTCAAAGAATATTATACCAAATTGCAGAATATTCATAAGAAATGTGGCTCGGACTGTCCGCACCTGAAGCGCTTTTATCAGAAGATCGGTTACCACCCACAAAACCATAATCGAACCTACCTCCACTTAAATATTACGGATATCGACAAACTACCAAGGATCATCAAAAAAGTGTATGTAAAACCTGATTGGAAGCATCAATACCCCGCGATTCCTGACGCAGGCAAATTTTGATTGTGTCTATTTAGAACTATAATTTGTTGGCTTAGACTGAAAGAAAATATTAATTACTTAAGTTTATTGTATGTATTGTTTTTGTAATTATTGGTCATATAACCTCAGAATAAATAAATGGATTGAGATTTTATATACAATTCCGTTCAAAATTTAATAATAAATCACCGTATAACTCAGGCCCAAAATCGAAACAGACAAAAATTTGATTGCATATAGAGATACATAAGCACATACTCAGTGCAATAGTATGTGCAATACGTAAATCTGAGCGTCTTTTTAAATTCTCTTTAGATGATAAATTTCTTCACGGAGAGTTTCCCCTTTGCTGAGTCATCCTTGGCAGAGACATTAATCTTGCTTGATCTTTCAAGTAGGTGTTGTGTTTCAGCTTTTAACTTGCTCTATGAAAGGAAATAGCGATTAGGAATTGAATAGAATGATGAGCTTACGTTCTCCTTTTGGAATTTCTCAAGGTAATTAAGGAGATTAGTCGTCTCTTTATCCTGGAAAACAATTTTCTTCTTGAGATCGTCATATTCAGACTGGTTGTTAGGCTTCGCAGGTTGCTTCGCTGGGAGGTTTTGGATCTGCGTCAGGGGTTTTGAGGCTTTTTTGTCGCTCTTTTGATAGACGTTTTTATTCAAATAATCTCTGAGAGTCTCAAGATCTTGAGTAACTTGCTCATCGCCTGTGTGATTTGAATCGATGGTAGTATTCAAAATTTTGCCAAGATGACCCGTTGCATTGTGCTTTGGAGACGGCGAATTTTTGATATGTATCTCGGAGAGATTAGCAAAATTGAAATTGTAGTCGTTCTCTTTCTGCAGACTTGGCTTCTCTTTAAATCCGTCGCTCCTTCGAGTGTTACTTCGCTCACTCGCAAGGTTCAACACGTTCTCGCTCTTGTTTGTTAAATTTAATAACGAATTGTTTTCGCGAGCGTCGAAAGCGTTTATGGACTTCGCTAGCTGGACTATTTTAGGTGGTGCCGTGATCGGAGAGCAGTTCAGATTGACACTCAGTCGGTTGATCTCTCTGATCGTCAAATCAGCCTTTAAATAGTTAATGAGGGTTAGTCAAGGAAAAGAGATATGTCTGTTATTTACTGCTGACATGTCGGCAAAAGAAATCGAGCCTTCTTCAGTCCTCTTTCTTATCACTCGATAAAACGCTTTTAACGACGTGTTCTCTTCTTTCATATTCTGCATTTCTTGAGAAACTGCATCTAGCTTTTTCTTCAGCTGCTCGTTCTCCAATTTCTTCATCTAAAAGAAATGTTAGTTAAAGGCTATATTGTTGCATTGTTATTATACGTTCAATTCGTTCTTGAGACTCTCTTCGGTTAACTTTGCTAAGTCTAGCTCAGTTTTCAATCTTTGGAAGCCGCTAGTTTCGCCTTTGATAGAATTAGAGCAGATTGAATATTCTCGTTGCTTTTGCTCAATATTCGCTAGGATTCTGCTTCGATCATGACTGTCCCCGAAATAAGTATTCGGATTTTCGTTTTCGTCGTCAAAACAAACTTTTCGACTTGGAGTCGCTCTTTTCGAGCCCAGTTGCACACTTTTTTCCTGCATATGCCAAAGCGGCACCTTGTTAATCGATCCTCGAGTGTGATAAAACGCCTCGTTTCTTTGCTCTTCCTGGACGGGACGAGCCCTCGCGGAAGAATTAATTATTTTTTTTTCTTTCGACGGCGTCGAATGCTGAGAAACCTTTCTTGAGACGACCCTTTCCTCGTCTAAGCTCGCCAATCTCTTCATCTGCATAATTCTTAAATCAGACATACAAAGCTTCAGAATACATTACCACTATCTGTCGGTTAAGTGTCGGCAGGTGCTCCGGTGGTATATGGCAAAAGGGCTCTGAAAGCTCTCCTTTTTGGAGGTTTTTGACCAATAAAAGCGCGTATAAATTCCGATTTTGTTTCCAGACGACGTTAGTCGTCACTTGGCAAAGTTTCCTTGTCCATTGCTCTATTTTTATTTTTTCATGCTTGTTGAATTTGCCGTAGTTTGCTTCTACATCAAGCATCAGCTTGACAAATTCCTCATCAAGCTTCATGCCGTTCTCTTTGGCATTTCTATCAGGAGTTCCTTCCATCATCATTGAAGATAATTATCTTTTCAAAATTTGAATTTGATTGCTGTATCTAACAAATATATTTTGAATAAAAAAATTAATCGTTAGACCTTTTCTCTTTCTTAGTCTACATAGATATATATATTAAAAAAATTGTCTTTGGAGCCAAATGATATTAGATTAAATGATATTTTTTCAGCAAACTCTCAAGGTCTCCTTTATTTAGTGGTTTTAGTACATGCTCGATAGCCCCTGCCCGAATAAATTCTGCCTGTTTCTTTTTATCGGTGTTAGCTGAGCAACCAATCATTTTAAAATCCCATGGATCGCTTAGGTTCGAGTTCCATTCGTTAAGCTCTCTGATCGTTTCATAGCCGTCTTTCAAAGGCATTGCGCCATCAACCAAAATCAATGAGAACCTACGACAGCTCGAACAGCATTTATTAGCATGCTGGATGGTCTGAATGCATTCGATCCCTGATAGCGCAGACTCGTGGGTGACATGTAAGGAAGATAGCATCGTTCTTAGCGTCAAGACATTGAAGCAGTCATCATCTACGACCATAACCATAGGACATAAACAGCTATAATCCTCTGAACTTACGCCTTTACGGTGTCGTTTTTGAGACACAATTTTGGAAAACTGAGATGCTACGTAGGTGAAATCCGTCCGAGGAGGAATCAGGCGATGCGCGGCAGGACTATCCGGCATGGACGCGGTCGAAAAGTCGTAAACTTCAATTTCTCCTTTTTCCTCCTCCAGATAATCGACGCTATCTTGCTCATCGGATTCTTCCTCTTCGACAGGCTCTTCTAAGCATAACTGAGTTCCAATTGGGATTTTACCGCTTTGTCTAGCACTATAACCCTTTCCATCAAATATTGAGCTGATGGCTGAGGGCGGCTGCGTGAATCTACTCCTTGATTGGACCAAGAAAGAGACTGTAGTGCCCTTGCCATAATTCGATTCAAATTTCAATCCTGCATTAGCTCGGTCTTTCGGTCCAAGCAAAACAGCCAATGAATTTGCGATGGACAAACCTAGCCCTGCGCCATTAGGATTGTGATTTGCGTTTTCACCCAAGTCGATCTTTTCAAACCTTTTCATCAGTTTCGCTTGGTCTTCCTCTTTGATGCCGATCCCAGTGTCAGTCACCTCGATTTTTATCACTTTTGCGTACGCAAGCGACGCTCGAATCACAATGGTGCCGTGAAAGGTGAACTTGTACGCATTGCTCAACAGATTCATTATGACCTGGGTTAATCGGTTGGGATCGGTCCTCAGCCTGGTTGGAACCGGCTTAACGATCTCGACGCGTAAGTTGATTCCCTTTTGTCTGCACTGCTGCTCAAACAGATAATGGCAGTCAGCCAGCAGCCTCGAAAGATCGCAGACCTGCGAAACGAGTTTAAGTTTCCGTTCCTTAATTTGCGACATGTCAAGAATGTCGTTTACCAGGTTTAGTAAGATCTTTGCGCTCTTATAGGCAGGGTCTAACAGGTGTGTTCTAACGTCATCAGGAATCATTGGGCATCTCAATGCCTCTGCGAGAAGGTTCAGATTACTGTTAATCGGTGTTCTCAGCTCATGTGAGACGGAAGCCAACACTTCGTCCTTGTATTTCAAGTCCTGATCGAGCCTTTCTAGCAAAACATACTCGGGGATTTGACGAAGGAACATGATAACCGTCGAATAATTGCGAAACTTGAATGGAATGAATTTTATTTCGATGGCTTCTGAGGCGTCTTCATTCATGTTCTTCCAGTACCCTCTATACATGTAATACGGCTTCGCGGGCTCTTCTGCTAGCGTGCTCTTTTCTCTAAGTGGTATCTCAGCGAATGTGCAACTTTTTACTTCGTCGGGGAGTTTGTGTAATCTCTCCAGGATACCTTTTAAGTTCTTTGTATCCCCTGGAAGAGCTGTAAGGGTTTTGAAGACTATCGAATTTGAGAATCTGAAGGCTGTAGCGTTCGATCCACCCACCTCGTTAAGGTCGGTGAAACATCCAAGCACTGGTTCTAGTGATGTGCAAGTGCGGTCCAGGTGTGTGATGTATCGCTTTGAATAGGCGTTGAAATATTTTATTCTGAGGTCCGGATCGACCACGAGCACGCCCTCAGGGAATCTGTTTATCATTTCTCTATAGATTGTTTCTTCGTCAAATGAAGGACCAGCTGCCTCGTAGGGGTTTTGAAAGGCGCTGCTTTCTTGGAGATAGTTTGTGATGCTGATATTAATAATGATGATGGCAATCGTCGTTGCCAATTCGAAGGTTTGGAATTGCGAACTTTCGTGGTCGAGATAGAACTTGATGTTTATCGGGAGAAGCAGGGCCAACGCGAACAGAGCGTTAGAGAACCAATTTCTACTGACTGCTTGAAAGACTTGAAGCGCAAGGACCCAATGGCATCCAATGAGGATCGGTGCAAGTGACTTGTATTCGTTTAAGTTTTCGTGAATCGTGAAAAAAATGACATTCAACGGCACAGCGAAGAGAAGTGGAAAAAACAGGTCACGGCTAATTCTTGCGAGTTTTGAGCTCGAATTTTGATGATTCGACTGCCATTGAGTTCGGGTCTTGAAAACGTATATGACGAGAGGGGCAAGAAGGACCAAAACGCCCCATCCAATAATAGCACCTCGGTGATTCACTTTCACCGCACTAACAATACAGTGAAACAAGCAAGATAACGCGAGAATTAAAGGCTGAAGGTAGACCTTCCAGCGGATTGCCGGCTTGAGTGTCCGCTTTTGTTGTTGGGAGGTACTTATTGTGGGAAGCATACTTCCTTTGTTTAATAAATCTTAATTACTCAAATTTAATCAGATTTCAGAGGCTTGTGCCAAGTAGGCCATTAATTTTTTAATTATCAGTTTAAATCTCGAATTCTACGAATTAAATTGCGACCGCCAACAATTTTTATAATTATTAATGCCAAACGAATAGCATATAGGAATTATTCAGAACCCGAGATAAGAAAATTATCGACAAAACTTCTATTGAATCATTTACGCATTTAAAAATTTCCGCGCGAAATACAGCATTATCATTAGAATAATTAAATTACAAAGGAAGATTTCGCTTTAAGTTATCGAAAGTATTGAAAAAGCAGCCTGTGTATTTGATGATACCTCTTTTAGAATTACTTGAGATGGCAATTCAGCTTGAAAAATTTGTTTTCATGTTTTTTGGCTGAACTCCTTCCAGGGATTTCTGATGATCATAAATTAAAGCAGCATCCTCAATATCTTGCTTTTCTAAATATCTTTTTAAGGTTTTCTGCTGTGGAGGATAGCAACTTTCTGTAAATTTCTCTGTTGTTCCTCTCTTATGATTTTAATGGTCTGTTTAGTGGGTCTGAGGGCTTGAGCTCCATTGGGCTCGAAATGCTAGTTACATGGGCCTTCATGGAAAGAGATAGGTCCTTCACAGCGGGCACACTCAAAAAACAAAAAAGACAGCTATTGCTATAGAGTAGTTCATTCAAATAAATTGACGCTGAGCATCTAAATTGATTATTAAAGTGTTTATACGGTATTTATTTATTAATCAGAGCACTTAAATTCCAAGATTACGCATCAGCCAGCGTCGAGAGTTGAGACTAGATTCTTCAAATACCCAATATAGCTTAGGTTATGAATTGAAGCTCAGTCTATTCGTTAGACTGTGCTTAATTCGGTGGGTCTGGTTGTGCTTTCAATGCTTTTGTTTTCTCGCTCTCTCAATGAAAACATTTCCTTTTTTGATTTTTTCGGTTTCAAATAAATTCTCAAGCTGGAGCAGTATTGCAAAAAATAAAATAAAGCCACCCTACACGTAAGAAACCTCTTACTAGCAGATATAATCATTAGAAATCCTTACTAACGTGACTGCCATAGTAGATAATCAAGCAATTGCTAATAATTCTATATACATAACTCACATAAAAAGCATGTAAACACTATCCTATCTATTTTTGACATTAAGTGTTCTACTTGATAGAAAATAGGACTAAATACAACTATCTATCCTCCATACCTTTCTGAACCAAGATACCTATAGAAATTGATAAAGAGTCTCGTCAACACACTGCCTATATATCCTCGGTGCGTCACTTGAAAAACTCTTCAATGTTACTTCGTTCGTTTTAGCTTTTGAGGCTTTCGTATACGTTTTTAGTTCAATAAACACATCGATCTTATCTCCCTCAATTGTCTTCAACTGCTTCAAAAAGTCACCATCACTCAAGGCCTGCTGCTTGTTCGGGTTGAAAGGCTCCTGTTTGAAACAAGCGCTCATCATAAAAATGACCTTATATCCCACAATTTCAGCCTTATCTAAAAATTTGAGGTTTTTTCTCAGGATTTCAAGGAGACGGGTTCTGTCAGCTGGAGCCAACGGGAGCACTTTTTGCATATTGGCAAGCTTGCTAATGTTTTCTGTGTCTACCTTCGTTTTCGTTCTCAATTGAACCGTCCCATCCTCGTTCAAGGCCTCAATTCTAATGTAATCAGCATCAATGACGATTTTCTGTTTCACCAAAACTCGAGGCTCTGAATCACTCATGTAAATCTCGTAACGGTTCTTCAAAAGCAGAACGATGAATTTATTTTCTGTGTCGTCGATCGTATAGAGCCCAAGCAGTTGCGGAAGCAGGTTGCCGCTCTCTGAGGTCACAAAAGAATGATATGACTGCAAATAGTCTTCAACAATATTAAATTTCTGCTCCTTTTCTATGATTTGGAAGTGGATTTTATTATCAGAGGACAAAAAATGGGCATGCTTGAAAAACCCTGTTTTTTTCTGGGCAAAAAGTTCATACTTCTCCTCGATATTTTTCTCATTGCGATCCAAACGGAGGCTTTCAGCGATTTTCTGATAGCTGAGATCAAAGTAATTCGCGAGATGCTCAAACACGTTTCTTGCATGGATAAAGCAGTTCACAGCCTGGCCGCTCATTCTTATCTTTTCGTCTTCTGGAGAAGAAAGCTGAAGAGACGATAACTGTGTGTAGAAATACTTATTCCAAGGAATCTGGTCAGGGTTATCTGGAAGTTCAGACCCTGAGACCTCGCTCTTTAGTATCTGTTCCAGGCAATGCAAGAGGAAGCGGTACTCTTTTAAAGACGGAGGCTTTACGAGATTTGCCGACTGCTTTGAATTTTTTTCAGATCTCCTAGACAAAGTGCTCTCTGCAAAGGTTTCTCTCTTAGTTGTCCGCTCATCTGAGCTTTTACCCATCGTTTGTTGTGATACCACCATGCTATGAAGAGGATTGTGCTCTCCCAGAGATTCTCGATGGAGCTCGTCCATATCGTCGGATAAGAGGCTGGAAGTGACACGCTCGCCACTGAGAAGTATATCAAATTCGTCTCTGCGCTGGAAGCATCGAGACATCATCTTCTTGAGTATAGGGTCTCTCATCCTGATGAGCATCATAAAGAACGAGGTCAAGCAAACCAAGTAAAAACTAACCGCTGACAACCCAAAGAACGCGTCTGAACTCCCTTTGTCAGCATTAAAGAAAAAAAGGATGTTAAATATATGGAAAGGGTACCACACAACGATAAATATGAGACTAAAGCCGATGTTCATCGAAAGGAAACTTCTCCTTATTTCTCGTGCATAGGTGTTTACTTCATCCTCACGTTGCTCCAAGTCTCGTCTCTCACGTGTATACGTCTTCCACAATTTATGCAGCAAGTAAGGGTTTATTACGAAGACGAATGCAAAAGACAGGAATTGGACTGGGCTCTTTTTTGTTGCCCCACAGAACCCGAATACCGTAGTTGCAATTCCGCTTGTGATTGTAGTAAGGAGCGTGAAGCCTGCGGCTGCTAGGCCAGAAATGGTAACATATCTCTTAAAACTATCGGAAGGGTTCAGATGCTCTTCTTTAAGCGTCTTCACCAAGTTGTGTACTAAGCAGAGGTGGAGAAACAGATACGAGACGTAAAAGAAGATTTCCAGCATGCCAAATACGTAGCAAAACCCGGCGGATATTTTAAAGGTTGATAGTTCAGGCGATTCGCTGGAATGGTAGTAAAGGCTGATGAGCCATAGGAAAGTCATTGCTAATTCGCAAATGTTGATCAAGAGCGCGAGCTTCCCAGACTTCATCCTCATCCGCATGAATTTTTTGTAGGTTACGAGTAGACTGATCGAGCTGAAAAGCGAAAAGAGACATAGAAACGTTGGGAGAACCTGGGCGAAAAATGCCACCTCAATTGCTGGCAACATAAAGGGGTAATGTGATGATGGGCTATAATACTGAGTCCCAAATGCAATTTGATTTTAGTCAAATAATTTTGAATCTATTCCGGGGATAATTTATTTGAGTCTCTTTAGGGACGAAAGACTTCATTTTTTGTGGTAAGGTGAGCGAAACTAGCTGTATTCCTCTTTGATTAAAATAGGGTGCCTGGCCTTTCTTTTATTTTTATAGACGTATTTTATAAATGAGAAAAATACGACAGAGGGAGGACTGCACGTAATCAATAAAAAGAAAAAGGTGAAATTTCCTGCAAATCACTATGAAGGGCAAGGAAAGTTATTCTTTTCAAAGTTTGATAGTTATATATATTGTAACATGGTTAACTAGTAAGCTCAGTCTTTAATAGCGTCTTCTGTGTAGCTGAAACCTACATTGATAACATTTTTCAGCTCAGTGTCATAAAGAGTGAGTTACCTTCATAGGAGCCATAAGCCTTTTGGTTCATAATGCCGTCTTTAAACGAATCGACAGCGGTTTCTGTAAACTCCTGAGTTTTAAAAAAAAATTATTAGGCTTAATTAAAATGGCACGTGGCTACTGGATCGAAGTTTGAAACATCTAACTCGCCTTTAATCTTAGGCACAAAAGGAGGTGTGACTTCCTTCTTAAGGTAGGCCATCCAGTCGATGCCGGAGAACCAAGGATGTGCTTTAACTTCGGCTGCACCGGAAGGTCCACTGCCGAGTCTTTTTTCGGGATCTTTATTGGTTAATTGAGTTATGAGGTCTTTCACGGATGATGAGAGCTTAGGCGGCAGCTTCGGCATCTCGAATTTGATCTTCTCGAAAAGTTCTTCTCGAGTTTGCGTGTAGAAAGGAGGCAGTCCAATGAGCATTTCGTACAGGAAACAACCGAATGCCCACCAATCAACCGGTTTGCCGTGTCCCTTTTTCAGTAGTACTTCTGGCGCTAAATACTCAGGCGTTCCGCAGACTGAAAAAGCGTCTTTCATGCCTTTGACGTTGTTTTTCGACAATCCAAAATCGGTCAGGCGCAAGAAGCCTTTTTCGTCAATAAGTACGTTTTCTGGCTTCAGACTATTTTGATTATGATGTGAGATTTACAATTCATATCCCAATAACTTACTCTCTGTAAACGACGTCTTTGCCATGTAAATGCTCGATGGCAAGAAGCACCTGAACCGCGTAAAATCTTGCTCTAGATAATGGCGGTTAGAAAAACAAATCACTTAATTCTCATTTACTGATCCTCGGAAAAGGCTCTTCGTTTCTGTAGTAAACTAAAGAACTCGCCGCCAGGGCAATACTCCAGCGCGAAGAATAACTTTCTATCATTTTGAAACGCATAAGCCAGCTTGACGACGAAAGGATGGACGATATCAGCCTAGATTCGATAAGTTTGAGGTCAACCGAAGCTGTAGATAGGACTCAATACCAGAACGTTTCGTTCTGTTCGAACGTGTTCTTCCTGTTTACGTTTTTCAATCATCTCCTTCTTGAGAACCTTCAAGGCGAGGACTTCTCCAGTGTCTTTTTTCTTCACGAGAATGACCTTGGCGTAAGACCCTTTGCCGATCACGCTGAGGAGGAGGAAATCGTTCAAAGTCAAAGACTTCCCTTTCTTTTCCGCTTCCATCTCACACACAAGTTACTTAGTCAGTAGTGATTTTTATTTATATCTGATAACTAAAAAACCTCATTTCACTTTTTTTTTAGCTTGATTAAACTCCTGAAACCACTATTTTAGCTACTAAAGGACCAGTAACGTGGAAATTTAATGCGCGTAAATTTTTGTTATCTTCCTGGATCAGAACTTCTATTTTCACCTCAAGGGGTCAATAGGGCATTCGCATTATTTGATTATATGTTGCAAGAGGAACTTTGTTGCTATAAGCTTAAGCGACTTATAAATGAGAGTTCATTTATATTTTGGGATTCTGTTTCTATGCTCAAATCTTAGTTGCGTTTCCTAACAATCCGTTATCTTGATGAACTTCAAATCGATGGCATCAAGTGCTAATTTTCAGCTTTCGTGAATGAAATTTCTTCGAAAAAATTTTTTTATTTTCTTTTATTGTCCGTTCACACCTCTACAGGCAGCCATTATATATACACATCGAAAAAGACGGGATGAATTCTCAAGAGTTAATGAAAGGTTGTTGCAACATTGAGAATTTTTCATTATTAAGCTTTTTTATCTGCGTCAGGTGATTGAGATAGTAAAAAAGATCGTGATTCGAGCATGAAAGGTGTCTTAGTTGCCATGATATTATCTGCACAGACCACTATTACATTCATAGTTAAGCACAACAAGTTATGACCTGTAAAGCTTACTGAGTCTTCGGCCTTCGTACTCTGAAAGAAATCCGCTCTTAAAATCATCAAAGACCCCAGCATGTTTCGCGCACAGCTTGGCTAAGTACAATCCACTGTAGAAAACGTCTGATCTACGAACAAATTCTTGCTCTTGTTCATCAAGTCCGGACATTTTGAGCGCACACTCAATTGGATTTTGTTTAAGATAAGAACTAATCTTATTAATTGTTTCTCTATTAACTTTTTCAAGAGAAACAGAAGTAAACGAAATTCATTGGAAAATGAGATCTCCTGTGTAGTTTTTTTATTGCTGACAGACCTATTAGGTTGAAAGTAGAGTCATGATGTGTTGCCATATCCTTCATTGCCATTACAGCAGCTCTTTTCCTTTTTCAGCTTCTGGTTGATTGGAAAAGCCGTCTTAGTTCATGGCAGCAACTATAAAATTGTTTTGCACACAAAATAGACTGGTGACTGGAGCTTATGTTTAAATCTAACTCCTTCTAAATAAAGATGGGGGAGCTATTACTCGAAATTATTTTGAGGGAACAAATTTTTAAAGGTTTCAATTTCTAAGGAGATCTCAATAGTTTATCAATTTGATAGAAGAGAAAATTAATATGCATTGAGATGAAACAATCAATAAAGGTCGATTTCAATCCTTTCAGGCCATACCTTCTTTCTCGGGAATTCTATATGTGAGCGGATAGTGTTGTATCCTATATAGAGTTTTTGCAACTTGGTCCAAGTGACATTTTTACTCAATTCTATGGCTCCTTCATCACCGAGAGCGTTCATTCCTAAATTCAGTTCCACCAATTCCGGCCAAGTTTCATTTTTACTCAACTCTGCTGCTCCATCGACACCTAAAATGTTGATTCTTAAATCGAGTACTTGCAAGTTGGCCCAGGTTCTTACCTTCCTCAGCGCTGCAATTCCTTTCGCACCAATCGAATTACCCCTCAAACGAAGAATTTTCAAATTCGTCCAGGTTGTATTCTGTGCCAGAGCGATGATGCCTTCATCACCAAGCAAATTACCTCCTAACTCAAGTGTTTGGAGGTTGGTCCAAGTTGGATTTTGACTTATTCTCGCTGCCCCATCCGCTTGGATTGCGTTGCCTCTTAGGTAGAGTTCTTGCAGGTTACTCCAGGTTAAGTTTTCTCCGATTGCACAGGCACCCGCAACCCCAATAAAATTCTCATCCAAGTTCAACACACGGAGGTTTTTCCAGCATTGATTAGCACCTATTGCGACCCCGCTGCTTTCTTTTAATTTATTACCAGTAAGGTCCAGTTCTTCTAAATTGACCCAGGTAGTGTTACTTCCGATTATGACGCCTCCTACATCGGTTATCGCATTTCTTGGTAGCAACAGCTTTCTAAGATTCGTCCAATTTTTGTTGTTGCCTATGAGTATCCCGTGTATATCATTGATTTCTTTTCTCTCGAATTTCACCTCGATAATGTTGTTTGGTTCAGCAGCCTCCAGCAATGGCAGCCACATTTGCTCAAATCTCGCTCCAGGAAGGATCAATGATTCCAAAGGCCTCGAAAGATTGTCTTCAACGACTTTAATGATCTCCTTATCTTCGAGAGTAACTGGGTTTGATTCCAAAAAGAGGAATTTGAGGCCTTTCCAACTACTGTTATAGCAGAATAATAGTAGTGTGTTTTTGTCGTGAATTTTATTGAAACCCAAATCGAGAAAAGCTAGATTCGTCCAAATATTGTTGTTTCCTATTTCCATCGCTCCTTCATCTTCGATCTGATTTCGCCTCAACTCAAGATGCTCCAAATTTACCAATATTTTGCTCTTTCCAATTTCTGAGGCTCCAAGGTTACCAATCTTATTAAAACCAAGCCGAAGTATCCTAAGCTTTTTCCAAGTTTGATTATTCGCCAGGAGCTTGGCAGTTTTATCTCCGATTTTCGTACCAATGAGGTTCAATTCAGAGAGGTTCGGCCAGGATGTATTACTTGCTATGACCTTGCCGCCTTTTTCGCCGACTGTGTTTTGTGAAAGGTCCAATGTCTTGAGATTCGTCCAATGCAAATCGCTTCCTATTATCCGAGCGTGCCTTATAGATAACTCGTTATTAAGGAGTATAATACGTCCAACGCGCTTTGAGTGTTCTGAATGATCGAATAGGTTTTTCATCATATTCACATCAAATTCAGCATAACTTCCTTTGTCTTGGAAGAGCGGAAGACTTTCAACGGGCAAATCAAAGCATGCGTTTGCAATTACACCTTTTAAATTTAATCCCTTGGTATTAGAGCCTTGAATCGTACATGCAGCCCTAGTCTGATCGAATGAATCGCATAGCACAGGGAGTTTGTTGAAATATATAGTATCTTTGAAACTCAGAAGAGCTATTCGTTCCCCATCAGGGAAAATAGAAAAGTTTTGGTCCTCGAAGCAGGTATTAACTGGGACTGAAGAGATTATTTTTCCACCAGTTGCATCCTCAAGAAGAAACTTGGACCCTGGTGATGATGAGGTATAGTAGGAATCTATCTTGATTGCTGCGATCTGTTTCTCAGATACACCGAACGAGTAAGCGTATTGACTCTTGGTATTTGTAGAGTCCAAAGCTCCTTCAGTTACGAGGTGTTTTACGAAATGACCCCTTAGGCAATCTGAAATAAGAGCCGTACCTCTTCCATTATCGAATATTATTTGTTTGCCGTCTGTTGTAAATTTGAAGGAATCACCCCGTTGTCGGTATTTCATGATGGGTTTCCATGTCTTTGAATTTCGAAGAACCTTGCTTCCTTTATTCGACCTTACTAGCAGCAGCTTGTTGGATTTCAGATTCAAAGTGCATTTTAGTGTGATACCCCCAAGATAAAAATCCCAAATGTGATCTCCATCATCATCTTCTAAATCTTCAACTCCATCTTCATCATCATATTCAAATTCATTATCATTTTCCTGATTTTCATCCTTTTCTTTGCTCTTTTCCTCCTCTATCGTTTCTCCTGGTTTAGGAGGTAGATAGTCCCATGAAGCAGAAGAAACATTATATTTTCGAATCTCTGCTTCTTCAGATGCAATCACTTCCCTTTCATAAGGATTAAATCTTAGAAATACTTTATTCTCCATTGCTACAGTGAATTTTTCAACAAGGTTGCCAGTTCTAACACCCCAAACACGGATCGTAATAGTTCCCTTCTCTTCTTTTGGACCATCCTTCGGGTCTGATCCTTCTTCGTGAGAATATTCATCATCCACGCTTTTGGACGGACGAGTAACCGTTATAATCTGCTTCTCGTCTGGGCTGAAAGGGTTTCCTTCCCAGTCTAAGAACATTCCAGGCAATCTCCTTATTTCTTTCATTGCAAAGCCTCGAATGCTCGTATTCTCATATATTATGGTCTGACCATGTGCAGTAACAGCAAAGTACCTTCCATTCGCAGAGAACCCCAAATCTTGTATCATTTTTCCTGCGAAGTTAAGAGGAGGTGTTTCAGTGAACTTAACATCTTTCATATTCGCCTTCAGCAAGATAGCATTTGCTAGACAAGCTTCAGTAAAATCGACGCCTTCTAAATTAGCATTTGTGAAATCAGTGCCTTCAAATATACCGTAGGACAAATTGGCGCCCGGAATATTAATATTGCTTAAATCGCTGTCATTAAAATCGTAACTCGCAACATTCAAAATCATGATCGCATTTACAGCAGCAACCGTAAATGGTGAAGTTGGATTCGAGGGACTCGTTCCTTGTGTCTTTTTATCGGTGATTTCTTGATCAGACTCGGGTTTTCGAGATAGGTAGATCAGATTTAAGAGCTTGTCACTTGACAGTATTTCGTCCTTAATTGCGTCCCGCAGGAAGAGGGTAATGATAGCATCAGATCCTGCATTACTCAGGTGTCTTTGGTTGATAAGTAATTGCTTTGAGACTTTTGGTTGTTCGTCTGTGTCAGAAGGAATTAATTCGTTAATTTCTTCTTCAATGCCTTTGGCTACAAAGAATTCAAAGAGAAATGGATAACTAAACTTGATTCTGTCACTGTGACCATCCCATTCGATGAAAGGAAGTAATCTAAAGGCTGAAGGGTCATCGGATACCCCATCATCATCTGCAGAAGTATTTAAGGAGAATCCGCCTAACTTAAGAGCCAAGTGTTTCATTTGTTGTCTTATCTGCTTTATACGATCTTCCACCTGCTGGCTTTTGTCATTTTCGTTCTGGTTTTCTGAGCTTTCAGAGGCAGCTAATTGTTTCTTCACAATCGATCTAATAGCTTCATCGACGAAGAAATCTATGAGGAAACGACTTCTAAGAACTACTTTCGCTGGTTGAGAATCATTTTCGTCATTATTTTGACCATCTGCTTTAGTGTTAGCGATCTTCGGTAACACCTGACACATTATCCAGAGCAAAAATGGTACTCTTGCCAAGTCTCTTAAACCAAAGCTATCGATCATCTTCTCGAATTTGGTAGCTAGCTCCCACGATGTCTCAGACGAATTTGCAAATTCTCCTGTTCTCTCTTCTTTCTCTTCGAGGACGTCTAATCTTTCAAAGTAGGAGTATTTTTTCAAGTAGCAAGTTATCTGCTCATCCGAAAAAGGCTCGAGTTTTCGATGCAGGAATGATCCTTGTACTACCGATTTGTCAGCTGCTTCGCCATTCCCATGCAACGGTGCAAATAAGAGATCGGTTCGTTGGATCCCTTGAAGATTTTCTTTTCTGCATGTGATAATGAATTTCGCCTCCTTCCAGATTTCACTAGAGATTGTATTCGCCACGAAGAAGTTATGATCGATGAGCTCTTGCCAGCTCTCTAACGCTTGGAAACCCCGACCATCTTGGAGGGTATCATATCCATCAAAGATGAACAACAGCCGTGGAAGACTGCTTTGAGTCGAATTTTGTAGAGCATCGATCTCTTCTTTAGTGAGTGACAACTCTTGAGAAAGAGTTTCTGTAATAGGATCTGCTTTGAGATTCTTCAACCTTGAGAGATCGATATATATAGGAAGCCAGTATCTTTCCGATTCTGTGTTTTCTCTCCAAGAAGAAAGAATTTCTCTTTGGAGGAATTTACAGAAAACAGTTTTTCCGGTTCCAGTTTGTCCAGTTAAAAGTAATATCTTTGAAGCTCCGGCACTTTCAGAGTTCAAAAAACTCTTCCATATATCGAATGAAAGCTCGAAGCAATCGTCGATAGTGGCCTTGTCGTGAGATTCTTCCTTAATGTCAGCATCTTCTTCAGAATGTTCGCTTTCCTCTCCTAAAGATTCGCTATCGTTCTTTTGTTTCCTGCTCTTCTTGTTCTTCTCGAAATAATGCACAGAGTCAGAAACCGCAGAAACTTCGACATATAAATTGAGCTCTCTTTCAAGGCTTGTGCTGTGTAAAATTTTCTCTTTATAGTGCTGAAATTTAGTCCGTAGTTCCGAGTGGTTCAAGTTTGCATTATCATCACCCTCGTTCGAAGGAAATCCTCCACGAAGAATTGCATCATAGCTTTGTTGGAAATGACATATAGGAAATGTGTGAGGAGGATCAATAAGAGATTCGTTCTTCATATTTCGCGGATTGTGAATAATTTCGAAGGAATCTCCTCCAGGAAGCTTTGAGCGTTTAATCGAGTTAGAGATTAGATTTCGATTGGCATCGTTCTCTTCTGTAAGGAGGACTCTGTAACGCTTATTACGCCTCAACGATTTGATTCCTAATGCTTTCACGTTAGATTCACAAAGCAGCAGCTTCTCTAATTTCATCCATGTCCGATTCAAAGAAAGATTAATTGCCCCTAAGTCACCGATCTGAGGATTATAACTGAGATCGAGTGTTTTGAGGCTTCTCCAGCTTTCATTCATCGCAAGATATTTAACTCCTTCGTGATCAATTTGTATAGTACTAAGATGAAGAGCTGCAAGCTCAACCCAATGAGAAGTTTCAGCAATGAATTTGATCCCATCATTACCAACGGGATTTTCAGATAAATTTAGATATTTCAAAGCTCTAAGCTTAGAATTGTGAGAAATAGCTTCGATGGCCTTTTTCCCTAAGGAGCATCCAGTAAAATTGACATTCTGCAGAGAATTAGTGCCCATCGATTCAAATTTCAAGATAGAGACATCGCTGGCTGGCATCGGATAGATAATTCCCTGAGTTTCCGTTGAATTTCTCTTACAATCCCAAATTTCTTCGTTTTCAGGATGTCTCTCAACCAAAATATCTTTATGAGTCTTTACCTCCATTGAATCTATATTAAACTTGAGCTTTGACTGGTCTGAGGCCTGTCTATGTGCAGTTTTCGGATTACCTCTGTTGATTTTGGTAGCACAAGCATACATTATGCTTTTGGTAAAATGATTCTTACAATTTGATGTACTATTTTAATTTAGATGTTTATCTCACAAAACCCGCAATTCACATTCCTGTGTTAACGTAAGATACTTCAATTAAATTTATATTCATGGCTCAATTGTCTTAGATAAGGTGAAAATTATGCCAAGGACCTCAACAAACTTTTTGAATCAACAAAGTCAATATCAGCTTTGGAACAATTACAGAAAGAAACTGATTATAACTATAGATTGAAAGTAAGGGATTTTCAGATTTTATTGAGTCTTTTTCTCCTCCTCCTAATCAATAAATCTAATCTTATCCTTCCGTGTTTTAGAAGGTGAATTAGACAATATTTCAGGTGAGTTAAATTCAGGAGCAAGAAACTGTTCAACCTGCTTAACACACTCAAAATAGAGCGATCGATATTTTTGATTCACATTATATCTCCAGCATTCCAAGCAGATACTTTCTTTAATTTGATTAAACCAGGTCCTAAATTTACTTTCATAGTTTTCTTCATCGTCATCAGTAAACAAAGCTTCAAGTTCGTTAGGCGTATCGGGTAGATTAACAAAAACATCAACTAGCCTTCTGATCTCAGCATCTTTTTGGAGATTCTCAAGAGCCTTTTTGATTTCTTTCTCCTCTGTGTTCATCAGAAAGTTTGTCTTCTTCAGTCTCACTATCCCGATCTTGGACAACCCATATACTAAAGGCAAAAAAATTCCAAAAGGGAGGAAGTTTCGTTTCCTCTGAATACTGATTACTCTCTGAAACTCGTTTGTCACTTTAATTGTCTGCGCACATATTTTTGCTACGAGCAGACCTTTATTGGAGGTGGAAGACTTTAAGGCTTGGACCTCTTCCGTCCAAGTGCGTTTTAAAGGTATATTATTCTTTGACTCTTTGAGCGCGTTGCCTCCTTTGATTAGATCATGCTGTATCAAGTCATTCCAAGAGATTCGTCTTCCAGGGTCCTTTTCTAGCAACCGTTCAATGAGGGTTAAGACACTCAAGCTTAACCCGAGCTCTTTTGGCGGCGGGAAATATGGGTCATCTTTGATTGATTCCATTACCTGGTAGTCGCTGTTGGATTCTTTAAATGCGAATTTTCCAACCAATATTTGATAGAGAATGATGCCGAGAGCCCATATATCCGATGGCGTACCATATTGCTCTCCTCTCAGTTGCTCTGGGGCTACATTTTTCACTGAAAAATCCCTCATCGAATACGACGATGCTTGGGAATCCTGCTCTGCGAGTTCTCGACACATTCCCAGATCACCAATAGCTGGCTTATCTCCATCCATAAATATATTTTCTGGTTTCAAATCTCGATGAATTAAATTATTTTCGACAAACCATTCATAACCTTTGCACAGTTGCCGAAAAAGCACCAACCCTTCTTTTTCTGGTAGTCTTTTATTCGGTTGCTTGTCAAGGTAATGCTTGAGTGTTTCGTTTTCGTAGTACTTACTGATAATATATATTGTTACGTTAATTTGCTCCACAGCGTAAACCTTCATAATATGATCGTTCCCGGCATCAATTGCTTTCTTACTGTAATTAAGCTCTCTTAAGACGAGCTTATTTTGATCTGCGTTACTCGGATTATTTGGATCGTCTAAGCTCAGTATTTTAATCACTCTCATTTCATCGTTGTATTGGGCTTTATACACCCCTACGCTGACTTTTTCCTGAATCAACTCGAAGTTTTTGTAATCTTTAAAGTATTGCTGAGGAACTTTGGAACTCATTTGGACTAGGAAATAAAGGTGTTCGGATAGATTAAATTATTTAACACATCAAGGATGCACAGAAATAAACACTCAATGTAGTAAATTTTTAAACTAAGAAGTTGGATGAGCTCTGTATTCAAAACATTTTTTGTCTTATATGCAGATACCGTCCTGAAAATAACTCAGATATGAAACTAATATCCTTTTAAAAGCATTAGGAAAGGAAAATGTGAGAAATATAATAAGAAAGCCTTTTTTGGGCTTCAGCTATTTTTTTAAAATCTTGATATCCTCAAGAAAAACAATTTTCTTTTTTCCTTTAGAAGGGCTCACAATACCGTAGCTAGGATCCAGGTATTGCGCCATTTGACCAATATACTGGAGATACAAGTCTTTATTTTCTGAACTGAGCCTAGAATTTGAAGCCGCCGAATCAAAAATGTCCCTATTTCTATCAAACCATTTTCGAAACTCGTTTTCATAGTCTTTTTCATTCGGAGTAAGCAACGTACTAATAAGCTCTTCAGGAGTGTCAAATAAATCCGAAAACACCTCGATAAGCCTTGTTAGCTCGGGATCTGAAAGCATCTCATAGAGTGTCTTCTTTATTTGAGTTTCTGCGGCGTTTAATGACAAATTCGGATTCCCTCTTAACGTTTTCTCCAACCTCATTGTACCGATTCTGGTCAAACCGTAAACCAGCGGCAAAAACACTCCAAAAGGAAGAAAGTTTTTCTTCAACTTGAGACTGATTTCCTTTTGACAATTGTTTACCACAATAATGGCACGAACGCAAAAAGCTGCTATCTCAACGTCCTTGTTCTGAAATGTGATTAAACTAAGACTCATCAAACTCTCCGAATTGATGCGTTCTATTGAGTCCTTTTTAAGTGACTTGTTTTGGAGTTTGAATAAATCATGATTCATCAAGTTCTCCCAACTGATACGTTTTGTTGGGTCCTTTTGGAGTAACTGATCAATGAGCTTGATGACGTCTTTACTTAGTCCAAGTTCCTTAGGTGGAAGAATAAAATCATCTTCGGACATTGCCATTTCAATATCATTTTTATTTTCGGCTCGTGGCTCAAATGGGAATTTCCCGACTAACATTTGATAGAGAATGAGACCGAGACCCCAGATATCTGATGGAGTGCTGTATGTTTGACTGCCTTTGATTTGCTCCGGAGAACGATTTGTGTCTGAAAACGGTCTTTTAGACATAATCAGCGGATTCACTGATCCATGACTTGAGGCAAGACGGTTCCTCTCTTCTAACTCTCTGCTCATTCCAAGGTCGCCGATAACTGGCTTATCTCCATCCATAAAGATATTTGTGAGTTTGAGGTCTCGATGCATGAGTTTATTTTCCACAAACCAATCATATCCTATGCAAATCTGATGGAAAATAGCTAGCCCTTCTTCCTCTGGCAGTCGTCCATTGGGTTTCTTTTCAAGGTAATCAGCAAGTGTTTCGTTTTCATAATATTTGCTAACAATGAAAATTCTTGCGTTAGGGCGGGATTGGTAGGTCTCGTAAATTTTGATGATATGATCGTTTGCAGCATTTATCGCTCTCTCACAGTTTTCTTTTTCTCTTCGAGCAAGTACATTTCTATCTCTATTTTCTCGGTAGCTCTCCTCGAATATGGTCAATTCTTTGACAGCTCTCATTTCTCCTGTCTTATAACGCGTTATATATACTGTTGAGTAGTTGGTTGCAATTGTTTTGATGATCTCATAATCATCGAAGTATGAGGGAAGGTAACTCATTTGGGCCAAGTACAAATAAACAATATATATATGACAAGTGATGATTATAATTAAAGTATTAAATAAAAGAGCTCAGCCCTTATGCTCACATGCATCAGGTAGGTTCTGTCGGAAATTTAAACAACTCACCACCAGTATCTTAGCATGAAGCCTGATTCTGCCTTTTAGTATCAGCAACAAAGTCTATCTAAGATTTCGTTGAAGTACACATTCTTAAATCGAAAATTTTTCTGCCAATTATGTTTTGAGTCAATAAATAAATTTACTGTCATTTATCGTAACTCATCTTAGAAATCGCCTTATTTATGTCGAAGGTAAAACCGACGCGCTCTCTCCGGCAAAGTCCAGCGCGAAATATCGCCCATAAATCTCCCTCCCCCTCCTACCAGCCGAGCTCCATCGACAAATTCTTGTTGAAAACCGATGATCTGTCATATGAGCAACCAAAGTTGTCCCCAACCTTCAGACATACCTACACAGACAACACTCCAAAGTCTGACCCCCTTAGCAGATATCTAAACATCACATCCAGCGCAAAAAACGAAAGAAGCATCTCTCCTTCAGTAAACTCAGGGAATACTCGTCAATCAAGCGGATATTCCTCTCCATCACTGAATTTCGTTCCAAAAAAAATCCTCTACAGCAACAATAAGGTGGAAAGCAATTCAAACGCAGGGTTAAATTCCACAGCAGAGTCTATCTATCGCGACGAGCTGAATAGAGTCTTAGATGAAAACAACTCTATTAAGCATCGGCTGGAAGTGATGGAAGGTAGAGAACAAGGTTACTCTGAGAAAATAGAGTATTTGGAAAAGGAAAATCAGAGATTACATGCTCAAGTTCTTCAGAAGGACCAGGTTATCAGCGACCTTGCAAGTCAAATTATATCAAACGCAAACAAAATAAATACCAATAATACCTTAAATAGTCGCAGCGACACAGAAAGGTGCGTTGCTAACCTCGAAACGAAAGGCAACGAAGAGTCTCCTCAACTGAACTCTACCTCTGATGTTGTGAGGGTAAACGAGGCTAACAGATTAATGGTTTCTAAGGGTACTCAGGTCGACTGGTCAGAGGCCGCTGAGTGTCAAAAATGCAGTTTCTTTTTTAAGGAGTGTGAGAAAGCATGGGAGAAACTATCGGAGATCGAGCAGACCTGCAGTCAGATGATAGAAAATAGTTTAAAGCTGAGGCTCGAATATGACGACTATAAGCAACATATAGAAAATAAAGGAGCGAAAATAGTGAAAAATGAAACAGAGTTGAAGGTTAAACTTGATAATAGTAATATTATTTCGCAAGAACTCAAATCGGAGGTGCAGGCCATTCGGTCTTTTCTCAAACGATTGATCGTAAATCCTGAGACGAAGAGCAATATTAAAGGAGGAAGAAATCAAAACAAAGCACGGAAGTCATTTCAGAAGGTTTCTGATGCTCCAGTTATGACACAGAATATCAAAGCATTAGATCATTTTCCAGCTTTTATGAAGGCTGTATCGTTGGGAAACACATTAGTCAAGAAGGATAAGCTCTAAACTATAACATTTTCATTCATCATTAGTTTTATTTTGGGTTTTTTTGGTTTTAGTCACTCTCTCTCTTTTTTGAGTTATTAGCTCAAATGTTTCTGTATCAAACTATGTATCTTCATAAAATTTAGATTAAGTTAGTTTTCACATGAATGAAAATCTTCAGATAACTTTATAAATTTTGATAGAAAGAAATCAGAAGTTCTCACAACTCGCTCTTATTTGTAGACTTCAGATGCTTTATAAGAGAAATTCGCTTTATCTCGCTATTATCAAATTTTTCATGTTGACTCAGCAACATGCTACTTTCATTATTATTTGACTCGGCTCAAGAGCGTACAGACTGCGAAGTTAGGAAAATTGTTCAAGTTTTCATGATAAAGAGATAAGATGCTGAAAGTGTGTTGAAAAAGGATATAAAAGCAAACATGAGAAAATGCCTGAAACTGATTTGTGGTAGTTTTATTAAGTTGTTAAAGTTAAACACACACTCTTTTTTCAAAAGACACATATTTTCCAAAGAATCACAGTCTCTCTCACCATACTCAAATTAGAAAAAAAAAAAGAGCAAAGGGATAGGAGAAGCATTCTCACTTCCCAATCTGACTTGACTCGATCCATTCGAATCAGAGCCTTTTCGAGCTCAAGATGTTACACAATGAACAAGAGTAAGGCTTATCTTTCGGATCACGATCGAATATAGCCACTTGTTGGCATGTAATGCAAATCTTATGGCCACAACGCTGGAAAACCTCATTGCACTCATCAAGCACGTCATTACATTCCACACACTGTGTCTGCTGATCCAGACATTTTTCGCAAAATCTGTCGGCCTTATTGCTCTTCTTTCCTAGACAATTCTTACAAACGCAACTGCATCCTCTTGGATCGACATCCAAGTCTCTACAGACAGCACACAGCTGTCTCTTCCCGCATTTGCGGCAGGATTTGATCATAGTTTTGATATTTAACTCGAATGTAGAGAGACATTTATCGCATGAACAGTTACAATTCACCATGAGGTCGTGATGCCTGAGGCAGGTCACAGTGCTGCATTTAGAACATTTGAAGTAGTCTGGTTTAGCTCCCTTTTGATACTGCAGCTCGCTCTGCTCTTTGCAAAATTTACAGTTGATTTTCATAGATGTCATGGAGTCTCTGACCAGCTGCTCCATGTATAGGCCCAGTTTCTTGGTATCAAAGTACTTGGGACAGGCCATCACTGGGCAGAATCTTGACCTCTCATCAATCTTGCTTTGCATACAGTAATTACAAAAGCGATGTCCACAGGTGTTCTCAAACATTTTCGATTGATCTCTCTGCAATCTGCAGTTATTGCAGGTTTTATATTCGATTTGGTCTTTCTTTTCGCCGCTTTTTTGAGACGTTCCATTCTCGAAGTTCTCGTTTTTCTTCTGCTGCTCATAGTCATTGACGAATTTTTTTATGGCTAAGGGATCTAGCGTGGAAATGCATTTCTTTAAGTAACACATCGTGAAATATCTGATATCCATTTCCTGGAGACAGTAAATACAGTATCTGTGATGACAAGTCTTATTTTCAAACACATCGCACTTCCTCACGGGAGCCAAACAGAGAGAACATGTGATTAGTGCAGTTTCATCCTCTTTCTTTGGCGTTTCGACTTTTTTTGAATCTTTAATGGTTTTAGTCGGAGATTGTGTGCCTGGTTCTACCCCTTTTGTCTGCTGCTGCGGTTCTGTGGTCTTTGGGTTAATTTCGTTCGGTTTCTGAATCGGATCATACGTTTTTTTATTCGGGTCCACCGTGTAATTAGCAAGCGGGTCTACCGCGTACTTAGCAAGCGGGTCTGCTATCTTTTTCTGGTTTTCTAATCCTTTCTCAGAGGTATCGGTACTTGGGATAGATTGATCCATGATTTTTTTATCTGAGTCATTATTAAATTGACCTTTCGAGATGTTCGCATCGGCTTTGGAGGTATACTGTGATTGCCCATTCGGGATAATTTTAGCATTGTTTTCTGCCTCTTGCATTGGATTGGGCTGAAAAACAGGTTTGGGTTGCGCGACAGCAGGATACCCAAAGGCTCGAAAATTTCTTTCTTTTCCAACGATGTTCAATAGCGCGACTTGGAATATAAAATCTTTGCTGCTTGAGTGAGGATAAATCTCCATCTTTTTGAATTTCTCTTTCATAAACGATTCCGTGTTAATTTCAATTAAATCGACTTTAAATGAGAAAGTCGTCGAAAAAAGCTGGCAAATCGACTTGAGATGAGTATCATAAAGGAGAAATGGCTCATTCCAGAGCTGATCTCTGAAATCTTTTGAGCCAACTGATTGATCTTGTAGTATACACGAAACGAAGACGGCTCGTGTGGTGGTTGCGATGGTTTGGAGATTGGCTGAGCTTGCGAGGATTTCCTCATATAAAAATTTAATCAGTTTCTTGTTTTCAGAAGTCGAATTCGCTTTGAATGAAGTTGTTTTGGCCAGTCTTTGACTTTGGATTTGTGCAATAATACTATTAAATTCCTTCTCAGCTTGCAGATAAGCAACCTTTCTCACGTCTTTCACCTCAGCATGCTGTTGCAAATAATTCAAGGCATATTTCATTTCATCATATACAAGCGCATTTTCGACTTCAATGATGTTTTCTAATAAAATGCAACCCAGGACGAGATATATTGGAGTAGATCCAGATTTTTTTGAAAATCTTCTGATATTTGGGAGATTGCTCAAGCCTGTTTTGAACATCGGCAATGTAGAAGAATGAATCGAAGAGAAGCCCAAGGCTTTACTCGTTTCGACAGGTTCAGTATCTATAACAACATCATGGAGTGAATTTTTTGAGGAAGCCTTTGGATCAGTGTATGTTTTTGTTCCAAATCCTTTTGAAGAAGTTGCCGACATCACGCTTGGGCTGAACTTCGTGCCTGTGCCTATCATAGGCTTCGTTAATTGTGAAGTATAAGACATTTTTCTTCTAGCTTGCGGATAACTGCGATTAAAATAAAAAAAAGCAGATTATAATAATCGGTACGTGAACACACAGCAGCTGATTGCTGTCGGATCATAATTCTTATCAGACAGGTAAGCGAATGTAATACTTGATAATTCTACACCTGATTAATTGATAACAACAATTTTTGTTGTTTTCTGTTGAAATAATATATTAAGAGGAAATGGAAATCGGTTCCGATTGTAGAACGGAGTCGTGTTTCTTGCTAGTAAGAAATAATTTGTTTAATAAGCTCGTGGAAAAACGTATGTTTGATTCAGATACTGATCTTAAACAGTAAATATATTCGGATGCTTCAAAGACCATACCAGTAAATCGACTGGCTTAGGAAAAAAAAGAGTATTGTTATCCTGCGAGAATTACTCATATAAATTTTTTTTTTTCAATTCATATTTTTGACAGCAAAGGACATCATACGATATTGAACCACCATTAAAGTAGTAAACATTAAATCAAATCCGATGAGCATGAGATTATTATTGAAATGCTTGAAGTTTAGATCTATTGGATAGCGCAGAACGATTTAACTGGCCCATAAATATTTAAAGTCTGATAGACACCGTAATATTACCTTTCTTTGTGTTTTAAATTTTGTTCTGATAATTTAGCTAAATGATAATCTCTCATTTTCTAAAGTGTTCCTGATCTCTATCTTAGTATTTTGGTGTAAATTCGTGACATTTTAGAAATAGTTCTCACCATACTTTCATGAAATTGATCATGAGCAACTCTTAAATATTATCACTTGTTATCATTCACTAGCAAAGTATCAAGAGAGTCTAAATGTTATATGTTTGCAGTGATCCTTGAAACCAATGACAAAATTCATTGTATATATAAGAACTAACTAATCGGCATTTTTAATTTTTGAAGTTCATAGCATCAGATACTGAAGTTCATTCGCCCAATATGAAATAATTAAACCATTAATCAAAATACAAAAATATGTAAAAATTACTAGAAACCAATCCCAAAAACTCTTGCTTAGATCAGTTAGTTATCTTCAAGATTTTTGAGATATTCATCGATATCCTGTTCATCGACATCTTCTTCTTTCTGCGTACCCATAATCATTTTTTCAATCTTCGCTTTTTCAGGATCTACAACTTCAACCTTTTCTTGAAGATCTTGCTGAGCTTGATTGTTTATCTGAGGTAATTGCATCTCCGAAGGTTCTTCATCGTCAATTGAAAAATTTTCATTGCTCTGAATATCTTGCAGTTGTTTTTCATTCGCGATGGGTTTATTCAGACTCGTTTTAATATCATTCTTGGAATTCTCGACTTGCTGCGGTTGCGGTTGTTGTTGCCTCCATTTTTGAACCTGGACGGCTTTGCATTCACCCTTTAGCTTCAAAAGTTCTCCAATCGCATCACTTTGCTCTACAGCACAAATCATATTGAAACATCCACTTTGATATGAACTTATTACTTTCAGTCTTTGTAAAATATAGATCAACATAGAAACCTTCAGGCACTGCTAAATCACTATCGATTCCAAGCTCCCCAGGATATAGTCGAACTTGGTCCTCAAAGAGAAATGCGGTGTTAATCATACATCTAAATGCTAGGACTCTCTCTGAAGTGCTTTTGTAATGTCGGCATTGGATCAAAAAATCATCCGAAAGCTCAACGCCAACCTTGAATGTGAATGTTTTATTGAGCTCTCGTAAGATTGGGTCTGGCTCTCTCTTGCTATATATTATATCATTAATCGTTAGTGATGAAGGAAAAAGAGCTGAAGCCTACTGAGCAAGCTCGTTAAAAATGATGGTCGTCGAGCCGTTAAAAATCTGGATATACGGTCTAAATGGCAGCAGACTCTCGGTCTTTGCATTCTTCTCTTTCTCTTTATACAGCGGAATCCCATTAAGGACTATCCGTTCGAGGATCATTACTTTCTTATTCACCTTTGTTTTGTTTCCCAATAGATCAATTTTCCACTCTCACAAGCAGATCCTTACCATTACTTCATTCATCACATTGTAAAAGTGTTTCAGATAAAGTCGTTGTGAATGATCAAGAATTTGTTGTTCATTAATGCCGGTTTTCTAATCTTATTGAGTTGCTGCGTCTCGAAAGGATACATTACATCACAAAAATAAGTCAATCCTTCAAGCGGCTGTTTGCATTCCTTCATTATAGTGAGAAGAGAAGAGATAAGCAAGGCGCTTCTTCCTTTTTTCGCATCGCAATGAATAATCGCAACGTTCTTTCTGTCTGAATTTAGCCATTGCACAATATCGTAGCAAAGTCGGAATATAGCAGAGAGAGGAAGGCAAGGATATTCAACATAATTACATTCATTAACCTTATTTTCATTAGGAAATTCAGGTAATTTTCATTTTCTTACTCGATCATGGAAAAACGACGTCTCGTAAGTTTTCTCGCTTATATTCCAGATAGTGTAGTGATTTCCGAAGCTTTGGTTAATGAACTCCGCAAGTTCTTTTATTTTATTTGGTGCCGGATATACCATCCAAAATACTCTGGGACATATGAAGGTAAGATCTGCTGCGTTGGTGGTTTGTGGCTCATCCGAAAAGGTTTCTGTTAAGAAATTTTTTGTGTTGTTCGCGAGAGTTTTTGTATTTTTTGCAATTTTATCTATTGACTATGTAAACACGAGAGCTGAGTACAGTCGTAACAAATGATTACTTCTTTGATAGTGTCTTTGAAGAAAGAGCCAATTTGCTTGTCTTTGAATAGCTTGACTTCTTTGATGTCTTTGAAGAGACTTTTCATGTGAAATTGTTAGCTCAAGATTTAATTTCTTTTATTGAACAACAAATTCAAGTGAATTTACCTAACTTAATTGATAGCATATTCAGGATTCTGAACTTAAAAGCTCTATCTTAATTTAGGAAGCACATAATGCGTTCTGAAATGTTTGATCTGGGAATGCCTCATTAATTGAAATTCGGAGTATCAAACAAGAGATTAGTCCAAAACATCCAATTTTTTTTTCACTCTGAAGGAATGTTTTATTATGAGCAGAGGAGGCACAGAGCATAGACGTGCCACTGCCTAAAGAATATAAAAATCAAATGGAGAGGCCTTGGGCTGCTTCCTTTCAGATACCGATAAATGATATCAATTGATCGAAGAAAATAATATTGAACTCGATTGGTGTAAAATTTTTCCGGTTTGAAAAAACTGTAGTTTACAGCCTGACCGGTAGTTTTTAGAAAAGATATGAATGATATCATACGTCCAGAACAGGACATATTTATCATCCTAGAATCTTGGTTCACTAGGATATCAAACTTCTCTTAACAGACGAAAGATTTCTGTAAATTAGAAACTTGTTTACTTCATGCTTAATTTAAGAATAGTTTTCTGGATTATGATAAAATCGTCAAGCGATAGGAAGCTTGATCCATAACTTTAGAAGACATAGCTGCCTCATCTGTTGTAGTATGTCTCACACTATTTCTTCTCAAAAAATGAAAACAAGTGGCAATTCCGAAGAGTTAGATAACTTTCAAGCTTCAGTAGTGATATCAAAATTTTGAAGCAACTACCTCAGAATTCTTGTTTTGATTGAAATTTTCAGCAAAAAAAGGTCTTTATTAACTCACCAATTGGTTGTTAATTTCAAATTTTATTCGAAATTATCTCCTTTCTAATGCGGCTAAGCAACCGTTCTCCTCGAAAACAAGCTTCGGAGCACTCACAAGACATCTTCTTCGACTCTACCAAAAAAAATAACGAACCTTGGATTCGCACTAAACTCAACTGGAAACAAAAAGGATCTGAACTCGAAACTCTGGAAATATCAAGTTCCAGTAAATAGTCTTAGTCCTACTCTTTTGATAAAAGATTCGTATAGATTTAAAGACGGTCTCTAGTATGCAGGAAAACACCATTGGAACAGAGGTAGATATCAGTTCGCAGTCTCTCACTAGCTTAAGAGAATTGCCAGCAGGAGTGCCTCATCTGAATTTGCAAAACAACAAGTAATCCGAAGCAAATGAACTCTTCACTAAGCATTTTGGACTAGGATTTCATTCATTCATAAGCTGAACAAAGTCGCAGCTCATCTTGAAACATTGGATTTGTCCCATAATCGAATCATCAGTTTAGAAGGAATTGAAAACTGCCATAGACTAAGAGAATTAAACTTGAGCCATAACTACATTAGCGACGAGCAGATTGACAGACTCGCTGGTTTATCGTCCCTTAAGCAACTAGATATCAGTCATAACCACTTGAAAGAAGATTCAGCAATAAAAACCCTCGAAAAGATCGAAAGACTGCAAAAGCTCGTCTGCAATACGAACGATTTCTCACAGTTAATCTTGTCAGATCCATCTGTTCACATCGAAGAAATTTCCTTTGAGGAAAACAAACTCCATACAGTCATTTTTAAGAAACCAAAGCCAAATCTCTCGTTTTTAAATTTACGAAATAACTGTCTAGTAGAATTTCGAGGCTTGAAAAACACACCAAATCTCCAGACTTTAATCATAGAAAACAACAGGATTAAAAGTTTAGAGGATCTGGTACTTACTCCTAAGCTCAAGCAGCTATATGCAAGTCAAAATCTAATTGAAACGATCGCGTTGGAGGATAGCGCTTTGGAATATTTGGATTTAAGCAACAATAAACTGAGCAGCCTTGAGTTCTTAACGGCTTGCAATAACCTGAAAAAATTGGATGTGTCACGCAATCTGATAACCTCTACGGTTGTGTTCAGGAATCCCTTGCTTGACTTGGAAATCCTCGATCTCAGCAATAATAGAATCTCTGAGATATCAGGGCTGAATCTAATGCCGAACTTGGTGGACTTTAATTTATCGTTTAATGAAATTTCAAGCTTTCCTGATACTGTGAGAGAGCTTGCTAATTTATATAAAATCGAGAGACTGGATCTCAGAGCTAATCCCTTCAATCAAGATTTTATGGTTGATCAAGCGAATGATTTAGCGAAAGAATACCGCTCTTACGAGGGCGTGCAAGGGTAAGGCGCTCTTAATAATACCTAAATCTAATTCTTGGTTCTTAGGCTGCTGGAAGCAGATGAACTGAAAGCGCTAAAGAAGTACCGAAGTTTTTTAATCAAATCTCTTTCGCCTACACTAACTATCCTCGACAATATAATTATTGGGGAGGCTGAAAAGAACGGCTCTCCTTCTACAGTACCTATTTTTATCTTTTTCATTGTGATAAGTACGAATCAGGCGACTTTTAAAAGCGCTGAGGAGCCAACAAGAGATATTATCAAGCCTCCGAGAAAAGAAAGAGATCGAAATAAAATCCACAAAAATAGAGGCCTTTCAGGTCATAGCAGAGACTCGAAGCGGTATTTGACTCAGGGTGAAGAGTCTGTTCGTCCTCATCTAATATATCGAAGCAAACCTACTGAGTCAGACTCAAATTCTGAGGCATGGGATAATACAATTCGTCAAAATACAAGAGAATCTGGTAGAGGATTCGACTCTTTGAAAAATTTTCAATTAGAGACACTGAGCAGCTTGGAACCAAGCACAGAAAATAGGAAACCATACATTCCGTTGTCGTTTAATGAGACGAAGCAGTAAATATAATGTGCTGAACATAACACCAATAACATTCATGGTGCTGTTATAGAGGTAAATTCGTTCATAGAGTGGACTCCTCAGATGATGAATGGGATTCTAAACAGCACAGACGCACACAAAATCAATTCAGACGGCACAAGGAACCCAGTAATATCTATGAGGAATCGTATGAAAATTCATTTGGATGACGAATAGATGAAGACAACACTTATTTTTCGCATATGAGCAATAAAACTGTGAGAAGACCGCCTGTGGAATATGACCCTACGAGAATACAGGAAATAGACTTAAACAAGTTTCATCCGAGTAAGTATTAAGGAATTTGTCCTTTGAATTGACGAATTTGTAAGAAATGGATTCGAGTGGAAAATTTAGAAGATTTGAAGCACAAAAAGGAGAGTTAGAGAGGAAACGTGATCACTCATTCAAGTCACGAGAGTGTACCGAAAATTCTGACTTGTCGACCCTGCAAGACCTGACTTCAGAGATGGAGTACAGTTATAGGAAAAATCTTGAGAGCTTGAGCAAAAAGCTCAAACAGATTAATAAGAAACCAAAATCCAGAGCTGAAGGTATGTTATTAATGCTTCCTTATATTTGATTTTCCGTATGAATTTAGGTACTCCGATGAAAATAGAAGATATTAGTGATACCCAAAAAGAGAGAAAGAAATACCGAAAGAAAAGCAAAGGGAAACATGCTTTTCAGAACTATTCCCCTGTAGAGGAGAGTTCTGATTCATTTTGGGAGGACTCTGGATACTATCCTCCATACTCTTCACTGAAGGATAAATCAACTTCACTTGAAAAATCTCGTTCGAAAGCAAAGGATCACAGACGAGGATACTCATCTCTTTCGAGGCAAAACGACCTGCCTTATGGCGAAGAAGCGAGCCATCTGAATTACTCAAAGAATTCGCCGTTTTCTAATGAAATGGACTCTTATCTTGAGCAAAAGGTAATTGAACGGTTAGGGGTTGATCAGAGAATGGCTCGCAATCCTTATTATCAGATGTTTAAAGAGTTCATCGCAGAAAAGAATAAGCATCATAGCTTCTCAAGTTCACAAAAACGAGGCGAGAGCCCTCCAGAAAAGTCAAAAGCTGACCGTTCTGGGTATAAATCAACCATCTTGAATAGAGAAAGCTCTCCTGAAAGGAGCCTGAGTCAAAGTAGTAAGTGGAAAAGGGACTCTCAGACTTATCCAATGAGACAATCGCATAAAGAAGTTCAATCAACCCCTGATGAAAATACTTCTCCTCAGAAGAATACAAAGCAATACTCGAGCAATTCCGTAGCAGTTCAAACTTCTTTAACTAATGACTACTTACTGGAAAAAGCAATCCAGAAAGCCAAAGGAATCCAGAACCAAACATTTTGTGATGACGATAATAATAAGAACATGCCACTACAAACTGAGAATGCATACGCTGACCAAAAGAAGTGGTCGGTGTACACGGGACCAACGACTGAGGAATCTAATACGGAAAATGAATATCGCAAAAAAGCACCTGCTGGTAGGAAAAACAGCAAAGAGCAGAAGACTCAAACCTCCGATAGCTCAGAAAGCAAACCTTCTCAACCTACCTATGTGACAGGAAAGTTTGACTCTCCAACGACCGAGTCGAATCCACTAATAAGTGAGCCACAGCAGAATAACGCTTCTCATTACACAGGGTCAATGCAAAAGCAAAGAAACCCGACCGTTGAGTCAGAAACCGCGAATGGAGCGTTAGATATGCTGTGCAAATGCTTTAGAAAGTATGGAGGCAAGACACAAGGCTATATCTACTCTCATCATCTGGTTACAATCCTGAAGGAGGTCTTGATTTGGTTCAAACTGGATGTTGATTTGGAAAATTACGATGAGTTAATGAACAATATAAAGGAATTTGTCCCATTGAAGGTCACAGAGCAAACATTTTTGGATATCTTCCAGCTGCCCAAAGTGACAGAGTTTTTTGCTAAGCACGGGGTTCAGATCAGTTTCCAGACAGCCCGATTCACAGGACTCTTGCCGTTTAGTACTGAAAAAAGAACAGCTGATTTCTCTGGTCAACGTCAGGTAAGAGACCACCCAGACGAACTGACACATCAGCCGAACAGCTTCGAGCTCAAAGCTGAAGATCTTCGATACGAGAGCGCAAGAAAGTCGACAAATGTGCAGTCAAGTCCTGTGATACTCCGTAATAAGAGGGATTCAACGACAACACAAGCGTTGCAAGCTTCGCAATATTCAGGAACTAGATCATACAGAGCTATGGACTCGAAGCGAAAAACGAGCCGGGACTATATGAGCGGAGGAGATAATTGCGATGAGCAGAAAAAATCCCGGATCTGCCATTCGCTGTCTACAGGAATGGTGACTCAACGCAACGAATTCGACAGTGAAGATCCTGTCGCGCCATTCACCCTCGCTGACCTGTACGATCCTACAGCCGCGCAGTTATTCGAAATGCTTTGTCAATATGCATTGACTCCTCCAAGACCAATCATTTCTAAGGAATCAAACCAAATCATGCTCAAGGACCTCGCACCATCAGCGCATGATTTCCAGCTTCTTGCAAAACTCTTGAGTAAAAAAGATTGCCAGAAGACTAAAACTAATCGTATCGGTTCTTTTTAGGCGACTATGCGTTGGCTGTGAGGAGAGTACTCAAAGTGTATTGCTACGCGCAAATAAAGAAGTTAGATGAAATTCTCGAGGGTTATAATGCCTTGAATCAAAGTGCTTATGAGATACCAAAGGACAGTCCAAGCAAAAGTCCGATGAGACGAAGTAAGTTGCTGTTATTGTTTGATTAAATTCACTCGCTTAGGTCAAGCGTCCGGCTTCGGGACTCATGGCGCTGGCTATTCCGTGGGAACAATAGCAACAATGAAAAATGTCATTCATTTCTCCAAAAAAGTTCTGATGTTCCACGCCGCTAAGCTGCCACTGCTTTCAGCTCTCGTCGACAATCCACAGGGCTTCAAAGGTGTCTATAAGGATAGACCTGGGGATCTTGTGTTTTCCACTAATCCTAACAGATGTAAGAGGCTGTTCAAGAGGTAACTGTTTACAGAATTGTATTTGACAGTTTGATACATAATTGCAGATTTTGGAAGCAACAGAAGAAAAGAGAGGCCCAAAACACACGAGAAACATCTCATTCGCTGGAAAGGAATATGGACTTGAACAACCCGAGATGGCGCGTATTGGTGTGCTTCGTTCATTTAGCGAAATGCTGGATTGAGCAGAAAATTACGTTCAAAGAGTTTGCTCACAGAGGAGAAATCCGAGTGCTGGAGTTACTCAGGTATAACAATAATTCATAGTCCCAATCAATGTATCTTACATTTGCTAATTAGGGAGGGACATAACTCTGTCTATTTCCAGAAAGATGACATCTACTTGGTGCTTTCTGCGGAATATTGCGTCCCAGCTTATCTCACTGAATACGAATTCGACCTTCAAAGCTATCTCTCTTAAAATTTTCTCTTCGCTTCAAATTTCATTATTGTCACGTTGTTAGATTTTTTTTAGCTCTTCCGCTCATTTCTTTTGTTCATATGGATAGAACCATAAAGATGTTAATTGATTATTAAGAATTGCTGAATATTTACAGTCATTTTATTTGCAAGAATAATGAAAACAATTTTCGCCAAGCTTCAATTCGAAAATCGTTGACCAAGAATTCACTTTCAATGTAGTATGAAGCTTCACAGAATTAAAATTATATATGCAACTAAATTAAATCATGACATGAAACGCTCACCAATACTTCCATCATATTTATTAAATCGTTAGATTTTCTAACAAACCACATCAAGCAAGTGCAAATGGCTTTTTATAGAACTTGATTATTCATTCAAATTACTGCTCTGATAAAACTTTTCTATTATCCATTTGCCCGCCTTGTTGATCCTTTTGCCCATCTTGTAGACCCTCTTGCCCGTTCTGCTGACCTTCTTGAGGAGAATTGTGAATTGCATCAGGATTAGAGGTTGTAATCTGTTGTTGGCTCGCATTATTTTTATTATCGTCAACAATTGACAAATCTCTTTTGGAATGCTCACCATGGTTTACTGAAAACGATCCTCTGGACCCAGATTTTTGGGGACGACCTTTATTCAAAACTCTTATTGGATATCTCCTCTCAAACTCATCAGGAGAATTCGCAAGCGCCGTTTCTAATTCCTCATAGGCTGATTTCTGTATACTCTGAGTCTGTTGTAACTTGTTTATAAGTTCCATCTCGAGCTTCTCCATCTCAAGCACCTCGAGCTCTCTTTTGTTTTTAGCCGCTACTTCCTCTTTCAATCTCTTCTCATACTCCATTTTGAAAAATCTCTTTTTTTGTTCCTCTATCTCGCGCTTTCTCTGCTCAGCCAGCTGTTTTTGAATTAAAATTTCATTATGTTTCTGTTGATTCTCGTATCTTAATCTCTGCTCATATTCTCGCTTTCTAACCTCGTTTCTCTCTCTTTGCTTTCTTATCTCAAGCATTTCTTCATGTTTTCGCTGTTTAAGTGCCTCTTGGATCTGGGACCGCTCGAGATCTCTGTGTTTGCGAATGTCATTCGTTTGTAGCTGTTCGTGTCGTAGACTCAGGCTGTGAGCATTACGTACACGTGCTTTCTAGAAAATCTAATGAGACATTATTGGAGAGTTTGCATACCTCTTCAAGCCTTTGCTGATTTTTCGTTTTGAGAATGTAAACTTCTTGAGCTTTGCGACGTGTCTCTTCAATTTTTTTCCAGGATCTAAGCTCCTCTTGCTTGAGCAAAGCGATTCGATTCGCGAGGAGTTGGGCATCTTGCTCAATCTGTTTTCTCTCCCGTTTCACTTCTAGCAATCTCCTTTCTATTCTGCTTCCCTCTAAACTTTGACTAGCCATTTCGAGGTCGATAGGTAATATACTATTGGTGAATTGAAAAGAGAAATAAATTTTTATGAGGGTGCCACAATTATTTCTTTTAGTTTGATTGAACTCGTAAGCGATAAACAGATAAAAAAATCTTCTCTAAATCAAATACTTAGTCGTGATATCTTTAGCAAAAATTGAGCACATTCCATAATAAAGTTTCCTATATAGCATTGAGAATGTTTTCCCTCGGCAGCAAGGGATTATCTCAAGTCAGGCTCTCCAGAAAAAAACCCAAGGCGAGAGAAGACTTCTTCCTGAATCTAGACATGGCTTCATATAAAAATATGCTTCTAGATCCTAATTTTCTTGCTTAAGGATCAGAATATCATTTCAAATGATTGTAGAATGGTTTCTGATCAACAAGAAAATTTTCTCAGATTATATTTAAACATTGATCTGTTAGTAGTTAGATCAGGCAAGCAAATCTTCAAAAAACGAAATATAGTTAGAACGTTGAATAAATCTGTTTTATGAAACTCAGAGTGTAAAATTCAAAAACCAAACTACAAATGCTGAGAACTCCAAACAGCAAATACCAATCACAACCGCTCTCCTCTTCAGCAAGACTCCTCACAAACCAATTCGAGGAAAGCCGGAACTTTGCTACCATAGACCCGAAAAAAGAGTCAAATATTGCCAAGAACAAAGACACAATAATCGCAGAACTCGAATCAAAGGTTCGATTCCTCACTGACGAGAATAATCTGCAAACTCAAATTATGAGTGAGGCAAAGCAAACGCAGGAGGGATGGAAACAAAAATTTTTAGAATCACAAAGAGATTTAACTGAGTCTCGCACGCATCGAGCGCAGCCTCTAACACTGAACGAATTATCAAACAAGCCTGTAGATGAATATTTATACGCGCGTACGAGAGAGCAAAAAGAGTATTTCACTGAAAAATTTAAAGGTCGCTCGCGCTCAAATAATCACATGGAGCCGGCATCAGGCGAGGAAGGGGGAACATCGCTTGCGAAGGAAGTGGAGCATTTAAACGAACTACTGAAAATAAAGAATCGCGAGGTGGCTATGCTAACAGATAACTTGAATCAATTGAAAGCAAAAGTGCCTCAGCTTATTGAAGAAAATGAAAAGCTTACTGCGCAACTAGCGTTGAATGCAAGAGAAAATGAACGAGAAAGGCAACTAGCTTGGGAATTGGAAGACCTTAGAACTAAGCTCGCGATGAGAGATGACGAAGTTCTAAGGCTGAATCAATCATTGTCATGGCATGAGCAAGAAAATGAGACCATCCGAGATCGGTTCATCGGTCTCGAACAGAACCAACGTCGATTTCATGACTTACAACTACAATATGAGACCCTTAAGCATGACCACGAGCAAATACTGAACGACTTGGTTCAGAAAACCAACGAAATCGTTGAGCTGAGAGGTGAGTTGTCCAGCTTCGAAGAATTAAAAAGTCGGCTAAAAAGACTTGAACAGGAGCACAAAGATCATGTAAGTTTTGCTGATGTATGGAAAAAAGAAGCGGAGACCTACAGGGCGAAAAATCTGGAGCTGGAGAATTTTGTGAATTCGAGTACGCTAGTAGAAAATGAAGTTAAGGTCTTGAAGAGAGAAAACGAAAACTTAAATGCTGTGATGGCGAGGAAGCTTCAAGAAGTTAAGGATATAAAACTTAGCCTAAGTGACCTAACAGCAGAAAATGAAAAGTTAACTCAAGAGAACAAAATTTTGAAAGACGCAAACGAGTTCCTCAGTAATAGCCAAGCCGATTGGAAGAGAGAGCAAGAGGAGTTGAAGTCAAGAATTAGGGAACTAGAGTCCTTGCTCAAGGAGGAGGGTCAAAAGCGGCAGGGTGCAGAGTTTGATATAGATAAGCTTACGAAGCAGATTAACAAAAAAGCAGCTGAATTGGAGAGTTGGAAAACCACAACTTCGGAGCTAGAGCAGGATTTGAAGGAAATGGAGAATATCAGACGTAAATTCATGACGCTGGCTGGAGAAAACGAAAAGTTGGTAGCTATGCTAGAGCAGCACGAGATTCGTGAAAAAGATGCTGAGAGACGAATTGAGGATTTGGAGGGCGAAGTGCGTGAGCATAAAGAGATTCGCATGAAATTAGAGCAGGTAAAGAAAGAAAAAGAAAAGTTGGAGCTTGCTCTGGACCAGAAAACGAATGAGCTGAATGAAATACAATCAGGGCTGCAAGAAACGAATAAAAGAGTTGATAGCTTAAGAAAATTAAAGGAGGAGATGGCTCGAGTGTCCGAAGAGAAAAGCGAACTTAATCGTATAATTGAAGCTAAAACCGCAGAGATAGAGCAACAAAAGGAAGTTATGAGAGATTTGGAGAAAAGGATCTCAAACGTAAGTAAGATTGAAAATAAATATCAGATCATCGCCGCAGAGAATGAGAAACTAAGCGAATTGATTTCACTGCGAATCAAAGATAATGACTCTTATCGAGCGAAGATAAAGGACCTTGAGCATGAATTGCAGAATATTGACGTTCTTCAAAGGGAGATTGAAGGACTGAAACACGAGAGAAGCAGGACTGAGGAGATGCTGAATAGGAGAGCAGAGGACGCCGAAAATTGGAGGAAGAAGCAAGTCGCTTCGGATAAAAGAGTAGTTGAACTCGAGTTGAAAGTTCAGAGTCTTCAACGAGATGTTTCTCATCAAAAATCGATTATCAAGGACAAAGCTGAGCAAATTGAAGAATTAAACTCGAAAATTCAAAGCTTAGAAAAACAGGTTACTCAAATTGATGAGCTCGAAAGCAAAAATCGCAGATTGGAAATGCAAAATGAATCTCTGAACCAAGAGCTACAAGCATTGGAGGGAAAACAGAAGAATCTGCACGCTAGGAAACAGGAGTTGGAAAAAAATGAGCAGCTTTTGCATCAAACGCAGAGAAAGCTGGCCGAAACTACAGCGAAAAACGAATCGATGAGTCGAGAGTTGCAGTCTCTGGAAGGGAAACAGAAAACTCTGCAGACAAGAGTGCAGGAATTAGAAAGAGGCGAGGAACTTTTGTCTCAGACTCGAAGAAAACTCGATGAAACTAACGCGGAATTGGAGCAGTTACAAAGTGAAGTACAAAAATATCGAGGGGAAATAAAAAATTTAGAGGATAAAAACTTCGACCTTGCGAAAGACAAGAGCAAGATTTCTTCTCTTGAAGCAGAAATTCAAGCTCTCGGAGATGAAAAGAGCAAACTATTAATGAAAAATAAGGAATTGAGTGATCAACTGGAAGAAAAGAGTAACGAACTTAAAGATGCTAAGGAAAAGTTATATCAGCTCTCATCACTTGAAGGCCAGCTTGGAGCTAAGCAAACCGAGCTCAATAGACTGCTTGAGATTCTGAATGAAAACAACAAAAAAGAGGAGGAACTTAAGGGGAAGTTTTCTGAACTCGAGGCTGATATCAAGCAACAAAGAAACGAAAACGAGTACCTTCGAAGAGAATGCGATAGTTTAACTTCAATGCTCCTCGAAAAAAGCAGCGAAAT
>ENA-UOTZ01000177-UOTZ01000177.1-compost-metagenome-genome-assembly--contig:-NODE-177-length-52373-cov-19.825876_pt1 | contig 52373 bp, 35 predicted proteins | sample MGYA00238144_ERZ746983 | MGnify/ENA primary metagenome ERZ746983 (study PRJEB28759, sample SAMN06268863) | compost metagenome | isolation source: single cell | place: USA: California, Emeryville, Joint...
GATGATTAGAAGCCCTAAGGTCAGGATAACTCAACCTAATTCACAGTCATTATCTGAATTGTGCTACTTGGCTGGCATTCTTGAGAGTAATTCTTGTTCTCTGGATCCTTTGCATTCATTATTTAGATGAAGCATACAGACATTGAAAACTCTGATAAGTGAATGACGATCATGTATTTTGAAATAGGTAATTTACTCCCATCTGAAGTGTTGCCAGTATAGCCAAAGAGGAGATTTCAATCTATTATGAAGATGAATTCAATCAGTCCGGAAATTTCTTTTTGGAGATGGAAACAATTCTCTCTTCCTATACGAGTTTCTCAAGGAAAAGTTCGGTAACATTTGAAAAAAAAAAAGAGGGTAGAATACTGAAGAATGTCAACAAATTCAGACATCAAAAAGATTCTACAAGATAGAAAGACTTCTTGGCATCAGGGATGAATTTCCGAAAGTACTGTTAGAGTTTTCTCTGAACCAGTATTTCGAGTTTTTGGAATTCCAAGAGAATTTTTTATTATCTTGTGGCAGGCTCAAAAGCCAGCCGAAAAATCAGATAAGAAGTAGAGCTTCCATCTGAGATTATATTCTGGGCTTGGTCTACACAAAAGTGTGCTTCAGAGAAGAAGATCTACAATAAAATGATTTCTAAGGAAATCTCTTTCAAGTTTGAAAGCGTCTTGGAGGCAGAAGAAACCATTCTCCGCAAAACATACTTTCCTTCAGAACCGAAATCGAGAGAAGGATCTGTAAGCTCAGATATTAATTGCTCTTAGGTCATCAGAATGTTTAAAGAAAGGGAAAAAAGAGACAAATCATAAAAAAAAAACTTATTCCCACTAGCTCTCATAATGAGAAAATTAGAAAGGAAGTGAAGATTGAAAATTTGGTCAGAAAGCAAATTTTAATACTTTTCAGCATTTTCAAAGAGAATCAAGAGAGTGCTTTTAATTGATACCAAAGGGAAAGCTTAAAAAGGAACTCCATTCTGTCTATCACTCAAGAGGACCATGAGGAGCTACAGAGAAAGCAAATCTAATGACAAAGAGAGAAGAATCTGTAATTAGACGAGCCAAACAGAATTCGTTTTTTGGCTGTCAAATATCCTTGTTCCAAAGGTTCAGACTGCCTATACAGCAATCTTTTGGATATAGTTTCGATATAAGCGCAGGCTATTCGAAAGGTTTTAGTAGATAGAGACATAAATTAATGAAATAATAACAAAGAAATAAAGCTTGTTTTGCTTTTCAGTACTCCTATGATGAGCTAAAATACTGCTCTTCTCGAGGAGGTCTTAGGAACTCGACTACAATATTCCTCAATTCGACAAAGCCAGCTTTAAACACCTTTGGAACGCTAATTTTCCAATTTTTCTGTATTGAGTAAACATCATGAGAATAGAAGCCTTGGCTTTAAGATTGGGAGTTCGATTTCTTAGATCATCTTCTATTTCTTGAAAGCTAAGGTTCAAATCAACGGTATTAAGGAAACCCCGGGTCAAGTAGATCATGGCATAATTCAACGCGAGTAAACTCGTAAAAAAAATAAAGGAGCCGAATTGTCGTGTAGATAGTTAGTCCAACTTTCTTTCACAAATCGCATAATATCGACCTACAAATTAGTTAAAGTAGAGAGATTACCTCTTAGGGCCTGCTTAATAAAAGTATTTCTAACGACTCAATTTATGTTTTCTAGATCAGATCAGCTGTGTGAGATGGAGATCAATCACTATTGGACTTCAAGACTGGGAAAAAAAACTTTATACTGGAAAGACCTCAGATAATGGTAACTTTCCAAAGTTAATAAAAAAAACCTATTCTCATTTAATTATTAGACTCTCTGAAGTCTGTTTGCTTTATTTGAAAAAAGTAAACGTAATCATCACTTGAAAAGAAGACCACAAAGAAATATTGAGAGTAGAATATAGGTGATGACCATTTGTTTTAAAAACTTTTTTCACAACAAGCATATCCTACTCACCTAACTCTGGCTGAGTTTCATCATGCATTCTTCTGAACTATCGGGACACAAAATTAGTAGTTAGAGAAAACTGAAACCTCTCATCAGAAAACATGAGAATAATCTCGGGTGATCTTAGTAACAAAACGGTAGACCAATGCTTAACTTATAAAAGTAGTCCTAAGGACTAAAATGATTCTCAATTAACGAACAGTAATTCACAATATTTACAGAAGTATAAACTTAGAGAAGCGAATATTTTTTTCAAATGTAGCAAAGGAAGAACGTACAAGTTTAATTGTCAACAAAAGTTTCTGTTGCCTTCTTTTTTTTTTCCCTTCCTTTTGTTAAACTTTCTGGTGACGTTGGTAGCAATTCCCGTTAACATTTTTGGGTTTGAAATTACGAATCCTGTTCACAATTTTTCGATTCTGACTGGTACCCGAACTTGGCTATTTTGATTTTGATTTTAGTCTAAGTTTATACAGGAAATGTCCTGAAAAATCCCTGAGATAATTACTTGCGATGATATTTATTTATTCCTTCCCTTTATGAATTTTTACTGTTTCTACATCTTTCCAGATTTTAACCAATCAAAATAACATAATATAGTTATATTCGTAAAATGAATCATCTTTATCAAAGATAGAACTACGTTCTCAATGAAACACAATAGAGTATTAATAGTAATGGAGAGTGTTTCCTATCGTTGAAACCTTCAATTTAAAAATGCACTCGTTCGGAGAAAATCGTGCAAAACGATATAAAATGAATACCTTTTTCTAACAGAAGATTGGAGATGGTAATAAGTTCGAGCTCTCGGCAATCTTTGCCTTTTCGCCGATTATTTAGCCTATAGAGGCAAAATGAGAAAATTACCGTTGAATCCACTATTATAAGTTTGGTTTTCTTGCGATCAAGAAAAGGTTTGAAAGTTTCATTCAGAAAACATCTTAATTTATTTGAAATGAGTGTCTTGAAGGGGAAAACTTATTCTTTTTATTTAATATTACACCTCTCCAAATTTTTCTAAAAATCCTAAGCAGATGTCGAAATAATTGTTGTAATCTCGAAATGTCATCAGTGATTATCATGTGATGGTATGTCATCACATATCTAATAGGGAGTTTAAGGAAGGAAGCCACCAATTGCCTTCTAAGAATGGAAGATCTCTAAAGTTTTTAATTGAAACGAGACCAATATAAATTCTGGAATGTCCATTATCTGTGAGGAAAAAAAACTCGGAAGTAGTTAGCATACATACATATTTTATATAAAACACCATCGTTATGCACAAAAAAACCAAATTATTTTAAATATTTAGCAGTTATTGGGTATGAATCAATTAACGTTCAGGATGAAAATGAAACATGTTTCCAAAATTCAGCGGTGGCACTTTGAGATCTGACTTTCCTGGTTGGATAGAGTACATCTTCCACCATTTCCAAGTCGGGGGATTAATTATTTCCCTAATCTTAGCAACGGTCTCAGGGTTATTCACATCATCTAGTCGCTTCCTTTCACTCAGAGCAATTGTTTCTTTCTTAGCATTCCATCTTATCAACTCTTTAGCATCTAACGGTTTGACCTGAGCCACAGAAGTTACTCTGGGAGGGCTTATCGTGAAGGTCCTTTTGCGCGGGGTCGGCTTCTCAGCAGGCTCTTGGAACACGAATTCAGTTTTCACCATCACACGTCTGCCGGGCCCTCTTGCAGGGAAGAATCCAGCTTGCGTCGACTGGTCTTTTTTCTGCACACGAGCATCTCTGAAAGAAAATTCTTCAATGTCATGCAATATTTTTTCAGCGAGCTTCTTCTTTGCCAGCACATCATGAAAATCAATGAGTTCCTTGTGTTTCCTGCTGGTAACTTGGTTTGATTTGAATTTCCTGGAATCTTTCTCATTGGAGAGATCTTCTAGTCCGGGTAAAGCAAAGTTTTCGTTGTCAGCTGATAAGGTTCTCCTTCGAATTTCAGGATGCTCAATATTTTCGGTTGTTCTGTGCCTTCCGCCTCGAAGAAGCGAATTGGCTCTGGTTTGATTCTCTTTCGCTTTTGTAGTAGCAGGCAGGAATGAAAGATCAGCGCGTTTGATTGGTACTACGTTACGCTGCTTTATAGGAGGTAATTTCGTTTCTTCTTCTTTTTCATTTCCAAAGTGATTTTCAAGCGGTCCGATATACACTCCTTCTCGAAATACCCCTTTCTGCGGAGGCTCATCAGGCAAATAGAGCTCTCCGATTCCCTCTTGTACTCCTTTTCGCCAGTGACCAAGGTAGTAGGACCCATCGTTCCAGTACATCTCGCCGTAACCATGTCTGAGGTCATCGTAATAGCTGCCTTTGTAAAAATTGCCCGACGTCCAATTATAAACCCCTACTCCGCATTTTTTATCGTTCGCCCATTCTCCTTCATATGTATCCGAGTTTCCTGAGTTCTTTCGCCAAACTCCTTTCCCATGCCTCAGTCCATTCTTAAAAAACCCTCTGTAGCTGCTTCCATTACTCCAGCGGTATTCTCCGAGCCCGTTCGGCTTGCCGTTTTCGTAATAGCCGACAAATACATCGCCATTGGCGAATTTTTCTGTGCCATGTCCATGTTTCTGGCCTGAAAGGAACTCCCCTTCGTATCTATTCCCTTGAAAAACATTTACAAAAGGCATAGGGAAATTAATGTACCATCCTGATAGATATACACACCATCGCCGTCTGGCTTATCATTTTTCCACTCCCCAATGTAAGACTCGCCCTGGCTGCCTTTCCACATCCCAGAACCATGTTTCAGCCCGTATCGCCACTCTCCTTGGTATTCCTGTCCGTTTTTCCATATATATTTCCCGACCCCATCCGGTTTCCCGTTTAAAAAGTCTCCCTTATAAATATTGCCGTTTGAAAATATTTCCATTCCCTTCCCGTGCTTTGCCTCGTTCTCCCAGTCGCCTTCGTAGATCCTCTTATTTTTGTAAATCATAATGCCTTATTGATCTTACTTCAGAGAAAATATACTACAATCCTTTACCTTTTCCATGACGATTCCCATTCACAATTTGACCATAATACACACTATCTCTGTAGCATTTGACCCTTGTGTTGCGAAAGGCGCGGAGCTCGAGCATATCTATCTCTTTATTTCTTGGAATATAGCTCTCAAAAGCAACCTGGACGTGAGCTGGGTTGTCGATATGCTGAATAATTAAGGCGATATCGGAGTCGTTGGGTGACTGGACAGCGAGGTTCTGCAGGCTAGCTTTTTCCTCTTCATCGAGCTCTCCTTTTTCCTCATCTTCTAACACAACATTTGGATTCTGAGGCTCGTCTTCCCTGAATGAAAGATCGTCTCGAAAGAGAAGCGCACTGTGCTGTTTGCCTTTTTTTAAGCTGATTAGGAAGAAATTGAAGGGATTTAACAGCTTGATAAAAAATTAGGTTTGCTGTTACTTTTCTTTCTCGGCAAATGAAGTTGTGGTGTTGATTTTTTCCCTCTTTCCACTGAGAACTGGAAGCTTGTTATCTGAGTTTGCAATAGAGAGCAGATCCTGATCGGTTTTAGACATGTTGAATAAAAAATTTAACTCCGAAACTCTTGCAAAATTCCTAACATACTTTATGGTGATAAATATATTAACGTGTTACCTATTATTTTCTTGTAGAAGTCCAAACGAGACTAGACCATCTTGAGGGCCGTTGTGAGGTGAGAATTGATTAAGATAAGTCTTGTGATTTTTATTTGTTAGATAAGGTTTGAATACATTAACAGTTAACTTTAGGCGAATCAACAATAAAAGAAACTCAAGCTGAATAAACTTTGAAAGTGAATGAGAGATGTTTAGTCAATTTTTATCAACAACTGAAGCTGATAAGAAACGTACCTCTTATGTTTGGAGAGAAAGGAGAGAATTTAAATATCTATGAGAAATTATCTTATTCATGGTCCATAAAAAATATAGTCAGCGTGAGACTCAACAAAGCTCTTCATTGTCTCTGCAGACTAATTAAGATTATAGTCAAAATTGAATAAATGAACAGGTCATGAAAAATAATAATAATGTGAATATGAACATCATGCAGTCCAAAAGTAACGTCAAATGCGGTTTTCTACATTTTCCTATTCCGTAGCTAACTAAGACTATAGCTACTTTTAGCACTAGCTGCTCAATAAAATGAAAAAAAAGGATGGATATTTCAAAACCGCGGTGATATATCTCTACTAATATCCCACATCGTAAAAACGATATAAATTTGTTAATTTGATTGATCATTTCGTGTTAACATCGAAAATATGAATCAAACCTTAATGCACCCTCTCGACCAGATCGAAAACGAGCTTAAGGCCCTTCAGTCGGAGGTGAAAAAGAAAAGCAGCTCAACCAGTCAGGTAACAGCCTCTTTCTCCGACTTCTTTATCAAAACACTCTTCAGCTTGTCACAGAAGCTCTACACGCTTTGGCAGCTTACAAAAGCGTCCATAAAGATCACATCATCCCTGGTAAAGATACTCCAAGCAGCACCTCTTTAAGCTATTTCAGAAAAATTCCCTATCGATGCGATAATGAAACCAATACTCCAAACACCAACTTTCAAGAGTCCAAATATCATCGCACAGTCTTTAGGAGTCGTCCAGCGGCTGATTTCACACTCTTGCGTCTCTAGCGTAAATGCATTTGAGGCACCACATCTTCAATTTCGTAGGGCAACCTCCAACAAGTATTACAATTCTTGGCTGCACTTGTCGAGATTCCCGAGGATAAACTCCAGATCAAGGTGCTACAGACACTTCTATTGTTTGTGAATCCAAAGAACCTGGATTTCAGCAACGGAGAGGTCATTGAATTGGTAATGCAACGATTATTCCATAAAGCGAATAACGCTGGCCTTTAGTTGTTTAATTTGTGCCTGCAGCTGTTTAATTCAAAGGATGTGATCATCCATAACACGTCTTCCGCGGCTATTTTCCAGTTAACGACGTTGGTTTTCGAAAAATATGTTGCAATAGTCAAAGATTATGATGAAAAGCAGCCAGCGAATTACTCAACGAATCCGGTTTACATGTAAGCTTGAGGACTTGGTTGTGACCAACTAATGGCCAACAATAGGGTTTGTGTGAAATTATTCCGAGAATTAGTGATGCTAACGAGCGGAAGTCGGCCTAGTTGGGTGCCGATGACGATTACGTCTCCAAAGAGCATCGGCATCGATCTGATCAATTCAGTACTGAAACAAACAGGAGGCTCTTTGAAAAACTCGAAAGAGATAACGAGTTGCATCAGAAAAGAGCTCGTGCCTCTGCTGCAGAGCAGTTTTAGACAGAAAAACGTGGATTTTCTCTTTTGTAATTTCAAAAACGTTCAACAAGGCAATCTAAAATTTATAATCAGTGCTTAGAATACACAGAGCTTCTGTGAGAATACTCGTTTCGATGGCCGAAGGTATAGATCTTGTCGAGCAGATGCTTCTTCTACTCCATGACACTGAAGTTGACTACGCCAAATACCTTGTGCTCGAGACTCTGAACCTGCTGTTATCTGAACCAAACTTGATTTGCCTCTTCAACGAGCGAGTTTCTTCTACAAACACAGTAAATAAACTCCTTGTTGACCATGTGCTTAGTTTTCCTCGTTAGCTTTTCTCTGAGATCATTAACAGTCTGCTCAACACGTGTAAAGCACTCACGTCGCTTCCAGAAACTGAATTCAAGAAGATTACTCCGCTGAACCCAAAGCTATCTAAAGTCCTCGAGAATAACTACACTGACTTAGAGACACAAAATATTTCTTCTAGCTCGCTTTGGAAAAGCACAAGTATGAAACTACTTTTATAATCTTATCACTTCCATTTCTTCGGGACTTCATTAGTCGACTGTCTGACGAGTTTAACTGAATCGTTTGGCTTACTTTGCAAACAGAACAAAATCCCTCTGGGAACATTATTTGACCTGTCCACTGCAACACCTGAGCAAACGAAGCTTAAGGAATGGATAGTGCTAAACTGGAAAGCGATTCATAAATGCTTGAAAGAAGTCGTCCCTAGAAGCACAGACGAAATCTTCACCCAGCAGATTTTGAACACTGTTCAGTCGTGGATCAATATCACCGGCACGCTGCAGATCACTGCAGCGAGAGACAGTCTCCTTTTGACGCTATGTCAAGCGTGTGTTCCTACCGGTATCTCTTAGACAAAACTATCATTCCTAAACATTAAATTTGCGCAATTCATTATAGAAACTAATAAAGAGATTGGCACTCAGCATATCCAGACCAGCAAAATATTATTCAACATCGCGCATGGATTAGGCGCGTTGCTTGACGTTAATTCATGGCATATTATCCTCTCGACGTTACAAAAAACCGATTCGTACATCAAGAAAATCCAAACAAAGCACCTTGAGCGAAGAACACAGAAATCAATAAGTGGTGTAGAGGAAGAGTATGGCATGTCTGTTGATTTGCAAATATTGAGCTCAGCGCTGGAATCGTTGTTTGAGCAGAGCCAGCATTATTCGGTATAAATATTTGTTATAAAACGACTGAATTGTAAATGAATTTTGCTACAGAAAGAGCATTTGATCGCGTTTTTGGAAGCACTGAACCAGCTGACACTTGAGTACATGGAAAAGATTACTACTACTTCAGACTCTCTTACTGTCGACGGGATGACTCCAGAAGGCAGAAGCCGACTGTTCGGGCTTTCTCGAATGCTGGATACGATTCGGGTGAATCTGTACCGATTGGATCTGTTCTGGGATCTCGCTGTCGCTCATTTTGTTTGTATAGCAAACGCGAAGAACCCTTCATTGAGAGTCTACGGCGTTGAGAATCTTAGTCAGATGATCTTGAATAGCTTTAATTACATTATCACGCACCACGACGCGTCATTGAAGGGAGAAGAGGCTGAAGAGTCTAAAGGAAACGAATCGCCTTCTAAAGGGAATGGGTCACCAAAAAGAGTGACATATATAAGAACTGGTAAATTTAGCGAGGAGCTCTGGCAGCAGACGTTATTCCAGCCGTGGCTTGATATCTGTAACACCAAATTTGCTGAAATGAAAGAAGCTATCCTGAGCGCTATCCTCAAAATTCTACAAAACAGCGGACATGATATCAATAGTGGGGGATGGACAGCCATTCTAACAATAATGTGCGAAATTTCTGAGGAAAACTTAGGCACAAGTTCAATTACAGGTAAATCGCTTGTTGCTGTAATATCTGACTTTATTCTGGCTCTGATAGGCTTCAAGTGCCTTGATAAAATCGTAAATGATTATTTACAGGATCTCCCAGTAGACTGCATTACTAAACTGCTCGGTGTAATGGAAAATTTCCAAAAAGCAGCTAGTAATCATTTTTTCCTTAAAAGTACTAATGCTAACCCACGCTCCACAGCTGATAATAACGTGTCATATTCGAGTCTGAATATGTTTTGGAACATCGCCGATTTCGTAAATCGGAAGCAGATAAAGGAAGGAAAATCCTACGACTACGGCACCATCTGGACCAACTTATTAGAGAAACTCTCATCGCTCTGCACAAACCGCCTTTTAGAAGTGCGACACTCAGCAATTCATATTTTCGCTTCGATTTTGGTGCAGTACAGCATGAGTTTGACGTAAAATCGGCTTAAATTATCCTCATTTGACCGACAATTAAATCTACTAGGCCTGCTTTATGGAGGAAGATCATAACGGAGATGGTCTTCACATTAGCAGATCAGCTCATCCAGGAGTACCTCGCCGCTACCCGAGCACTCGCTCAGACTGCGACAACACCAAAGAATACAAAAAGCGATGGGTATAAATTTCAACATGACTATATATATATCTATCTGATTTTCTGCAGTGAGGATCTTTTCGCCCAGAAAGCGTCGTCACAGAAACAGTGGGAAGACACAATCATACTCTTCATTCAGAATTTCACGAAAATAACGAAAAAATATCTCACCTTAGTCGAGCAACAGAAAGAGGATGAACAGAAGCAATCTATTCAAGTCCTTGAAGAAGTCCTTGCGAAAATGAAGCATATCATGTACGTTGGCAGAAACGAAATCGTCGTGGAAGCAGCGAAGTTCTATCACGAGTTCGTGATTGCCGCTCCAGCGATCTCAGCAAAAGTGCTTCCTTCAATATTCGAAATGTTCGAGGCGGTTAAGAAATGGCTACAGGAAGTGCGTCAGGATAGCAAGGAAATTAAAAACATGATTAACAAATTCACTCCAGAGGTGCTCGAGACGTTAGTGGATCTATTCAGCCCCTCGAAACCTCGCATCATTGACCCTGATAATAACCCATATGAGCACCACATCTTTGAAGTGCTGGAAAAGGTAATTGTTGTTAATGAGAATTCCCTTCTAAAATTTACCAGGCAATTTTTTATTTAAAACAAGCGGAAACTTTGAACTCAATTACGCCCCTGAGAGTCATGCTTGAGGATAAATACGTTTACGAGTTCGTGGAGAACATCCCTTCGAACTTCAACATCAACAGTCCGAAGTTCGGAGAACTTTATTTCAAATTCCTGAACGGAATGCTCGGGCTGAATATCATGGACAAGCAAACCGAGCAAATCGTGAGGAGATTCCTCGGAATCCTAGATAATAATATCTCGAAAAACACCATTAAGCAAGAGAAATACTACTCTCAGCTGCCTTCACTCTTTGAGAAACTCCAAAAGATCATGAAGCTTAGAACGAGCAATGAGTACTGGGCTTACATCGGTCATACTTTAAAGGATGCGTCTTCTATTTGGCTTTATGCAACCGAAATCTTCCTTAAAATCGCGGAAAAAACACTCGGAAAGACGGCAGAGTCACCAAATAAGATCGACACAGAGAAAGAATCGGCAGATAAGAGCCTTCCAGAACATCAAATTGAAGATTCTATCATCCTCTTGTTTGAGAACGTGTTAGCTGATTCAGGGAAAATCGCTGGTAATAATTAGTTTTTATGGTTAAGGAAATTGACTTTTTATTTTCTCTCTGGTAAAGAGCAAGCAACAAAGAATTCATTCAGCGAAATCAAGAAGGATTGGTATGAAATGGACGTCAAGCTCATGAATGCGGTGACGCATTTGATCGCTCCTTACTGCCATACTTTCAGTCGAGAGAGATTGTGGAAATTGATTTCTGTTTTGGAGAACGTCGCGACAGTCTATTCTAAAAACTACGTTTTTGAAGACCAAAGCCCGACGATGTCCAATGCTCCTTCAAACAAAATCGCGAAAGCTTCCATAGAAATTCTGTTTAAATTTAGCGGAGGCTATACTGAGGTTGCTTCAAACGATGAAGAGAGCAACAAGCTCTATCTCTCGAGATTCGCGACGAAAAAATTGATTATGAAATGCAAACAAATTCTTCATTCCTTCATCGTCGATGAAAAGAAAAGCGGCTCGACTTTGCTTCCAAGGTAATTTTTACTTTGCTAAGCCTCAAATCTCATGTCATTTATGTGACTGACAGACATCGTGTGACCGAGGTCGTTCATATTCTTGAAAGATTGAAAGAGCTTTCGATCCCAGAAAATAGCTTCGAGTTTGTCGATAACTTACAGGCGGAGGACAATCAAAATGAATCACCGATGATGAAGGACAAGGGTGAATTGGATAAAAGCGCAAAAATAAAGATAGAAGTTGCAGAGAGCAGTGGCAATTTGCAATTGATCCAAGGGAAGAAAGGACATTTGATCTATTTATTCCAGCTCCTTTCTGAACTGATTCGTAGCAGGGAGTCCGAGGTGAAAGACGTACTGGCGGATATTTTCGTCGAAATTAGTAAAAATCTAGGATTTGCTTCTCTAAAACTGTAATTGACGATATTCAGAGGTGTTTTATGAGATTCAGATTTTGAATGCAAACAAATCTCACATATATAACAATTCCCAGTCAAATTCTCATTGTAGCTATGGATTTCAAGCAATTTAACTGAGTTTAACATTACTATGCATTAGCAACATGATTTAGCTTCCTATGACCTTTAAGGAAAGGACTGTCTAAGAGAGTTATTTGATAAGATCGCGAGAAAGAATGGAATGTTCATCCTTTCTATCAAAACGCAAACGCGAGTGTCAGTTAAAATCTTAATAATTTATATAGTTAAAAGTTATTTTTAATCGCTTTTCTTAGGAATAAAGATTCGATTAGTTAGTTAGATAAAATGTCGTATGATCGACACTCGCCTTACAGTAACAATGCAGGTCCTTCTTCGCCATACCGGAAGAGATTCCCTGATAAGGAGATAGACCCTTACACGCCTGTTCTTGTGGAAGAGCTAATACAAGTACCTATGCAATTTCACATTATCAACTCATTCCAAATTGTCCATAGAACGGAGCTGAATGGAGAGGCGTGGCTGATATCGTGAGGATCACCGTGAAGACTTTAACCGATGTCGTTCGAAACCAGGGCGAAACTCTCAGAGATTTAGAGAAGCAAATACACTTGAAGGTGATTACTATAGCTCTGATAGCGAATAAAGTTTTGTTTTCTTCTCTCAGGCGAACAAAAGCGATCTAAATAACGGTCTGTCAGCCAAAGCAAATATGTTTGATGTGAGCAAAACGGTCGCCGAGTTCGCCACGGATATCAACAATAAGGTGTCATGGGACGAGCTCAAGGTGCATCTGAGGGAGTACGTGTTGCGCTCGGATATGCAGTATGAGCTGAGTCTAAAACCGTCGTTTGAGGAGGTTCGGGAGATTTTGCAAGCGAAAACTAGCTCGTTGGAGACAGAAGCCGAGCTCAACGACATGTTGAAATCCATAAGCGAAAAGATTGGCGGGATAGAGATGCGCATCAGTGAATATGTAACCCATCGCGAGTTCAGCAGCTTCAAAGCTTCGCTGGAGTCAAAAAGCGGACTAAATCCATCTGATCTAAACGATATTCTGGAACTCAAGGCCAATAAGCAGAGCGTCGCGAATGCTCTTCATAAGAAAGCCAATAAGGTGGACACTGATTCGGCTTTGAGCCAAAAATATGATAAGGTAAATCATTTTTTTTATGACTACCATAAATTACATTTATTCTCCTCTTTCGCTTTGATAAATAGCTGGATGGTTATAATCTCGAGCAGAGAATCGATCAATTAGCCAGAAAAATGGAATTATTGTCTCTCAAGAAGGACGAAATTCAAGAAGTTACGGGAACGCTTCACCAGAAAGTTAGCCGAGCTGAGTTTGAAGAAGTGTTGGAAGCTCTTTCAAGACAAAAAGCTGAAAATCAGAGGATTGCTGCAGATTTAGAGCACGTTTTTGAGGTTGTTAAAACCGATCTCGAAGGCGTCCGCCAAAACACTCTGGCTCCTAAAATCGATGTCGATGAAATTGACAAAATCCTCCAGATTTTGAACCGAAAACCTGACATAGACCAAGTCAATGTTTCGCTTATCAAACTCAGGGATGAGGTTTCGGAGGAGATCAGTGCATTGAAGGAGGAAATACTCTCGCAGATTAAAGAAATGGAGACTGAGGCCTTGAAAAAAGCTACACAAGCAGACGCCTTATATGAGGAAATTAGTCTTGAAGTCCGTGAGTTGAATACCCAAATAAGAAAGGTATTAGAGGATAAAGGCAGCAAGAGGGGGCTGGAAGATACGAATGGGTATGTAAACAAGGCCCTTCAAGAGTTCCAGAACGATATTATCGAAGAGTTCAAGCGGATCGACGATAAATGCAATCAAATCAGTCAGCAAAAAGATGCTCAAATCAAAGATTTAGGAAACTATTTGCAAAGAATCCCAGAGAATCTCAAATCTGAGGTCCAGGAAGAACTGCAGAAAATGGCTGATGTGATTAATCGATTAAAGAACGTTAATGGCGGGCAGCTCGAAGAGGCGAATAAACTCACAAAAAGGATAGCTGAAAATCTTCAGCAAGAGTTCCACTCAGAGGTTGGGAGGCTAGAAGACAGGATTAATCAATTGAAAGGAATGCGCGATGCGCAGGCCGATGATACGAATAAGACTCTGAAAAAGTCCTTTGATTCGATAAAACAGGAGTTGTATGGAGAATTGCAGCGGATGGATGACAGAATTAATCAATTGAAAGGAATGCGCGATACGCAGGCCGATGATACAAATAAGACTCTTAAAAAGTCCTTTGATTCGATAAAACAAGAGCTGTATGGAGAATTACAGCAGATGGATGAGAGAATTAATCAGATTGGAGGTCAGCTAAACGAGACGTTCCAGAAGAGGAAAGTCGATGCTGGGGAATTTGAGGCAGTATTCGCGAGGATCCAAGAACAGTTGGACTCGAAAACTGATTTGAGTGAAGTGCAGGAGGTGCTGAATAGTTTCTCGCAGGAAATATCGAAGAAATTCATGGGAATTAAAGATGATTTCACTCAGGTTTTCAAGGAACATGAGGAGATTTTCACCGCGCTGAAGAAAAAAGCAAATCTAGCCGATCTGAATTCAGCGATAGCAAAGTTAGAAAGCACATTGATGAACTGGATTGAGAACTTTGAGAATTCACAACAAAAGTCTCAGAGAGCTCAAGAAAGACAAGTGAGTCAAGGTAAAGAATAGAGCGTGTAGCTTAGTTAGTTAACATGAAATTAGAAAATCTAAACTATCTAAGACAGCAGATCGATGAACTTCGCAAAGAACTCCAGCAGAAAATGAACGTTGATGATGCGATGGGCATTTTGGATTCCAAAGCAAGTAAATTTTTTCGGATTTATGAGGAATATTACAATTTATTTTGTAAAGACATTGAAGAGTTGAATAAGATAATCAAGAACATGCAAGCGGATATCGAAGAACGAGCAACTCAAGAGGAACTCAGGAATATCGTGGCAGACCAAGCGCTTATTAACGAATCTCTTTGCACGGAAAATATACTCGGACGTTGGGCTTGGCGGTCAGGTAAGAGAGATTGCCAAATTAGGGTTACATGTGCATTATGCTAGGGGAACTTGATGATCGAGGGTTGATTCCTTGGGATATGCAAATGACAAACACACTGCCAGATAATTTCTTGTGGGAGAAAGACGCTGAGCATATTATCGCGGTTGCTCCTGGACTTTATGAGGTAACCAAACTCTATCATGTGCTGCCTTAGCTAATCTAATGTCTGTTGACTAGGTCGCATATGGATTCTTCTCCGAAAGGAAACCGGTGGTGAAATTACTCGTAAATGACGAAGTTGTAATTTCTGGCGGGACAGGAGAAAAGTGAGAAATATTTGTTAGTTAGTGATCGAAGATTAATTTGATATTTTAGGATGGGTGGGCAGAAATCATTTGAAATACCTCAATACAGAAATAAAGAAAACTTTGCAGGTACTACTACTTAGAAGGTGTCTGGTGACACTGATCTTTGATGATAATATAGGTTTGACAGGGATCGAGTTTTTGATACTGCCACCAAGAGCTAAAATTTCCATTAGCTATGGAGGAGAGCCAAGCGGAGAGGGTTTCCTTAGTCTGAAGAGACTGTAATAATTAATTTTTGAACGTGATGACCTATCAATCAACTTGAGTTTTCGATGCAGTTAAAAATAACTCTATAAAAATAATTTTGTGATGAAGTCTGTTATGTTTTCCATGTTTTCAGTTCATACAAATCATCCAAGATCTCTTAATTGAGTTCTTTTAAAAAGTCTCAACCTAGAGTTATATAAGTAATTGATATATTCAATAAGCAGGATTGTTAACACAAATTTCGCTTTTCTATTCAATTGGAGAATTAAAACCTCGATTAAGAATCATAAAGAATTTCCAAAGATACAATATTACAATGGAAAACAAGAATCATATAATAGAAAATATACATACTGTCACAATCAGTTATACAAGTCTGTTTTAGTAAATTTTTTCAATAGTCGGGGAATGGTCTGCTATTCTCAGCTTTCATCGAATTTCTTCTCCTAAAGCGCGAAGGAGAGCCAGATAAGTTGGAGGGAGGAAGCGTGAGAAGATTTCTCGATGAAGAAGGCATTGTAAGACGATCGCTAGGTAATGGAGAAAGTGTATGCCGACCGCTGAGTATAGGAGAGCGCGTAAGCCGGTCACTTGGTAAGCGAGAACGTGTAAGACGGCCGCTAGATAATGGAGAACGCGTACGACGATTGCTAGGTAATGGAGTAAGCGTAAGGCGGTTGCTTGCTGATCTAGAAAGCGTAAGACGGTCCCTTGGTGACGTAGACAATGAAAATTGAGATTCCATTTCATCTGGAGAGCTCTGCTCTACTTTCGTGAGAGGACTGGCAGTGTCTGTTGCTGCTGAAGAAGTGCTATCGGTACGTCTTTTTCGTTTTTTTATTAAGCCATGGAGGCTTTGCAAACTAAATTTGGTTTCGCTACTGCGCTGTTCAACCTCGCTTCTGTTTTTCATTTCTAATTCAACTTCCCTCTCAAACCTATCAGTGTTTCTTAACCTAACGAAATTTTAGCAAAAGATTTTTTTAAAAGAGCTATACCTTTGAGGAAGCGGAACCCTCAGTGCATTGCGTCTAAAGTTTTTATCAACTCTCGGTCCTTCCACAAGATGAAATTCCTTTAAAGCAAAGAGTGTTTCCCGCAAGATTCTCCGATTTCGGATGCGCCGTTGATACCTTTTGATAAAGTTGGCAACCCTTTTCAATCTCAGCGCGAACACATGGAATAGAATGTAAGCCTCTGTAAGAAATACCGGAATCAAGCCAATAACCGAAAGACTCGTGTAAATCCATCCGTCCTCAATGTTCGACTTGAATAGCTGTACCAGGAGTAGCACCAAATAGGTGATTATCGCATATCTTTCCGACCTTTGGAGAGAGACGGTTTCGTATGGCATAACTCTCCTGTAGAATTTATAATAAATATGGAAAAAGCAAGCAAATATCAAGAATCTTAGCAGTTGGTCATTTATCAGAACGGAATTGAGTACCGACATGGACATCTTTATCACGAATATCACGAGACCCCAATAGTAAGCTTCTTCTTTGTATGGAGTGTACAAGTACCCGAGTACAATACGAAGTGCTTGCGAATTGAATAAATGCTTGCGATTATATCTGAGAATCCAGAACATAACGAATGGCACAAGAAAGCCCCAGCCAACAAGGGCTGGGATGACGAGTTGATTGCGTATTTTGTTATACTCAGGTGTACGGCATTCGATAATGTTAGATTTCCTCATGTAGGTGGTTTCGACGTAAGGGTCGAGTCGGCTGCAGGTGATATAGTCGGTCAAAGCCCCGATGATGCTTGCCTGTTCGAGGATGATAAGGACAACAGCAACGGCGCCAATTCTGATGAGAGAATCTCGTTTTGCGTCTCTTTTTCTTCTGGTGAACAGGAGGAACCTGAAAAGCTCGAAGATAGAGACTATTGTCACTTTTATCAGAGGAGCTAGTACAACGAAAAGGAGCTGGACCTTCATCGACTCCAATGGGTCTGGAACTTCGGAATGGAGCAAGCATTGCAGTGATGCCTCGATTTGAGTGTTGGCGTTTGAGATCGTTTCTAGGATTCCAGGTAACCGGCTTACAGTATCGTTTTCTTGGCTTTTCGAGAGCATTGATGTAATCTGCACGAAGGTGGCGAAGATAACCATATATATTCCAGGCCTCACGATCTTTTGATGATTATCAAGGTTATTCAAGGACTCTAAGGATCCAACGGACTTGTTATGTCTGAAGGCAGCAAAGACCATCAACAGCTGGTAAAAACATGAAATCATAATTGTTGCACCCCCCAAGAAGATTAAAACAGGTTTCGAGTAACACTGTGAGCAATCGCCATCCTCGGTAGTGATGTACCCGTTATCCAGGTTACATTGACGGCAAGCAGGGCCAGTAAACATCTCAGTGCAATTATTTTCGCGCCCTCCTTCACACCTAGTACCGCTATCATTACAAGGAACCATAAGTAAAGTGTCATTCGATGCCAAGCTCCTGTAATATTCTTTCTTGATTATGAAATCGCTTCCTCCGCTACATTCAGCGCCTTCAGGACAGACAGTGCATCTACGGTCTTCCGGAGTAAGAGAGTACGTTCCTTGCCCGCAATACACGCATTGCTGCGTTGCTGTCTGATTCGCCTCGCCAAGTAAACATGGCCTGAGTCTCAAGTAGAAATCTTGAGTTTGTTCGTAAATTTGAGACTCATATGTCACACTGACCTTTATCATGTCTCCTGCGTTTCCGAAGAGACTTATTCCAGAGGGGTCAAATTCGCAAATGGAATTAGAGCATTCGTTGCCGGAATATTGATTAGATCCACCGCTTGCAAAAGTAAAAACGATGTTGATAGAGGCGGGAGAGCCGTCGACTACCGTGTTCTCGCCTTGAGTTCCCTTGTTGATTAGAGTGAACTTCATTTTCAGAGAATGCAGTGAGTATGAGGTGATATTCGACATGATGGGTGAGTTAGGAAAGTCCGGATCGTACTCGAGGGGTACGCTTGTCGGAGAGGAGGAAGAGACGTCGAAAATTTCGATTTTGAGGTTGGTAGGAGCGAATTCGAAATCGGAAACGTCGCTATATCCGAAGGGAACTTGGTTAGAGCTGTAGAAATCGTCAAGGTTAATGCTGCTTCCTGAAGCAGCATAGATAATTGCACCAGCAACGCTCGCGTAGGTATCTGAGAAAATGTTGTTTTGGATAATAGAGCTAGTAGGTTGATTCAAATAGAGGATACCGCCTCTGCTCGCTGCAGTGGTGTTACTGAATTGGCTGCTTTCGACTAAAACGGAAATAGTATTACTGGCAGTGTCTTCATATAACGCACCGCCATTTTGAGCGGAGACATTGGTAAAATTACTTCCCACGATAGCAACGCTTCCGGTCTGCTGTGTGGTTAGGACTCGAACAGTGGAAGTCGATTGTTCTGGGGAGCTGATTATATGGACAACGCCTCCCGCGTTGATCGCGTTGATGTCAGTGTAAGTGTTCTCACTCAAAGTTACTTGGAAGTGATTTGCGGTTCCTTTGAGAAAAATGGCGCCTCCGTCTTGAGCGGTTAAGTTTTGGAAAGTGCAATTCGTGACATTAATTGCGGTAAAGGAATTCGCCTGCGGGTCACTCGGCTCATAGCGTGAGAAGATTAGGCCTCCATTCCCGAGTAGCTTGATATCTTTGACGCTGTTATTCTGAAATAAGGTCACTATGGGCTTGATTTGGCTTTCCCAAAGGAGTATTCCTCCATCCGAAGCGGATATATTTTGGAAGAAGCTGTCAAGGATGGAGAACGTCAAATTTTTAGTGGCGGACGCTCCGCATGAAGGAACTAAGAGCTCTGGGAACGACTCCAGAGTGCTTGGGGAAATATGAATGATTCCTCCTTGTCCGTTGCTAGTCCCTATGCTTCCTCCATTAGTAGTTCTCAGCGACGTCAGTGATTGGAAAATGCAGTTCTGAATTTGTAGAAGACTATCAAAAAAGGATTCAACTGCAGAGAAGACAAGACCTCCTCTTTTTCCGTATATTTGAGTGAAATTACAGTCAGAAATCGTTACGGCGAATGTGTCAGCTTTATCGCAGGACCTTCCTAAAAACCTTGTCAATGAGCTAATAATACCAGTGCCCGTTTCTTGTGTACTATTGATTTCGATATTAGTAAACGAAGACTTCGCGACCAGAATCGTCAAGTTGTTCAGCACGTTCGCGTCGTCGCCGACTTGATAAGAGTCAGCAACCACAAGTCCGCTATCAATGGAAACATTTTGAAAAACGCTGTCAGTTATTTGCAGACTCTTGATTCCTGTGTCAGACAAAGAGCAGTTCAGCAGGAAAGAGGACTAGTTTCCAAGGTAACGTTCGAAACAGTCAGTCTTGTAAACACTGCTTGAACTTGGTCTGCTTGCAATATTTTGTAAACCACTGCCTTCGATGTTAACAGACCCGGTCTGCGTGCTCTCAATAAGCTGGAAGCAACAACCTTGTAGCTGTAATTGAAATCAGAAACTTCTACGAATGCATTTGCATTTGAATGCAATGTAAAGAAGCTTCCTAACGCACCAGCGTCTACATTAATCGAACTGTTGGTCACTTCTATGCGGACTATCCCGAGCGATTTCTCCAATAATAATAAACTTCCCAGAAACAAATTACCACTGAAAGCTTGTTGACTCGCCGTCTTTTCGATAGAGAATACGGTATTTTGGATTATTATCGAAGAATCTAAGAGGCTATATAATTCTATCAGTGCTCCAGCTTGTTGTCGAATCAGGTTTGCGGAGAAGGTGCTATTAATAAGCACTAATTGGATTTTGGTTGACTCTGTGGAGAGAATCGTGCCATAAGCAGCAGTGTTGTTCTGAAACACGCAGCTTTCCATTGTCACGGTGAGTGCATCGATTTTGGAATTGGGATTTGTAAATTTCATTAAACCGAGCCCGTTTCCAGCAGCTCCTTTTGTATTTAAAAATGAAGTATTCACAATATTCAGAGTTTCAAAAACTAGATTGAACGCTGCCTGAGAATTCAAGTAATTCAGGTTGTCAAATGTGCAGTTCTTCACCGTAATCGAAGGCATCGATATTCTCATTATGCTTCCACTCACGCTGCCTGTCAAATACTCGAAACTGGTATTCTCAAGTAAAATTGAGCTTTTCACAGCGAAAATCACTACTATTGACTCATCGAATAATTTGGATGCATACCCTCCTTCTATTAATGTATGGTTTCGGAAATGGTTATTCAAAAGAAAAATTTTCGAAGTCGTGGTTTCTGTCAAAGCAGATGCCGTTTCTGGCGGATTCAATGCAATTTCTCCGGCCCTTAGCACTTTGATCATAAGAAAATTGATTGGAATAAAGCCTTTCAGCGTATTTTGACACGTTACGTTCTCAAAGTTCGAGTTGTTGAGTACGAGTTGATTGGTTAAAACTCTGCAAGAGACCGTTATAAAAGCCTTCGCGACGAAGAGGTTCTGTGCAGCAATGCTTTGCAGATTGATGCTCTCGCACTTTGAGGATTCAATGTAATACCCGACCTGTCCATTTATCGAATCGGCAAAATCAGAAGCAATCATCAGATTGGTTAGGTAGCCCGAGTTTATTGTCAAGAAATATCCTTGTATCGCAGAATTTGTGAACATATTTCCGCTCCAAAAGAGCCTAAAGACGTTCTCGCTGCTGAATAATCCAGTGCTAGTGACGGAGGAGTTGGACATCGTATTATTGAGGATAGTCACTGAAGAGTTGCTCGTGATAATTTGACTGATTGTCATTAAATTTTTTGCGTCCGATACTTGCATATTCGTAAAAGTGTTCTCGATCACTGAAAGAAAGTAGACCGAATTAACAGAGTCATAAGCCCAGCTGGCATTTCTTGCTTTGTAAAACGCCGCGGCTGCTTTATCAAGTCCTTGAAACATGAGATTCTCTACCTCATAAAATGGATAGATAATCGAAGTAGTTGGAAGCTCCTTTTTGTCTATTGTACCCACGTAGCCCGTCGCGGTTACTCGAATTTTAACGACCACAGCGCAATAAGATTCTGTCGTTATAATGCTGAGATATTCGATCAATTCTAATATTTTTGAGTCAAAAATCTCGAGGTTGTTGAATGTGTTATTGTTTATCACTATCATTGGATTATTGCTCTGGATCAAGGCTGATCCGCTTTCAAGAGTTAGATTTTCAAATGTACAATTCGAGACTATAAACGGCCGCGTTATCGCATAGATATAGCCATCGTCTCGATTAACCGCATTGCATTCAACTCCTGTGGCTGCCACCGTTGAGCTCATTGAAATATTGTGAGAAATAGCTCCAGATAACTGGGAAAAACTGAGGTTGGCGAAGATAGAATCCATCACTACTAAGCTGGATAATGCAACGGTGTCTCTTATAACAAATGCTGCGTTTGTGAGCATGTTATTTCGCGCTTGCAATGACACCACATGGAGAAGCAAAGATCCGAATTGAAGAAGAGCAGATGCTGAAACCGTATTTCCTTCAAAGGTCAGATTAGTCGCGTTAAATTGAACGACCTCGAGAGAGGCATAGAGTGTAGCACCTCCATTTACCAAAAGATATATAACTTTGCAAGAAGACTGGATATCATTTCGGAGAAGTTGAATCTGGCTGATTTGAAAAGTGGTCGGTGTCAGTGTTGTAGTGTTAGCTGGCATGTAGATGTATGAGTTAATGTAGATGAAATAACCAAAGTAGTACATGGTGCTATCGATTAAACTCATATTTTGTATCTTGACGCTCTCTAAGAGGTTTCCATTTGTAGCGTACACATAAAAAATAGCCCCGTAATAATTAATGCTCGAATTTGCAACTAGCCAGTTTGATACGTCCACATTGATGGGTGTTCCTATGGTAGGATTCTGGACGTATACTAGATACATGTTTTTTCCGATCACCTCACTTGTTCCAATGTACGAATTGTTCACATAAACATCAGTTATGTGGGTATACTGAGTTAATGACAGATAAATCATGAAAAGCGACTGCGTGAAAGTAGTGGTTAGATTAAAATTGCAGTTGCACATCTTCATTGAAGAGAGAGTGACCGACGTGATATTGGAAGTCCAGATCAATGTCGGCATTCTGATTCCTCCAGAGTCACAAGTTACAGTCATATCAGAAATACTTACAGCTGTTGGTGCGAGAGACGGTGCAGAGATATTCAGACCTTGATTGATCAAATCCTTCGTGGAATTCAGCACAACAAAGTTCATTGAGGCCAAGTTCACTTGATCTGCGCCGGTAATGACCAAACTCTTAACCGAATCGTAGATATATACACCATTAGACATCAAAAACGACAAGACCTGATCGAATTTAAAGGTAGTGACCAATTCGGATGAGAGAGAGTCAATAGATTCCAGAGTTGGCTCTGTATTATTGAAACAGAAGCTAGAGAATGAAATTTTGGAGACATTAAAGATCTGATTTGCGATTGTGGTTGCAGAATACTGAAAAGTGATGCCTGAGATGACCAGAGAGTCTAAGTTGCTGAACTCTAAGTAGGAAGAGGCGGAGGCAGGGCTGATTATGGGTAATTGGCTGCAATCTGAGAACTGAGAAATCTGTTGGCTTAAAGATGGAAAAGTAATTTCTAAATTGCCTCCAGTGTCCAAACCTCGAACTATACCGCCTGTATATGTGAGGATTTGCGAAGCACAAGAAGAGAGAAGAACGATCGAATTATTATAATCGATAATTTGCGCGTTGGTATCAAGAAGAGCCACAAAAGCTTCATCAAGAGTCGGGTATGTATCTCCGGAAGCGCTGGGTAGCGATACGTCAACAAAAACGTTTTTTGAGTTTACTAAGAGAGCTAAAGCACTCAGCAGTATGAGTAATCGAGTCATATCTTGAAATTCCTTTATGTGATTTGAGCAGAATAAAATTTATAAACGATCTATTCGTGAATCGTTTTGGTTAATTTTTTTTATATCCTGATTATCTTTCCGGGATTTTATACGGAAAAGACCCTGTTTCAATACAAAGTAGATCCAATAGAATTCGTTGTTTATAAATTTCCCTCTTAGCAAAGCCAAACTGTCTTTGATAATATCTCGAATTCTTTCAGAAGGAGCGGGTTTATTGATTGAGATGGCTGAGCGACTTGACGTTTTATTTGATAAGTCCCCAGACTCAATCGAAGAAACGGGATTAAATTTATTAAGTTTTCGACAGCGTGTTTAAAAAAATAGTTGGCAATATAAATTTAACTATCTGAAATGAAATATCAGAGAAATTAAATATGGCCTCTCAGCTATGTTTTATTTTGAAAACCGAGCTGGTATTGCCCGTACAACTTCGTACACCTCGCATCTCCAAAAAAAGAAAAGCTGTTTTTCTATCTTCTGCACATTTGGCTCAGTATTCAGTCATTTCTGTTTCTATAAACCCATTTTCAAGGAGAATTTTGGATTAGTAGTTTAGCTGTAATGAAGAAAGAGTGTTTCTGAATTGATATACCCTCTAAAGCAGCGAACTCATCAGGTGGAATGCAAATGATGATGTTGATTAATACTGAGATACTAAACTTGATGATCCTTTTGGTGGTCAAAAAAGGTCCTTCTTTCTGTAGGGAAGGCATCTCTTGAGAGATTGCAAAGTAGTACGTAACTCTGTAAATTTAAAGCGAATCTATTTTTATTCTATTTTGCCAGACTTCAAATTGAATCCTGTTAGTTATTTAAAGAAAATACCTCAATTTGAAGGATTTAAGTAAAATTACAAAATTAGGACCAAGCACTTCCTTGGAACCTCGAGGTCAGATGAGTAAATGATTTCTGCTAGTTTTTCTAAGAACTTCACCTTGTTAGTCGTTAAGCACAAATTATGTTGCCGAGAAGAGTTTATTTTGCCATTATTTCTCTCTTCCAAACAAATTTGTAATTTTTTCGTGGATTTTGGCTCCTCATAACCCATAAAACATTTTTTTCTTGAGAAAACAGCTCCCAGAGCTTCCCTGAGAAATCGAACACGAAATAAACCGCATTTTTTCCCTTCTTACAATCTAAATATACGATCTTCGAGAGACTAGGCATAGATAGGCCCACCAAATCTTTCACTCCACTTAGATTTTTGATTAAGGCAAGCAACCGCAAAGCTAGCTAGGCATTTGGATTGAGAGATAGCTAAGAGAAACTTTTTTCTCAGAATTATGCATTACATAGTGGAAATTCAAATGCTTGTTTTTTAAATTAAGCAAAAAAAATTAGCAACAAACAACACAACGAAAAGCAATTCTTTGAAACACGAATAAAAACCTTTCTTATCCCATAATCCTAAGGAAATACGAGTTTTTTTCTAAGCTCAACTATTGTTAATGAATCAAATCGTTAAGACTCTTTATTTTGTTCGCATTATCCAAATTGTCTTCGCTCGTCTTGGCTTCCCTTGCAGAGGATGTGCGTGAATGAGCACCTTTTCCATTAACTCTTGAAGGCTCCAGTGGATCTACATGTTTCGCTTCGTGATAAGAGGCAATATATTTTCCTGAAGGATTATGATGAAGTGCCAAAGGGTCCACCGAGTCCAATGAAACAGGCTTCTCGGTCCCTTCTGACCCTGAACTACTATGCTCAGGAGTGAACCCTTGGAGTTCTCTCAAAATACCTTCCAAATGTCCTTCAGCAAGCTCTGACTTATTATGATGAGCCTCATCTGGGTTCTTGTGTTTTTCTCCATTATCGGGCAAATCGATTTCATTTGCGAAAAATATTCTTTCATAGGGAGAGTGCCCTTCAATATCAGGAGCGCGTAATGGTTGCGAAGTGGTTGGTCCGTTCATGAAAGGTGAAAGGGAATTTATGGGCGACCTAAAAGTGCAGGTATTTTGGTCATCCAAGTTTAGAATAATCGGTTCTAAAGTTTCATTATTCTTTAGAACTGGCGCTGATTCTGTATAAAGGTTGGTATTAGCGGCATCAGTGATTATTCTTATCACCGGAGGTTTTTGGGTCCCAAAAGGATTAAATTTATGAAAATAAAGAGTTTCATTCTGTCCATTTCTTTGCTCATCGTGATTCATTTTATGCTCATCGTGATTCATTTTATGTTCTTCGTCAATTTCCTCAGTCTTTGTGGTTTTTTCAAGAGCTTCATTCCCTGGTAACGTCCTCAAAATAATTCGCGATGGGTTTTCTCCGAGACTCTCTGACGGCTTAAATACTTGTGTCGCGCCTGTAAGCAATTTTTTCCAGAATTTCACTCCTTGTTCATGATCTAAAATTGTGCTTCCTTTGTGTCTTCGATGACTTCGTCTTTTCTTCTCAGCAACTCGCGTGTTCCTTAATCTAATCAGCAATAATAGTTCTATTAAAAAAAGTCTCAAAGCAAGTATTTACTCTAGCGGGAGGTCCAAACTAATCGCATTTCGTCTGAAATTTTTATCTACTCTTTGCGGATTCTGCAAATGATACTCAGCCAACGCGGCGTGTGTTTCCTTAAGCACTTTTTTATCATGTAAGGTCCGCTTGAAATCCTTAATTGCGGATCTGCCCGTCCGAACGTAGAGTAAGATCACAGGGATGAGGATAAAAATTTCGCACACAATTTTAATGATGAGAATCAGTACCTCGACGATTTTTGAGAATGCTGAGTTGTCTATGGCTGATTGGAGAAGTAGCAAAGTTAGTATCAGCATATAAGACAAGATCGAATATTTCTCCGCTTTTTGAATGTACAACGTTTGGTAGGGACGCACTCGCTCGCTGAATCTGAGGAAGACATGGAAAATCACCAAGAAGATGAGAAATTTAATCTCTGTGTACTCAATTAGGATGGAATCCAAGATCGACAAGCCCATTTTGAGCACAATGACCATTAAGCCCCAATAGTAGGCTGACGGGGTGTACCCTGTATACAATTGACCCAAAATAACGACCAAATCATGGTTTTCGAAGAGCCGCTTGCGATTTATCCTCAGCGCCAAGAATATCACCAACGGGATAAGAAGTCCCCAGAATAATAGTGCAGGGATCACAAGCACGTTTCTAAGAGTGTTATACTCGGCAGTAAAACATTCTATTGTATTAGACTTGACTATATAATGCGTACCAACAAAGGGGTCAAGCTGCTTACACGCGAGATAGTTACCTAAGAAATTGATGATTCCCGGCTGTTCCAATATCGTCAACACGACAACAATCGAGCCGAGACGCACCAGCGACTGATGCCAATTGGTTTTGTGTTTAAATTTGCTCATAATTAAATTTCTGACGAGTTCGAAGAACGAGACCAGGAGAAGTTTCGCTAATGGAGCGAAAACTATAAAAAGAAGCTGGTTCCTCATCGAATCAATGGGATTTGTCTCCTTATTGTACATCAAGCACTTCAAAGCGTTGAGGATCTGTTGGCTGGTGTTTGTGATCGTACCCATGATGCTAGACTCTTGTGAAGTCACTTCGGAGTAATTGTTGGAAATTATTGTTGTTATCTGCGTAAAAGTCGAAAAGATGACCATGAATGCTGCCGGCTTCAGATCGCTCACGTACTTCCTACCTCTCTTGCTTTTAGAACTCGCTATTTGTAGGCCCTCGAGCTCTTTGTAAGCCATGAATACCATGAACAATTGATACACGATGGAGAATGTGAGTATTATTGCTGCTAGAGATATGAGAACAGTCTTGGAATCATAGCATTTCGTGCAAGCTCCTTGGTCCGTCGTGATATAATCCTCAGCAATGCTGCATTGCAAACAAGCAGGTCCAATGTATGGTGATTTGCAAGTATTTTCAAACCCTCCTTTGCAGCGAGTTTCGCTGTCGTTGCATGGAACTAAATGCAAAGCTTCCGTTGGGCTCCGGTAATAGTTTTTTTTTATTGAGACATTTGTCCCTCCATGACAGGTCGCCCCGTCTGGGCAGTTATTGCAGTTTGTTTCGCTCGTAAACAAAGAATATGTACCTGCCTCGCAATAAACGCATTCTTCGGTGGCAGTGTGGTTAACCTCTCCTGGAACACATGCTCTCAGACGGATATTGAAATTCTGCTGCTGCTCATAGATGTCAGATTTGTAGATAACACTGACTCCGATAAGCTCTCCGGCCTTTCCAGTGATGTAGATTCCCGCAGGGTCAAAAGCGCAGACTGAGTTGAAGCATTTATCGCTTGAGTACGAGTTCATGTCCTTTCCGTTTGTCGATGTAAAGGTGATACTCACTGAGGCACTGGGAGACTCGTCTATGACGACTTGGTTCGCAGGGCTCCCGACATAGATCAAAGTGAATCTCATATAAAGTGATTCTAGAGAATAGGAAGTGAGGTTTGGAACAATAGGAATATTTGATAAGTCCTCATAATTCTCAAGCGGGAGGTTCAGAGAGGTATCTTTGTCTATCAATTCAACTAACAGGTTCGTGGGTGCGAATGCGAGTGTTGGGACAGTATTCGCTCCCAGGATACTATTCATAGTGGCAAAGTCACTCAGATTGAGTAATCCTGAAGAAGCGTAGAGGATTGACCCTGAGATGTTCGCGTAAGCTTGCGAGAAGTTGTTAGACACGACTGAAAGGATCGGCTGGTTCACATAAAGGATACCTCCTCGAGCCTGCGCAGTAATGTTGTCAAATTGGTTTTGTGCAAGCGAGATGGTAATTGTATTGCTTGTAGAATTCTCATAGACAATACTCCCATTCTGTGCGACAATGTTTGAGAATTGACTGTTAGAAATATTAAAAGTTCCCGTTGTCTCGCTTTGAAGCCCACGCCTCAGTGTTGAAGAGCTTGCAGTAGAGGCCGAGTCCATTAGACGCAGGATTGCGCCGTTGTTTGTCACTGTGACGTTGCTAACTGAACTGCTCTGAAGCGCAACTTGAAATAGTCTTGACGTTCCTGCGATATAAAAAATAGCGCCATCATAGGCCTTCATAAGGAAGAACGAGCAGTTTATTATGCTGAAAATCACTGGATCTGAACTCGTTTGAGAGTAATTCGCGAGAATCAACCCGCCGGTGTTAGTGACGGTGACGTTAGAGAAATTACTTCCTGTCATTGAGACATTTATTGGCTTTGTCTGGCTCTCCCAGGAAATGACTCCTCCATTAAGAGCTGAAATGTTTCGAAAAGTGCTGTTTACAATAGAGATACTTGCGCTATTGATGTTTGCTATTGCCGTAGAAGAAGAGGAGGTATCAGCAGCTATTTTTATAACCCCTCCGACCTCGCTTGGATTTTCCTGAGCAGTGGTAATGAACTCGAAGCTGCTGTTCTTTAAAAGCAGCATCCGCTGATAGCTAGACTCTATCCCTGTAAAGATCGCCCCTCCATTACCTCCGTTAATTGTAACGAAAGAACAGTTTGTTATCTCTATCGCGAAGCTTGTCGATTGGTTGCTGGATCTGCCGAGTAATGGAGTTAAAGACCACACAATTCCTACCGATGACGAGACCGTTGCAGTGGTTTGCGAAAGTTGTATATTTTTAAATGAAGAATTAGCGATATGAACCGAAAGACTATCGACTATGTCGCTTGCAACAACATCTCCGTAAGAATCAATCAATATGATCGCCTCATCAATGGAAAGATCTTCGAAATTGCTATTTGTAATTTGAAGGCTCTTCGAACCAGTATCTGAGGAGCTAAAATTCAATTTGAAGAGTGGAGCATCGACGAATAGCATCTTCGAAACGTTCAGGTCTGTAAAACTTGCTTGGATCTTATCAGCTTCGAGCAGTGAATACGACGAGTAGGAATAAGTCGAGAAATCGGTGCCAGGCAGCACGGGACTATAAACGAATTGAGAGGCACTAAACATGTGGCTGTTATCATAAGAAGATGTAAAAAAGCTCCCTGAAGCCCCAGAATCTGCGAATAATGAGCAGTTTGATACCGATACCGTAACGTTCTCAAACGAGCGCGTAATAGCGAATATGCTGGCTTTTAGACTTGTATCCGTTTCCTTAGTATTTATGATAAATGTGGAATTTTGGATCGTAATGAGAGAGTCAAATATCTCGTATAAATAAACTAGACCGAAACTTTGAGTTAAAAAGTTTCCTGAAAGGTGGTTTTGCGAAAAATTCAGCGTGATTTTCGTGGAAGTGGTGTAGAATAATGTGCCGTAAGGAGCTCGGTTATTTGAAAAGTTACAGTTGACTATCGACACGTTCAAATTTTCTGTGCTTGAACGAGGGTTCGTCGCTTTTATCAGTCCAGCTCCGTTTTCGCTCTCTCCAGTCGAATTGATGAATGCGCTACTACTTACACTCAAGGTCTCAAAAACCAGGTTTAAAGCGCCTTTTGGATCGTAGTAAAAGATATTGCTAAACGTCGAATTAGTGATGACTATTGAAGGCATCGAAATCGTCATGATGCTTCCAATCGGACTCACTGTTATCATATTGAAGGTGTTGTTTCCCAGCGAAATTGTTCGATTACTCGCATACACTAGGATAAGCGAGTTATCGAAGAGCCTGGTAACATGACCTTCTTGATTTTTCAATGTAATATTATCAAGTCGGTTGCCTTGCAATATGAGTGCGCCAGTGGCACTAGAACTTCCTTGAAAAGGTATTTTGACCTTTATAGCGATGAGATTAGTAGAAACTAGCACATTCCGAGTCGTTTGAATTGCAATGTTATTAAAATTTGAATTATTTAGGATTGCTTGATTCGCCAGAAAGTCGCAGGCCACAACCAGAAAACTCATAGTGAAAGAGATATCTTGGGCGGTGATATTTTGCATATTAACGTTCCCGCAGTTGGGAGATTGTATGTTATACGCGACTAATCCATCGGTTTGTTTGAGAGTATCCGAGTTAATTACCAAGGCATACAGATAGTCTGTGTCGAGATCTAATAAATAGCCATTTATCGTACTGTTGGCGACGGTATTGCTGGCCCAAAGCAGTCTCTCAACATAATCGCTCTGAAATAAACCTGAAAATGGAGAAGTAACCGCAGTTAGCGTGTTATTCTTCACGATGACTGAAGAGTTGAAAAAATCAAAGTCGCTCAAGGAGAACAAGCTGAATGGGCTTTCAACATTTATATTTTGAAATACATTGTCAGTCATCGATAAGAAATGAACTGAATTTGAAGAATCAAAATCCCAGCTAATATTCCTCGCAGCGTAGAACGTCTCAGCTGCTCGGGAATGGCCTTGGAAGGTGACGCTTTCTGCCTGAAGAAAAGGGTAAAAAATTGAGGTTGTTGGTACGCTATACGCAGTGACTGAAGCAATAAAATTGCCTGCAGCGCTAATCGAAATCGTGGTGTAAGTAATACCATCAGTGACCTCATTGACGAAATTGATGTAGTCTCCAAGCGAAAGCAGCTGGGAGCCAGAAACGTTGATCTGACTAAAAGTGTTCCCTTGGATAATTACCATTGGATTTGTACTTACAATGGCGGCTGAATCGTTTTCAAAAGTAATATCAGAAAAAATGCAATTTGAGACTATCAATGGCCTGGTTTGAGCGTAGATATATCCACCTGTTTGATTCATCGAGGCTAACTCGATCCGTTCAAACAAATTCGAGCTTACAACATAAGACACGATCTGGGATGTTTGAGATATAGTCATGTTCTTAAGCTCAGAATCAAATAAAAACAGCGTACTCACCGTTGAACTGCTCTCTACCAGCACTGAAGAGTTCAATAAAGTGTCGTTTTGAGACAATAGCCCAGTTATTTCCACCAGGACCGCCTCACCTTTAATCGCAGTCGACTGAGATATCACATTATCTTGAAAGGTAACCGATTGCATAACAGCCTGCAATGTTTCTACAGAGGCATAGGCTATGGGTAATGACATTTGCATTGTAAGCACAAAGCACTCGTATTGGAGCTGATTCTGTAAAATTTGAAGCTGGCTAATCGAAATTGTCCTCCTAGTCGCAGTGAGCGACGTCGCGGGGTAATTTATCATCTGAATGGACATGAGATCAGAGTACCAGTACAGCGCGCTCCGAGATAGAGTGACGTTTTGGACGGTAATGCTCCCGACAAGTAAACTATTTCGAATTGTGATCTCAACGACGGCGCTGCGAAAGTTAATCGTTGAGTTAGTGATCATCCAGTCGGCTAAACTGATAGAAGTTGGCACGGTACCAGTGATTGGGTTGTAGAAATAAAACAAATAATGCTCGTAGCCAACTCCACTTTGCGTGCTTGTTCCAATGCTTGTGTTATTTACAAGTACTTGTTGCATCGCAACGTTCAGCACTGATGTATAGTAAATTAGATTTTGCGTGTAACTTATCGGCTGGGAGAAATTGCAGTCAGATATCTGAAGTCCTGCAACACTCATCGAGGTGACAGTGGATGCCGAAATAAGAAAAGGCATTTTAATACTTCCAGCCTCGCATGTCACAGCCATCGAAGAAACTGTCACTGCTGTTGTTGCTGAGATACTTAGTCCTTGATTATTCAAATCTCTCGTCGTCGCCAACACGTAATAATTCATAGAGATCAAATCGATCTGGGTTGAGCCACTAACGCTCAGAGTCTTAAATGAATCGTATGTATAAACGCCATTTGACATCGACAAACTCGAAATTTGACTGAAATAAAAAGTTCTCACTAATGAGGATGAGAGAGTTCCCGTCGACCCAAGCGAGGGCTCTGTGTTATTGAAACAGAAATTAGAGAACGACACGTTTGAGATGTTGTAAAGTTGATTAGTGTTGCTAGTGGCAGAGAATTGGATAGCAACACCAGAGATCGAAAGAGATGTGAGGTTACTCAGGCGTAGTAATGAAGTAATTGAAATTATTGGGAGTTGGCTGCAGTCTGTAAACTTTGAGACTGTCGTACTGAGCGTTGGGAAGGTGATACTTAAGCTACCACCGGTACTAAGGCCGAAAAGCGTGGCATTTGAAGTTGCGAGTGTTTTGGAAGCGCAAGAGGGTTGAAGTGTGATGGAATTACTGTAATCGATGAGCTGAGCATTGGTATTAATGAGAGATTGGAATGCTTCCGCGAAAGTTGGATAGGTGGTTCCTGAGGCAGTTGGGAAGTCTGTGTCAACGAAAACCTCTAAGGAATAGATTGGAGAGATAAGGAGTAGTAGTGTGAAAAAGCATTCCCGGAATATTTTAATCATGGATCTCTTGACCGTCAGAGAATTATTAGATTAATAACATTTATTTTGAATTAAGCTTTTTTATTCAGAGTCAATTTTTTTTCTTGCCTGGTTATATTCTTGTATTTTTACATATTCTTTCTTTTTTTAAAAAAATAAATCTGAGGCGTTCTCGTAATTGAACAGATTGCCCTGGTATATAAGAGAATATAGCTATATGAGTCCTCATCTTTGATTGCATTTTGGATGAAATTATCAGCAGAATGTACTACCATAGCAACATTTCAGTAGGTGGAGCAGGCAACTCGTTTCCAATCATTCAGTCTGGTACTAGCAACAAGATGTGGAGCTCGTATCGAAACTTTTCTAGCAAAGATCGCTGATGAAGGTACTGTCAAGGAAGCAAGGAGAAACTTCGAGATGACGGCACTGAGGCTCACATTAAGTAGATATGGCTTTTACTCTCGTTGCCTCTTTAGCTTAATAGCCGATTAGAAAAGATTGATGATATTCCATATTTGGTTACTAATCGGAAATCTGATTCAATTTAGAATTTTAGCGAATTAGATACTCGACACTAGTTCATAAATATACTCAGATTTCTGAAAAACATGGACCACAAAACCCAAGAGTGCTTCGACAAAATACTCGCGGACCCAGAGAACAAAGTTTGTTTCGAATGCGGTAACTCGCATAAGTTTTCCCAGTCCTCACCCACCTTCAGGAGTTCCTTCTAACCAATGGGCATCTGTAAATAATGGCATTCTATTATGCTTGAGTTGTTCTGGTCTCCACAGAGGTTTCGGTGTGCACATTAGTTTCGTTCGTTCTATCACCATGGATGCTTGGTAATGATCTCAACCGAATTGTTTCTCACGAGTAAACTTCCTCAAAGGTCCGATAAGCAAATTGAAATGATGATGAAAGGCGGCAACAAACGTCTGCGAGAATTTTTTGAAGAGTATAAAATTCCTAAAGAAGCGCCGGTAGATTTTAAATACAAAACAAAGGCTGCTGCCTACTTTAGAGATACTGTAAAGCATTTTTTTGAAAGAGTATTAAATTTTTGCATTCGCTAGTTAAAGGCCGAGGCCGAAGGTATAGAGCCTGGACAGAGACCAAGCATTGAAGAGGGTTTAGAGCCAATTCAAACTAAAAATCCCAATTTCACATCAGGAAACATGCAAAGCTTTGGATCAGCACCTGCAAAGTAATTTTTGCATAGTGACTTACTTTGAATCCGTTATATAAGGAACGAAAAAGAAACCAAAGTGAAGGAAGTGTTATCTAAGATAACCATCTTTGGTAACAAAGCATTAGAGACTACGAAAGAAGTAAGTATACCTAACAATAATAGATTTGTCATGCGATGAACTTAGGTTGCGTTAATAGTCGGAGAGAAAGCAAAAAAAGTTGGAGAAAAGGTTGGAGAGAAGGTCAAGGACTCCAATTTAAAGGAGGATGTTTTGAAATTTGGCTCGAATGTATACGACAAAACCAAAGAGATTGGACATAAAGCCATTGATGGTACGAAATCTGCTATCGATACGGTCAAGCACCAGTCGCAGGAGAAAGGAGGTTTTGTTAATTACGCAAAATATGTCGGAGAAACCGGAATTACATCCGCCAAAAAAGTAATAAGCACGCTTAACATGGGTAATAAATTGCCTAATAGGGACTCGGAAGTGCGATATCTTTTATCAAGAAAAAAACAGGAAAACAGAAAGACAATCAGCCTCAAATGGAGGCCGAGCCGCAGATAAAAGCTGAGCCACAAATAAAGGATGAGGTTCAAATAAATGACGAGCCGAAAAAAGATCAAGACGAAATCATTCAGTAAACAACAGAGAAACCAAAGGGGTTTTAATCCAAAGGCGCAAGCTTCTAAAATGATTTTCTGATTAAGAACATACGATTAGCGAGTTAGCGTCTAAAAAAAAAAAACTCATTTTTATTGATCGAGTTTATATTACCAACAGCAATGTCTGATTTGAATGTTTAAGAGGTAAGCTTTGTGTGATCATGAGAGTATATTAGATTCAAGTGTTCAATTGAAATAGAAAGCAAACTGAATTTTCTTGTTTTGTTTTGTTTAATTTCCAGAAAACTGTCGTGGATTTACAGCAAAATGAATTTCGGTCAGTTCAAGCGCACCAGACTCATTTGAATTAATAAATTCATATCTGCCTTACCGTTTAGACTCACTTCTTCCTAACTCTCAAACTTGCCCACAGCCAGCACGACCTACTCTCTACGTCTAAATATCATCTTCCGAGACTACTAATAAACAAATTCACTTACCAATGGAGCTTTTTTCAAACTTAAAAAACTCAAAATCATACAAATACGTTGTTTACGCCATTTTATTCTTCACATGGATGGGTATCCACGCGAATAGAACCTGCTGGGCATATATTCACCGTCAAATCCACCTTGACCTGGGTTATTCGGATTATGTCCTCGGTGTGATAAACATGACCTTCTTGTTTACATATTCCTTCGGTTTGTTTTTCAGTGGCAGCCTTGCAGATAGGGTGGATAGACCATTGTTGTACAGCATTGGCTTGCTCATAACCACAATTTGTTTCACGATTGTGGGTATCAATGGTGCGACCAATTTCTCTACGCCAGGACTCATAGTAATCATATTTGGAGTTATGGGAATAGCTCAATCAATTGTAACTCATAAATCATTTTTCTCTAATTCCAACCGTAACTAATAGGGATGGCCGGTCAGCATTGCGCTCACTCAATCATGGTTTGCTAACGACCCTCATCGATACCTTTTCATGGTATTATACGCTCGCTTTTGATCGTTGTCGAATATATAATGATATAATAGGCAGGATTCGGTATTAATGGAAGTCTTGGAAATATTCTAGGAGAACAAATTGCCGCGATTTTCGGAGGCGAGGAAGTCGAAACATGGGTAAAACACAAAAGCTTTGTTGAAACGAATGTTTACCCATAAAAATCAAGCAAAACCCTGTGTTTATTGTCTCAGGAATCACTTTCCTTTCTATGCTCCTGATGTACTTCCTAGTCAAGCAACCTCCTCAAACTTTTGAACCTTCAATAAATGGTAAATTTCAGACCCTGCATCTTGATCCTAACTCTCCTCTCATCAGCTGGCCAAAATCAGGTGGAAAGCAAGGCTGAATATCATGCTCATACATCTCAAACGAAAGAGACTATTTCAATTATAGAAGGGTTCAAAGTCCCAGGGTATGAATGGATAAAACAAAATCATTTTTTAATGTTTAACTTCCAGGGTTTTGTCAATTGCTGTGGTATTTTTATTTGTCAAGGCTGTTTCTTATGGAATGATGTACTGGCTCCCAGACTTCCTTCAAACAGTAGCAAAAGTCGAGCATGTAATTAAATAAATTGGATGTTATGGAGCTAATGATACTAATATGTTCCTAACAACAGAGCGTCGCGTCTTATTTACTCTTTTGGGAGATTGGAAGCGGAATTGGAAGTCTCTCAGGAGGTTACCTGGCAGCTAGATTCAAATCAAGGTAACAGTGTGAATTGCTTGAACCTGAATTCACATTTTTGATGTGCTAGCTCGCTCGTCATGATTACCAGCTTGATCTTTGGCAGCATTATATTTTTGATGATTTTCATCCTTCAGACTGCAGCAGGAACTGTGGTCTTCTTCACGTTGATGTTCATGGGAGGATTTTGCGTTGGCATTCCTTTCACTCTTATTCCGACAGTTGTCAGCGCTGACTTGGTAATTTTTCTATCAAAGAAGTGTAAGGGTGATTTATCATTATTGTATTTTTTCCTCAGGGAGCTGATTACGAGTTGTTTTCAAAGCGAGAGGTACTTGGAACTGTCACAGGTGTCATCGATGGCTGCGGCAGTGTCGGAGCTGCGTTGTTCCAGGTCGTGATTCCAGCCTTGAAAAAGTTCATATTCTTGATCGAAACAAGTAGCGCAGCATTTCTTCTTCTTTATTTAACTAATATATTAGTGTTCTTGGTCCTTTCGATTATGCTGCTACTTCCAACCGTAGCACACCAGCGATTGAGAAAATCCGTTGTTCCTCTGCCAAAAGATGTCAATGAATTCCCGAAAGAAATTGAATTGAAAACTGATACGACCATGGATACATCTACCGCTGCCGTTGCTATGTCTTAGCTAATAATTTTAGTTAATCCAGTCATTGTGACTCGCCGATACATACAATCCGAATATTATCTTAAGAAATTTATGGTTAGCGAATATCACCTCGACACTAATAAGATTTTATATTCAATAGTCAGATAATTAGATTTTCAACCTTTAGTAATATCACTGGTTCATATGAAAAAGAGGGAAGACAGTTCAATACTGGCTGGCAGGAATTATGGAATCATTTTATATAATTATAAGAGATTGGAGTGTTAAGAATAACTTTCATTTCCAACTCTAATTTGAAGGTCCAATACCCTCAAACAAATGTTGACTTTAAAAAAGCAAGAGAAAAAATTTGAAGTTGAAAATCAAGGAAAAACTAAGGTTATCAGACTATACATAAAACCAAAAAAAAGTTTAGTGAAAATAAAAATCTAAATTTCCTGCTGGGTTGTTGAGTTAAGCGGGTTAAGCTCGATTTTGAAATCAAACACATCAGCCTGAGATTTTCCAGCAGTTTTTCCAAAAATCGATCTAGCTGGCGATATTTGGGGTGATTTTTCATTAGATCTCTCGAGCGATTCGAGGCTCAATTCTGGAGAGGAATCGAGCAAAGGATATGTTCTTTTATTAAGTTTCAGTCCTCTTCTCGGTTTCTTATTGCTATTCTGTCTTTTTACAGTCAGAATCTCAAGTGGGTCATCACCGTTATGCGCATCTGAAACCATCAACCCAGAATTCGGAATGAATGCAGGTTTTCTTGGGAAATACTCCTCCTGCTGAGTCGTTGGATCAACAGATTTCTTTTTCTTCTTGTCAGGATCCTCTTTAGGTATATTTTCGGGATCGAGTTCCACGGGAGCTTTTCCTTGCTTCCATTTAAGGACGAAATCAACCTCTTCATCAGCTAATTTAATTGCTTCCGTGCTTATTACCTTATCTTGATGCTTCGAGTCGTAGTACTTCATCACATCGTTGTAATACGATATCTTTGTCCCGTATACTTTATCGTTCTTTTTCTTTACATCGAGAATGTTGCTAAGATAGACGTCCAGATCGTTTTTCACATCCATCTTAAATTGGTCTTCAATCACAGCGACCCGGAGATCATCGTCGAGTTTTTGGCTCCTCAGGGCCTCTATCCCGAGGTCAGAAGGTATCTTACGCTTGTATACGCCTTTAGTTGGAGGCGGCTTGAATTTATAATCGACTTCGGGGATGATGACAGGAGGTTCTTTAATCACTCGGTTCTTTGTTGGATGGGACCTCCACTTGTGATGAGAGATCGTTCTGGGGGAGAGCCTAAGATAGAGCATTTTATCTATCGGCGGCGCGTATTTCTGAGGCTCTTTTTCTTTCTTTCCTGCCTCCATTTGGGCTTTAAGATCGAAATTAAAGCTGTAATTTTCAATAAAATGCTTTTTTGTCGAAGACATTTTGTTTTTTTTTGTGTTCACGAGTAGAGGGTTCAAATACTCTTGGTCCGCGAGTTGCGGCTTGTCTAGTTCCTGGAGTTTTTCAAGATAATTGATATATTTGCCGTTTTCCGTTCGTTTAAGCATATAGTACACTTCTTTGGATAATGGAGTGTTTAATTGCTCGTCAGTCTTCGGAGTTTCTTCTTCCAGCAGAGGAAGAGAAGTGTTTTGAGAGTATCGGCTCCTTCTAAACATAGATTGATTCGGGCTTATTAGACTAGTGTCTCGAGATCCTGGCCGAGAGAAACTCTTGTCGAAAGAAGAGTTGTTGTCTCGCCCGCTTCGAGCTCGAGTTTTCGCAGAACCGGAAACACGTGCTGAATGCACAACTGAATGGTTTAAACTGCTATTTAAGCTAGGGTTTTTGGGTGGCCTTCGATGGGTTTGAGCGGATAGCTGAGGGGGTCTCGGCATTTTGTTCTGGTGGGAGTTAGGAGCCTGTTGGTTTGCTTTGGGAATCGCGCTCGGCACTCTTTTTTTCTTCTGGCTTTGATCTCGGTCCTTTGGGACCGGGGAAGGGAAGGAGGTGCTGTTGGATCTTTTCCATTGTGTCGATTGACTCACCTCTGGAGACGGCAGCCTCGGCATTATCCCACGTGCCACAATCTCGTTATGGCTACTATTGACAGGCTTCGGATTATGCTTCAGATTGTCAGGTAGTATAGGATCTGAGTCAGAAACGGCAATACTAAATGAAATTTTAAGACCAATGAAATCCAGTTTCAACGATAGTAACAATATCACCTTGAATGACGATACGTTGAAGCATTAGATTTTGAAAGTTCGTCAGGCTTCAGAGCTAATATTGAGTTTATTTGTCTCTTCGATGAATCTTCTTGCTGGAAACTTTGTTCATCAAGCGTTTTCCCTGCTGATTTTGGTTCCAGTTGCACTATCCCACCAAAAAATCGAGTTCAATACAAGTAGTATTCCTATTTATTACAGCTATTTGGAGTCTTGTCTTTCTTCTCACTCACGACGTCTTGCAACAACTCTGAATTTCTCATAAGACTCGTCCTGCTGTCTCTCTATTTACCCCATGATAAGTTTCCACACACATTTCCACTAAATTGCTTACGTCTGTACTCGACAGCTCCGTTATCGGAGGAAGCTCGTGCGATGAGCCCTCTAGGAGCTTTTCTAACGAGTCCGAATTCACATGGAATCCCACAAACGAACTCATCGTGTCGATAGAACACTCTATTATTTTCTCTGGAGATTCGAATTGGAAATTGTCGATTGCAGGATACACGTAGCAAATTTTCGGCTTTCGTTTTTCAAGTCCCATCACCACTTGTTAAATTAATAATCAGCCTGAAACACTCAAGTTACGTTTTTCGACTTCTTTGATCATATTTTCGTCATAGCTCACAGGAAGGTTAAAAAATATAATCGGTCCTATCTTCAGGAACGACTTCAGACTGAGTATATGCCGTTGCATTAGTTCATTCTTGTACATCAGGATACAAACTAGCTTCGCGCTCAGTTCAGATAGTTCTAAATGCCTCTGTTTATTGAAGAATAAGGGGGATTGCGCTACCTTTGTTCTCTAAGAAAAGATATGAGAGTAGTAAATCGAGGTTTTGTCGTATATCTAAGGTTGCGCTGTCGATTTTAAGCGAGTTAATGAATCTGTGAATGTTGTAAGAGATGAGAGAGAATGCCAAGGTACTCCTCGAGGATTAATTGGAGTTCGAGGTCATCTCCACTAGATTCAAGCACTTCATGGACTGCCTTTGCGATTAAGCTTTTCCTATGGTGTTTGAGTATTGGAAAGGGGAATGTGGTATTGGGGGTACATTGTTGAGATGTCTGGAGTGTGACTCAGTGTAGGTTCCTGGTCACCAAGGTGTTGGCTGCTGTTATTCATGTTAAACTTGATTGAAACAAATCATATTAGATAAATTTTAGATAACTTCTCTTTAACAAAATTTTTAAACTAATCTTTGAAATGACCCTCCATGCGTCTGCTCAATATTTTGATTGATTGCCAAGGCATCAGGATCATATTAGAGTGATATATATGGTCTTAGAAACCCCAAAAATATAGTATTTATCGGAGATATACAGAATGAAAAAATGTTTGAGGAAATTTATGAGAGACGGTTGAATCCTGGTTCCTATAATTCATTGATAATTTAGGACTCAGAATTAGAAATTGTGACTGAAAGAGTGATATAATATTAACTTCACTTTGAAATTCAAATTATTGAAAAGGAGAAAATTCCGTTTGTGGAAATAAATTTGAACGATTTTATTTTGTTTTGAAGTTGAAAAAATTTTATCTGTTGTATGAACATAGAAGTTGAGAGACTTGTTGTTCTCCGTGGTGGGGGTGCGATGATATCTTCGATTATTAGATCATACTGCCATATAATGCTATCACACTTTTATATAAGATTGACCATCAGAGGAAGAGCAAAGGCAGTTTAGACTTTTTTAATGATATACAATATTCATAGCTTAGAAAAAAATGCATATAATTAGGTGCTTAATCTTAGTGTAGCATGTATGGGTGAGCTAGGTTTCTCACAGATGATTAATAATTAAAGTCAGGCTAGGCCTACAAGAATTTTGAACCAATTTTTCTTTTCAGGCTACAGAGGGTGAACTGATTTAAGTTTGATATGATACTAACCAAAGGTTGGTAAGATATCTCTCCGAATGACTTGATTGCATAGAAAATCTTGTCAGCAAAGATCCTGCAATAATTCTTCAGTATTTGAGACCATCAAATTTTAGATATTTTTAGAAAGCTTGGAATCAGTGCTTCTTCTCCATTAAAAAAGAGTCCATAATCGGGAAATAAGCAGCCAAAATAACCGGATTCAACAAATCATAAGACCATTAAAATCAAACAGGCTCTACAGTCTCAGTTGAATTTCGAATCGGCTGTTGCATTCCAACGAATCATCTCATAAGTTGTTCGAAGGCAAATTTTGTTCGTAGTTTTTAATTATCAGACTCGAGTCCTATGAAAACGAATTTCAGCAAAAGGAAGCTCTCTTTAATTGCTTTAATTGCGAGAATCCGCACAAAGCATACCTTCAAAAGCATGACGCCTCATTCATATCATGAGTCAAATGCTCCACCACACAATTATTTTCAGAGGAATCTTTCTCTCTCAGCCAGGATAATGAAAATCCTCTCAATTGAGGGAAATCCCCTGTCGGCTCTTAGAAGGACCACATCCTCTCTCTCTATCACCAATTTGCTATTAGCTTCCCATACAGCAGCCATTCCTCGAACCTAAATTCAAAACTCCCTCCATTTAATTTATTTCTACAATCAAAAATCGTAATTATTGTTCGTTGTCTGCTAAGATTTGATAATCAATTTTAAAAGAGAGTTTGCGTCTTGCTTCCAAAACATGATCGACACACCACAATCGAAAATCAACCTCCTTCCAACCGATTCCAAAGGCACCACTCCAGCCAACGAGAACTCATCTCCTTTACCTACAACTACAACTCAAGAGACCACTATACATTCTCAAGTATTTCCCATTCCCACCGATAAGAATCCGCGACAATCAACCTCAACTCAGAAGTCACCAGATACCACTGCACCAGCTACTTCTTCATCCACTACCGAGGGAACAACACCATCAGTGAAGCCTATTGCGAAGCCAAAGGAAGTCGTTAAGCATTATCATTGGATATCATTTGAAAAGGATGATCCTTCAGAAGTCGACTATCTTAAGACCTTTCTGAAGACGCATGAAAACAAGAAAATCGATTACTCAGCGTTGGACATAAAGAGTCTCAATCCTAATCCCTCCGACGATCCAATCGAGGGCAAAAAAGACCCATTGCAGAGTATGATTAAGAGAATCAACGTATTCGGGAACTTGGATCCTTATGTGAAGCATAGGAAGAAGAAAGACCCTACAAACGTTTATGATCGAGGCGACAGTTGGATCGATGACAGTGAATTCGATCCCGAGCAACAGGAGAGAAATATTGCTTTTCTCACGCCTTCTTATGAGGATTTTGTGTGTATCAAGGGAAGCATCAAGGATTTTTTAGAAAGCGAATACTTAGCAAATCGCATGGCCGCCGTAAAGAACGCTGATATCAAAGCAACTGAAGAAGAGTCCGAGAAAAAGCCGGCAGCTTCGGGTGCGAGTAAAAAGACAAAAGATGATAAAAGCAAAGGAGTGAAGAAGTCTGGGAAGGAGCCCTCAAGGGAATCGAAAGAAAATACAGACTCGAAGCCCAAAAAAGACGGGAAATCAAAAGGAGGCGAGGATAAAGCACCTAATGGAGAAAAAGCGAAAGCTGATGAGAAATCAATGAATGAGGAAACGCCTAAGACTGATGAAAAAGAGAAGACTGAGGAAGAAGAAAAGAAAGATGAAAAAGATAAAGACGCTAAAAGTTGACGAGAAACCGACAAATGAAAGCGGTCTCAAGAGCCCGAAGAGTCCTAGAAGTCCGAAAGCCAGCGATAAACCGAAAAGTGATGATAGTGCTGCCAAAGGTGAAGAGAAACCAAAGAAGGAGAAGTCGAAGAAACATAAGGACAAATCTGAAAAAGAGAGCAAGAAATCGAAGAAGGACGGTGAAAAAGGTGAGAAAAGTGAGAAAAGTGAGAAAGGTGAGAAGAAAAGAAAACGTGAGAAGATGGAGGCTGAGTCTGGTGAAACAAAAGATACTGAGGGAGTGCCCACAGGTCATGAGTTGAAAAAGTCGAAAGTCAGCGGGGAGAAAAAGAAGAAAGAGAAAAAACAAAAGGAGGAAAAGAAGGAAAAGAAAGAGAAGAAAGAGAAGAAGGAGAAAAAATCCAAGGAAAAGAAGGGGGAGGAGCGAGTGACTCTTCCTGAGAATTTGTTGCCGGCTCCAGAGAGCGTAGTTAATAAAGAGGCTATGATCCCAGAAGCGAAATCGCCAAACGTAGAAAAAGTAGTTGAGAAAAAGCCTGCTACACAAGATAATAGAATGGTGATAGAAATTGATCCGTAATAATCTGTGAAACCCAATGTATATATTTAAACACACAAAAGCTAATCTACCAGCACACGCTTGTGGCTTATCACGGAAATTGTCTTTTCACATCCTATTTCTAATGGCGCTTAGAGCTATTTTTCTTCTTCTTAATGTCTTGACGTCTCAATTTGCCTGGGCGAGGTTTCTGTTTTTGAATCTTCTTTCTGATGCCTGGGCCGCGTTTAGCATCTTGCTTTGCACCTTTTCTGGATTTTTTCATAAAGGACTCAAGATCAGCGGCCTTGTCTCCCTTCTTTTTGATTTCTTCTTTCCATTGGTCGATAGCTTGCAGATTTTTCTTCTTCTCACGGACTTGTTGAAGCTTCTTATATTGAACGAGCTGAAAACAAACAATAGTGAGATGATAAGAAAAGTAGAGAAACTAGTACCTTTTTCTGGAATTTAGCATTAGCGATTCTGTTTTTCTTCTCCTCGAGGTTTTGGATTTTGATCTGCTGATGCACGAGGTTGTTCTTGATGCGCAGCATCACTTCATCAGATTTGTACATTTCAGCCATGTAATCGGCTGGTCGACAGATTTTGACATCAGCCTTTAAATGCTATTTAGCCATTGAGATGGATGTCTAGAAATACCTTCTTTAAAAGCTTCAACCCTTTCTTTGCGTTCTCAATGGCGATGTTGTAACTTTACAAGGCGTTAGTAAGAAAGAATAAAGAAGGGAAATAGGTTACAATTGCAGTTCTCTTTGAATGTCATCGTTTATTTGAGAAGGAACAAGCTCTACTTTGTTTGGTGAAACTGAAAGATAGAAGTGAGCTTGGGTCCTGAGAAAGATACATTACCAACTGCGAGGGTCTCGAGCCAAGTGACGCCTTTCTTTCGTTGTTCAACTCGGGCTCGCTTCAGGAAATTTTCCTCGAAACGAGTCACCATTTCTTGGTACTTTCTTTCAAGGTCTTCCTATAGGGCATGCTTAGTAGAGGCCAAAGGAAATGGTAATTACTTCTCTGTTGATCACTCTCTTTTGAAATTTGCCTTCTTCTTTCTAAATAAGGTAAATTCGGCTTGGTAATGACTCTGAGAGAGAAACGAATTTACCATAAGGACTTTTTCATCGTCAGAATCGAAGGAGATTTCTTCATCATCCTTCACGTTGAAATAGGACATAGGGTCTTCGACTTCCATCTTAGCAGGTGTAATTTTTTATTTTGATTGGGATATAAAATCTAATTTAGTATTTGCATTAAGAGACAGAAGCTGTTCATCAAGCAGACTGCTCACTGTTGAATTAATGAAGGAAAAACTATTTGAATTGGCCTATTTCGTTTTCAGTAGGAGAAATTAGGCGGAATGCAATTAATTCGGCATGGAGAAAAACGCTTTGGGTTATATTGTTAATAGATAATTTCATGAAGTCGCAATATTTGTGAGAAGAATTGGGTATCGACACCTAGTGACTACAAATGAAATTTCAAAGCGTATGAAGAAACATTTTTTCGCTATTCACATTTATTCGTTTAAACACTGAGGAAAATAAGGTGGATTAAGCACCTGGGATCATGTTTCAAAAAATTAACAGAAAGAAAAATACACAATTAAAAAACGTTTTATTGAGAAGGAACAAGTAAATGAAGGCAGTTGAAAACTGGCTTAAGAATTGCCGCCGTAAGTGAGACTCCATAAAAAGCTTTCTAAGTTTTTCAATTGCGAAAGCGCCTTGCTGAAACGCGTGCACGAATCGTCATTAATCGAAATCCTCGTAAGCAACAGACTCAGATACTGCAAGTCTGGTAGTGCGACTAAACTGTTTCCAAGTACGTCGAAAAACTTTTCGTTTTTGCACGTTTTGCTTGGATTCGTCAAATTTAGATGCAACGCTTTGAGCCGAATTTTTTTGCCTATCGTCACGGCCATTTTCGCGAGGCCTTCCTGAGAGATATTATTACTCTTCGGCAACGTGAATTCCAGCTCTTGTAGGTTTTCGAGCCCATCGATCGCATTCGATAGCGTTACCAGACTCTCATCGCTATAGACTTCAGGGAGCTGGAAATTCATGCATAAGTTCTTTAAATTAGGCAGAAATTTCAGCACCGAGACCACGCTGTCGATCAACTGTGGTCGGTTATTATGATCGTTTCTGTATTGCAGTTTCAACGACTCAAGGAAGCTCCAGCCTTGCTTGATGATTATTTTTGTTAGAAGCTCAATGTCTAAGTCCACGAATGACTTTATCTTGCCTTTAGGTACAAGATCAAGATTTAAATGCAGCATCTGTGGATTCGCCAAAGCTTCTAAGCTGGAAACTATCAGACTCCATGAAGAAGCGGGTATCAGCGGCAGCTGCACCAACTCAAGGCTGAGGTCTCGTAGGAAGACCTGGTTCTGAATAACTGAAGCGACTTGTTTAATCTCTTTGTTTGAAAAGTTTTTCAGGTTGCAGAGGCCGATTTTAAGCCCATTAAGCTGTTTCATGTGCTTTAGAGGTCTCAAAAAAGACTCCTGACCAACCATTTCGAACTGCACGCTTGCTAGTTCCAGTCCTAGGGACTTAAGTGCTGGCAAATGCTGAGCAATCGCGGTGGTGAGTGCTCCGAATGGCGCTTCTGACCAGCAATGAGAGCTTTTGAACGATAAATTAAGTGCCTCTAGCTTCGAGAGCTTGGATATCGATTTGCTAAGGCTCATGACAATGGCTGTGGTAGATACCGTGGAGAGGTTCTTCAGTCTCAAGGATAATGACTTGAGATTTTTCAGCGAAGCGATCGCAGCAAGCAGGATTCTGAATTTCTTTGGTGATAACTCTGAGGTATGGATAGCAAGAGCGAGCCTCTCAAGATTCGACATTTGTCGGAGTCGATAGGCCAGGATTTTCACTGATTCTAATGGCAAACTTTCTACGTTTAAGATCAATTGCAACGATTGGAGGTTAAACGTAGAATATTTCAACCGATAAACGATCCTCGCGAAATTGTTTTCGTTCTTGTGGAGGTCAAAGCATTCTAATTCCAGTTCCTGCAGCTTCAGCGTTGAAGACAGCAGTTTATCAGAAGAACCATGGATTTTGCAACCAAGATCGTGGTCTGCAAGTTGTAGCTTTTGAAGTTGATTGTCCTTTTGAAGGATCTTCCTCAGCTTGAAGTTTGAGTTCTGTTCTCTGAGGTCCGTGCTGAGACTGAGGCACTTTGCTCCAGCAGCAAGGATGCGTCCATTGGTCCAACTGATTCGAGACCGAGCGTTGATGCTGACTGGGAATTGCCCATTTTTCAGGACTTGATTTGAGCGTATTCTGTCCGCTCCTCCTGCAGTGTTCTGCAGCAGAAGAGACTTTGCGGATTTGTTGTCTCGGGGGTTCATTACTACTGCGAATTGTGTGTCGAAATACTTTATTTAATAAATAATTCTGTTCAATAATTTAAATCACTTCAGTGTTTTTTTCAGCGCATTAAAATTTTATCAGAACTTCTTCCTTCTCAGAAAAGAAATATTCGTTTAAGGAAAACACAAAGAAGCAAAAGAACCAAGAAATCCGATGAATAGAGCTTTGTTTCGACTCCATGCGGACATGATAGAAAGGGTTTCCATCTAAGTTCGTATATGCAACGAGGGTATATTTGTTGCAACGTATATTTAAATTTAGAAATTAGAAATTGCTGGCTGATAACTGGTGGGAACTGAAAAATTTTTTTAATGAATTGAGAATTAGAATACCATGAGCCCGATCCGACTGAAACAGAATTAATAAATAATACGTGATTCGAAGAGAAGAAAAGTTAGTAAAATGAGCTAAATCAGTCAAACTAGAGCTGTTAGTGTTCCCTGTTTTCGTGTTTGCTGCCCCACGAGCAATATTAAAGAATCAAACATAGCGCATCTGAGGAGTTTTCTCTGTTTTTCCCCTGTTGAAGACTACGCCAAAGCCATTTCAATTGGAATTGCATGTAGTATTTCATTATTAATCTCGCTATTGAAAAGAAAAAACGAGCAGATTTAATTCATATAGTATTTTCTGAAAAGAGAGAGACCGAGGAACAACCATGGTTTCAGAGATTGAAACATCAGAAAGGCAGCCTTCTAATACTTGTCGTTGTTACGGGAAAGATATTTTAGAAAATAGAAGAGGTATTTTGAGTTCACTGCCGAATTAATTTAAGAACATCTTCTTATTAATTTCGCTAAATTAACTTGGCGTTATTCAAATTCTGAGAGATGCTTTTCCAAAAATTTTGAGTACGTAAATAATCTCACACCCGCCCCCAAGTATTTGAGCATGAGGCAACAGCTTTCAGCTAAGAAATAAGCAAAATAAATTATGTAGAGGGAAAACTAAATAATTGATTTGAGATGGATTAATCCACCGACAGTGGCTTCATAAACGGTCTACTTCAACGGAAAATGCTATTTTGTCATGAAATTGACCTGAATAAGAAATTCGCTCGCATACTTGCCTTGGATGATATAATCTCACAAAATTTCATTTCTATTTTTCATCACATATTACAAATAGTGGTTCGCTATGAGCTATCAAAGCAGAAAGGAATGGATCTAAGAAAGGTCAGGTAATTTCGAACTTTCAGAAAGGCGATTGTTAAGGGAATGAGTGCATAAATGAAACAGGCTCATACAAAAACCCGGATTAAAGCATTTTAATTATTTATTAATTAGGATTGCTGATCGCACGAGCCCTCAGAAAATAGTGCCAGGAAAGAAAATAATCAACTCAAATTATTTGCAAAATTCTCGCTAAGCATGCTTCAACCGCACCGTGTGTTGACGCAGGCTGGATCAATGAAAATTTGCGCAGTTGATCATCTCCTGAACAAAAAAATCATCGTTGTTTCTGGCAAAATTACCAATCAAAAGTCCTCTCCTCCTGAAATCTTCACAGAATTTATCAACTCCAAAACCAAGCGACCTATCAAAAGACACAGCATTTCCAACGGTTTCACCAACTCTAACAACCGCATTCATCACGTTAGCATTCCCAACTCGAATAAACTTGTGCTAATTGTAGGTTTCCGAGTATTTCTCTGTGATTTACTCCGCGCTTTTAACATCGTGCATAATCTCACCCTCTCCAAAGGCGCAGTTGAATGCGTAATCGCCTCAAAGACCAGTTTAATCTGCGGCGGATTTTTCAAGGGCCTGTTTCATTTGCATTTGTCTGAAAAAGGATGGAAAACTACCCATCCAGCCAAAGATTACTCCAACGCGACCTCAATCGTCGCTCTCGAGACTCGCAACGCGGTCCTTGTGACCTTCGAAGACGCAGATTTCCAAACTGAAGTAGTGTATTTCGATGCTGACACGCTTAGTGTGATTACGACCATTAGAATTAAACATTACATCAAATTTTTACATACTTTCAGCGGAACTGAGAAGGTGATGTTTACTTTCAAGGACCAAGCGAGGCTAGGGAGTCTAAGGCCGGATATTGAAGGGTTGGGCCTATTGGCGTTTGAAGGAAACGTGATCGAGCCACTAAATTTTAGAAGTCTGATATCGACGTCTGATGCGAAGCTTGGAGACTTTCGAGTGTTTGAATGCGCAGAGGGAGAGCATTTACTGCTGATCTATGCAAACAGCTCGAAGGTTCTGTGTTTTTCGAAGAAGACGGGGCTATTGGTGCAGATATATGACATGGATAAGGCTGCGCAGAGAGTGCTTCGGTTATCACGGCTGCTGCCTGTGGTTAAGAGCTACAAGGCGCAGATACCGTTCCTGTGTTTAACGAAGAACGCTGCGATAGTTAAGCCTTTAAAAGGTGCGGTTTTAAATGTAGATACAATTGAGACGCTGGATTTTCATGAATTATTTTTAACAAATACGACTCCTAAATCGAAGGCCTAGCCTCGTTACAGGGTGTATTTCAATTTCTGAATTTCAAATATTTGTTCAGAACTCTAAGCTTAGAATTATTTTCATTAATATTTGTGTTCAAATTTGGGTGTGTCATTTATTATTAACATACTCTATATATCAAATGAATTTTTGCTAATGCTGTAATCTCCCTCTTGGATTATATAAATATCACTGTCTTAGCTCAAAAGAATATGATTCTACACTACATTTTTTTGTTAAGCCGTTATGATTTGAACTATCTGAATCCTTCTTGAAGAAATGATGAAATTTAAGTTCTTCTCTTTCCTTTCTTATCATTGCTAATTTTTTTCGAGGTTCAGCGAAGATCTTTTCATGCCTATTTGAGACTCGCTTGAGGAGAGCTATTTGGAAGTTTATCACCGGAACCAGTTTTGTGCTCTGGCTCCATTCGCTATTTACCAGGTGTCCTTACTATATGAATGAGATTTTTATTTCTGATCTGTAGTATTCAACAATATTAATGTAGATATTCATTTGCAAAACACAGCCATGTAACTACAAAGAGTGTTGAAAAATGTATAATTCTCTGCAGCCTTCAACAGTCTCTTCTCGAATCTGAATGGATTATTTATGTCCTTATTGTTTAGTTTCTTTAAGAGAGTTGCTTTAGCTTCCATGATAAAACCAACTGTATCATTAGGTAAAAAAGAGAAGATACCTCTAAGCCCTGGGGAGCTTCTTTGCTGATCAATTTGGGGATTAACTACGGAAAACTATGCTGCGAAATAAATAATTGAGAGAAGATGACAATTATATGTGCTTCTGATAGAGACGCAGGATATAAGTTGTTTTAAGGCATTACGAGCTAATCAGAAAAATATAATTATTGCTTCAAAAATATCCTATCAAAGTTATATGGATTAATATAAATTTATATTAAACTCTACGCAACGTAGTTATTTTCTCATTAAGCGTCATCATCATCAAATGCCATCCCTGTTGTTTCTCTGTCAATGATCTCGATGCCCTTCTTCAACATTTTTACCTTGGATTCGGTAGTTCTTCTCTTATTTGCTTTGTCTTCATCTTCCCTGAGGCTCATGAATTTTTCTTCATCATCAAATATTTTTGCGCTCAAGTAGATTTCGCACAGCTCTTCTTTAATTTCTGTCACCAGAGAACGCATGACTTGTTTAGGGATGGTATCGGCAACGACTTTGATGTAATTCTCTAGAAAGAGCTTCATTTTCATTCTGAAATTTTTCACTTCACCGTCCGAAACAAAGAACTCTGAAAGATTCCTTGATGTTGATGTTGATATTGGTATCGATATTGTTGGTCCTGATTGAAGTAGTCGGTTTTGATTCGATTCTTCGAGTCTCTGACTCCCTTCGATGAACTCCTGTTTAAATTCATGAGAATATGTATCCTCTTTCACACTCTACAAAGTAATTGAAATGCTTCATGAGCTCGTTGTGGCATTGTTCAACAAATATTTTCGTTAGGAGCATGATTTCTTTCTTTAAGAGGAAAATATTGCCAAAAATTTTCCCGATTGCAGCATCTAATAGCCTTTAAGTATGTTCATAGCATTTCTTAATGTAAGTTTCAGAAATTTTTCTGAGAGATTCCATGCGCTTGATAATCTGTTTGGTAAACGCCTCAAAATTGTAGAATCCTGGCAGTGATCGAGCATACGCTATTATTTCCTTTCTAATCTCATCATCGGTAAGTCTCTGGAGTTCAATTCCAAGACTTTTTTCAAGTTCCGCGCTGTGCTGATAAGCTTCCAACATTAGAAAGATTTCTCCGAGGTATTGAGCCTCTGATCCAAAGTGGGACAGTTCAAATCGCTCTTTCCCTTCGAAGTAGGCTTTTACTAGATAATTCAAGTCTCAAAGCTTTCTTCTAAAGTAGGCGGTTTTTCACCTTGGTGGGTTGGAATGGCCTCTCCGAGTCTTTTGATAATATCATTCTGTACAGCTATCCTATGTTCGATCTCTCTCTTGATATCTGGAAGCGCTTTTCTGATGCTTAAGTAGAGAAGTTCAGACAGCTTTCGAGAGAGATTAGCAGTTCCGCAGAGGTTGGTATATCTACTATAAACAGGATGATCTTTGAAAAACTCTTCTTCTATTCTTCTTGCAGCAGCAACAGGTACTCCATCATTCGGAAAAATCTGTCACTCCTTGCTTAATTCATAGATTTTGGAGACTTGAAACCGTTCAATGAGCGACAAGATAAAGAAAAGATTGTCACTATCTCCATTAATAATCGAATGAGTATTGGTTTGATTTGAAACTTTCACAATCACATCAATACTTTTGTTTGTACTGACTATAGAAGTATGGATTGCACTTGAGAATAGATATCCCATTCAAAGGCATGGAAGACGCTTTTCAAAACTTCAATAAAAATCTTCAACAAATTCAACTTGTTTCCTGCCTCCCTCAACAGTTTTCCTTTGGAGTTGTAGATCCTTTACTTAGAGTGTTTCCATCTAATTTAAAGCTCATTAATTGTTTTCATCATCTAAATCAGCAGCACTCCAATAGAATTCCATTTCGCTTTTGATCTCAATCAGCAAGTAAAGGTAGTAATATCCTTCAAGGTAGAGTCATACCATTCCTAAAATCGACTTTAGAATGCTTGACAGTCGTATCACATCAATCTCAAAAGTTTTGGATGCATAATTATCCATTTAAAAGCTTTGAATTTTTGGATTTGACCTGGGAATTGTAACTTTGGCGCTAAAAACTCTCTTGACTATAATTCTGATTTTTCACAACTATCCGCGAAGCGTAATCATAATTCCATACTGTGTCTGAATCTGCAGAATTAACATGTAAGAAATATCCAAGATTAATGTTCTATAGTTGCTTAATGGCCTCTTCATTCGTGTTCTATGTGTTCTATTATGTTAATATGTTTCTATCCTCAATATAATATTTTACATGAAAGTGAAAGTACTGGATTTTAACTTCAACTTAGACAAATCAAATCATTCTCTTCCTGCTTTACATACAGTCCATTACTTCATCGTCTAGGTCTCGAACACAATTAACACTGGATAGTTTGATATTGAACCTTCGTATACTTCGATAATATCTCCCAAAAAAATTTTCAGCGAATCTTAAAACGAATCTCTACGTTTTTTGTTCAGAAAAAGGTTTAAGCCATTAGTAACGAACCTGAAAAAAAAAAAGTTGGAATACTATCAATGTCCAATAAATACGATTGTCAGCAAAGAATCTCTTCTTCTTTCTTAATGAAGACCAGGGTCACCAAAATTGAAGTAAAGTTTGAATGTGTAACGCATTGTCTTTACAATTGCTTCTTCATTTCAGTTTTATATAAAACTGAAAATGTGAATACGAAAAATGTTGCACGTTAATAGCCTACTAAGCAATTTGCTTGTACTTTCAGTCAAATTATATGCAGTACACCTGCGATGATAAATGCAAAATTTATTTTGCCACTGAACAATATCATGATTAACTCACGGGCTATGGCACTCCTAACTAATCATCACATCACAATTTGAAAAGCCCATCTATCCTTCTCAAATCCAAGTGCCTTAGCCATCTAATCGTATTTCCTGTGTAGTTTGTGCAAAGAATTAAATAGCTTCCA
>ENA-UOTZ01000178-UOTZ01000178.1-compost-metagenome-genome-assembly--contig:-NODE-178-length-52225-cov-19.215425_pt1 | contig 52225 bp, 41 predicted proteins | sample MGYA00238144_ERZ746983 | MGnify/ENA primary metagenome ERZ746983 (study PRJEB28759, sample SAMN06268863) | compost metagenome | isolation source: single cell | place: USA: California, Emeryville, Joint...
AAGTTTTCTGTGTATGTGTTAGGTTTGCTTATTCAATATTGCTGAAGAAGCTAGAGAATCTCCTGTCTCTTGTCAAAGAGAGAGAAAAAAAATATATCATGACATCCAGTAACAAAAAACTCTTTGATCTAAATGTACTCGAATGACTTTATCCTTCGTCTAATGCCACTACTTAGAGATTTCGTTATGTAATAGCCAAAGCCATTGAGATTAAAATTTCATACTAACTGACTGTACTACATATTTTCAATGATTTAGAAGTTGGTTGTACATTGGAAGAAATTTCACTCTCGAAATTTGCTTCTTCATAGTAGACTATAATTATTGCGCTAATTGTTTCTCTAAAACTGAATTAAGTGAATAGTTCATTTGAGTTTCAATAATGTAGCCTTGACTTGAGGCAACATTTTGGCTTTGGGTTTAATTTTTTTTGCAGACGATATATATACATCTCTCCCCAACTCTTAAGAAATTACTGAATCTACCAGACCAGCAAGGAGATGGTCATATTGAGTTTCATTTAATCCCATTCAATTGATTCAATAATATTTGCTGAAAATTTCCAAGATATAGTAACACACATCCGATTCAAATAGAAGCACGAAGCACACTGTAATACACAAAAAAGATGAAAGTCACAGAGCAAGCAATAGTGCCTCCACCTCAAGGCCTGGGCATCATTCTCGTAGGATCACCATCCTTCATCGGTGTTTTGTTGTAATCCGCTGCTGCTCTCTGGGCAAGAATCTCTTCTAATTTTCTTCTCTCCTACGTCACACAAATTTAATATTAACTTGAGATCAAGTTTTCTCATCTACATTTTCTTTCCTCTTCAAATGTTTCTGCAGACTAAACATCTTCAGAATCTGCTCACGAAGTTTATCGTAGAGCTTTTCGTTTTCTTCAGTAGGAATTGGCTTCGTTGGAATACTCAACTCTTGGAGAACCAAATTCAACTACGTAAAAATAAAAGATATATAAGTCATTCTTCATTTCGCTCACGCATTACCTTCTTATTCATTCGTTCTGAAATTGGCAAAGGAATGTGCGTCAAAGAGCTTCTCATGTAAGCTATCCTTTCCTCAGTCGTCGAATAGAAATTATTATGCTACAACATGAATAATTCATTCCTCAATTGCAAGTAATTTAAAATATACTCTTTCCTCCAACATTTGATTGAGGGCTTTATCTTCTTCGTTTTCTTCAGAGTCATCTTTTGTCTTGCATTAACAATAAGATATTCCTTAAAGAATATTCGTTTAATAAACCTCGGCCTCTTTGAAATCGATTTTCATAATAGTTTGCAAATTTTTCTGTTCTTTCTCTTCTTTTTTGATGATCTAACAACATTATCCGAGTGATATAATAAGACTCTGGTTCAGCTCTGAAACTCTATACCGCGTCTAGTTTCCTTATTTCTTCTATAAGTTTCTTTTCCTCTTCATTTTTTTCCTTGGTCCTCATTAAAAACTTCTCAAGATGGAACTTCCGCTCTCTTTCATAAGCAGGATCAAAAACGAACGTGCACAGAGGATTAGATGTTTCTCCTCTCGCCTATATTCACTCAACACTTGTTCGAAAAACATACTTATACCTCTAGAATTCGCCTTGCTACACTGTAATATCGGTATTTTAAGTCCTCAATGCTTCTGTCGTATTTGCTATCATATCGGTCGTGTATAACAATGAATCTTAAATCGAATCGCTCGCACAAATCCCAAAGAAAATCCGTTTCTTGCTTCGTCCAGTTCGGATCCATGTCCTAGATATTTACGATTTAGAAGCCGCTTCCTTAGTCTGACTTGCCTTTATGTATTGATCGTATTCTTGGTCGGTATAATGGACCATATCCGCCTTCACGTTGAATTTTTCATAAAAGTAGACTTTCTCCTTGTCACTTTCGCGAGTCCAATGATTTATTACTGGCTTGTTCTTCTCTTCAAACAATATAGGCACAAGGACCCATCTATCATCGCTCTTTTTCTCTCTGTACTCTGGTTTCTATTGAATTCATTCTTTTGAGCACATTTTGTTAGGTTTAGTAACTCTACCTGTGCCATAGACAAAGAGTGGACTGCCTGCATTGGAAACAATCCTCCTGTGAGCGCGAACACCTCTCTGTTTGCAACCTCTGAATTTGATGAAATTGCAAGGTTCAGAAAATTTGATTACCAAACTTTTTCTTGGATTCGCTCTCTTTCTTGCCTTTCTTCTTTTTCTGTTGATCCAAGATCAGAGACGAGAGATTAAGCATGTCTTTAATATCGTCACTCATGCTTTAACTTATGGCCTGACGAGGGGTTTGCTTCAGAAAAGGAAATAAAAAATTTATCTATTGTTAATACTCGGAAAAAGTGCTTTTGACTTGAATTCTTAAGTTTGTACTAGGCGGTCGATTGAAAATCAAAAAAATGAATATGAAATATGATGAAATTCGAATCACGCGTATTGACTGGAATTATTAGTAACTCCTCCGCTGATAGTTTTAATCGCTAGAATATGCATTTCTCTTTTTAATTTTCTATTGTTAAGAATCTCTGCAATTTCTTGATATTACGACTAACATTCAATAAGAGACTGACGCTAATTGCACCTTAGCCATCAGAATTGATCAGCATTCTGCTGCCCAGCCTGAGTTATTGGAATTTTACTAATATTTGATCGAGCGCCATTTTTGAAATTCAAGGTCCCTGACGCGCTCCTTATCTCAGCAATATAAATTAGCCGCTACAAATCCAATATAATTTTAAAAATACCACGAATATGCAGAACTTCCCTCTTTCCAGCAGCTCAACAGGGTTAACCCAAAGCTTTATTCTTCCAGCAGCAAAAATCTCCTCAAACAAGAGCCAGCACATGTCAGAAAACTCCATGTCTATCGAAAATTCAGATAGTGAGAGGAACAATAGAAGAAATTTACAAAATCCCACTTCTAAGCCCTTCCTGGAACAAGATGATGAATATGTCAAGACGCTCCAGCTTGCTCTCAAAGAATCTATAAATGAAAATTCTGAGGTAAAATTGTTGTTAGTCTCATAATCATATTAAATCACCTGATATTAGCTTAGAAATCGAGTCATGGAGCTTGAGGCATTTTTTGCCGCTGCTCAAGATGAGATTGAGAAAAGAGATCAAGCAATACTAGAGTTAGCTGATGCGCTGGATATGATGACTGTAAACATGACTCTGGATCAACTTTGTCCATAACAATTTCTCTTTCAGCAGAGCCAGAAATCGCGAACGCCTCCTACAAGACTACTTCGGAATTGTAACTGTGAAAACTCAAGCAATGAGTTATTTACACGTTCAAGAAAGTATTCTTGCTAACAAGATTGTTTCTTTTCAAAACTGACTTCGTATATTATTTAAAAACTCGATCTTTTTGCTTATGAAATATGAGTGATTGAGAAAATAGCTTGATCTTTATAGTGTGTTCTGCTCTGAGTAATAGTTGGATAGATCGTTATTCTCCTTTATGTTTCTCTTATATGTTTTATAACCACCACATGATATTTTTACACTTGTGGCATGATAAATGCCGACCAATAAACGAGGTAATAAATTAGGCAGATGAATTCTGGAGACTTAAAGGAGAATTGTACTTGTTTAGGGATGCTTCGAAAATTCTACTGTGATACTGAAATACTCGTTAGAAAATTTAATTTGTTAACCTTTGAGACAATTTGAAAAATATTGAATCTTAACTAACTCATAATTTTAAAATGTTGGTCGGAGCAAACTTGCTTGCAGAGCAATCTTACAAAAGTAGGACTCAGCAACTTCCTAATTTCTCACATTTTGCGAATAGTCATCTTTGTCGGAGACTCCAGTGTTGGAAAGTCTTCTCTTATCCAAAGATTCCGTGATGATTCTGTCGATGAGAGACTTAGAACCACCGTTGGAGTTGAATTCAACAAGAGGTGAGCTCAAAAATCATATTATCCTCTAATATATGGCAACAGAATCGTAAAATACAAAGGAGCAGGCCAATGTATTCAAGTCCACCTTTGGGATACAGGTATTTGTCCATCACCTTCTTTCATTCTCCCTAACTCCCCCTTTCTATTTACGCAGCTGGTCAAGAGAGATATAAATCAATTACCAAACAGTGAACCTAAGTTTCCTTGAATGTCCTTTAATTTCTCTCGTTAGACACTATCGAGGAGCTGATGCAGCGATCTTGACTTTCGATTTTACCAGGGAGAGCACATTTGATTCAATTGCCACGTGGATTAACGAAGTGAAAGATAACGTCCCCAGTGAATGTGTGTTTGCGCTTGTTGGAAACAAGGTCTGCCTTCTGCTTTTACTTGATTTTTCTGAACTTCAATCTAGGCCGATATAAATACCAGCGAAAAAATCAGACTGGCAGCAAAAGCGAAAGCTTTTGCAAAGGAAAATAATTTGCTTTACTTCGAGACCTCCTCTTTATGGCAACGACAAGAGATGATGAAGGACAGCTGCCAGGAGGGTATTGAACTCATAGTTATGGACCTTATTGAGAGTAATAACAGAGTTATGCAATTTTCTCAAATTACGTATGCGGTTAGAAATAATGGAGGCCAATCCTAAGAAGAGTCTGTTTAAAAAGGAATTTGAAAATGTAAGGGAAGAGATATTTAGTCTCTGGTCGATTTGCGATGAGGGCGGATCAACATCTAGAGGGATGATGCCTCAATCGAGGATTGATAATGTGAGCTCGAATCATACAAGCAGGAGTATTAGGATGACACCATGCTCTTCTCAACAGAATCTGAAACTTCAAGGCAACGCGAAAGTAATGGGTTGTAAAAGTGAAGCATCAAGTTGTTGTCTCTAATATATGAATTAAATTTGATCGTCTTTTAGAATTTATTTCTTCATATATTCTTAGTCTATTATTTGTAATCATCCACAAAGAATTTCGACATCATCCATATTATTCATGTGAAAATACCTCATTGTGATTTAACGCTTCAAGATTGAAAAAAATTTATGAAAGTAAATTTGTTTAACTAATAAGTTTGATATCGGCATTCAGAAGAGTTAATATTTTTTCCAAGATGTATTTGAAAGAAAGGGATTTAGGAGCACGCGCAAAAAACTGAATAATTGCCAAAAGATTTAATGTAATGATAGTAAGGCAGACACCAACTGTCTATATCTTTTTTATGGAGTTCTTCGAGAGCAATTAGAAAAACATCCCTCGAAATTGTCTCAAGCTTTTGTAATCGCATAAGACACAAAATTAGCCTAAATTTATCTGAAACACAATTCAGCATTAATTTTTCTTTTCCCACAAAAGATTTCATTCATTTGATTAATCAAAAAGAATTAAACAGCAATCATATGATAACATCGAATTGAAAAATTACATCCCTCAGTCTTTTTTCCTGATGAAAGTGAGCAGTTCTTGAGAGTCTAGCTTGGATTTACAGTGGCTCAGTAAGCAGTTCGACGGTAAAGAACTATTTATGTAATCTTTGATGCAATAAATGCAATACCGGTGACAACACTCTTGATTCGAATATAAATCGCTTTTGGAAAAAGGGACTTGACACAGAGAACATGCTTCTGATTCGGGATCACCTCTACTGTTGTTTTGCTGAGCACATACTATCACATCTGAGATGATCCTTTGGCCAAAAGAACTTTCGATCTTCGTTTCTTCATCATGATCGGCAAGAAATTTGGCTACAGTGAGTGGATTCATTTTCGTAGAACAGAGCTGAAAAAAGCAGCGTGAATGATTTTCTGGCTCCATATCTCGAACGCAGTAAATACAAAAGTTATGCCCACAGCCTGGAACCTGAAGTATGTCTTCCTTCACTATAAGAGCCGTACATTGCTTGCATTCTAGCAAATCTGATTTCTGTGTGCTCTCGAATGTAATCTCTTTCTTCTTAGTGAAAATTGTTGTTGGGTCACTCTCATGATTTAGAAAGGGAGTTGAGATAATTGGCTTTTGTTCTGGTTCCTTGACAATTTTCATAATTTTAAATTTACACTCTTTTTCATGGGACGATACATCCCTCAATGCAGTAATAAAGCTGCAGCCGTTCTTGTAGTACCTACATTTGACGTTTAATTCCGAAACTAAGTTCTGAATGCTGCGATGGAGTGGCTGAGTCTTGAGAGGTTCCCGACAATAAGGGCAGTTTTTCTTTTTTTTTAAAAGGTCTTGAAAGCAACCGAAGCAGAATACATGGTTGCATGATACACATTCTGTTGGTTTTTTTGAAGAATTAGTGACATCAACTATTCGTGAACAAATTAAATCGGTAATCGTTTCCAAAGCCTTTTCCTCGAATGGAGTCTTAAGTTCGAATCGTTCCTCTTCAATACATCCTGAGTCTGTAGTTTGCATTATTATTTGCTTTAAGTTCAGCTCTACAAAGAGTTAGCTCTTTCGATTATCTTTTCGAAATAAATCTTTAATATAAACTTTCTACTACTTAATCTGCCAGAAAAATCGCAACAAACACTAAAAATATCTAGATCTCCAGACTGCTTAGAACTAAACTCTCGCTTGAGCAACAATTGGTGCGTAGCATCATTGAAAGGACTCTTATTCATCTTTCGAGTTAATTTTTTTTATTGAGGGTATTTATTACCAAAAAGAGCCAACCAACAGGAACGGGAGATAATTTGCCGCTGTAGCTGTGCATTATAAATAAAGCAAGAAACAATATTCTCTTTATTTGGAAATCTTAATTTCATTTTCCTCTACACATTTTCACTGCTCCTGCGACGAAATCCCTTCACGGGAAATTCCTTTACCTGCACGAAACCAAATCTTTCGTAAAATTTTTGGATTATTTAACATTTACAATCATTCATAAATTTTTCAGTTTGTTAACTGCCAAGAAAGAAGAGATTTACAATACTAGATGAACCGTCTGTTTAAGACCAATCGAAGCTGTCTGTCTTCTATTTTTTTGGTCCTGGTGTAATCCGCTGGATGCTTACATTCATTTGTCGGATCGGTTGAATTGAAGTAGTAGAAAGAGGCATATTGTGGTCTGTCAAAATGAATCCATTGGCCAATCGAACCTCCTGATTCAACGGGATTTTCTGACTGAAAATCATATTATGGAAGGTCACCCAAAGCTACGTTATGTAAATAATGAGAATTATTATTCTCTAGAAGTTAATAAAAATTACTCCATAACGGGCGGCAAATTTATCAAATTGCTTTTTCATTTGATTTGCATAGCTGTACTCTGTAATTTCTTGCCAACTATAAGGATCAAACTCCATATTTGAGATTAAAGCTAATCGGTCGTCAAGATCTTCACATGTGAACTTTCCCACGACTTTTTCGAGTTCCTCTGCATTGTGTGGTAGAGTATTGCACTTATTAACGAGCTCTTGGAAGAACTTTAGTTGTTCAGGGTTAAACTTATTTTGCTGGCTCTCCTCGTTAAACATTAGTGCCAACTGGTATGAATGTGGGTCATCTGGTTTCAACAGGCCTTTATATAGTCCGAAAAGAACATTTTCAGTTGTCTTTGCCTATGTAGTATTGTTTAATTTGGTCAAACGCATGGAGAATAGAAAGAGGCAGGCTTACTGCTGTAAAGTTCTTGTTTGTGATATAATATTCGAGCTTACTACCCAGATATAGCGCGAGTACAAGGGCGATATTCCTGGCCAGTTTACTATATGGTGACGAAACGTGATAGTTCTAGCAAAATTTAGAAATGAGAATAGAAATTTGGTATGATAGTACCTTCTGGTTCAAAACTTTCATGCCGTAGAGCACTTCAATCCATTCTTCATCCATACTTTTTTCAAGAATGAACAGAACGAGTATTGCTCCTGGTATCTGTTCGATATATTCCGAAAGAGCCACATCGAGTTTCAGTTCCTCCTCCTTTGACAATACAAGACTATTTATCGCGTATCTTCTGCCTATAGACTCTAAGCTACTTTGCAGAGATTTTAACAAGCGAGGCTGCCCTTTCAACTCTCTGAGCTTGAACCTTGCGCTTGGATTTGTGTCTTGGAGACAAGTATCGAGCACGTACCATCTCAGCAGTCGTTCAGATTTCTGATGGATAAGATATGTCCCAAACGAGTTGATATAGTAGGGCATGGTTTGGGAACCAACACTGTTGGAAATCGAAATCAATGTGTCTATCCTCGTTTGATAAGTCTCCATAATATTTTTCAAGAAGGTCTGGAAACGATACTCTTGGACCTCGTCATGGAATCTTTTATTTTCTTTATCAACCTCATTCTTTAGAGCTTCTTTGAGAAATACGGTATAATGAGGTTTTGGGATGGTTAGCTCCTTGGCTAGATTAGGATTGCTCTTCATGAATTTATTTTTCTGCTCGGTTTCTTCATCTATTGACTTTTGGCTTCTGTAGACCAGACAATACGCGCTCACATTGTTAAGTCCGCCGATAGCTTCCTTAAAGACTTGCTCTTCTTTTTCATCTGTAATTTGGATATCGTTGTATTTCTGCCAGGTGCCATCATTGTTATGGATATATGCGTAGTAATGACCAAGATCAGCCATTCCAGTGTGAATAAGTATCGATTGGAGAACGTATTTGTGTTTCTTTAGCTTAGAGTAGAGGTTTTCGATCTCTTCCTTGACTTTTTTGATCTCGTTCTCAATATCCTGCTTTCTTTGTTTGAGTATCTGCTGATACTGAGTAAGGATGTTGATACTCGCTGTTATTTTATTTTTGTCCTCAACCATACCAATTTGTGCTGGATCAACAAACTATGCGGATAGTGTTAGAAATTATTGGCCTTTTCTTCACAAGACTTACTTTGTTTTTCGCACTATACTTTTCAGTCGTCTGGTTTTTGAGAAAATCTGTTGCCATTCCCAGCACTTGAACAATATCAAATCCGCTTTGATTATAATTTTGCACATTGATCAGTGAATTTTCAAGTGCTTCAAGCTAAATAACAAAAGATAACTCAAAACTCCTTTTCACGAATAATGTTCAACCTTTTGCTTCAGAGCTGTGACTTTGGCTTTTATTTGAGTAGAAGAGTCTCTATTCTCGAATAAAAATCGATCCAAATATATCTCTTTGTCGAAGTGGAACGGCGAATCAAGTTTTTCGACGTCGGCTGAGCAAATAAATCATGAATTCAGAGCTTGAATCTATGACAAAGGGTACCAACATCTTTATTGTACACCACTCGCTGCAGTTGAACAAACAATGTGTCCGGTGCCTTGATGATCCAACTATTACTTTGTGCTTTGGACATCTCTCCCTATGATATCATTAGAGATTTTCTGTAAAGTCCCAAAAATGTACATTGGCTGTTCTGAAATCATCAATTTCGAAGTTTAACCAAGCATCAAGGCTTGAGTAGAGATCTTTATGCGAGATATCGAGGATAATAGCGCCGAAGGGGGACTCTTCCTGATCAACAACCTAACACATTACACTGATTTTTTTCAAAATTCATTCATTAGCTCACTCGCTCATTTTCTCGGAAGTAGCTTCGAAATGTCTTAGTTTTCCCAAAGAATATGCTGCTCATAAAAGACTCCTCAGCGGTTCCAACAGAAGCGAGTTTCCTCTCGAGTGAGTTCTTAAAGGAAACTGTATCATCCGGCAACTCAGTTTTTTTAGGCGAGTCCTTGTGGTGAGTCAGTTGGATAATTCCGACTTTAGGACAATTACTCTTTTGAGAAAACTTTCTTGTTGTTGTAATGCTTCTTCCACTCTCGTTAAGAACGTCAGATTGAATTCCGTCACGTCTTTCTGATCTCCAATAAGCATCTTTCTCCCTGTTGAACGATTGATATAAGATTGATACTTAGAATTTGCTTACCGAAATCGTCTACCAAAGTATTTAACACAGGGAGAGGATCAACATATTTCTTTTGGCTTGATATCATCTGCGCAAAGAGATATTGCAAATTCTTGACAAGATTTATAGAAGCCTAATCAGTATTGTAAGAATTCGAGAGAAACTAGAGTTATTACCATCAGTCTCAGGCTTCTATTGTCAGAATTTTGACTGGAATTTTCGTGAGTACATCTAAAATAAAGAAATGACGTACCTCTTGGCGGCTCTTATCTCCTCTTCACTGAACTTCACATTTGATTCAAATTCCATGATCGCTTTCACGAACTGATAATTCTGGAAGTACGTTTGAAATAGAGAGTTCACATAGCAAGCTTGAAAACAGTTCAGCTATTCGGTACTGTTCAAGAATACTTACTATTTCCAACATTTTTCAGCCCGACAGGCATTCCTTTCTTTCGTAGCCTTTGTTCAGGATTTAAAAGTTCGAACTCGGCGATTTCGTTTGTATTTTCTGAATATTGTAATGATAGTTCGATCGCTTTGCTGATATCAATGTCTTCGTTTGAAGGCCCTTTCGGTTTTTTCTAAGGTAGTTTTAATGCATGAAGTGAATGTATTGGAATCACTTGAGGCGAAGTGACTTGATTTTTCTGATTCCTACATCGATTATGATGATGATTTGTTATACGATTGGACGGAATTACTTAGAGCCAAGCAAATATTGGATCATTTTGGCTTTATCTCCTTTGAACTTTGGATATATCTGAAGAATTTGAGCGAGATCAAATCCCATCTCTTCCAACTCGTGGATAGTCTGTTGCTCTTGATATGATTGCATATTCATCTGAGTCTCTAGCCTCAAAAATCTTTTATTATTTATTTCTCTTTGCAGATATTTTAACAAATAGGTGAATTATCTGAAATACAGCCTTTTCATTCTCACACAACGGAACTGATGATATTTTATGTGAAAAACCTCTGAGTAACATCATGTAACTATTTCAATAATATAATCATACGCTGGGTTTTTCTTAAAAGAATGAAAATTACATGAAAGCTAATCGGTTACGAGATGAAATAATGAGCTAAGCGATGTAAATTCTCACATTATCAATACCCCATGAAACGATGCATGAATCTCCAGTGATCGTGGAGCCAAAAGTTAGCGTGATCGAAGAGTCAGAGTGTTGCGTGATAACTTGAACAGCTCTTCCAAGTCTATCTGGCGTTTCTTCACCGCAAACGCTCACTCCCATTTTCTTGCAATAGAATGGCAAGATACCCTCACACCAAGAATATCTTTCTGTCCATACGTACTGACCACCGATCTGTGCCCAAGCAGTCTGTCCAGTCCATGCATCGAAAAAATGATAATTAAACGTCACTTTTACCTAGAGAGTTCATCAAAAAGAAATCAGCTTTGAAAATAGTTTAATTCTACCTTGGTGTGGGTAGGGAGGCCAGAAAATGTTTTCTCAGCTGTTTGTGATCCGAAGTTGCAATGACCACCTGAAATTTCAAATTGATTAGAATATTCAAATCAGTAGGTAAGATGTACCAAGGAATGTGTTAGGGGAGTTTCCGCAGGTTGCGATAGCGGTCTGTGACCATCCTGTTCTGGAGTCATTGTCTTCAAAATCGTCGTCAACCCAGAGTTTCCATTGATTCACGCCTTGGAACTGAAGGTTGTTGGATCCAGCGGAGAGTCCAAGGCTGCTGCCCAAATTTAAGTCGTAATCTGATTTCAAAACGTCTGTTGTGCTATTGTAGGAGAAAATATTGTTTGATCCCTTCTGGAGAAGGAAAGAGGAATCCTCGGCGACCTTTAGTGTTGCGTTATTGGAATCGCTTGTGAAAATTATTTGCGAAGGAAAGGAAGTAGATGAAGAGCTGAGTGTCAGGATTGCGTCGTCAGCGTTCGCGCAGATGACGCAGAGGGCTGCGACGAGCATGAGAGACCTTGTGGGTTTTATTGCCATTTTAACAAATAGGGACTTGCCGTTTTTTTGACGAATTACAATTACTAACGTTAATAGCAGCAAACTTGCTATACGTTAATTAAAGCTGGTATGGGTTACGAATTTGAGTTACTTGGAGTTGATTAGAAGAAAGAGAGTTCGTTGCCTCCGATGCAAGGACCGCAAGAGAATTGTGAAATTCAAAATGAGCCAAACGGAACTTCGAGATGAGAGATGAGTTCTTAGATGAAAAATTGGAGAGAAATTCTTCAATATATCTGACCTCTATACATATGATCAAGCATATTCCTAAAAATATATGAGCTGACTTATTGAGAGATTTGCAAATAAATTGTGAGGAAAAGTAACTCAGATATAATAACTAGTCATGGAGAGTGTATTCAAAATTCGAAAATCAATCCTTTGATATTATTCTCACTTCTATGCTTCAGAGGACTTCGTAAGTCAACAAATTGGGCAAGGATAAATTATGTTCTCCTCCAAAAGTAAGCGAGCGCAATAAACCAACCCAATTCTAAATTGTAGGGAAAAATTTAAATCTCAACATCAACAAGAAAAGAAATTCCTGTTTCAATTTCAAAACCATGAGGAGGAAAAACCTCCGAATACATTCGAAAACCCAATTTTCACAAGTGCAACCTCTATTCTCGAATATCAAAATAAATAACTTCAAAGCAGCTACCTCGAAAATCTTTTTTTTTTTTCATTTCGTTTTAACTTCTTAGCTCAGGGGCATAAGTTGCAGTAATCCCTTAACAAATTTTAGCTATCACCCTTTTGATTCCCTTGGATCACATAACTATTTGTTGCGTCTAGAGTTCACAAAAAATATATTGTTTTACAAACAACTAAGGAGAGCTATTTTTTCACCGTTTTTATCAATAGAGTCTGACTAGCTACCCTTGATTTATGTATTCCGGCATTCTATAGTGAGTACGATTATCATATAGTTGGTTTACATATCACAAGTAAAACTATATTAAAGCTAGCTGAAGATTATGAGAGCCCATCAACTGGCACTTCAAGGGAGACTTAAACTTATAATTTTGGCATTTTTGGCAACAGATCTGGTGACAGCTTCATCGCAGTGATCATGCTGCCTTTGACTTTTAGTCTACCTTTCACGATCGCTCTTTGGAACGAGAGTCTTCCTTCCACGAGCTCCACTAAAACGAGAACAAAAGGTTAATTGCCAAAATCAACTCATCAGAGTATTACTCAGATCATCCTCGCTCAACGTGAACCTGACGTCAGGTCTGTAGTAGCTGCCCTCAGAAACAGTTCCTGGAGCTATAGAATAAAAAATAATATAATAAAACACCAGAATTGTATCAACTGTACCATTTTTGAGGTCCACAGTGTATGTCTTTGGATTTTTGTCACCTTTGTATTTTTGGACATCAAAGCAGATGACAGCGTTCACCTAAAATGCAAGAAATAATTATTGATATGCTATTGCTGGAAGGTACTTGTTCGCAAAGAGAAAGTCCGTTCTGACCAACATATTCTCTGGTCATATCAAAAACGCGCTCAGTGCCGGTTTTGAAGGTTTCCAAGCTTGTTTTATTCGCAGACAGAGGATTCTTTTGCAGGCCTTGCTCTTGTCTCTCGAACTCTTCAAGCTTTGCTGGGTCAGAAGTCTGATCTGGACGGGTATAGCCTTTATTCTGGTTATACTTCTGATATAAAGCGACATAGCAGGCTCCACCTAAATAACGAATCAGTACTGGTTCACTAATCCTATAGATAATACCTAATCCGATGTTGTGTTGAAGAGCGAGTTTCGCACCAGCGACTTGTCTTTTTTCGGCCATACCTCTGAGTTGCCAAGTCAATTCTGCGCATTGAGCGAGTCCAGTAGCTCCAAGAGGGTGCCCTTTGGAAATGAGACCGCCGGAAGGATTTACAACGCATCTTCCTCCATAGGTATTTTCACCCCTAATCATCAACAATCATGTTTTCTGAAAAAGAATCAAAGATGCTTACTTGTCAATGAATTGTCCTGTCTTCTCATCTTTGCAGAGTCCGAGAGCTCCATAAGTGATTAACTCGTTTGCTGCGAAGCAATCATGAAGTTCGCAAACTTGGACGTCGAGAGGAGACTTTCCGGTTTTTGCCCAAAGTTTAGTGGCTGCGGCTTTGGTCATGTCATATCCAGCGATTGCCATCAAGCTTTTTCCGTTGAAAGTGGTTTCGATGTCAGTTGTAACAACCATTCCCAAAATTTCAATGGCTTGGTCTTCCAGCTTGTGCTCTTTCATGAATTTCTCACTGCAAACAATCGCCGCAGCAGCTCCATCGGAAGTAGGGCAGCATTGAAGTTTAGTCAGAGGACCATGAATCTTTGGAGAGGCCAGAATTTGCTCGAGTGTGTATTCATCTCTGAATTGCGAGTATGGGTTATTGACTGAGTGCTTGTGGTTTTTGTAGCCGATCATTGCGAAATGGATGTCATTGGTGCCGAATTTTTCCTTATGTTCGATACCAGCATTTCCAAAAATTTGGCAAGCCCATGGAGCTTTCGTTTTCTCAACCATACTGTACATGTTCTTGAGGTGCTTATCTAATGGGAAGGTTTGCTTGGGAAAAGCGATCCCCAGAGAGCCAGGAGCCATTTTCTCGAAGCCCACAGCCAATGTGCAGTCATCTCCAGCTTGAATGAGTTTATAGCACATTTCCAGAGCGGCCGAACCTAAAGTAAAGAGTTAATTGAGGCCTCAAGATCATAGAAATAGCAAGAGAGCTTCACCCTCTCTTCTGTTGGAGAGAGACTTAGCTCAATAAGAAAGAGAGCTAACCAATTAGGATAAAATTAAATACCTGTAGCGCAATTATTGTTGAGATTGACGATTGGAATTCCTGTGAGACCGACTTCGTAGATGGCTCTTTGTCCGCAGGTAGAGTCTCCGTAGACGTAACCAGCTGCAGCCTATTAGGGAGGACAATTAGGGTAATTCAACCCAAAAAGCTTACTCTTTGAATATCTGTGTATTTGATTCCGGCATCACGAAGAGCGCGTTGGATCGCTTGCTTCGCAAGGTCAGGGTAGTCCGGATTGGAGTCAGATGGCTTAAGGAATTTTGTCATTCCGACGCCAACAACAAAGACTCTTTTTTCCATCGTCGAATTAAGGTATTTTCTCCGAAATTTAAGTTTTAATATACTTTGAGTTTATATTCAAAATCGCTTCTCAAAGAAATTAAATAGAGCAATCCCTGTCCGGTTTAATTTTTTTCTCATCATTACACTCCCAAAATCTTTTAGATTTGAGAAGCGTCATATTGACATTTTCAGGAGCATACTGAAAATGTATCTCACATTTCCTAAAATGTAAGCAGTAAAAACATAGAAAAAGATGTTATTATTAGCTTCAAAAAGTCATTTTGAATTCTTGACGGCCTCTGCGCCGAAATATAGACAGTGTGCTGCTATTAAAGCTCTGTTAGAAATTTGCAAAATTCTGCTCACTTTTCTTCCAAAGCTTTCAACGTGGCTTTTTCTGGAAAAGGCAATTTTAAATTTTATTCATGAATATGTTGCGTCAGTGGCGTCAGATAATGAGAGAAAATTTGACATGAATAATAACAAATTTTAAATAGTATAACTAGCGCCAAATCAAATAGCAAGTAGCACTTGAGCTCGTCTTCTTATCAGACAATCTGGAGGCAGATATGTTATAAGTTTCTCACTAGGATTGTCAATGTAATATGAATTGTTATTTGAGAGTAAAACAAAGAATTTGTTGTGATGATTCAGTGAAATACCTAAAGAGAAGCATTCTTACATCATTCTAATTGAATATCTTATCTATCACTAGCTAGAGGCCTTAATTTTTTGAAATTTTAGCTCAAAGCTCCAAGGCTTTTTTCTCTAATGGAGATAAAATTGAGATTAGAGCCCAATGTTCAAACAATAAAATAGAAAAATAAAACAGCTAAAGTGGTTTATTACTGATAACATGCTCAATAATTTAACAAGGAGTCCGGCATTTAGCCATAGAATCTATCAGAAATATAAAGAACAAACTGAAGAAAATTCTCGTAAACAGCATCTCAACGCGACTGCAAACGAGAAAAATGCTGAAGAATCACCTAGGAAAGACCAAACCTTGAATAACTTCACAATAAAATATCGCAACAAAATCATCGGACCTCTGCAACCCAGCGGCAGAAATCGCTTTCAAAGAATGGAAGCAAAAACTAGTCTCAATATAGAGTCCATGGACAATTTAGCAAAACGGAGAGAGGCCGAAGAGAATTATCGAAAGATGATGAAGACCTTTAAGGACCTTAACAAAATATCAAATTATCATGACAAACGATTCGAAATTGCTGCATACAAAGATCCCTATGAGAATCTACTTCCCCAGGATTGGAATAAATCAGTTCTAACGAACTCAACTGTCAATTTACTTGGAAAAATAAAAGAGCAGAGAACAATGGAGACACAGAAAGACCTAGAGCCTTCAGCTTCAAACAGCGACAATAAAAGTGCGGGAAAAGTACGATTACCTCCAAGATCTCGAAGTAAGGGCAGAATGCTGAGAGTGTTTTCACAGGACCAGAAAGTCTTCAAAAAAATTGATTTCAGTCAAGAAGAAAATAACAGTAGCCAGAAAAAGGGCCCCGAAGTTAAACTTGCAAGTGAACAGAAGATGAAACCAGGTCCACTCAATCTGCAAGCTTCAGCCTTGCTCAAAAACAGGTCTTTTTTCTCACCCAAAAGCAACGCGACGTTATCAAGGAGAGACCGTCCATTTAGAATTAATAGTCCGAGATTAAAGCTATTCGATGAATCAGAACTCGAAAACTATAACTCTGAAGCGCGGCTTACAGCAAGAAAGGATGAAGGATTCAGTAGTCTCGCTATTGCTCAAACACATTCGACTGGATTTAATCGAAGGCTTCAATTTAGAACTCCTAAAAAGGGTGGAGAGTCAGAACGTGCCAATACAGGTACTAATCAGAAACATGATTCTCAGCCATCTCCCTGCAAGAGCTCCATCAAACGCTTGCAGGAGATGTCTAAAAAGGAAGATCATACTGCTACCAGCGGAAGCAGCAAGATACGTTTACATCTCAGCCCTAAACACAAGGGAAGTGATGATAAAATTGATCCAGAGCCAATTTCTTCGATTTCAAGTGCTGCTACCTTAGCTACCATTCTTTTTAGAAAACCTACTCATAAGAGGAGTGAATCTAACGGTGCCAAAATAAAGAGAAGAAGGCACAAGCGAATGCCCACTGAGATAGATAGCGACATTAAAGACTTTATTGACGGCGCATATTCAGATCATGACTCGAACAGTTCACAAATATCAACGAACTTTATTTTGCACAAGTAAATAATTTTCACTTAGATTGATAATAACGAATGCACTCTTTTGATGAAATAGATATGGATATCAAGTAGACAGTAAGAATGAAATAGAATCACCTCACAGTCCAATGCACCGCAGAACTGGTGATCAAACTGTAGGAAACTCCCCAAATAAACGCGGACCCGCTCATGTCGATTTTTATCATATGATGATGGACAAGAGCACGAAATATGTTGAAAAAGTCATGCAAAGATCTACCAAAAACAGCAAAGTGCGATAAGAATAATTAATATAAACAGTATTTATCAAACGCAAATATAATAAAAAATTACCTTTCTGTGAATACATAGTTAGAGATTGGTTTGCTGACGTACAATATATTTGTATTCAAGCTATTGAAAGCGTGCATTTAGAGACTATAGCATACATACTTCTTCAGATTATGTTTTTTTATCTTATCCTCTGTTAATACTGATAAATTCCGAATGAGTTCTTATCGCTCGTAGTCACAAAAGTCGCATGAAAATTTGATCTAACAAATTTATGAAGTTTATTTTCACAGGCTTGATCAGCTTTAGTTGAATACTGTTTGATTGAATTGGAAGGTGATATCGAATTCAAAATTACGAATTGAGGATATTAATACCAGTGAAAATATTGCAAACAGCAAAAAATTTGCTGGGATTGAGCAAAAACGAAAAGAAATGCTGAATGAAAAATCGACCTTCGAAGACTCACGTGAAAGCGCTAGCTCTAACTTTAATATAAAAGAATCCACACAGACGTCTGATCAAATCTATGCACCCGCAAATGAAATAGAGTTCGATCTTCAGTTGACAGGAGGACCGAAGCATACTGATCTGCTCGTGGCATCTGCAGTACTTAAGAATGGTAACGCTACCATCATCATTGAGTCAGGCTGGATGAGTTTTGTTATCTCGTAGGATCCAATGAAGAAATGTCACATTCATTCAAATATAAATGGTTCAATAGGACTCAGCATGAGGCTATTGAAATCTCTGATATTACAGACGCGTCATATCAACCTAGTATTGACGATGTTGGCACAATGTATTTTCCACCAAATTTGCGATGGTTACTCAGTAGTAATTTTGTTATTAGAATAGGAGTCGAAGCGACATTGAAGGTGAATGAAGGGAAGGAATGCAAAATTAGTCGAGAAATCGGTCCGATTGTATTGGATGAACAGATAGAGTCGGATGCAGAAGCTTATCTACAAGCTCATAATAGCTTTAACATCACAATAGAATCAGTGGAGTTTGAATTTCCAAAGGATCAGTTTTCATTCCCTTGTGAAGGCACACTTGAAATCAACAGCCAAGAGAACCACGTGATACTATCAGCGAAGAATAAGCTCTCAGAAATACACACTCAGATTGCTGCATGCAACATAAGTTTCGTTTATCCGCAGATTAATATCCAAAAATCAACCAGAAATAAATTTGATATTGATTTTGGACCCAGTCAGACCGTGAGGCTTTCATGTGGAGGCTATACGGAGAGAGATGTTTATTGCTTGTGCATAAGAACTGTTGCCACAACTTTGGCTTTGAAATCAGAATCCAAACTAACTAGTCTAACCAATTTTCACAAAGACTCAATCGACTACTCTCAGTCTAGGTACATTCGAGAAGAATTCAGCAAACGAAATTTGAATTTTGAAATGCTGATGAAACTAAGTCATATGAGTTACGAAAACTTTCTTCTGAAAAAAGAAAACGCATTGTTAAACGAAGAATTAGAGTCTGAAATGGATGCTAACGCACGGCTCGAGTCGCAAATAAAAGAGCTCAATGAGCAACTAGTTGGAATTAACAAAACATTTGATGAGTTACTGCAGCGAAATGCGCAATCCTGGAAAATGAATTCTGAAAAGATTGCTTGCATGCAGGAAATTAATCTATACCGAAACGAGATCGCTCAATTAAAACAAGTTTATGCTGATTTGAAAAACGGAACTTATGTTGAGGAGCTAGAGGAAGAACGCGATGAATCTACACTGGAAATTGAGGCTGAGAAAAAACTAAAAGAAATATTGCGCGAAATGGAAAACTGGAAAACCAAGGCTCTTAATAATGGAATTCAAAACGAAGCGCTGAAATCTGAAATCGAAAAGTTAGCAGCTCGAAATGCAACGCTTAAGCAGGAAAATGAGACTATAGAAAACCAATTGAATGAGTTAAATCGCAAATATCAGTCGCTCCTGCAAGAGAACGAGGGAAGCAGCCTTCGGAAGCTCAGTATATACAGTCAATTTTCGGACAACGTCAGTCCTCGACTTGAGAATGAACCAAGTACCTTCACATCAGTTAGAGAAAAACCCACGCTAGGGGAGTTTGATACAGAGGAAGATCTGCCTGATGGACTTTTGCAGCGGAAAAAATCAAAGTGCTTCACTCAAGACGGCGAAAAAGAAAAGCAGCTTTCTGGTGATAAGATAAAAAAATATGAAGATGAAATCGAAGCTTTGAAAAACCATGTAACTATTCTAACGAAGACTCTCGACACGTAAATTCTCCTTACTTGCTGTTATCATCACCGATTTTTCTTCAAATTTAGTCTCAAGGCTCAAAGTAAAGCTCAAACCCTCACAAGACGATCTTCTGGTATTGGAAGTTTCTTTGGCATCAACAAAGAAAAGGATTCTACAACGAATCTAGAATACTTACAGAAAATTGTAATTTTTTACACGCTGATGCAAATCTAACTAACATTGCTAGGTTAATACACTAACGGAGAGCCTTGCAGAGAAGGATCTCACAATAACTGAGCAACGAAAGATTAACAAACAATTGTATCTCAAACTCGAAGAATCTGAAAAGCATAACAAGGATTTGAAAAGACAGCTCTCTTCTTTCAGCAACCAATAAGACAATTGGTGGTTTAGGGAGGAGATTTAAACTGAGAAAGCAGAAAGATAAAGCAAAATTAACTTATTTTTTAAAAAAAATGTGAATCAATATTGAACTCCACTGCCCATATTTCTTATGTATTCTAAGTTTATTGCCTTTTAAACATCAGTTTGTATCATACGCTTTTATGCCACATCAACAGAAGCCTTCTCTACTACAGCGATAAGTGTAGAATTCCCTCCTAGGCTACTTTCATAAAGTGTAAATTAAGACCTCTCTCAGGGATCAGTCGATAATAAACAGTTTACTTAAGAAGAGATTTCGTAAAAATAAATACACACAAAAGCTTAAAGAATTATCCTTCGGAATACTATTTATCAACCATATACATCAATCCTATCTCCTTACTTTGCTCACATCTGTAGAAGCTGCATAAAGCTTTTTAAACTCAAGTTCTTCCGGCGTCAGATTTTTCCCTTTCTTTACTAGTTCATAGAACTTTGTATTGGGATCTCTGTTTATCTCAATTCCCATTTTAACCATATTCCTGATTTTCTAAACCATGAAAATAATACGTTAACAAATTTTGCTGAAAATGAGAGCCTGTTACCTTGAAGAAGGAGTAGATCGCCTGGAATTTGCTAGCTGTCTCCATCTTTATCCCGAAAACTTCTACCACATTCAAACTCTTTCTGTTGTAATTAAGCGAGAGGAAGATTCTTCCCTTCGGGAATGAAAGTGTCAGTAGTGGCACCTTCTCAACTGTTTGAGGTGTCGTCTCACTTACTGATAGGAAAACGCCGTTGATGTTTATAGAGACCATCACCTCGTTCAATTGGAAGAAATGAGTTAATTTCCGTAAAAAGAGGTTCGTCGGATCAGGAGACACTAAATCAGCGATGATTGACTCAGGACTCTTCATCTGTGCTCCGTTTAGGTAGCTCTGGTAATGACTCTTGAAGAAATCCATATACGCAGATTCGGCTCTGGATACGTTCAAAAGCTGCGAGTTTTTCAAGGATTTATTATTAAAATCCTCAAGAACGCTTCCCTTCGGTGGACTTTCCTGAGCTCTTTTATCAGGACTATCCGCTAAGATGACCTGCTTTTCCATATTATAGAAGGTATTTCGAAATTCCAGTTTCACTTTCGTAGACATATGCCTAACGGAATAGTTTTGTCGTAGATCGCTGAAGTAATCAAATAAATCCTTGAAAACAGCGTTTTCTAATTTGACTTCAATTTCGCCGACTTCGCTCCTCAGTTGCAAGCTGCGAGCCATCTCATCGATCTTTTTATAATTAAATTTGAAGATAATATCGTCCTTCAGCTCCAGCAGCAATATATCAGTATTGGCAGTAGGAGTCATTGGTGTTTTAGTCCTCATAAGGGAACGAGATCGCGCCGTAGGTCTCTCTGAAATAACACTAAATGCTTCTTGCCGCCCAGTGCGATCGATTACTTGATTCCCTAGCGTTATGTCATAACTCTGCATTTTGAAATGTGTCCCCCTTATGCTACTTTGCGCCCCTCTTATGCTGTTTTGCGCTTCTCTTATGCTGCTTTGCACATTTCCAAATATTTTGCCGGCTTTTGGTGTCACAGTGCCAAAATCTGGGGGATTGTTGAGGATTTGGCTTTGATCACGGGAAGGATATTCGCTATCTCTGGCATATTTCTTTGGATTTTCGTCAAATATTTGCTTGGGAGCGTCATTGTAGTAGTAGATAACTCGGGAGCTACTCATCTGGAAGGTTATCGAATGGTTCTGTCTAAAGTCGATATTGGCCAAAGCATTGAGATGAATATAGTCCAGGCGAAGGCTCAAGAAAGCTTTCATGTTTGGTTTACGAATGTTGAAGTTGATGCGCTTCGCTTCGAAGAAAGCGTAGAGATAAGGAAGTTTAAATCTCTTATAATTCTCATCCTCCCGTTGTGGTAACTCTTCCTTGGGAGGAACACCTTGAAAGATGTTCCTGCTGGACAAAGGCTCGGATGCCTTCAAGCCGCTTTGAGTCACCTTCTTTTTCCCCCAGTTTTCTTTATCTTCAATGAATATCTTCCTATAAATTAATCAAATATGTTATGATCAAAGCCCTAAACACAAAGAATACTTGTAATCCTTGTAATCACATAATTTTTTCAATGGAGATCTTTTTTTGAACTCTTCATAGAGTTTATCCACTAGCTCTTCTTTGCCAGCAATTTTCTTGATTTTATGAAACCAAAGGACCAACCGCCACCATTCTCTAGATATAGTTAATTAATATCATTACCGATGATTATATTAGCATATTGAAAAACGAAAAAGAAGAGCTTGGCAAACCAATCAATAACAAAAAAGTTACCTGGTGACTTCTTTCTTTAGAAATTCAGTCTGATGACTCGCAGAGTAGATTTTTTTATTAAGTATCGGTCTAACTTCAGGTTTGAACCTATCAAGGAGCTTTCTAGTCTTGAAATGCTTATAGAAGTTGATGAGGTCAATGGTGTCTTGGAGAATGTCTGGCTTCAATTCGATTGTGATATTATTTGCTTCAGTTTTCGTTAGAACATATTGACACCAGTTCTTTGAGACATGTTGACGGATTGCTACCAACGTCTGAACTTTTATCTGCTCAATGCGAAAGAGGGGATGCTTGTAATGCTTTGCATTCTTAAAATATCTGATAAAGAATATTAGCCTGATTCAGTTGGTTTTGAGTACGTAAACATTAGATTCTTCATTTCAAGCGGTGGCATTGCTTCGAATATTCCATGTGGAGATTGCATTGTGTTTTCGTACAGTGAGTATGGAATGTACATTTCTGATTTCGTCGAAAGGTAGCTTTCCACATTAGAAACTGTGACTTGATAAGATATCGCTCGAGAGTTTGGTTGTCTTAATGTAGCATATAATCATGAGAGAAGTTCACATCGAAGGCTTACTCTAAGATATCTTGAATCAAGTTGTCAACCAACTTCTTTTCGGTAGAGTAATAGCCAAAGTGAGTTGTTTCAGAATGAACAGGTATCCCAATCTCTATTTCTTCATTTGGGCTTATTTTGATGTTCGAAATCATCAGGCCCATTGCTATAGGTCCCTTATAAGTAACTTGGTCGTCTTCATATCTTATATGTATTCTATTTATCGTAACCTAAAATGATTCGTGTCACAGCACAATCGAATAAGTGAAGCTCACCCTTTGATTTTTTAAGAATTCAGAGTGCAATAGCGCTTTTATCAGTGGGTTATTTTCGTTGGTTTTCGGAGGTTTGTTTAGATCATATCGCTCATGTTTTGTCTTCTCATCATCTTTTTCAAGGTCGATTTTTTCCTATATCAGATATATATACACCCACATCCTTGTTAAGCTTGTAATTACCCCTCGGAGCTTCTTTTGGTAAATTTGATCAATCTCATATTTCGGATCCAAAAGCTGACTTAAATTCGGTTCATCTTTTCCAGCTTTGTTATTCTCACGAGGTTCGAGGGCATCCAAACGACCACCTAATTTCTCAAGTTTGCTTCCAAGTTCCAAAAATTTTTCTTCGTTATTTTTGTAATCCTACACCATGTTCAACAACAAAGAACCAATGTAAAGAATGAACTACATCTCTTTTTCTCAAGTGTGAGAAATTCGGACCCAAAACTAAGTATACGTCTTCAATTAAGACATCAACGTGGTACAGATCAGTATATTTAATCTGAAGAAGAGTCACACACCCCTCAGAAAGGAATAAAGAGATACATTAATTTGCAAAAGTCCGAGCATGCCAGCCTTGATAGCGATTGGTGAGGCTTGAAGAGTGGGATTTTGATTTAACTTGTCATGCTTGAGTGTCACATTTTCGAGTTTGACCTGCCCACTAAATATACCAATTTTGAGCTGGTCTTCCTTGAAGCCATATAAGTAATCGCCAATTTTCTCCTTAATGAGTTTGTAGATACGTCCTTGAAGCATTTTGGTGATACAGGGCTTTTTATTTATTTTTCAAATTCGAAATCTTTTCACAAGTTAAACCGAAGAAAATTTAGAAGGTTTCGTATCAACATGGCACTGAGTAATTGCCTCTGAAATTTACATTAGCAATGCATTAGAACTTGAATTTTGGCCAAAGGAGAGAAAATTTGTTAATTTCGTTGATAGCTACAAAGTTTTTACGATGAAGTTATGTGTGCTTATCTGGAACTAAACTCTTCTTAATTCAAAAGTTCAATTTAAATAAATATTGAGGGTTAGCAAGCAAGACTATTAGCTGAATTCTAATGATTTTGTAGTAATTTTGACAAATAGTCATGTTGTTTGTTATTTCTTGATTTCACTGACCTAATCTGTCCTTGTGTTCATCGCCGCTTGTATCCGAGGGCTCTCATGCCAAAATGTTTTATTTAGACAGATATGAGTAATATTATAAACAACTAGGCACGAATTACTCTCGAATCAGTTCAACATTCTAAAGGACTTTCAAATAGACACATTACAGTATAAACTTTGGTTTTTACTCATTAATAATGACATCACATCAAACTAATAAATAGACCTCTTTTTCGATGTTTTATCCAAGAGCACATGCAAAGACTCAATCGTTGCTTTAATATCTATCTTGCCACTATCCATCTCATCTAATGAAGCCCTACCATTCTTTGGGAGGAAACTGTCAAAATTGAGGGTTGCCCTGGCGTTTGGATTCGGTACTTCATTTTCTTTCTCCAGTTTGAACGAGTTTCTCGTCTCAAACTTAGTTAGTGTCGTTCCTTCCTCAGTTAGTGCATAATTATTGAAGGTCCTAGGGCTTTTCGTTGAATTTCTTGGAAGAGGATTAACAGTTTTCTTTTGTACCCTATCGAGCGCGTTTACGCTATCTGATCTATTGAATTTGTGGGGTTTATTCGTGATTTCTCTTAAATTATCTGCGCCTGTGAACTCTGTGCTCTTCTGAGGAGGTTTGTCTTCAGGAAGCGCTAAATCTGCTGAGTTTTGTCTCGCTTTTCCCTTTTCGACTTTCATGACTCTCGTTCCAAATTGTAAAGTTGAGATCGTTTCGCTAATATCACGTGGATTTGGCGAGCATTGAATGATCAGTAAAGTTTTGGCGGTTCCTCCAAGAGAGTCTTTGAGTAGATGAGTCAGTTTTGACTCACGGTAAGGAATATGTGGGCTTTTCATGGCGAGACCGTTGAGCACTTTACCCAGAGTAGTCAAGCTTTGGTTTATATTGCAAGCTTCTTTTAAACGCTCTCCTTCAGCCTCAGACTTGTAAACTCTCTCAGAACCTGCCAGGTCAACCATGTGAAGCTTGCCTGTCAAAGTTTTGTTCAGAATATTATTTTTTCCGACGATGTTTATCGTCACGACACTAATGGAAATTAGTTGAGTTTGAGATACAATGAAAGTTGCTGTACCAATGGGATCTTGAGCTCATTACGTTTGAATACGTTGCAGCTTTCTTGCGGTTAGTTCGTCCCTTGTTAATAATCTCTTCAGCTTCGCTGTAGCTTGTTATCTCTAGCACTGTGCATTTAGGGTGGAAAGTCACGCTGTTATTGGCTTCTCTGATATCTACTTTGCATTTGTCTACGGAGACAGGGAAAACGGGTTAGGAGCTTTGTTTCAATGAGAATTACCCATGCTGTTTTGGAGAAGGTCTCTTATTTGTTCATTATACACCTCCAGGATTGAGATGGACACCGAATATTCGATGTCCTTCATTCTTTCCTTCGCAAAGTCAAAGATTTGCTCCAAAGCCATCTGAATCATACCTCTCACTCCGTATGTACCTTCCTATGATTTCAATGGTTCATGTAAATAAGGTTATTGCAACAGCAGTACCATTGTATAAGTTTTGCCTGAACCTGTCTGGCCATACGCCATGATGCAAACATTAAATCCATCCATCGCACTAACGACAAGCGAGCTCAGCTCATCAAAAACGTGCTGCTGCTCATCAAGACCCGTGAAAACTTTGTCATATTCATATGAGGTGGCACGATTTGTTTGAGAGTTGTAGAATCGAACAACATTAGACTCAGGGATTGAAATGTAGGGTTCTCCAAACGTAGTCTGAGGGATATTTTCAGAGGAGAGAGATGGCCTGATCCTGCAATAAACTCGAATGGAACCCTTGAGATCTTCTAGTTTATTATGCAATAGCCTACGGTCCCACATTTCTTTTCTGTATCTTTGAAGCAGCTAAAGTGTAGGATGAGTTTCAGCTAAACATCAAGGCAATGAGGCTTACATCGTTATACAGAGTCTTTTCCTTCTCGAGGATTTGGGAATAATTTTCGTTTCTTTCTAAAGGAGAAAATTTAAGGCGTTGAATAGTTGTATACTTACGAGCAGAGCCATAACGCGCGATCCACTCTTTGATGCATTCGACAGAGGATGCGATATATTGGTTTTTGAATGATTTAATTAAGGTTTGAGTATGAAGTTTGCCCAGTCTCTCTCTTATCTTGGGTCGAGTTGTTATTAACTTGCCGAAGAAAATAGTGTTATCTTACCTGATTGTTTGTTGCAGACACTGCGATTTCCATCAACGCATGCTTGAGTTCCTCTATCTCATTCAATTTCTCTTCCGAAAGCTCTATATTTAGCAAAATAATTTACATTCATCCACTGTAACAAGCAACAAATTACTCTGATCTGACTGCTTTTTGTCATCAAGGTCCTGTTTAAGCTTGAAATTAGCTTGACGGAGCTTTAATAGCTCTAATTCATGATTGCCTTTGATTGATTCAAGTTCATTAGTATATTGAGCGTTTTCTTTCTTTAAATCTTCGATCGATAGCTCACTTCGCAGCAACTGCTCGCTCAAACTTAAGATTCTTTCTCTTAGACCTTCTGAGTCTGATCGCTGCGCAGTATTCTCTTTTAATTCTTCTCGCATTTGATCCATGACTTCCTCAGATTCTTTGATAATAGCTTCCAAGTCATTAATTCGCTTCTTTAGCAGTGTGTTTTCTTCGTTAACTTGTCTAAGTTGGGATTCTGTCTGCTTTGCCTTGTCCTTAGCTTCTATCAATTCGTTATTCAAAGTTTCTAGATCTCTTTGACGCTGTCCCAGTCTAAAAGCGAGAGTTTTTTCTTAAAAAAGAGCAAGTCAAATAAATACTTCATTAGCAAATCCTTGTTAATCTGCTGCTTTTCTTCAAGCAATTTCTCGTTTTGCTCTTTGCATTTTTTATATTCATTAGCTGTTTGTTTTTCTCGCTCCAGTACGAAGGTCAGAGAGTCCTTTAAATCAATAACATTTCTGTTGCTTTTTTCGAGAAGCTCTTCTAAACATTTGATCTTGTGAGGAAGATCCATTAGGCTCTACAAAGTCACATGTAATTAACAAACATTGAGTGATGCTTTTACGATTTTGAGGAACTCACAATCAATAGAGCGGCTAGTAGTGCTTACAATTCTTTGGGATAATTCTGTATCAGAGTTATCGTGTATCATAGTACTAAGACGTGCTGATTTTTCCCTTGGCTCATTGCTTGACCTTCTTTCTCGTGCAGAGTAGCTGTTTGGCTGATAGACACTACTGTCATTCATCTTTTAAATATACTTTATCGTTGATTTTTTTCAAATTTTAAATTTATTAGCCAGCAATGGAAGGGAAGAGAGGATGGATCGCGGTTACGAATTGCATTGTTTAAAAAAATTCTTTTGCCATTCTGTATATTCGAGATCCTTTGAGTTTCAAAGTAATATTTGAGAATCTTTTGCTCAATCAGGACAATTAAAAGCTCGTGAACTTTCATCTACAATGATTCAGCAATGGAATTTTAGGAGACAGCAATTGAATTATAGGAACACAGCAATGCCAAGAAACTCAGAGATTTTTCTTTCCAAAACTTTTTTTTGAGAAAACAATAGACAGAGCTAACAAAGAGATTATTCGTTTTGAGCTTGGTGTTTGAAATATGAAGATATCATTTCATTCACGATTTTTCAGCGAAAAATATATAGTCTTGCATCCTCTTTTCTAATTATTATATTCATCTCACACAGTCAAAGAACACCTTGTAAAAATACCAACACTCTGGGATAGTAAATTAGTTATTTTAATGACACTGCGCATCTACTTGAGCTATCAGAAGAAAAAATTACTATAATTTCCAGAAAGCAAGTGAATTGATGTGGATTCGTAATACATTGCAAGAAAATAACTCTTAGTATCTTCTCTAGCCTACACTACAGTTTTCGCAATGCCTAACCTTATCCGTAGTGAATCTCAAAGAAATTACTTGAAACGTGGAGATAAAAGAGGCGATAGTATGAAGATAGTCAAGAAAAATAGTACTGGAAAGTATTTTAGAAATTTACTTCTCTACTTGTAATTGAGATCTCGAAAATTGTTGTTGTTGCATGCAAAAAGTGAATCCTATTTTCATTGATGCCCTATATAATCGGCATTAGCAAATACTATCGCACTTATGTAGCTGTGCATGACGAATCCTATTTATTAAATTTATGGTTTAAATGCGACATTAATTCCCTTCAAGTCATTATATCACCCTTTCCGAATAAAAATCAAATTTTATAAAGTGATTTTTCTTTGATAATTAAACTTAGCAATTTACATCATATACGCTTAATACCTCTTACCCTCGAGATTTTTGATCGGGTAACTTATACATTTTTCTGGATAAAAGATTGATTCAATTGTTTTGTTTTTTTCCCTCTACTTTTTATTGAAATATTACCGAAATACCAGTGTTTCGAAATTCTCAAATCTAAATATTTGATATTTCCATCAGCTCCAACAAAAAAATGGCCGGTTAGTCAAACAAATTGTATTACATACACCCATATATACTTCCTTTCTTTCATTGCAGACTAAACAGAGTAGCAATCTTTTGCACTCAAAAAAATCAACACCCAAAAACATTATTTTGAATTGAGAATCGAAACAAGTCTCACTTTGAACACATACTTGATCCCGATGGCTTCATTTTAAAATTCTCAGAATTTAAATTCACGAATTTACAAAGAGCAGAAATTTTTTTCAATTCGAATTATTTAATTCTAATTAATTTTTCAAATGCGAGTTTTTTATACAATGCAAAGTTGTACATCAAATTAAATTACACCAAATCATTTAATTGTTTCAGGCGTCCACAACTCAATAACCCGCGTGAAAACTGCACCAATTTTACAGAGAAATCGAATAATTTATATAATACTATCAAATATGATTCCAAGACAAATTTATTGGCAATAAGCTGAGAATTAACTGTAGTTCACAATAGACTCTTTCATAGCAATTCTTGGAGAATATGAACTCTCCAACATCGATAAACACTTCTCTACTATAGAATAAAAAGCTACAACAAAAAAAAGCCTCAAAAATGATTAAAAATAATGAAATGTTTGAAGAAAAAAACGCAAAAATCCTATATTAATTTCTTTTTATCTCATAATATTTAACTTCTTTTAGACATTTTTACAAAAGTAAAAGGTCCACTTAAAAAGCACCAAGTCACCTCTTACGTATTCCGCTTAATTTTGATCTGTCATTCCTGATTCTGTTCTCTCTCCTTCCAATGTGGTATCACACTCAAGTTTCCAAATTTTAGCTACCTTGTTATCTGACGAGAGGAATGCCCCATTATTTACCCTCGAAATATTCGTTATCAGGGCCTTATGGTCTTTAATCGCGAACTGCAGCTGTGCTTTCTGCCAATCCCAAATATATACAAAAAATTCTTTAGTTTGTTTTTCATTCGCGGTGGTCACCAATCTTCCTCCGCCTAAGTAGATCATTTTGCTGATGGATCGTTTATTATTGCTAAACGCCTTGATGAGCTTCTTTTCTTTAAGACTCCAGATTTTTATCATAGAATCCCCTCCACCAGATGCAAAGAGCTCTACATCTTCCTCATTTTCCTTCTCGTGGAGGAAAACAATTGCCTTTACGAAATCTGAATGAGCGCACTTCATCTTGTACTGGTATCTACTGTAGGTATCCTGGTCTTCAGCCTCCTCGTAGTATTCTCCTTTCTTTTTCTCGCACAAGGCTAGGTCTTTGAATTCGTTAGGATTCTCTTCCCATTTCCAGAAATTAATAGATTTATCATGACTTCCAGAAATGACAACTGAGCCTTCCAATGCCTTGCAATTTGGCAGAGAAACCAAGCATGAAATGAAGTCTGAGTGCACATTGCTTTCTTTATAAAGCTCGAGTTTGACCTCCAACTCTGAGCCCAATGAGTTTTCTGACACTGTGAGAGTCCAGACTTTCATCATGTTGTCGCAAGCAGCAGTAGCGATATAAGATACATGTGTGCCGGAGCTCTCAGAGTATTCACCCTTGAGCTCTTGTATGCAGGAGATTCCATTTTCATGCGCGTTCTCAAACAAAGTAAGCAACTTGTTCGTTTCGTAATTCCAGACTTCAATGTGCGGACACTCATCATCACCTCCCAACAGGACTAAATGTTTTACCTCTTTTGAATCGTTGCTTGAGTACCGGATAGTGCAAAGGCTTTTTATCTTCACATCATCATCTTCGCCTGAATGATCGATCTCATTCATCTTCCTGTACTGCTGCAACGAATCCCGTAGTTGCAGAACTTTCGAGGTCGATGCCGTCAGCAGTGTTCCATCTGAAAGGCCCGTGCACAGAGTAGCTGTCGTTGCCGGAATACTCGCAAGGCAATTTAATTTCGGCAGCTTTTCATTCTTGCTCTCAATCACACGCACTTTTGCTCCTTTTGAATTGATAAGATCTAGTTCGACTCTTTGGAGAATGTTTTCGATGAAGGTCTCGTGAATATTCTGTCGGAATTCTGTGAATTTTCCTTGACAAACCTCTTCAAACTTTTTCGCATCAAAGAGCCTGAACCCTTTCTCTAATTCATCTCTTAGATCGTCTAACTCAGACTGAAGAGCCTTGAGGCCGCCGAACTGATTATAGATTTGGTCACAATAATATCCATTATAAACTTTGGTGTAAAACTCTTCTAATCTTCCTTGCTGGAAGCTAGAACTAAGCTCAGACTTCATTAAGTTGAATATCTGTTTCTTGCAGTTCTTGTAGGACATCTGTTCCAACTTCGCTTTAACCTTTCCAAGGGCGTCTTCATGGATTTTCTGATTCTTCCACAGCAGCACGTTCATTTCATCGTTTAAGCCTTGAAACATTTCAAAAAACTCCTTAAGCAACTTCTGGAATGTCTCAGTCATCTTTTTTTGTGATTCAGTAAGCTGCTCCTGCTGTTTGCTCAGCCGTAGAGTGATTTGCTCGATTTGGTAAAGAAGGCTTGTGTTATCTGCTGGGTCGAAGAGACCTTTAAGGTTGTTGAACTCCTTATACCAGTCATTGAGGTTTACGACGAGAGTTTTATGGTGGAGAGATGATCTTTCATGGATAACTCGACATTCTGAACATAGAAGTCGATGTTTACATTCTCTCGCAGTGCACACGAGCTCAACAAAGTTGGAGGGATGCCTATGGCAGTAAGGTCTCTCTCCAACTATTGCGGAAACTGGCATTTTAGTTGGTTCGGTCATGGTACAGAAAATAATTTATAGCTTTGATGTTTATTTTTATTCGATTGTGAATTAATAATTTGAGTTAGTTATATCAAACTTGTCGTTTTATTTGATCATTGCCAAATCAATAAATTTATCTGAGAGAATTAATTTGGGTGGTTGCGCCAGTTTTTCGGAGCAGTGTCCAGTTAGAACTATAGTAAACTAATTCACACAATGGAAGAGTCCTCAATCCAGACGCAGAAAAAGTAAAAAATAGAGTGAGAGTCATGGTTTGAATGCCTTTTCTGCAAGAAATTGAATGTATTTAAAAGGTTGTTTGCTATCAGAAGACTCTGTACTAATTAAGTATTTTGTTAAATAAAATATTTAAATTTGTTATTTAACGCGTTTTGTATGAAAAGGATGTAATTCTGATTCTGTTAGAACCTTCTTGATAAGCAATAAAATTTCTGAGCCTATTTCTTTAACTTTAACAGTTCCAATATTTCCTGATGAGAATATATGCTTCATTAAAGCCATGTCTAGCTCATAGGCTAATAATTTGTTTCCTGTGAGTACCGCTGATCTAAACAAAGGAAGGATTGGTGAGCAGGGGTCCCGACAACTACTGAAGATTGCTTTCTTTTTAGGTTTGGAAGTGGAAATAATTATCATTTTAGATGGTTTTTCCCCTCAAAATCTACTCAATAAAAATAAAAAGGGCCATAAAACATCACAACAACGGAAAATAAGGGTTGTTATATAAGTAATACGGCGCCATAATTCTTAATGATTGAGATTTGGTCAATCCATACTAAACGTTCGTTTGCAGCAAGCAGGTTTTTGCATTCACTCATAGTCCTTTTATCGTCAGTAGTGGATTAACATACTGAGTTTCTAATAGCTTTTCAAAGATGCTTTCGCCGTCTGTGCCTATAACTTTCTCGTAAGATTTCATGTACTTTTTATTCAGGAAGCCGTTAGCATCGTAGTAATTTCCTTCAAGCTTCCAGCCGCAATTTGTGAGGTAAATTCCATAAATCGCCGCAGGGCGTTTACATACCATACAACACGTGTTCTCCAGCAGATTATGAACTGAAAACATGCCTGTGCCCATTGAGAAGGTCACCTTCTTCTTTGTAGCGATACATTTCGGATTTCTGCAGGCACCACTCAGCTTCAGACCCATGATTTCATCTTTTTTTTTTCGAACATCATCTGGATTCTTGAATGCATTTGTGCTTCGCGCAGTGCTCATGCTCGCAAACGACCTCGCGCTAGTAGTGCCAAAGCTTCCCATTGTTTTTGCTTTAGAGTCAACACTGGCATAGTACGATCTCGTTGCTGTGGTCAGTCTATGTTGATTATATCCAGTATCGTGCATCTTCGCGATAATTGTATCTCCATTGCGTATTCCATTTTGCAAGAGAGTTGAGGTGGGCTTGAAGACTTCCATGCCAACTGAGAAAGTGAAGTTGGTTCGGATCGGATCCAAGTCAAGTTGTAGAGCTAATTTGTGAGCAATCTCTTTCATTCTTGTTTTATTGGAGACCATGAAAGAGTATGTTTTGATCGCGTCGACCAGTCTTACCCTGACTAATAGGTTATTTTCTCTACCAATAAGACTGTCTTTGTAGCTCTTCAGAGACATGATAAGAACAACTTATTCGCGAATTAATTTTATTATTGAGTTCAGCTTTAAAAAAATAAAACCAAGAATAGTTGCACAATCCGTTTAGTCATTAGCCAATATATGACTTAAATGAAGTAATAAGGATGTATTGGAAGAGTATGCAGATGTATATTATTTTGTTGTTATAAACAATAATCACTTCATTCTAGCACTTTTTACTGAAGATGACACTAATAATTTGTTTCAGAACTCATACAATGGCCTGAGAATGAGTGATTGAGTAGTTAGTGGTTATGTTACAAATAGATCGATATTGAGTTTTTCCATAAACCAATAAACACAAGTATCCAAGTTGAAAAGTATTAAAGAAAAAAAGTATTTCACTTCTTTTGTTTTATATCCTGAAATTGATTCCAGAACCCTTGATATTTGTCTCTCAGTCTTTCTTTTATGCGGATCTTTCTCCTATACATATAATTTGTGTTACGCTGAAGCGCCTCAATCGCCTCGGGATCTGTCTTTTTGATACAGTCCACCAAGTTAGGAGGCTTATGTCCCTCTTCTCCAAAACTTTTCCGTTTTTCATTCTTTTTAGCTATATTTCCTCGAATCTTCTCCATCAATTCCAGGTTTTTTTTATGTCTCATCATTAAAACCTCCGCTTCCGATTCAGTATGAAGCAGCTTCACTACCTGCTTCACCATAAATTTATCATTCATATCGATGTCTCCTCCAGACCGATTATGTATACTCTGGTCATGCATATTGGACAGCAAGTGACTACTGTCTAAACCGTTCACGTAGGGCGTATATGACGAACTATCAAAACTCATTCGGTGCGCCCTTTCATGTCGGGATTCAATTTTAGAGATGAGCTGGTTTAATTTATCAAATTTTCGCTTCAGAAAAGAATTTTGTTCAAGCTCAGGCTTAAGATCTAGTTTGGGTAACTTAAGGTGCTCGGTGTCCTTTCGTCGTGATTGAAAAGAAGAATTGTTGATATGCAAGCTGGAATTAGGGCCATCTAGGCTTAAGTGGAGGATGTCTCTGCTATTTGTCCCTTGATTACTGCCTCGATTGCTGGTGGGGTCGCCGATATAGAAAGGCGAAGGTAAATTGCTTGCTCTCTTCCTTGGAGGGAGAACTAAAGTTGGCGTGTCTAATGTAAGGTCTTGGAGCATTTCTCGTTGCTTCTTTCGTCCTATTTCAGTGACAGTAATTCGACTGGGTTGAGATTTCTTGGAAAGCATGCGCTCTAAATTTCAAAGGACTTTATTGTATTTGTTGAGCAATTTTAGTGAATAGCTTTCAAATAAAGAGTCTTTAGACTTTTAAATGAGAAATAAAAGTTCAAGAGATTAAGGTTTTAATAACAAAGGAGACATATTTGAGTTGCACTCTTAAATCATCTCAAAAAGAAATCATAACTTTGCTGATGTTCTTGTCCTCGATCTTGAGAGACAGGACTTTATGATAACAATGCAAATATTTTGTTGATTATCCTCGTCAAACTGCAACAATTCATAAGGGATTTCGTTTTTAGATCAAGGTAGCTACCAGCAAAATTCCAAAGATTATTGTATTTCTTGGTCATTTTAGAAAAGTGAAATTTCCTCTCATACTATTGGAGTAATTTTATTATTTATGAGTGTGTAGTTAGGTCAATTTTCAAGATAGGGTATTGGTATCAACTCAAATTAAAAAATAAAAACTTATCTATAGCATTAGCCCATCTCAAAACCTGAGTTAGATCTGATAGCATAGAGGAGCTTCGTTCTGAGTTTCTCCTTGTCTTTGTAATCTGGAAGCTTCAACAAATTCATACAGGTTGAACTTGAAGGCAAAAAGTCAGTATGGGATTCATCGAATGACGACTTCTGAATACACAGTTTTGGATTCAAATACTTGAAACCCTGGAACAGAGATCACTTTCAAACACACACTCAAACTGCGAAAAAATTACCAAAGTTGGAGGTCGTGAGCATCCAGTCACAAACAACAAGAAAAGGCTTTTATCTTCATCGGACACTTCGTTCAGCACCTCCCAGAAGTCCTTTATAGTTTGATCATATTTGTTAAAGTCTGTGTAAGATATCCCAAATTAAATTTCCGGTAAACAGAGAATGAAGCAATTACCATTGTATTCTGTGTTTTCACACAGATCTTGCACATTGAACCCTAAGCGTTTTGATCCACAGATCAAAAGCTGCAACTCTTCATGATTGAACATATGAAACCAGCTTGGGTCAATGCAAACTTTGAGTCCTTCCGCAAACGCCCTTGACTGAGGGTCTATTTGGCTGTTTAATCGGAAAGAGCAGAGCAGATCTATGTATTCCAATTTATTGGTTCTAATATCACAGGGTCAGTACAAATTTCATCTCAAGCAACAACTTACTCATCAACTTCAATTTTGTCTCCATTTTCTTTCAAGTTATGTGTTACTGGGATACCCATGACATTCTCGCTGACAGAAAAGGTCAGTCCAAGGTTTTCGGCTAGTCCTTCCTTATGTTTCAACTGCAACAGGTTTTTGTAGAGCATCTTATCAGCGTATTTGAGCTCGTTGATAGTGTTCTTCACTCTGAGGATACGGTTCAAGAATATCACCGAAAACATTGATTCGATGAGATTGTTTTCGTAAATTGCTTTGCCCACCATTCTGCCAAGGAAACTGAACAGCCTAAACGTTTCGATGATTAAAATATTCTTCACGTGAGGCAATACTTGAGATGATCTGGCACTAAATGTGAATTTGGATTTGGCACTAACGTCTTATCTTCTTTCTCTTCAAAAAGACCATAATTCGAGTCGAAAGCGACCCTAGTAAAGATTTTTATAAGTCACTTCAAATGATAAATCAGAGTTACTTTGATAGCTGGGTCATGAATTCTTTCAAGAGCCCTCCTCCATCGATTCCTTCTTCCTCCATTCCATAATCATTAATGAATTTTATTTGGAATAGCGACTTCATGGCCTTTTTCCTGGCAAGATACTCATATCCATCCTCGAGAATATACTGTCTTCTGATTCTCACTAACTTTGAGTCTTGATTCCCTTCATCATCTGATTCAGAGAAATAAGGGAATCGGTCTTGATTTTCTTTGTCTTTCTCAAGGAAAATCTGGAAGATCTTCAGTCGATTCTCAAAAGAAATCATATGCGGAACATCTGCACAGATATCGGGGATTAGGTCCTTCTTCAGAGGGTTGTCACTCTGAATATCGTATGCTGCGTCTGATAAAACGGGAATATTCCAAAAGGATGGATCCCCAGTGTATTTAATGCGACAATCGCGATTATACAGCTCCTTGAGAAGCTTTATTGAAGCCTTTTTGAGAGGGTAAAGTTTCTCGATTCTGTCCCAAACAATTTTGAAAACCAACTCGTTAAGAAACTTTCCAAAGAAAACTATTTTCTTTAGTGGGATATTGTTCTCTTGGATTTTCTCATCGACGATTTCCGTGTTGCCAACAAACTCTTCGTCATCAGTAATCATCAACTTTTTTGTGTATACGTCGCAGAAAACATCGAGGATTGGCATCCATTTCTCTGAATTTATTATGAAATAGTCCTTATCGAAATTCTTTGAACAATTAGGTATATGTAGAAGTAATAGTTGTTGTATAAATACCGATTCTTCGAGGCATTTGAAGAGGGGTTTGTAAAACTTGTATTTGAAGGCAAGCAGACTATGAATTGAGTTTCTTTGGCTTGAGTTCAACCAAAATCTAAATGAATTGAGGGCGCTGCAACCATTTGAAACGATTTTTGAGGAATTTGTGTCTAGAGAGAGAAAGATGTTTCGTAAGTCTGAATAAGTAGATCGATAATATACTTTCAGGTAGTTTATTGATCGAATGAGAGAGAAATTCACAGAAATTGCCAACTTGTTCATCATTGAACTTGAGAGGATAAGAATCTCTAATTTTCGATTTGTGGACAACTTCCTTGCTTTTAGACATTGTTATTGTCATCTTTTCAGTAATTGATTTTTCCTCCTCTTCGTCTTCCATATCCATTGCACTGATAACTTTCCCATATTTATTCGTACTACAGGTCTCAAAATCTTTTATTAGTTGCATCAGAACCTCAAAAACATCTAATTGAAAGTTTAGGTTCTACAAATCTTTCCATAGAGAAATTTACTATTGACTGCGGATTCTGGTAACTTTTCTAATGAGGTTTTCACGTCTTTCAACATTCGTATGAAGTTCGCCAAGCGATCTTGCGCAATATCAGGATGCTTTCAAGCGAATTAGCATAAGAACTAGAGCTCTGAGTCAAAATTTACTGCTGGGAGCTCTTTGCTAGGGATTTGTCCCAATTCCAGGTAAGTATTCAGCAGACCTAGCCGACTGCTCTCTGCTAACGAGTCCAATGCTTTTGGGATTACATAGAGATCAGTCATTCGATCAAACACCGGACGGCCTGCAGACAGTGTCATCGATATATGAACAACAAAACGCGGATTTACTGAGTAGAACGGAGTTGCGGCCAACCATCTCGAAGATAAAGGTTCTGAAGCTCACTTCCTCGAAACTTGTAGGGTTACTCACCATTTTCTCGATGATATTCGAAGTTAAGCCACTTGCCAATTGGTTAAAGATCCCAATTTTTTTCTCTCGAAGTTTCTGCTGCTCCTCGCTTATCATTTCATCGTCGCTCTTCATTGGAGGCAGGAATACCCGCACCCACTCAGAGCAGGTGCTTGAAAACTCCTTTGATGCAATCAACTTTTCAACAAAATTCAAATGCATGACAATCCCGAAAATCTTCTTCAGCTAGCAGCACAAAGGCAATTAGAAGGGTCCTCAAAAAGCTTAAGAATACTTTAAAAATAGCGAGTTTTTCTTTTGCAGGATCTCCTTCTGAAAGAAAAGAGATAGGATTCTCTAATCCTGCTAATAATTTGATGAGGAACCTGACGATGGGTTCAATAACGTCGATATGTGATTTTGCTGTGCGTTGCGTATAGAAAGCAAAAACTTTTAAGAAAAGAGGATAGCTCTTGAACGCCTTTTTTGTTGAAGATTAGTCTAGAGAAAATGCAAGAGGGTTACTTTGAAAAGAACAATGGCAAATTTAGTTGGATCGAGCATTTTCTGCAGAGCAGCTATATCGTTTAGTTTCTTGAGGATTTCTCCTTCGAGGCTTGTTAGAAAGATCTGTCTACCTCGAACGCTGCGATAAAATGCCTGGATTTTAAGTGCGCTCTTTAGCTCGTTTCTTTGTGTTTCTCTGTTTCCCCGCTGTTTCTTGAGGTCAGTTAAAAAGCTGATTTTGTCTTCTTTCTTCTTGCCTTTCTTAGCGAAGCCGAAACCAAGTCCATCAAAGTTTGCTTTATTCATAGAACTCTGAGTAATGTTTTATCAGAAATGATTATAATAGTAGGAAAATTTGAAGATTTAAATTGCTGTGCTTTGTTATTAAAGAAAGTTGATTGCGACAACAGAATTGGCTTAAAAATGGATTCATCGCTCTAATCTGAAACGAAGATCGAATAATCAGTTTGTGTCCCAATATAGGAATCAGTTTCTAGTGATTTCTGATCCTGGTGGGCTTGTTGATGAGATCAGACTATCTTGGCTCCTATGGAATTGAAAGAAGGGTACGAAAGTGTGAGTTCTGGCCTTTAGTAGGGTTTATTTGATTTCAAATAGCCAAATCGGATCTGAGCCGATTGAAAAGTTTATTAAAATGAATGAGTAAACATCTACTGAGGATGATGATTGTAAAGAAGATGTGAATTTTCAATACCTTGTTTCTAGTATACTCTCCTGTGCTGAGAAAGCATCAGTAAAATCATGAAAGACTAGTAGTTGAAAGATGCGAAATATAGAAGATATCACTTTCATTATAAAAGAAGCGCAGGGGTATATTTCGAATCACGACGCAATTCGCTATTCTCCAATGCTATATAAAGTTTAGATGTGTCAGGCCTCAAAAAAACATAAAGTTAGAGTAAAATATCAACTGGATAGCAAAAAGACACTGTCCCAAAAAAATGTTGTTGACTCCATTGCTCTTTTCAGAACTCTAACAAATAGAAAATTTATTCCCTCTCTCCTGTTCCAGAGCCTATATCCCTTCTAGCTTTTCTAATAGATATCCAATAGCCTACCAATCCATTTTCTTTATCAAGAGCTCAATGCGTTTTGATTCGGAATTATTCAAATTAATTGAAAAAAGTTCGCGGAATAAGAACAATATGGATATAGAAAAACAACCTTTCAATATCGGCTTTGCGGACCCATACTCACAGCGCTACAGCACTGACAAGTATCTATTCCCGCAATTTGAGGCTAACTGCTGGATTAATTAGCAACCAAATGGCTGATTATCCAATGGAAGACAAAGACGATGACCGTGAAAATTATCATTTTCGGTTGCCAACCCTAATTTATGAAAACCCCAATGCTGTCCTGCGTTTTTCAGCGCTTAATGAACAAAGTAAACAAACCCCCAATTTTTTTAGTCTTATCATCCGGCATTATCATCGCTTAGTCACCAAATTGATGAGAATATTGAGAATTGTGAATCGAGAAACAGCAATTCTCGCAAAATTGCGCTTGTTGCTTAGCGATAACAGAAACCTCAAAACTCAACTTTCCGAGCACTTTGCGAAGATATCTTTAACTCGTCCAACTAAGCTCAAAGCAAACCGATCAAGCTCCAAATATGCTCATTTAGCGCGTTTATATGAGCAAGTGAAGCTTCACCGGACCTGCTTATTGGATAGCGCGATTTATTCACTAAAAGAAATGAAGGAATGCTTCATGGTATTTGAGATTCTCGATTACCCACGTCTACTCTACACGAGCCGTCAGATCGTCAAATGCAAAAGTATCCTAATGGCTAGTCTAAGAGAATCCACTGAAAGCTATAACTTCTCTAAATTTCCTATTCCATCTGAGGATGTTATGCATCTCGATGAAACGCCAGCTCATACAAATTCTAATTTTAATGGTTTTTTCCGAAGTATCAACAATTTCCAAGAGTCAAGTAGACTCGCAAATAATGACCTCAGTATGAATATCGAAAGTTCAAATGTGTCTGAAGACAAATATGAGTATGATTTTCTCCAGGAAGTACTCAAAAAGATCAAGCCTTAGTGGACCTTCCCGGGAGGATAAAAGAGTGAGAGAGAGAACCGTTGTTTGGACGATAGGTGTATGCTACCTACTAAATCATCTAAATTAATTCGAAAAGAGAAACATCGCAGCTATGAAATCAGCAAATTCAGTTAGTCAATGAGTTTTGACGTTGGTGTGGTAATAATTAATAATAGTAGAAATTCAGATTAGATAATAATTCATTACTAAACCATATTGTTATGCACGATTTGTAATACAGCTTCTTTCATTTACCATTTAATTCAGTTTACTATTGCTCCGAAATTTGTATTTACAATAGTCCTTGCTCATTCAAACATGCATTGTTCAGGAAAAAAAGAGAAAAAATAATCAATATATATATAAGCATTAATAAACGAATCATGCGGTTAGTGGAATTACTCTTGCAAAAAATCGATTCTTAAAAAGTTTAGACACATTATTGATATATGTGAACAAACATCTATTATCGAAAAGTATTATTTGTTTCTCTTTTCTGCACAATGAAAAAACCCGAAGAATCTCTCAGCAAAACCCGACTAAAAAAATGTGTACGGTCAGTTCAATGTCACGAGCAAAAAATTTACTTCACTCGAAGGAGTCTGCGTCTTTCTCTTATCAATCAAAACTGATTGTTTCGGATGACTATCTGGCTTTTGGGTCGACTGATTATTGTATTCCCTTCTTTTTCTATTACTTCAGCATAATCAATTTACCAAATACAACGAACTATTATTACTCTTTTGCAATAAAGCCCTGAGTTGCTTCTTCAAATACTTCCGAATCGATTCTATATCGAATCCTCTTCTTCTGTTCATCGTGATGGACCTCAAAGTCATGATACTTCCCTTTGTGTGATCCCACTAAGGGATCCATCTTCCGCCATCTATGATCATCAGATGTTATTTTCGCTTTGCTGCTTTCCAATTCTTGCTTAGCTCGTCTTCTGTTGCGTATAGCACCCAGACTTCGATTCGTATCTATCTCGATTTCTATTAACTCATCGAGCTCGTTCATCAATTCACTGCTTTCTTCTGGCTCTTCTACGTTGGAAGATTCAATTTTGTACATCTCTAACTGGTAGAATCTTAAAAGTTCCTCTCGGCTCATTTGCTTGGTTTTCTCGTTAAAGTCTTTAACGTCAAATTTCGGTGCTGGTGAGTGTCTATTGACATTAAGGTACGAGTGATGAGAATGTATCTCTGATGTTTCAAATGACATAGGTCGATCTAAGTTCAAAGAGGTTGGTTTTTTCAAGGGACTGCGGCTATGGTCCTCTTCGTTCTCAGCCTCTTGGATTTTTTCAATTTCAGAGGCTGGTCCCTTTTTGTGTTTCTTGAGTTTCCGTTTCTTTGGCCTAGGTGGGTTTAAGTGGCCAATTTTTTGCGCTACCTTTAAATGATCTTCTTTTGATGATTTGCTGTCTTCTGGAGCAATGGACATCAAATCTTTTTTGTTCATGCTCATGCTCGTGGTTAGATCGACTTCCACAATATCTTTCTTTGAAGTTAAAGGCGCCGATTTACTAATAACCCTGTTGTTTTCAATCGCAGCATTCTCTTTGTTGCAGAATTCAATGTGCTCAGTCTCAGAGACCTCTTTCATTGTATATTTGCTATCAATAATTTCCTCTTTCTCCTGATTGTTTTGTTTTTTAGAGGACTTCTCTTTCTGTGAAACTACATCCGACTTTGATTTGGAAAGCGTTCCGCTTGTTCTTGGCTGCTCAGTCTTAGCTTTAGAGGCACTATCAATTTTAGTTGTAGCTTCCTTTTGCATAATTTGCGTTTTTCCTTTCTCTGTCAATTTTGTCCCTGACAATTTTGCCTCAGTCACCTGTTGGAGAGACCTCTTTGGCGTTGAGAAATCGGCACGGGCTTTTTCAGGAGAGCTTTCCACGCTTTTCTGAATGACTCCCTTTTTAAAGCCAAACACTTTCGGTTTTTCTTCCTGATCGTCATCGGAATCAGATAGATCTGAATCATTCAATCCAATCATTGGCAAAGGAATTTTTCCCTTAGCTGCTTTGTGTTGAAGAGAGTTTTGCTCCTGTTGCAACTCTAAGGGAAGCCCTTCATCAAGCTTTGCTGCAGCTGAATTTTTATCGTTTTTCTCGCTGTCATTTTTACTGAAGGCTCTCTTATTTGGAGTGGACAAAGCCTCCAACCTATTGAGCACTCGAAGCTCTTCGGTATCACCCAGATGATCTTGAATATATTTTTCGATATTAGTAACTCTTTCTCGCTCGACTTCCTCTACAATTGAATGAGAAACACCTGTATTATCAGATTTTGCCTTCAGGGTTTTAATACTTTCCATGGGCTGCTTTTTCATCCCGATGATCTCTTTGTTTCCAAAAGTAAACTCTTTTTTCTGATGCCGTACGATAAATTTTAATTCATCATCAAAGTTTTCATGGTCAGGATTAGAACCAGGCGCCTCGATATCAGTGATAGAGATAATCCTCGGTCGGCTCGGAGAATTCGCGTTCGCTTTATCTAAAGTCTGGTCTTGGTATGAGACTTGCAACGAAGCCTGATCTGAGGACTTACTCAATTGAGAATCCTCATGAGAATCAATGAGTTCAAGAGGAGTTTCTCTAGATTTTGAGCTGGGAACGGGTTTCTTGCTACTACTTGTTTTCGAGGAGTGCTTTTTAACCAGTTGCTCAAGAGAATCACGGGGAACAGTTCTCTTGCTTTGCTTCTCTTCAAACGACTCGTCAACGTCAAGGTTCATTTCTTTCTCCAGAGCACTTTTATTGAACTGATTTGAAGCAAGGTCTTTTTCTCTCTTCATAATTCCTTTATCTAGAACACCTTTAATCTTGTCCAAACTGGACTCGGAAATTTGCTTGTCTGGTTTTAATTCTTCAAAATATGTCTTTTCTCTGTTCGGGCTTTTTGATCGGTTGATGTCCTTTTCCATTTGTTTCAAGTAAGCAGCATCGGCTTGTTTTGGTGATTTTGAGCCTGCATGTTTTGGACTAAAGGAGGGATTTGTGGCAGGGTTGATATTTGATGTTCCCGAAGCAACCTCTGATGTTTCCTGACTGGTAGACGTGCTCTTTATTCTAGCTTCCATCTCTCTGAGCAGTCTCTGGTTGTTTTCGTCATTTTCGATTTTCTTTGGAGACATACTTTGCTTCATTTCGAGCGCATTCGTTAAATTTAGTAGCTTTTCAAAGCTAATGTCCACTTTTGATGGAGACAAATCGCTCTTTTCGTGACTAAGACTGAAACTGGTGTTTATGACTCTGTCAACTTCAGTTTTAAGCTCGCTAGTAAATAATTTTTTCTCTTGCATTGAACTCTCTTCGAATATCAAGGCCTTTAAGCGTTTATTACTTGAGGCAGATCTTCGATCTTGGTTTTCGAGCTTTTTTGGAGGTTCATTAGATGATAAACTTCGTTGATCGAGCATCAATTTGGCCTCCGCATCTGTAAACTTATTAGGGCGAGCAGAGTTTGCCAAGCCCTTTAAAGACGCCTCTTTTGTCGTCAAGTTTAGGCTTGCAAGAATCTTCTTTTCAGAATAAAAAAGAGGCGAACTGCTTATTGGAGATGAGCCCAGGTCTCTCAAAGAAACTGGGTCAAATTGGACAACGCTGATATCAAGCGAGCTGGTACTCGCAGACGTATCATTCAGCAATGGTGAAGTGTCCTTTAACATTGGAGAAGCATCTTTTAGCATGGGAGAAGTATCTTGAGTTCTTTTAGTTTCAGTGCTCTTTGTCGGCTCTATCGCAGTAGGCCTCTTCCCAGTCTTTCGCTTCCGTTTGTTTGGGTCGTACACATACTTAGCAATTTGAATCTTGAACTCAGCTTCAAAATTTTTCATCCACTGATGTGAGAAAATTTCTGCAAAAGAAGGTCTTTCAGCTGGATCCAATTTCAATAGCTTCCTAATCAAATCCTTGCATTCAGGAGAACAATCATTTGAGATAGCGAAGTTTCCATTGAGAATCTCAGAGAATTTCTCATCCGTTGTTTTTCCCTGAAAAGGTGCATTCCCATGAATTAGCTCATAAAGCAGTATTCCCAGGGACCATATATCAATTTTCTCATCATGTGGCTTATTCTGAACCATTTCTGGAGCCATGTACTCCACAGTGCCACAAAACGTATTCCTATGATTATATTTATAATTCTACTATATTCTAGAGACTCAAATAAATACCTCTTTCCTGAGAGCTCGACTGACCATCCAAAATCGCAGACCTTAATGTTTCCTTTGCTATCAAGCAATAAATTCTCAGGCTAATAAACAAGTAAATCCCCTTTATTTTCGGCAGCAAAACCAAAATATTTACTTTCAAGTCGCGATGGAATATCCCCTTTTTATGAAGATAGTCAATGCCTACACATGTCTGGAAAAAGTACACGAAAGCTTCTTTTTCGATGAGTTTCTTTTTCTTTCGGAGATAGTAGAACAGATTGCCGTACTCTGCATACTCGAGTATCATATAAACATTCTGCTTGTCTTCAAACGCGTGGTAAAGCTTTATAATATGAGGATGATCCAGTTTCTTATGAATTTTTATTTCTCTGTTGAGATGATCGGCGCTTGCGTATTCTCTAAGTATGACCTTATTGATCTAGCAAAAGGATTAATATGATAGCCTTCGAAATCGCAAAAATTACAATCTTCATCGCATAGAGTTTATCATTTTCACCCTTAGCTCTCACTAACTTGACGCTGCCATAAGAACCTTTTCCAAGTTCTGAGGTGAATTTTTTCGGGTGAATGACCTCTTCGTAATCTTCAATGCAACGTTTGGAAGTTCGCTTTGTCGGCTCGCTGTTAGTGTTACTGATTTCCATTTGAGCAATGAAAAAATAAATTACATACGAATTACTCTGAGGATCTTTCACTCGGAATTAGCAATCAAATTTCTCTCAAATTTCGAATCGAATTTGTAAATTTTTAATCGAAGGAATCTTACCGCCTGTTTTCGAGATATCGAATCAATTACACTGGTAATAGAAATAAAATTAAAACTACCAAAGCAACACAATGTATATCAATCAACTCAGTTCGGGAATGTTGCTATCACCGAGGAGATTGGCCAAACGCAAAAGTGAGTATTCGTACTAATGGCTCTACTAGATGATGATTTTAATAATGGAAAGGGAATTGTAGCTTTTAAGCGTGAATGCATAGATTTCCAAGCTTATTACAAGTTGAGATTATGTAATACCATTATATACTTAGATTACAGGTCAGATGAAATACTAATTAAGTATCTTATAACTGATTTGTTAAACTTTATAGTCTGTAACCTATTCATCCCTGTTGTATTTAGATTTCCACGATGGAGCAAAATCGCAGGTCCAAAATCGGGATTCTTAGTTTTAGCTTAATGAGCGAAATAGTCAAAGAGTTTCCCTTTCCGCGCAGATTTAGGTTCTAGCACACACCATTAATTCTGCTTATTGTAATCAAAATCTACCTTCTTTCACCGGCGATGACTTCTTCGTTTCAAATTCTGGAGCATTCAAAAGGAACCTTTCAAGGCTCTGTGAAATCGTGTTTGTTTTTACTTGTTTTTCACAAAAACGTCAACTCAATCATTGATTTAGGCTTACCATTCAATTTGCCACTTTCAAGCTTGAGATTTATTTTTTTTGTTCCATAAAGATAGCTGCCGTAGCCTTTTCTTTTGAATAGTTGAGATAATCGCCTTGCTTCAGGATGGCCGTTAATATAATCAGCTAGTTTCGTATCTATTGGATCATCCTAGCGATATGTAAGTTATTATGAATTAACTGAGGACGTCAGTTACCTTATAAGGAATATATAACTTTCTCACTAACGAATCTGAAGACTTTTCGCTTCTTAGAGCAAAGCTTTTAGTGAGCGGTTCATTCCTGGAATCAAAATATCTGGAGTCTGGTCGTGACAGAGTTGATTTCTCAAAACTGTCTTCGAGTCCTGGAGTAGCCAACATAAATCTCTCGAATCTGTCAGTAGTAAGCTCCATTTTGTGAATAATCTCGAGATTCTTATCGATATGTATCTCGATCGAATCTACATTTTCGATCGATTTCTCGGGACTCACTTTTTGAGATTCTATTTCGCGATCATCTGATTCTTCAATATCTAACACATCATAGAGCTCATTCAACCTCGCTCGCAGCACGTTATTGCCCAATAAATACTCTAGTAGAGAAATCAATTGAAAAATCAAGAAACATATGGATCAAATGTTTACGATTAATATTTTCAAAGCTTCCAAAGACATGTTGCGAGATTGAACCCAATCGTGATTGTATTCTCCTGAATTCGTTGGCCCGCTGCTTCGACTCTTCTTGCATGAGCAGAAATCTCTCTTTTTCACTTCGATCGTGCTGCTCTTTCAATGAAACAAGGCTTACATATACCACCAAGCTGTTTGAGATCAAAATTCGAGGGGGAAAATTACTATTGGTTTGTGACTCGAAGCTTTTCGATTTCTTTTTGCATGTTTTCTCTCTGCAGCTTCATCTCATTGACGATATCACCTTGCATCTCGTACTTCTGGCTCATGGACCTAAGACTGTGGTTTTCTTGCTTGAGCGCGTCGTTCTTTTGAGAAACAAACGCTATTTCCTCTCTTAACCCTCGTATCGTCTCTTCTAGTTTGCTCTTTTGTTATTCGGTTAAGGTGAAAATATCGAAATTGACTGCATATACGTTTTCATTTCTCAGTTTCACCTTATCTGACTCCAGCTCTCTTAAATATTTCTCATTTTCGAACGCTCGCTAATCGATGAACAATCATTGTTTCATTATGAAAGATAGTAAGCGCACTTTCTCGATGGATCTTTCGATCTCCAATTGCTTTTGTTTCTGTTGATCCACTATTTCGCGCAGAGCAATCAGCTCCTTCTCATATAACCTAGACTTAGATTTACAAAATTGCGAGAAAGAGGATCAATGTCACAGTTTCAACTCTGAATCCCGTTTTTGCTGTGCATTTTCACTTTGCGTTTCATAGAGAATCTGCTCGAGGTCATGACATTTTTTGGCATACTCCTCAACTCTATAAAGATTTAGGAATTTAATAACGAGCTGAAATTGCAGTCGGATCTCACTGCAAATTGAGTCTTTTGTAGTGCCCTTCATATTTCTCCTTGATCTGCTCGAAATGGGCAAGCAGTTTCTCAAACCTTTCACTTTCTTGTTCCAGCTTCCTATTCGCTTCGCTTAGCTGTTGTTTTAATTGCTTTTGATTGCTGTCGCGAAGGCTGTGCTCTAATTCCAAGCTCTCACAGCGCTTGCGGTAGAAACTTAGTTGCTTCACAAAAACAGGATTTATTGAGATCTGAAATTTTTCTGAGTTGTTACAGGATCGCTCGTATCAAATGCAAGATCGGTGGAAGCTTGAACATTACTGATTGACCTCTCCTTCGACTCATGCATTGCCCGCTCATGCTCCCGGCCAAGAATGGGCTTTTTCAATTTATCCCAGCTCATTGTTTTCCTTGAGGCTTTCTTCTTAGGTTCCTCTCGATGATCTCGATGAGTTAGCGCTTGTTAACACAATTTAACAAATCAGCGTCGAATTCAAAGCTATTGAGTACCCTTGCCAGTTTCCTTTTGGGGTTGAAGGTTGCTCTTTTTAAGCTTAGTGAAATTTCCCGAGGACTGAAGAGTATGTTGCAGACCTCTAATGCGGGAGACGGAGTCTTGCTCTATAATTTTGCTGCTTCTATTTGAGATGTTCTCAGGTGGACCACGCACTGCACCACTGAGATTCAACTTAAGCTCCGGATATCTAGCGATAATGCGGTGTAAGCCTGATGTTGGAGCCACCCTCTGAGTCTGTGGTGAGGTCTGGATACTCTATAGACGTTGTTTAATAAAACAGCTGCTTTTACAATAAAAAATCACTTCGCTTATAGACTTTGTTTGAGGTTGATTGAGACTTTTTTGATCTTTTTCAGCAGGTTCTTTTCGTCGCGCTGTATTTTTCCCTACAGCAGCCATCGCTGATTTTTCTGGTAAACGGTTCGTGATGTAATCGATGCGTGGGGAGTTATCTGCAGATCGTGATTCAGTTGACTTGGTGCTTTTTTTGGGAGTTTTATTTCTTGGTTCTCCGGCCAACTTAAAAATGAGAATATGGATTTTTGCTGCGAGTCTTGCTGATGGATCGTTTGATTGAACCTCGAACCATTTTTCTGTCTAGATGCAATGAATTATGGATAAGATTTTTATTTCTGCTCTGAAGAAGCAGCTCAATTCACCTCAAATTTCGAGATTAAGTATTGACTTTCGATTCGGATGAACAGCCTCCCACATTCTTTATCTAAAATTTTTTTAAATCATTGGGATTGTGATTTGTTGAAGTGATATACTTTCTCGTTCGAAGAAGAATTCAAGGGGTTTGTTGAGATCTAGTACTGTTAATGCAAACTGGACTCCTTGTCTGAAAGGGACCTGATGATATCGAATTGTCTTGGTGGAATTTGGAAGAAGTGCACTTACCAATGAGGTGTTTACCATGTGATTGAATCGTACACGGCAAGTGATAAATGTGAGAGTTTTACCTTGTGTAATTTTCCATGAGACTCTTCAAGAGTAATAAATGTACCTCTATCAGTGATGTCTTTGACACTGACGATAACTTTGAAGACGTCGTATTCCATCACAAACGTAAACCACCTGCCAAAATAAAATTAAATAAGAAAATTGTCAAGTTAGAGAGATTTTTAGATATGACTCTGTCACTAGTAAGAATTCTTGGAAGAGATTACTTTCAATAGATTGGCTTAGAAATGGCATTAAATGCTTGCTATAGCCCATTCTATCATTCAAATTGGATCAAAATATATAGTATTAAACTTTTTCGCTTCAAATCTGAAATTTTTTCTCATGAGTGAACCAACTACTATTTCGATGATAACCAAATACAATGGATGTGAATTAGCACTATAATAACAAAGGCTACAAAAGTTGCCGATGAAAAAAAGATCACTATTGATTTAGCAGCTCTAAGCTATGAGTCGTCTTTGGAATATTGAAAACTAGGCTTCAGCAATTTTAAGTCACTCACTTATAGAAGTTCTAGCCATTTGTATAAAGAAAGTCTGGAGAAAATATTTCAAATGTCTACTTTGAGACAAAAGAGAAAGTCATTTACAAAAAGAAAATTAATTCTTATTTCTTCAAGGAATTATCGAACCAAAGAGCAAATAAAATTTTCAGAATACATGAATAGCCAGCCGACTGACATCAGAATATTCATTGTGAGAACATGAATTCATTGTCGTCGATGCTCATGTTCGATAATAAAAAAGAGAGCACACTATTAGATATTCGATAAAGGCATTAATAATGATTAAATATTCAACTAATTTATATGAATACTGCTTAAGGCAAATAAGATATAAACAAAACTTCCACATGTAGATGCTTGACAAAGTTACTGCTCTAAGTACAAAAAAGCAAAGGGAGTGATCAACATATGTATATATATCTATAAATCTATTCATATTCACCTTCTAAAAGCAAAACAAGCATTCTAAGGTTTATATTAAATAGACCGACTAAAGTTGACAGACACATGCGATGGGATGCACAACTGTGCAACTGCATCGGCAATTAAATTATTACTATAACTATATCTACTTGGCAATCTTTTTTGATCTCGTCGAGAGCCCAATGTTCGCCTGTAAATTCTCGCTTTTCTGTAGCTTCGTCTTTGGTTCTTTCTTCTCAAGCAAGTCAGAAAACTCGGATGCTAAATCTATTCACCATCATTACATGAGAAAAAGCTAACAAAGATATTTCATTTACCAAACTCATCTTTCTTGGTTTTTTCAACGTGCATTACGTGTTTATTTTTCTTCACAAACGCTCGTAGGACTCCGACACGATCATCGAGATGCTCTTTAAAATTAAAGCCACACTTTTTTCCGAACCTATGAGAGCCGTTTAGAAAACGATTCATTTAGAACAAAGTTTACCTGATCTGAAGGAGGTAGTCATCTAAGGATTTCTTCGAAATCCCGACCTTGTCAGCTGACTCTTCAAGCGATAATTTGACAAATTCTCCCGTTTCAGGGTCTTTGTAGCCAGCATAGAACTTTCGCCATTGGATGACTTTCTCCATGATCTCGCCGATCATCCTCTCCTTCGTTCTTTTACGCTTAGAAGCGGAATCCTCTTCAACTACTTCAGGGATCTCTTTCTTTTCGGAGGGTTCCTCCATCATTTCCTCTTCATTATCAGGAATTGTCGAATTCTCTTCGAATTCCATCTTCGTTGAGATCTTGTCATTGTTCAGCTCAGGGGTATTGTCCATGGTGTCGTTGGGGTCTCTTTTGAAGACGATATTCACCTGATAAATGAAGAAAGAGTTATAAAAGAAGACTTCTAGAGTCATTACTTGATATCGGTCCTTGACTCGAGTGATTTGGCTGAAGGGAATAGTCGTAATCTGGAGCAGAGGGTCTTTACCGCAGTTTACAAACATCGCGTCGTTGTAGTTGTAGTAGAAGATCATTGTGTTCTCGATCGGATACCCCATATTTTTCAAAGAGTTCAAAAGATCTACAAGGTCTACAGCCTCGTTATTTTTGCTTGTGACTCGTAGTTCCTTGATGGACTCTCTCTCGCCTCGTGGTGGTAGAATCGCAACTAGGTCAACCTAAAATGATGTGAATAACACACGATGGAGCGAATGATTACAATTATTAGCTTGTCATTTTCGAAACAAGGGATCATAGTAAGGTCCTTCAGACTCGAGAGCTCAGTTCTGGAGTTTCCACGTGATAAGGAAAGTTTGTTCATTGTAGTTTAGTGATTTATAGAGTATTTTTTCAGGATTGTTAATATGTTTTTTACAAATAAGCGCAAAAGTTTGATGTTAGAAGTAAAATTCTACAGACGGAGGCAACTCGATTTAATATTTTTAATTTAGAATCACTGATTTAATGAGAAGCTATCAAAACCAACCAGTATTATTCCCACCGCGCAAAGATCAGAACAGATCAGAACGACCCAGCAATTGCTTTGAGCCAGCATTCATGGGATATTAAGCTGCAATCAAATTTCGGTTAGTGAGGAGCAAGTTTTAGTTGAACGAGCCCAAAACTCGCTTATAAGGTTTTTTGTCCACCGCTCATGGCTTGAGGGTGGGGGGTTAGCTTCCATATAATCAGATTTAGTAAATTTTGAATAATTTTAATTGTTGGCACATTTGGTATCAGCACCTTAATTTCTGATAAAAGGCTTGAATTTTGATTCTGATCGGTACGCTACTAATGATGATTTGCTGTATTTTTAGCGCTGGTTGTGACTCCGTGTAGATTCCTTGGTTTAATTAAAAATAGAATCAAAAAATAGGGTGTTTTATTGAATTTATCACACTCTCGCCTGACTGAAGACCAAAAAGAAAGGATGCGTCCGGAGGATTTTTAGCTTCCTTTCAGGTGTGATGAGCGTGTAGTGAGTTGGTAGGAGTAACGGTAAGCACTTTCGGGAGAATTACGTGCATTTTGTTGAAATTTCATGAACTCATCTTCTCAGACTATTGGATCGTATTTATTGATAAATAAAGGAAGAGGAGTTCATTGACTAGTAAGAGTAGTGCCTACCCAATGAAGCCTTTTGTCTTTCTAGCCTGTTTAATCCACGAACAATTTGAAAACAATAAATCGTCTGAAATTTGGGCCTTTTCTTCGATCTGAAGAAAAGAACGAACCAAAAAAAGAAGTAAGTCTGGCATAACCCTCTTGTGCCATTTGAATAAGACAATTTTTATTTAGATTTTAGATTTTGAAATGTCCTTATTTGCTTATTATTATGCTTAGTCAGAGCCCATGTAATGACGCGAGATCAAAATACTCTTTCGATTCCGCTTGTTTCCAATACGTTCATTCTTTTGATGGGAAAAATTGAATACAGCATTAGTATCGGATGGACCAATAATAATGTTAGCGTCCTTAGCGAGTTCCATCGTCGTTCTTCGATTTTCTCTCTTATGGCCTTGAGAGCAAGGTTTTCGAACTCAAAAATGCTGCAAAGTAAAAAGACTAAAATCTTCTTTCTCTCAATCATGAGGAAAAACTGAAGCCTATCGCATCCTACATA
>ENA-UOTZ01000179-UOTZ01000179.1-compost-metagenome-genome-assembly--contig:-NODE-179-length-52094-cov-6.546533_pt1 | contig 52094 bp, 34 predicted proteins | sample MGYA00238144_ERZ746983 | MGnify/ENA primary metagenome ERZ746983 (study PRJEB28759, sample SAMN06268863) | compost metagenome | isolation source: single cell | place: USA: California, Emeryville, Joint...
TTTACGGAACATTAGACCCCGAGAGCAATGCAGAGGTTCCATCTGGTGCCAAAGAAGTGATCAATGTGAGAGCTTTATCTTATTCCTTCAGGCTTAACCGCTCTCTCTAGAACAAGGATGTAGTCGCCTTGACCAAAGCGCTTCTTAGCAGCAATTTCATTATTTATGATATCGAAAGAGCTCCACTGGATGAAATTGAATACGCAATCAAAGGTAGCTGAGACTCCGTGTGCATCCCGTCTTATTCTTTCTTTTAAACCCAAAGCGATTCGTACAGCTGATAATGACAGCGAGAGAACCTTTATTTTGGTGTCTTCTGTCATGACATGGTCGGCAACTCCACCCAAGCAGAAGGTATATGCAAATTTTATTTTGAATGTATATTGACCTTATTGTTGGAAGTCTGATGAGGTGGTTAAATCAAAAAAAGACGATCTTGACATGATAGTGAATGAAGAACATCCAGAGGGCAGTCCTATCACGCAGCAGCTCTCAGAGGTATTGAAAAGTGCGATGGTTCTTCTCATCTAATAAATTCACAGCGAAATATCCTTGCTTACACTGAAGATGAGTATCCTAAGCGAAGACCAGCGCCGAAATACTACCATTATTATACCCTCGAAAACCTCTGCTTGGAAGCAGGCACTAAGAAGAATTTATCGACTTATATCGTGTGTTCTGGTATTCAATATGGACATGGAGAGACCTATTTCCATCATTTTTTCACCGTAAGAACCCAATTGCCCTGTTCAATTAGCTCACTGGTTTTTCAAAGAGATCCTGGATTCAACAGCCCGGGTATTTGGCCATTATCGGCGAAGGAAATAACATGTTGCCGACTATCCACGTGAGAGACTTGGCAGAATTTGTACATTTCATCATCGAGAAGAAACCTACATCGAGATATCTTCTTGCGGTGGACAAGGGCAACACTCAAAAGGAAATTGTCCAGAGCATCTGCAACTACCTTGGAGACGGTGTCGTCAAGCACATCGACCCTCTCGATGCAATTGACGAGCCATACTATGATCTTTTCAGTGTTGATTTACAGCTCAGAACGTCCAATGCTTGGGAAAAACATAAACAGCAAGAAGATGATAATTCTGTGAATGCTTCCTCAGGAGCGGACTTCGATAGTCCGATGAGTATTATTCCTCGCTTCGACTTCGAATGGAGATCAAGAGAGGGTTTCGTGTTTAACTTCGAAAAAGTTGTAAAGGAGTTTTTCGAATACCGCCAGCTGAGAAGAGTGAAAATATTCATGAACGGGCACCCTGCCTCCGGAAAATCACATTTCTCGAACATTCTTAGCAAGCTGTACAATCTACCAGTCATCCGTATCGGAGAACTGGTCGCACAAGTGATGAACCAGGTAATATTTTTTGCATTTAGATCGGAAGTGTACTTATAATGGTAGACCGATGAGTTTTCCATGAGAATTCGATCAATTATGACTGAGATCAGACAGAAAATGATTGATGAAGCACAGGCGGCCTTTGATATAGAGAAGAAAAAGAACAAGAAAAAGATGGCTGATGTGGAATTTGACCCTTCAAAGGTTCTTCCTATGAGAATCGCGAGTTTGTAATAAACTTAACCGCTTAGATTCAACCAAGAGTCCCAGATGACCTTCTCTACCAAATGTTCAAATGGCGTCTCACTCAAAATGATGCCAAGTTTAGAGGATACATTCTCGATGGCTACCCAAGGACCTATGTTGATGCGAAAGGCGTTTTCATGAGTAAATAATTGTTAATAAGCGCTAATCGTAACTCTGGAACAAAGGCAAAGAGCAGCAGCAAGGAGATCAGAGTATGCAAGACCAATTTGTCCTCGAAAGCGACATCGCACCTGATATGATGATCCAACTGGAAGCATCTGACGATTATTTGAAGACTAAAGTCAAAACATACATCCCAGAGACTGAAATCCATCAAACTCACTATACTGAGGAGGGGATGAATCGTCGTCTTCACAATTATAAAAAAGCAAATATCCCCGAGGCTGGAAACCCCGTTCTAGAAACTTTTTTCAATGAGAATCATATTCCAGTGGAAAGGTTGAATATCGAAGGGCAATCAGAAGAACAGATTTTGGAGACCATTCAGGAGTATATTTTAGCGGTACATCCTCTCTTGTGAGGATTGAACTAACACGTTGCTTAGGAAGGACCAATAAAAAATTATGACTACACTCACGCATTGCAAAAAATGAAAGAGGACAGAGAAAAAGAGAAAGAAGAGGCCAAAAGACGTGAGGAAGAAGAGGAGAGAAAACGTCTTGAACAACAAAAGGAAGAGGAAGAAAAGAGAGTAGCTGAAGAGAAGGCTAAACAAAGACTCGAAGCATTGAAGGAAGAGGAAACAAAACTGTTGGATATTAGATCACAGCCACTCAGGTACGTCGTTTGAAAGCAAATATTTTTTACTAATGAAACTCATTTGATTAGACAATATTTAGCCGATATGGTCGTTCCAGGACTGACGGAAGGTATTATTGAGGTCTGCAAGGTCCAACCTGCTGATCCAGTGGAGTTTTTGGTACTTTTATTCTAATCGCTTTTGTTATAGCTGGTAAATAGGCTGATTTCTTGGCGAAAAGAAGTGAAAAGATGAGAAATCAAGATAAGGACAAGAAATCTGAACAATCAGAGGAAAAACCTCAAGCAGTTCCTTCGAAGAGCGGAGAGCTTTCAAGAGAGCAAGATGAAGACGCTGACGAAGATGATGATAATGGATATTAGTCTTGAATTTGTTTTGCAGTTCCTCCGCTTTTAGTTCTTTCCATATTTTCTTAAAATGAGAGCCAATCACTTTATGAGAATTACATAACATTACTTGGATAAAGAAGCTGAAAACAGCATGCAGTCAATTTAGAGGAATAGATAGCTGAACCATTGATAAATAGTTTAGTTTGCTTGCTAAATGCAGGGAGAAGAGTTATATTTCCAAAAAAAATAATAATTCTACCTCCTGATTCAGGCAAGTCAAAATAAATGCTTTGTCGGGTTATTCAATAAAGTAGCTAAAGATATAAAAATTAATTAATTACTTGAAATCCAAAATCAATACACATAAATGGCAAGTAACGATGAAACTTCGACGCTTTTGGGCCAAGGACCACCAAAGAATGATATCGCAATAACGACTGGTGTAGATGACGGGATCGATGTAGCGCAACGCCGGCAAACTTATGGTAAAAAACTGAGGGTGGTTGCGTCGAATACTGTTGTGCATCTAATTTGGATGATCAGTTTCTTCATTGTGTTTGGAAAAACTGATAGCACGACCTGTACGGGCACTCTCTATCACTTTGGGGAGCTGGCGAGGTGGTTTTTACTCGGTTTTGTTGTGTGGGATATCGTGGAGATGACAACGATGAAATACTTACAGAAATATTCACACCGCTACAATTCACCTCCAAAAATTTACAATATCTTAGAGTTAGCCTATTTGGCAATATCTCTCTTGTTCTGGATATATTCAATCGTGGCATTAAACGAGAGAGAAGGATGTGAAGGACAGTCTCTAACAACGTTGGTGTGGATTTGGGTGTTTTTGTATGCAATATTGCCTTGCATCTATGTTAGCTGCTTGTGTCTTGGAGCTATAATAATTGACTCTTATTGAAGAAGGGAGAAGGAGGAAGTGGAAGAAATGGATTCGAATGAACAAGAGAAACAAAGAGCTTTTTGGTTGTAAACTATTTTTTCTTATATACTTATGAGCAAATCTCCTATCATCTATCAAGATCAGAGCGTGGCACTCTTACATATCTTTAGTTGTTACAATATGTATGTGTTTCTCTTTTGTCTTCAAAGAACCTTGCTTTCCACTTTAAATAAGAAAAATTTAAAAAACCACTTTAATTAGGCGTTTTAAAACGTTATAATCGTTGGCTTAATAAGTATCCTTGTGAGAGTAATTTAGATGGACTCCTGAGAATAAAGCAAGAAAGCAAGGAAAGATGACCATCAATTGCATTTCTCAAGAATATCTCTTGAACAGATAACAAATTCCAGAGTTTCGCATTGCAAGTTTTCGACTTGCATTTTTGCTGGTAATAGTTTAAATAGTCACATTATTATGAATACATATATGGTATAGAAAGATTGCAAGGCGCCCCCAATTACTGAGGCCCAAGGGCGAAATTCTCGGATCTATTGTTTTACATTATCTATAAAATTCACTTCCGAAAGTGAAGTGATAAGTACTTATCTGGAAATGAGACGCCACTGATAAACCAGTTCAGTCTCATAACACACCCTTTGAATCTGCTTGAAAGTGGTTATCGTATTCCTACTACTACTCTGAAGAGAGTTATTCAGTAGTTACAAGTAGTTACAGAACGAAATTAATCTTTCGTTTTCAACTCACTGCCAAATTTACTTTATAAATCTTCGAAAAGAATTAATGGAACTTGACAAAATTATTTAAATATTTTTTGACATAATCCATTTCGAAAATTAAGTGAAAATCACAACCAATTCTCTTGTCGTCGAATTCCTCAGGGTCCAATACAAATAACTATAAATTCACGCCAATGGCAACCACAGAGATAGGAAAAGACATTAAACTTGAAGTCCCATTAGGCGAGATTGATTTTCGGAAACGCAAACAAACCTACCACACACTGCTGCTATCGTCTCAGTTCTTTCTCACTAATCATTTGGTATGGATGATTGCTTACCTCGTAGTATTCAACAAAACGGATAAATCGTCTTGCGCAGGTCCGCTCTACAATTTTGTTGAATTCGGAAGATGGGTTTTACTGGGACTGTTCGTCTTTGATGCAGTCGTCGTGACAGCTCTGAAATACTTGCATAATCACCCCGATCCTCAGCATGATGAACCTCCAAATATTTTCAATATTTTCAGCATAGTAGAAACAGTAATTACTTTTGGCTTTTGGGTGGGCTCGATTTTTGCGATTTCTGAGAGAGAAGGATGTACAGATAACTCCTTGTCAGCGATGATGTGGGCGTATGTAATCTGCTATGCATTTCTGCCTTGCGGAGTATCGCTGTGCTATTGCAATCTTCTTTCGGGTTCTCGCAGCCCTACTACCCTCTATAATGTAGAGCAAGTGAATGTTTCACAATCAATAATGTAGAAATTCTTCAAATGTAATTTGTTTGAATTTTCATAATTAATGAGAACTATTATACAGAATGTAATCATGCCAATATCCCTCGTTGCTTTCCTATAATTGTAATACAGAGTTCATGACTACTACAATTAGATGAACATTTTCCTTAAGAGCATTCATAAAAATAACAATGAAGGGATTGGTATTAAATCACTCCCTTTCAGAATATAAAACGATTAACCTCAAGGAATTTCGTTGAAAGAGTCTCATCTAGCCATTGGCGAAGATTCTGCGCTTTTGATAGCAATATCCAGCCTTGTAGTCTGCGACCCATGACCGTGCAAAAACAGAAGTCCTACCAGTTCTTTGTGGTGTTGCCATTGTGTGGTGTGATTCATTAAAGTATTTCATCAACCTAACTACGAGAGATGTTCTTTAAAAAAATACCAAGGCTCACATAATAGCATCTCGAAGTCCTCCTCTCGTTTAAGAATTTTAGCAATGTCATCGTCACATTCCTCAAGACATTCAAAACTTTGTAATTTCAATGTTTGTGATAGTCTTACTATTAAATAAAATATCATGGGTGATTGTGCTGAATATATAAAAATTATCCGATTAAGTTACAGTGGACCATCTATCACTAATTTGTACTACCCGCTATTCTTCATAAATGTACATAGAAAAGCCAAAACAACTGTCAAAGGACGAAAATATTAGCACGAATAACCTCACAACTGGAAAAAAATTAGCGACTACTCTTGAGGACTTTGAAATAATCAACAAAATAGGAAAAGGCTACTTCGGCACTGTCTACAAAGTGCGAAGGAAAGCGGACAACAACATCTATGCGCTGAAGCAGATATCAATTTCCCACCTCAATCAACAGACGCGAAATTCAGCCATCAATGAGGTTCAAATCCTCGCCAGCCTCCGAAATCCATATATTGTCAAATACTACGAGTCATTTATCGATAGGACGTACCTTAACATTATTATGGAGTACTGCGAAAACGGCGACCTTGATACTTTCATTAAACGGCATGTAAACCGGTCGATTCCTGAGAAGAAAATATGGAAAATCATGATACAGGTTCTGATTGGCCTTCATTACATAAATAAAAAGAACGTGATCCATAGAGATCTTAAAACCATGAATATTTTCCTCACTAAAGACGAGGACATCAGGATCGGCGACATGGGGCTGGCGAAAGTGTTAGATTACGCAGGAAAAACCGCACATGGGGTCGTTGGATCGCCTTATTTCATCTCTCCTGAGATATGCGAGAGAAAACCTTACAATGAGAAAACGGATATTTGGTCATTGGGTTGTATTTTGCATGAGCTTTGCACGCTGAGACATACATTTGAAGCGACTTCAGAAGCAGCGCTTTTAGTGAAAATCGTTAAGTCAATGCATAAACCAATCCCTGAGCATTATTCTCGAGAGCTGGAGGAGATAATAAATGGTTGTTTATGGAAAGATCCGCAGATGAGATACTCAACTCTCAATCTTCTATCAATGAAAGGTATAGATCCACTATTTATATATGAGCTCAAACTGAATTTTCATTAGTCGTGATGCAGAAAGCAAAGTCCTTTGATATTGATCTCGAAGTGATCATAGGCGCTGATCTAAAGAGCGCAGAAAAGAAACTGGGTGAAATTCCAAGTGAGAATTTGACTAATTTACAATGTGTTAAGAGGATAATACGCCACTGAAAATATCAAAGACTGGTTCACAAGGATTTGCTGAGGAAGCACAGGCTTTAGGTAATAATTGGTTGAGCTGAGGAATTAATTTGTCGGACCAATCAGCAGAAAGAGAAGAAGACAACAGCGCCCCCACACCTAGGCATATAAAGAAGAAAGTTACGTTTGCGACACCAAGAAACTCCAAAGAGGGGATTCAACAAAAAGGATTAAATTTTCACTCATCCTCTGATCTTGCTATTAAAGAAAATTTGAGCGACAAGGCAGTGAGTCCTTCGAATGCGCTCTTCAAGCTTTATTTTGAGAATAAACAAAGTATGATTAATTTTAACAAATAACTGAAATATCTTATAAACAGATGCAAACGATACTCAAAAGAGTAAGGATGCTCCTGAACTCAAATTCCTTGCGGGTGTCAAGAGTACTTTAGAGACCAAAGCAGGACAAGCAGAAAATACAGAGGTCATGTCTTCAGGGAAGTCTAGTGGTTTCAAAGCTTTAGCTTCGTTAGCCATTGCCCGTGCAAACAGTGATGAACCTGAGAAGACGCCAAAGCCAGGCATTGGAGCAGTAAAGACAACTCAAACCTCTCACCTGACGAATCGACAAAGTCTTCCTGACCATTTGCAAATGTTTAGTTCTACTGCTCGTCTGTCAGAGAAGAGCCAAATAAGAAATGTAATTTTTCATCACTTTGGTACTAGTTTATACTCTACCCTCCTTTAGACAACAATTTTCAATAAAGAAAGGCCTCTAGTCGACTCATTGTCACCTAGTGAAAAACAGTCTGCATTCAATAGCACAGCTTCAACTCTGAGACTGCCTTCACTGCAGTCTAATACACTGCAAAAGCACAGATCCCATAATAATAAGAGTGTTGATCAGTTTTATGAGAGTGGGAGTCAAACTCCTAAGGTTTCCTCTCTCGCACAAAGCCAGAGGCTGCCACACAAAGAAGATAATAATAAAATCAATAATTTGAGATTTTCAGAAACATGCTCAACTTTCGATAAGAGGATCACACCACTCTCTAATTATGGTGCAGAGGGACCGAAAAATGGAGATGGCTCTACTTTCAGAAAGAATAAAAAACCCATTGAGCAGGCTGGCTTGGTATCACCATTGGTGGCTAAACGAAAGAGAATTCAGATGACCTCTGTGCCCAAGCTAGAGAGAGACTTGGATGAAATGCTGCCCGAGAGAGAATTTTCAACGGCAAGGATCAGTGCTGGATCTGCCCTAAAGGACTCGATGCATGCCATGAAAAGATCTCAGTTACAGCAGCTATATGATGAAGGAACAATCGAATGCAAAGATATACTTGGAGAACAAAAGTTTAGAAATGCTATGGGTTATTTCCGTGAGAAATTAAAGGTTATCAATAAAATGAATGAATCATATCTAATCTAAAGTACAATAGGGGAGTCAGAAAATCACAGAAGAAAGTCAAAAGGAAACTACGGAGTTTATTAGTAAACATTTGAGAGGGATTCCCAATTTCGACAAAGTATGACCTTTGGTTGAATTCTTTAATAAATATATTCTTCCGAAATAGGGTATCTCCATGATATACCGCCTGCTGCGACAAGAAATGGAGTTGGAGCGACTAAATGGAGCTGCGAATATACAATGATAGCAATTTTTTAATAGTAAATTGATTTTCTAAAATAGTGTCTGCCAAATTTCAGGGCTTTTTTGTTTGTTAAACATAAAGCAAATTTATTCATATTTGGGTTAATTCAATGTGTTATTTGTTAAAAGTTCAACAGTATCAAAGTAACTAACATCTTTCGCTGTCATTTTTGCTGATTTTCCTTCTGGGTATCGAGAAAACCGCTGGTACTGATATCAAATTTAAACCCAAGGAATAATTTTGGTTTTTGGAAATAAGAACACTATCATAAGATTATGCAGAGACAAAATTCCTCGGACAAGAACAATCGATGGACAATCACCGGTCTAAGGAATAATGTAGGCTATTTTCATTATATATCCTAAAGAAAATTTCCAATACAGTCTTTATAGATATGATCCGAAGCTAATTCAGTAGAAGAGCGCCAAACATTCTATATTTAATGATATCATTTGACCAGAGCATCTCAAGCTTGCTTATAGCTGGGTATTCTGATAGTATCGAGAGGAAATTGGCCAATTGGCTTTTCAGTAATTTTGGACTAAAGCTGATTTAGCTACAATAACCTTTATTTTAATAACAAGCAAATTCTTAAAGTCTACTGATTGGGAAGATTCCTCCAAAACGGCTTATTCTCTATAGTCGACACTTCATTCGGTATTGAAGCATCTCAAGAGGCTCAAGAGGCATACTGCGAGATAATACAATATAGGCTGATCTTCGAAATCACCAAAAGCGCTATTTGTCCTCAATTTTGCAGAGGATCTCATCGCATTAGATCAATAGCTACTGGTTGAATAAACCATTGCTTGTACAATGGAATAATTTCGACACGGGTGAAATTTCAAACGCAAAATTCAGTTCAAATAGATAATTCGGATTCTTTTTCTTTAGGGCTATTCGCTAATGATCTATTGCTGAAATTCAGTAATTTGAAACGCTTTTGTCCGCTTGCAGTACTCACTTACTTGGGTATAAATATTCCTGTAAGATGAATGAAATAATATTTTTGTTGAAGATGAAAAACAAGTTTGCTCTATTTCTAATAATCATAGCGTTGACGTTCATCTTAGCGTCAGGTGCATTACGAAAGAAGAGTCGTATGACTAGTTTCGCTTTGAAGCGTCAAGGCTCTGGAGGAGATGGAGGGAGGGGAGGCCACGGTGGTTTGATCTTAGGTCGTGGAGGAAACGGAGGTGATGGTGGTAGAGGAGGGATCGATCAGTCTGGAAATGAAGGAGCTGGGGGTCGTGGTGGCAGAGGAGGAAACGGTGGTTTGGTTGCTGGCGATGGCGGGGATGGTGGATCCGGTGGAAGAGGAGGTAGCGGAGGAAATGGTGGTTTAGTCCTGGGCAATGGTGGTAGGGGAGGAAATGGAGGCAGAGGAGGGGGCGGTGGATTGCTTATTGGCAATGGTGGAAGCGGAGGAGACGGTGGTGATGGTGGGAATGCCGGTTTGCTTATTGGTGAAGGCGGAAGTGGAGGAAAAGGCGGCAAAGCAGGAAACGGTGGTTTGATCTCAAAGAGTCGAGGCACTGATCTCTTAGGACTGTCAAGCCTTGTATAAGATTAAGGAAATTTATATGGCATTAAAAATCTTCATATTGAGAGAGAGAATCGCTTAATACATATCTCCTGATATGTCTCAATGTGCAAGAAGATCCAATGAATACTCATAAATCATAATTTGACATCTATTTTATAATCTAAAACTTTTTCATACAATATTTACTCTCTCTTCAACTTCGTTTTGTTTGTACTAACATCGAAATCATCGAGATATTAGACTAGAGAGAGGAATATCTATTTATGGCAGCCATCAGGTGGTAGAATCTTTCTAACCTGGCTTTGAAATATTCGATTTTTTGTACTCTTTAGTGAATCGGAACTTTTGTTTACTTCTCTGACAATTAAAAATATATGAATACCAGGACAGTTCACTTAGGAATATCACTTTGTTCAAAATCTCTATGAACAGGATACAAATTTCTATAGAAGATTTTCTTCTAATACTTATTCAGAGTTAACTTGCAGAAGCAAAGATGTACGGGACGCGCCTTCCCCGAATTCATAACTGTCAACACTATTCAAGGTATTTCTTACATCATCAATCGACTCCAGACGAATCTCTCTATTAGAAGTATTTTCTTGTCCCAGCACTCTTTTGTCTCTCAGCACATTGTAAAATAAGATCGGTTGCATCAGCATCTCCAAGCAGGATATCACCATTAATATTCTGACAAGCACAACACTGAATGCACTGGGTGTTGAGTCACCGCTACTGCTGACAATGGTTAGGTAAAAGCAGACTATTGAAAAAACTGTCGAGTCTATACACAGCCAGAGAAGCACCAAATTATTCAGGTAGTGTCTCTCTTTGTAGTTCACTGGAATCGGATCTCTTGGCTTCGCATTGTTGCTTTTCAATATCTGAAGCTTGTCTTTAATCATGAGCTCCGACCCTTCGATCTTTGAGTTGATCCACTTCGACAAGTCTCGGTGAGTTTTGATTTTTTGGACTTGTTCAATGATGGCATTTTCATTAGGAAAATAATCCTCCACCACTCTAATTCGAATGTTTATCTCCTCGGAAATGATCTGGTTGATCTTTGTATAAGTCGAGGTCTCTTTGTAGTAATTGATCAGACGAATGCGCTGGAAGATGAGGGTTACGATCACGAAATTTTTCAAAAATTTGTAGACACTGAATGACTCGCCGGAGTTAAAAGTGATTCCACCAAACTCGAAGCCAAATGTCATTAATGTATACATCAAAAAAAATATGAGGGTAAATATAAAGGATTTCTTCAGGCAAAGGTTAACGAATTTCTCCTGTTGATCTTTAGGTACGACCGGGTAGCCCAATCTCACAAGCAGTTCCCACTTAGAACCATAGAGATTCTGGATAAACATAAGCACGAAGAAGTTCGAGCAGTCACAGACTGTATCAATGATCTTTGCGATAAAACTGTAGAAGTCATCTTCGCTACTTCTGCAATTGCTGATAAGAACTGCAAAGAAGGCACCAGACAGTTTGAAGTAGAAAATGCCATACATGACATAGATGTATAACAGCGTTTTTTTCCATGAGGAAGAGCTCCTGTATCCTCCAAAGATTGACCTTTCGAATTCTATAGGAAAGAAAAATCGGCGATACTGCCATGAAACAAAGCTTTTGCGTAGAATGAGGGCAGCTGTTATTATTATTAAATAGATTCCAGAAAATTGGAGTAATTGGACTGTGATTTCCATACCGGAGGTATTAGTTACAACGTTCGGAGGGCATAGGATGTTTTTGTAGGTTTCGGGATCTGAAAGTAGCATCAACTTGTGAAATCTGTTCTTACTTTCTGGTTTAAAGTTTCTATTATAGATGATCTTGATTTTTATTCATGAAATTAATTTAGAGACTAAAAGCTTTGAAATTTGCCTAGAACGCCTGTTTTGCTATAGCAATTTCGTTGGTTTCTGGATGAAACAGAATCATAAAACTGCTATCTTCGAAATAACTGTAGAGCAGGACTAACTATTGTGATCGGATTTTGAGTTGTGGGGCTTTTGTGATTAGAGGCTAATGAACACATATAAACGATATATATATATGTATTCGATGTATACATATATAAAATGACGGTATTCTAAACAAACCACCACAACTAGATCAAGGTTTCTTCAATAATTTTCATGTAAATTTGTTAACAGCCTCCTCCTCTCTTCCTTCTTCCTTAAAAAAAATTGTGGGAAGAGTTCCAATAAATCAATTTATAAAAGCCTTGCTTCCAAAGTTTACATTGCGTGACCTTCTTTAATTTGGTTGAACTAAATTGCAAAACATATGAGAAAACAAAAAATCAATATTCATTGTTACCTGGATGGACTAATTCATCATGAGACACAAGGGAAAGTGGTCCTTGTTGATGGCCTCTTCTGGCGAGATAGTTTGACATGAAGATGATGAGACCGATTAAGACGAGAGCACCGATAATAATAGCGATAATCCAAATGAGACCATTTCCTTTCGGTGCCATCTTTCCTTTGAATGCGAAGAAGACTTCGCTGTCAGTGTGGTCTTGACCATTCATTGAAATGGTAACTGATGTTTGCTTCACATAGACAGAGGCGATTTTCTCAGAAAGCGATGGCGTCGTGCAAGTGATTCTATCGTTGGCTACGATATCAGCCTTTGTTTCACCGAGGTTGCCGAACTTGCAAGTGATAGATGTTTGGTGAATCGCAGTCTTATCGAGTACGGTCGATGCTCCAGCAATAGCTATTTCGAAGAAAGAGGATCAAAACTCTGATAAAACATGGCAAAGGCTTACCTGAGGCGAAATTTTGAGTTTTATCTGACCAGATGGTGACTTTTGTGGTCACATCAACGTTGCCTTCGGCAGGATCGATTTTGATGATTTTTGGGTTCTTATAATATGTGAAAGTATGGTCGGTCGTGGTGAAAGGATCTAGAAGAAAGAGTTAGCCACGAGAGCTTAGGCAGAGAGTTACCGAAAGCATCGTCAGAATAAGCTATGGCGAAAGGTACGATGTATGGCAACTGAGCATTCCCTGGGATATTTGCTGCAGGTGACTTGCAGTGAATTGTCTTCGAATCGACAGTGGTTCCATAGGTGATGGAGTTCTGTCCAGCAATACCGAATCGACATCTGGCGACCATACCTGGGATGAATCCATAACCCTCGACAGTTATCTAAAAGTAATATGATGGTTAGTTAGACCAGCCAGAATGAGTTCGTTTACTGGAGTGTCTCCTCTAGTGACACCACTATTAGGAACAACATTCAAGATATTGAAAACCGTGATGTTAGTGAAGTTGGTTGGTTCGGTGAAATGGTAGCCATTAAACGAAATCTGGATGTACTGCGTGGTCGACTGGGTCGCAGGGTCGAAATCTAACTCCCAGAATTGACATTTCATGAGGTTGCTTCCCTTAAGCAAGTATCCTTTTCCGATAGTGTTTCCGATCTTGCAGGTGGCGTTGAGATTGGGTAAGTCTGACTTGGCTTCTGAGACTTGGACTTGGAGCGTGGCTCCAGTCTTAGGGAAAACTCTTGGTGCCACACTTGTGATGTTGGGTTGCTTGTAATAAGTGAAGCCTCCAAACACTTGATTGAAATCGATTCCATTAAGAGTATAGAAAAGATTCACGTTGCCAGTGTAATTGTTGCCGTTTTTAGCCTTAGGAAGAGGGCATCTGTTGAAAGAAAGGAAAAAAAGGTTAAGTCGCTGCTAATCATTTATAATTCTTACTGGATATGAGTCCAATTGACATTCGTCGCAGGAGAGTTAATTCCGTCCACCAAGCAGGCAATTCCAGTAGCGTTCGAGAAGCCGCTTCCTTGGATGGTGATATATCCACCTGTTTGAGAGTAGATCATTAATATAGAGTGATAATAAATTGTTTAAGGGTTACCTCCTGTGGAAGGTCCAGCTAATGGATAAACTCTGTCAATTTGATAGAATTTGAACTTTGATCCTGTGTCAATCGTGTCTCTACCGTTGTAAGAAATTCCAATAGACGCCATTGTGCCTGAGCCCCAGCCACCTGGCGCTGTGCACATAATTGCACTGCTGTTCTTAAAGTAAATTGGAGTTCTTAGCCTTCGGCCGAGCTCGGCGGAGTCAAAGATACAGACGAATTCATTAGGATGGTCAGAGAGATCCATGAAACCAACACCTGTAATCGTAATAATTGTTCCTCCGACTGAAGGTCCTGAAGTAGGGGCGATGCTCAAAATCTTTGGTGGGACAATGAATGCAAACTCTGTGCCACTGTATCTCCAATCAAAGCCATTCAAAGAAAATTCGAGTTTCACTTTCGCATTAGGGATATCATACAAAGGTGTCACGCAGCGGATCTTAACACTAGAGATGTACTCAGCAACCACCTCTTTCGTGCCGAATCTGCATCTTGGGACACAGAGGTAATCAGGAAGCGTGAAGAAATCAGAACCTTCGATTTCAATCATAGTTCCACCAGTGTACCAACCACTGTGAGGCTCGACGCGGCGGATCGTTGGTTCCTTATAGTAATAGAATTCTTCTCTACTGTTCAAGTAGTTGAAGGTATTTTCGACCACAGTTTCGTTGTTTCCGCTCTGATATTGAACCTTCTTAGAGAAGAGCACATAAGCGAAACCACCTTGAGTGGTATTTGCGTTTGGACTTGGTGGCGCTGAGACCTGGAATCGGTTGCTCACGTACATAAGGTCTCTGGTGAGTGGAGCAGTGCAGGTTGTGTCCCACAAGAAGGAAAGCTGTCCGAAATCAGTGTCTTCAAAGCCTTCGGTATCTATTTGGACGTACTTAGAGCCATTGGCGGGCGCGCATCTTGGCGCCATGTCTAAGAGCTTCAGTTCTCCTTTGACAGTGAGTGGGATGTTGCCAACATACTCGCCGCCATTGATCGATACTGATACTCCTCCAGGTCCTGACTCATTTAGCACAGGGGCGGGACAGGCAACTGAATAGTTTTTAGCAGTTTCACCGGCCTTAGGGTAAGGGTAGGCCACAATCGTTCCTGGTACATAGTAAGGATGGGCGTTCACGGTGAACCTACAGGTCGAATTAATCTTCTGGAGGTAGTCCTGAGGGTTGATGTTTGGAGGGAATTTAAGGTCAATTGGCATTCTCACAGTCTCGGGAGCGTTTGCGTGGAAAGCAACAGGAGGAGCAGTACCCGCAGTCGTAGTGTTGTTGCTGCCGCCAATGACTGGAACAACGCTTATTGTTGGCTCTTGATAATATTGTGCGCTGACGTTGTTGTCAGTGTACTCGTTGCCGAAGATGTTCACTTCGACTTCAAAAGGATTAAAGCCGACAGCAGTGCCGTTTTTATGTTTTAACTCACTTTGTGGGGGAACAGCGATCTTGATATGGTTTGCGTCCACAAAAGTAGCGCCAATAACGCAGGGAGTCTTGCCGGCGCAAGTAAGTGGATCTTCTTCTGTTCCAAGTCGTACCTTGAGCGTTCCGGTGTTTGCAAAACCATAACCAGTGATCGTGACATCTGGATTACCTTTGACTGGAATCAGCGAAGGATCGATCGAGAGGATGAACGCGTCGAAGAAAGTGTAATTGACTGACTGGGTGGTGTATTCGTTTCCATCGAAAGTCACCGAGACGTTTGCGACACCTGGCTTCGAGACAGGAGGAATATTGCAGGCAACTGCAGTAGAGTTGACAAACTTAGCGCCTGTGGTAACAGCTCCGTCTGCCAGTCTAAATTTACACGCCAATTTCGCACAGTCAGTTTCTGGGCAAGCGAAGTTTTTGCCAGTGACAACGACTGTGGCATTGCGTTGTTTCAAAGGACCGAACTTAGGGTCGATGGAGGTGACAACTGGTGACTGGTAGAAGTCGAAGGTTTTTCCACTAGGAGAAACAGGATGCCAGTTTCTGCCTTCATTGGGAGAGACTTCGATTTTGACACCTTTGAGGGGTTGGTCAACTGCAGGCGTTCTGCATTTAATGCTATTATCATCGACATAATAGGCTCTTCTCGTGTCGATCACATTGCCATCGGCGTCTCTGTATCTGCAGAGATAGGACACAACCTCTTTCTTCAAGACACCGGTACTATCATTTCGAGAGTGAAGGAAATCATCACCGTAGATAGTAATTTGACTGTTTCCTGTGTTCGGGAATCTTTCAGGTTGGAAGCCACTGAAGACCGGAACCTTGTAATAGCTGAATCTAGTTGCCCAAGCATCCGGATCTACGCGAGTGTATTGCTGTCCGTTGAGTGAGACATCAACCTCAACGTCGTTAGGGCAGCGAACTGGTGGGGACATGGCAGTGATATTGTTTCCACCACCATATGTTCCTTTGACTTCGTTGGTCGAGAATCGCACTGTGAGGTTGCAGTAGAAAGAGAAGTTATTTCCCACGACAGTGACTTGAGTGCCTCCTTCAAGCGGTCCCCAGTGCGGTGTGACCATGAGCTCAGTTGGTTGCGTGTAGTAGGTGAAGATGCGGTTAGTAGGAACCATGTCAACTCCATTGAAAGTGACTCTTACTGGCAGAGACACGGTGTTATTGACGTTCACTCCGAAGTTGTTCAACACGCTTGGAGAGTCGCAATAGAGCAGCTTATCATCCATAACGGTAGCGTCCATCCAGATATCCTCACCGAAGATACAGTAGACTTTGTGAGGAGCTGTGTAAATGAAGTTCTGTCCAGTTACAGCGATTTGAGTGAATCCAGTAGTTGGACCGCAGGTTGGAGACATATCGGAAATAATAGGTTGCTCGTAGTACAGGTACTTGAGGTTGCTTCCAGACCACTTATCAGCGTCCGTCGACAGACGGAAGTCAACATAGGTTGGCTTTTCTCCTCTGGGCGCGAGACACCAAATTCGATTACCATCGATGTAATGGCCAGTGGAGTAACGACCACCGAAATCGCAAGTGATGTTGCTGGTGTTCTCGAAATTGGCTCCATAGACAGTACAGTTCGTACCACCTTCCAGAGGCCCGACGTTTGGTATCAACTGGAACACGTATGGAGGGGCATAGAATTCGAAGAGGATACCGTTGCTTGTCCATTCTTGGTCGTTGAAGGTGATCTTAATTGTAGGAGTTAATAAGCAAAGACTCAATAAAAGGAAGCTTACTTCAACAGGGAGAGTACATTCTTTATAAGGAGCTGGTGTGTTGGTGAAGGCCACAGTCTGGTTGAAGATTTCGAGAGGCATGACGTAATCTCTGCCGAATCTCACGAATGAGGTGTTGGATACGTCGAGTTGCTGCACTTTGAAAGGATGCATACTCTTACCGTAGATGTTCACACGGGTACCACCAGAGTATGGTCCTCGATTTGGAACGAGCTGGGTGATTTCCGGGAACGCATAGTAGTAATACATCGAGTACGTTGGAGTCGCTTGTTGGATGTTGAGGGTAATTGTGAGTGGAATTGGTGTATCGATCAGATCTGATCTTGGAGCACTATGATACAAATCGATTAAACTTTTGATGGATAGTAGACTAAACTTACAAGCAAACAACCAAGGAGTCATCAACGAATTTAGCTTCAACGTGCTTGGTACCGAAACCGCACTTCAATAAATCTCTGAAATCTTGGAAGCCGGAGCCGTGGACTTGGACGTAAGTTCCTCCTTCCTTTCTTCCAATGAACGGCACTGTGTAATGTACGAGCGGTTGAGTATAGTATCTGAAGTCGATTTCTTGGGTGTCGGTGAACTCTCCGTTAACTGAGACTCTCAGTATGATTGGTCCAGGTTTTGAAGCTGAGGGCGAGACACAGACCAAGCAGGTGTTGTTCTTGATGTCAAATATGAATGTTAAGAATTAAAGAGTCAGAGCTTGGTGTTACTCCAGTTGGATGTCCGAGGAAGATCGCTTCGTCAAGGTTGTCGAAGATGTCGTATTCCTCTTGGTAAGAGGTGAACTTCTCAGTATGCTTAACAAAATGGTCTCCAACAGACGCACAATGAACCCAATCAGCATCTACGGTGTGTCCACCGGCACCAAATTGACACTACAAAGATGATTTGAGTGTAAGGTACATTGATAGAAAGAAGGGATTAAATTACCTTTGGGAATCTGAAATCTGAGTAGTTCTTTCCTTCGAAATAGCGCGAATAAACGGTGATCTTGGTCAACCCTTCAAGCGGGCTAAGATTGGTGAATAAGTTCAAAATGATAGCAATTTGAAAGTTTACCCTGTGGGAGGGAAGATACCATCAATTTGCCAAGAGCCTGAACTTGAAGTTGAAGTCTTGTTTGATGTTGCGGCAGATGCGTTGAAAACTAGCAGAGCTGCTACAGCTGCGAAGAGAAGATATTTCATTTTGGATTTAAAAAGTTTGAATTTTTTTGGTTTATTACAACGTTTTTGAATCTGATTAAGATATACCGACTTAAATCAATCCATCATAAAAAATTCAAATTTGAACTGTGAAATAGCATTTAAATAAGTTTGGAATTGATACTGAACAATGATCAAGTTTCTTCGGAAAAACAACTGTAGTTTTTTTTTTTATAGGAGGGTTGTTGCCCAATGGATTGTTTTTTGGCATTACATTCATTGTGGTGTCATTCATTCCAATAATCTTGGAAAATCTGCTGCGATATCACGGAAAGTGAGATGGACCTTAATGTAACTAAGTGAAACCATCTGCTTAGGGAAAAAAAGTTCAGATAGGTTTTCTGACTGTCACTCTTTTTCAAATGAGCTGAAGTTTGCTGTCCAACTAAAATTCAAACTTTCTTTCCTTCAGAAGATTTGCAAAGAAAAACTTTAACTGCGAAAATTTTGAACGGAAAGAGAGACCGTTGAGAATTCGTTCCTCATATTTGGAAACATTCATTACCTATAGATATCTTAAATGTATAGCCGTGAATGACCTTAAACAAGCAAAAATTGGAGGAGAATGTAATGCAATATATAACATGATGCAATAGCAGACAAAAACTTTATCAAAACGAAAATAAAAGACAGAGTCCGAATCTTGGTCTCTTCTCACTTTTCGATTTTTTCGAGAAAGAATTGTTATCTAAAATGGTTCATAGATCGAGGTTTGTTAAATCTCTGATGAGTGTTTCTTTGTGAGAAGGGAGTTCTTGAAACACTTGGTCTGCCTGAGTCATTAAATAATGCTCTTTTAATCTCCGCGAAGGATCTGTTTCGAGATCTATCTCTCTGGTTTTCTTGACGATCATTTTCCCTCCAACCGAACTGCTCCCTTGGTTTATTCTCCGCAGGATGAGTTGCCTGTTTTGGCCCGAAGTCAGTCGGTCCCATTGCAATTTTTTCTGAAGGGTGCCTTTGTATGCAGTTTTCTCCAGTTGACCTGATGACTTTTCTCGAAGGGATTCCCTCCTCCCGAATTGAGTCGTCTATTCGTCTGATGGACGGTTTTTTGAAGCTTTCTTGCTGCATTATATTACCTTCCTCTCTTTGTTCATACTCAATAGGCTTCGGCTCTGAGCATTTGTTGCAAAATTGTCTATTCTTAAAGTTCACGTTACGACAGTTAAAACATTGCCAATCGCCTTCTTTAAAAAGTCCTGGTGGCCCAAGCAGAGCCGCAGGCGTTCTCAGAATTTCAGTAATTGGCTTCGGAGCATGACAGCTGAAGCAGCTCTTATTAGAAGGGAAATTAGAATTGGTACAAAATTGGCACCTCCAATGATACTCCTTTCCTTCAGAAACATTTCGAGACCCAATAATCTGTCGCCTTGGCCGATTTTCGTCCCTCATCATCTTCTTCCGAGCAGCAAATCCTACCGGTAGCTCACCCCTATCTTGATTTTTCTGGAATTCTTCCATTTCTTGCTCGTGAGCATTAATTCTCTGTCTCGATATTTGATACGGAACTTGGCGCTGAGTTGAACCGCCTGATGAAAAGCTAGCTCCTTTAGAAGATCTCTTTTCAAGCAAGTAGCAGGGCGTTTCTTTCAGCATTTCTAGTCTGGCCTTGCTATTTCGATTATAAAAGGACATGAGCCGATAACTAGCTTTTCTCAGCGAATTCTAATATTATTTTGAAATTCAAATTGCGTTAATATGAATAATCTCAAAGCTCAAATGAAAGGATTTTCAACAGTACGTAAAAATAATATCTAATATTTCGAATTGATAGATTATGAGAGCTTTGTATCAATCAAAGTGCTCAGCTTTACCAGCTTGTCTAAACTGAATATCAATGGATTGTAGTTCGTACCAACGTTCTCCTGCCCTTCGTCAGCTTCATCTCCTCCTAAATAACTAAAATCTTTATTTTTCTTCGTTTTATCACTCCAACATGCACTTTGATGCCTTTTCTGTCTCTTTTTCTGAGGCGAGCTGAATAGCACAGAGCCTTTCTCTTTTTCATAAGAAAATTACCAATTAGACGTTAATTCTTCGGGTAAATGAGATTTACTTCTACGTTTTGGTAGTACTTGCCGAGTGGTATGCTCCTCAGGAAGAACTGAACCGTCAATTGAATGGCTTTGGTCGTTCAAGTTATTTTCATTAGTTGTTTTATCTCCTCCTTTGAGAGGAGAGAGGTGAAACTCTGGGATATTTTCTCTATTTGCAGGGTATTCAACTTTCTCTTTTTTCCCAAACGTGAAGCTACCTACAATATATAAAATAAGTATAATCATAACCTCAAAGGTTCTATACCTTTTGGTGTCACATCACCCTGGGAATGGTTGAACCTAGCTGAAATTTGAGGGTCAATTTGCATTTCCACCAACGATTGATCTCGAGTGATCCCTTGAAGTTCATTGCTGACGTCCAAATCCTTTATGATCGAAAGGCTGGACGACTGGTTCGAGATCGAGAAGCTGTTGAATTCTTTACATTTCATAGCTTCCAAATCTGCGATCTTATCTTTCTGAGAGCCAAGTGTTTTAAGTTGCTCTTCTTCCAGTGAACAAATTCTCTTGAGTTTTATCACCATGAGAAGTTGGATCACAAAATTGAACGACTCTCCACCCAAAAATGTGTAGCTACTAGAGCTTGTCCTTCCAGACAAAGCTGTCAAATTAAATATACCAAGTTCAACAGCCTCTGCCAAGGAGAGTACGCAACTTATCAAGAAAATAACTCTCATTTTCCTGAGTAGAGTTAACAGCTGATCTCTGAATCCAGGAGCAAGTTTCGCTCTTGCTGTTATGGAGAAAGCAACGAGCAGAATTTTAAAGTTGAGAATGGAAGCGCAAATTATCAGAATGAGTTTAGAAAAGCCTTTCAGAGGCTGTTGCTGTGGAGCTTTTTGCCTTCCTTTGCACATAGTAGCAACGATAATTAGCATCCCCACCACCTGAAGCATCAAGAATAGTGCTGTAAAAGTTGTATGTGAGGCTATTTTGACCGTGGAAGAATGAGAGCTGGTCAAAGTATCGAAGAGAAGATATAATCTCTCCAAAGTTTCAGCAATACTCGAAAGAGCGACCATGGTAGCAACTGTTTGATAGTTGAGTTTCTTTGCATTAAGCAGCAGACTAATCATCGCTGAAAGTAGCAAGATTGTTAGATAAGCTCCTCCGACCAGCCAGCTAATCGACTCTTTGCCATTATCTGAAAGGTCTGAATTCTCCATGCTTGAATTGCTGTCGGACACCACTTTATAGCAAGCACGTGCGCTAGATAAAGTGTATCCTTCAGAGCATGAGTCGCAAATATAAGGACTCAGAGAACATTTATTGCAAGAGCCGATACATTTTAAGCATAATCCGTTGGTAGTGAAGTACTTTTCAGGACAAGCTTTGAGGCAACTGCCGTTGAGCATGTGATAATGCGGCACACAAGACGTGCATCGTGAGCTTTGATTCCTGCAGGTGCCGCAAGGAAATTGGCAAACAAAACTCGTATTCATGTATAGAACTACATCTTCCAGGGTTTGTCCGGCTTGATTCACTGTTACCGCACGAACAAATGGGCCGTCGATACGCGATGATGGTGGATTCCTAATCCCATAGATGTTAAAGTCGATTGGGAAATGCATGGTTTCTCCGATATCAGGCTTGGCTAACTCAAAAGTGGTGCTATTTTTCCGGCGACATGATATCATCGGTAAGATAACCATGGTTATCGCACAACTCGCGTTGCTGAGGTCGAATGCAGGGTTAAAAACCACATACATTGTCTGGTTGATCCCGACCTGTACGAAAGGATGCGTGACGATGGTAAAGTTAGTCAGTTCGCCTAAATAATTGGAGCTCAGCCCATAGCTACTGACATTCAGAGTGCCTACATTCGCCAAACTGTAGACCATACTTGAATTATCGCTTAGCTCGAGGTCGGGAGATTTAAGAACGAACCCAAATGGATCGGAATCTTGATTGTTCATAGGATTTTTCATCGCCAATTGAATAGTGAACGTACCTTCAGGATCAACTTTCAATGGAAGAGTAATCACAATAAATGTATATGAAATAAATTCGATGCTTTTCCAGCCTGAACTATTGCTGATATCGTAGAGAGGCCACACTTCTGTCGGGACTTGTGAAGGAAATGTCACTGAAAGGTTATAAATGTCGTCTAGTTCAGCTGGAGTTACGAACGTTATTGTGCATACGACAGAATCAAAAGGTACTTTTGAGGTTAAATTATACGATAGTACCTGAAACTTTGTTGTTGTGTTCACGTAGAGGCAGATTTGGTCTGGGCTTTGGATTGGAATGCCTTCGTTTTGATTGACTAAAGCAATCTGGAATCCGCAATACTGTCCCAAAATTGTAGGGTTTTGTAAGTTCCAAATTTGTAGAGATATGTTCAGAAGAGGCTGAGCGGAGTCGAATAAGTTTGAACTGATGATCCAAGTCGTTAGATTGGATTGAGGTTGGTTGCTCTCAGGCGATATGCTCCATAGAAAATTGCCAAGAGAGCAATTGAGTGTTTGTGAGGTCAGAAATGCCGCTGGAAGAACGAGTTTGAAAGCATTTGTGTCTGTTTCCGTGGAAACAGTCATATTAATCGTCAGTTTTAATGGTGTATTAGCCGCGAGAGCTGATTGATGGTAGTCGGTGACCTGAATGCTGGTTGCTCCTGCGCTTTCTACTATGTTGAGTATCAAAATTGTATAAACAAGTAGCCAAAAGGTGTTTTTCAACATGGTGAAGTGTTTAAGAATTATTGCTATGGAATTATTAACCGCTGACGTCGCATCTATATGAATCGAGGTGAGTTGAGTGAAAGTATCGTATCCATAGCACGCTAGATCAAAGTATCTAACTTAAATCTAGAGTAAATTTATTGCCAACCAAATCGATACATGTACTCTAAATTCAAAAAATTGATTCCATAGAGCATTATCACAGAATTAATGTGAGAATTAAATGATATGGAATGCGAACGAAATAATTATTGAGGTTCTCTGAATTTCTTATTGAGTCTGGAATTAGGAGAGAAAGTGGTGCTGGTTAGTTAGAAACATAAAAAGCGACACTTCTGACTTTATTATTAATTGCAACCACAATGTAAGATTTGTTTCGATATCATTAATGGTATATTTGGCTGGAAACGTTATAAAAGCCCAGTTAACCACAGATTAAGGGAATGGAAATGGGCTAACAAAAACTGATGGTTTCCGATGGATCTTTGAGTTATGTATGGAAAGTCTCTACTATTTAATTGGCTTTATTTATATAACCAACAAAAAAAAAAAATTCAGAAATCACCCGCCTACTACCAAAAGATGTTGTCACGTACTCTAATTCGAGGAATTAATTTCTTCCTCACTAATGATTTCAATTTAACGTATTTATGGTGTCCATGTCCTGCCATTTTCCTCTATGTTTTGATTTCTGTGTTCTCTGCAACATTATGATCTGATATTTCAATCCGGTTTAGAATCACCGATTACACAGTTTCAACCCATTGTTTACAGCACCTGTGTTTCAAATAAAATCGCGGTTTACGATCTCCACTCAAAGAGCTATTATGATAGATTCGAAGCCGTCAAGTTAACAACTGAGTCGAACGAATGTACTGATTTAATAATTGAGACGAGCTGACTTATATTGAAAGATTGCAACTGGACACATGTGAAGAAGATTCCAGAAACAAATCATCTTGTATCCCTAAACCATAATAGCTGCAGCGATGGATCTGCGAACCTTGAAATATTCAATTTCACAACGAAAAAGTCTTCATCGACATATGTTTTTCAAGAAGTTCTGGGAGGTAGCACTCACATCCTTGTCTTCTTGCTTAGTCATGATTGTTTTGTTTATTCATTGATGCTTTGGAATCTCGAGTTGTTATAATATAAATAAGAGACCGCTAATAAAGATTTGGTTGAATTTAGAGACGTCGTTTGGAGACTTCACATATAATCATCGCAGGCAAATGATGGCGGCACTTCCATTAAGAGAGAAGATTGGATATCACTTATTTGAGCTCCCAGAGGGAGGAACTGCCAATCTACTCAGAAAGTCAAAATGGGACAGTCAGCAGACAAGTAACGTGTGATGGTTTGATTCTCTCCTGACTGTTGTCTATCATTAGATCGAATTTCAGGAATAGATATAGATAAGTCTGGAAGACTAATATCCACGATTGATGAGTCGGCTTCGCTTGTGGTGTCTGAAATTGAGACTCAGAAATCAGTGCTTCAAAAATCTTTCGGAGCGGGTAATCATTTGGTGAGGTTGTTTCAAACTGTTGAATTTGTGTGCAAGGAAATGGAGAAGCTAATAAATGCAGATGGAATTCTGCATCAGCCACTTCACTCATCTACGTGAAATTTCGCGGTAACAATCTCAATGAATTAGACGTAGAGAAGGGAAAACTTCTACTCCGAAATGCCTGCGAGCTACATTCCTATGGTAAAATAATATATATACATTCGAAATAAACTATTTATCATTTCAACTCCTGATAGCTTTCGTGTATTGGATAGAAATCAGTCAAATAGATCCAAATCTACTCGCTACAGGCTGGGATAGAACAATCAGAATATACGATCATAGAGAAGGCTGTATAGTGAAAGAGTGCGGCGAAAATCTTCACTTATGTAAACATTTAATTCTAAGTACTCAATTAGATCATCGGTTAATTAATCTCAGCCTCTATTTATTGCGGAGCTTGGAGTCCGCAGGGGACTCTACTTGCAACCTGTGCTGGAGATTGTACCCTCAACGTGGTTGATTTTGGGACAGGTAAAACGCTGGAAACTTTGGTGTCCAAAGATAATGGTATCCAAATTAAATTTCTTTCTTTACTTGACAGAACTAACCCTTTCTGCAGAAAATGTGACTTCTGTCTGTTTTGCTTGAGAACCGACCATCCAATCAGTATGAATGACTCTCAGAAAACCAGAAAACTTTTTAAAGAGGACTGTTATTATACATATTATCGCACAAACTTTTATGGACTATGCATTAAGTTGAGATAAAAATCTCATTGTATAAGTCATTGGATGATTTAAACTCTTCATTAGAAAACCCTCGCTTTGGTGTAATATTCGTGAAATTTATTTGTCATCTAGTGTGATCCTTTTCGCACTAGAGATATTTTGCAACCATTCAAACACTCAAAGCTACCAACATCGTTTGCGCCTTGCATTACTAAAAGTTGATAGAGTTTTAAACTTATCAAACGAAAGATTATTTCCTGAATCTGATAAAGATAAATCTTACCTCAGATCACCACAAAACATGTTGCCAGGTAATTCAACTTGCAAGAAACAGTTCTTTATACATGGCGTCAATACGTGCTGAATGAAACTTCAGCGATCTCTTCTGAAATATTTCAACTGGTCTATTTTATTCGCTCCCATATGAAATTTTCATTCGCACTATTCAACACTTTAACATTCATAGTGTCTCATAGTGAGCTATCCGGAACCATTGCCTGTAGTGGATGCGTTTCCAATGAAATCAACGTTTATGACTTCCAATCACGATCAATACGCTATAGTTTCGATGGAGTTCGATTATCAACCCCTGGAAATGAGGGTAACCTTGACAAAATTCGATGTCTTGTTCACTTATCTTAAAAGACTACAGCTGGACTCATGTGAAAAAAATCCCAGAAACAGATTTAATTGTATCATTGAATCATCAGTATGAGGCTCGACGTGCAAATATGGAGGTTTTCAACTTAACGACGAAGAAGCCTGTAAAAACATACATGTTTCAAGAAGTTCAAGGAGGTAACGATTATACCTTCACCTCAATTTTTAGATTGCTTGTTTGCTTCGGTTAATCTCTGTTATTTTTTCAAATCTCACGTTCTAAGAAAAATTATCACAAAAGGATAATTAACTTGAATTATAGACACAACGTTTGGAGACTTCACATATAATCGTCGAAAACAGATTATGGCGTTGCTACCAGTCACCAAGAAGTTTGGATATCATTTATTCGAGCTTGAAGATAGAGGAATTGCCCATCTGATCCAAAAGTCGAAATGGAATCCTGGTCATAGATGTAGCGAATGATACCTCGTTTATTGCTTTCTCTATTCTGAGGCCTTGCTGGGAGAGGAGCTTCAATTTTATTTTATCAAACTAGGAAAGAATGACAATATATTTCGCGTTTAGATGGAATTTCAGGACTAGATATCGAGAAAGATGGAAGATTGATCTCCTCTATCGACGAATCTTGTTTCCTTACGGTCGCTATAGTCGGCACCCAGAAGGTAGTTTTTGAAAAACAACTGGAAGACTTTGGTAAAGAAAACCTATACATCATCTGAAATGAGACTTCATTTATATGCTAGGATATGGAGATTCCAATAAGTGCAGATGGAATCCTGCATTAGACTCGCTCCTTTATGTAAAATATAGTGGTAAGAAACTGAACGTCCTAGACGTAGAGAAGGGAACGTTTCTTCATCAAAGAGACTTTGAGTTGACTGATGGCCGTAATACTTGATTGCTATTCCTAGCATTGATATTTTATCTTTCTCTTATTTTCAGTTTATTTGTGGTGGATTGAACTGAGCCCCTTGAATCCCAACCTATTAGCTACAGGTTGGGGCAAAACCATTAGAATATATGATCATCGAGAAGGTCGTGTAGTGAAAGATTGTGGAGCCGGGCTTTATCGAGGTTGAACCTTGTCTTATTTTCTTCCCTGGAATCAATGTGACTTTGTTTTGCAGATTCCATTTATTGCATATCTTGGAGTTCAGACGAGACGATGCTTGCAGCATGTGCCGCCAACCCATTGGTTAAAGTGGTTGACTTTGGCACTGGCAAAACATTAGAAAGTTATTCTTCACCGGATTGTAACAAATACATTATTACTAAGCTTTAAATGCACCATTTTATTATAGCTAAAGCAATGTCTCTCTGTTTTGTTTGAGACTCATTGCCATAAATAAGAAGATTACTTTGGAAGGAAAGCCGGGGTTAAATTGTTATCAAAAGAACAAAACAAGATGTATAAAAAATTCAAAAATTAACGTATTTCTTATATCAATTTGAATTAAAGAATCCACATTAAAACACTATCGTCCTTTTCTCTCTTTTTTCTTTAAACTTTGGGTATAACTGCCGGATTTGAAATCGGAATTGGAGTTGTCATTATTATCATGATAGATCGGAAATTATATGTTCTCTTAAATTTATTGGACCTGCCACAACTCTCATGGTACCTATTTTCGTTAGCGACAACAGATACCTCAGTCCTCTTGGTGAAATCGGAATTAGAAGCTAATAACCGCATGAAGAAGTAAGATCAAGGAATTAGTTCATTCTCTCGACGACAGTCGATTTCCCGTGTGCGGATAAGACAGGCCATCAAAATTCATAGCTCTTGGTTAGTGCATTTAGGAGCAATTCTAGTGATAGCCGCTTCGTACTTAAGACTCCCGCACAGCTTATTATTACGAATTAACTCTAATGTGATTTTCCCGGGTAAATCTTATAGTAGCGCCTAATCAAATTTAAATAATTTAGAGTATTTTAAAATAGACCGAAGAAACACTAACACAGAAACAATGGATCCTATAAAAGCAGGAGAGGACATCACTGAAAGCCAGGCGTCTTTCAAATCCAAGCGCGACCAATACTCAATTGAGATCAGGAAGAAAAAAACAGAAGATGTGCTGAACAGTAAGCGTCTGAAATTCTCTCGAACAGGTGAAGGCGAGCAAGTCCAGGAAAAAATTAATGCGATGGAACTTCAGGAGGTATTTCTTTCAAACCATTGACCAAAGAAGTATCATAATGACATGAAAATTATAGTTGAAAGCCTATTTCAAGCAGTACGTTGATGAATTCTTTAGCAGCATTAAAGCTGATGACACAGAAAAGCTTTACAACGCTTTAAATGGCATTCGGAGAATCATCTCAAGGAACAGTGGAGACTCGCTCAATACGCTGTTGTATGATGCTAAAATTCTTCCTACAATAGCAACGCTCTTGGACGAGAAATTCAAAGATTATTCAAAGGTTCAGTTCGAGGCTGCTTGGATTATCACCAACCTAGCAGGAGGAGAACCAAGTGATACTAACTATTGCGTAAACACACTCCATGCAATCGAAAGGTTCATCAAGATTCTGAATCGACCAGTTCCACTTGACCCGAATCAAGTCGACAATTTTGAAAACTTAAGAGACCAGGTATTAAACAATTGCTTGTTCTCCAATTAAATTTAGCATTTAATCGTGAAAAGGCTGTTTGGGCACTATGCAATCTGTCCGGTGATTCAGATGTGAACAGAGATAAATGTCTCCAATACGATCTGATGGATAATGTGCTGGCGATTCTTTCTGGAGCATCAATCAGGCCAACTCATCTCAGAAATTTCCTATGGTTAGTATCGAATCTATGCCGAGGAAAGCCTTATCCGCCTTTTGACGAGGTAATACGAGAGTATTAACTATATATGTAATGCATTAATAATGTATGAAGGTTTCGTCTTGTCTTCCTTTCCTCGCCCAAATTGTTCGAGACTTCAAAGACACAGAGTCGCTTAGCTATGCATTTTGGGCCCTTTCCTCTCTCTCAACGAACGGTGAGTACCAAATTCAAACAGTTTATCAGGCGTTAGACCCAAAAATGATAATCAAATACAGTACCGAAGAGAATCCACCTCAGATTAGAGTCCCTGTCTGGAGATTAATTGGAAATTTGCTTTCAGGAAAGTCTTCGATAGCTGAAGTAAAAACATTTTGTTTCTCCCTCTTTTGTTAATTTAACCAACGTAGGAACTCTTACAAAATGGACTGGGATGGCAGCTATATTGCAATCTTCAATCAAAGCAGAAAGTCCTTCGGATAGAAACACTTTGGTCGATTTCTAATATCATCGCAAACGGTCCTCCTCTAATTCAGTTGATACTTGATGTCAAAGAGATGGTGTCAAGAATATTTTATATGGTGGAAAATGACGATTTTAGAGTAAATATTTTCAGCCAAATCCTCTTCTCATCTATTTTCTTCTCCCATTAGGTGAAAAAAGAAGCTTTGCATTGCTTGTCTAATATAACCTCGTGCGGATCGTTCCAACAGATTCAGTTTCTAGCGGAACATGATATAATAGCAGTATTAATACGATTGCTTGGTACTGAATCAGAAGCAGAATTCGTTTGCCTGATTCTGGAAGCTCTTACGAACATACTTGACGCAGGACAGGAGCGAGTGTCCCAAGGAGGAAAATGCAACAAGTTCCTGCTGCAGCTTGAGGAAGTGGGAGGAGTGAAGATTATTGAAAAACTACAGCAACATCCACATCAAGATGTCTACAGCGCGGTTTATAACATTATCGATAAGTTCTTCTTGGTAGATGGCAATTGAGTAGTGCTGCATATGCCTAATAATTTTTAAATTGAACGTGCTTATTTATTTTTAGTTTGTTCCTATCAATATTGAGCAGATCTTTGAAAAATGCCTCTGATTCATTTAAATATTCTAATTGCTTGGCTTGGACATGGATTATAGGTACATAGTAAAGCAACTTTCGAATTTTTTCTTCAGTGATGAATAAATAAAAATAAAAAATGGCAATGGTCGAAAAACAATACAATTGCAAGGAGAGACAAAGAGATGGTCGAGAGCTATTAGAATTCTTTTGTACACAACTCATCGACAAATTGAGTCTGTATTTTTTCAAACTCTTTCGCGACTTTAGCAATTTCGAGATCGATTATCTTGTCACCAAGCAGAGTATATAAATTTTCATTCTTTTTCTGAAGGTACGCATGTTTCTCTCTGAATTTCGTATATTGATACTTCCCTTCATGCACGCTGTTCACAATTGCAAGGCTAAGCTGGCTCTTAAAGTTTACTGCTTCGTCTTTAAGCTCCTGCTTCGCCTGAAGTCCTTCGCGCTCGAGTATCCACAGTTTTTGCCCGGTCTCATATGCAAGGTTTCCTCCGACGTCCGCCGAACGCTGAGCGTTGTTTTGGCCGACTAAAATATCCTCCAGAAGATGAAGACATTCTCCTAATGCCTGGTTTTTAGCCTCAGAAAACCGCTTGTTCTGCTCCTTTTCTTCGTATTCTTGTAGAATAGGAATCATTTCATACAGCAAATCATCGATGATCAGATCTCCCAGTTTTTCAGCATATATCTTGACCATTTTTTGAAGTTTGTGAGGGTCAGCGTGCATGCTTTCATCTTTGATAAGCAGTTCTTTCTTAGAGTTTCTAATAGCATCCAGCATGGGATATACTTTTTGTTTGATCATGTTGACCCGATCTTCAAGACTCATTCCCATAGTATTAGGCTCAATGATCCTCTTTTTCATCTCTCTTTTGAAAGCGTCTTTCGTTTCATCGAGTTTTATCTGCGTCTCGAGCTCACGTTGCTCAAGGAGCTTGAGATTCTTGCCCATATGCTCCTGGTATTTCGAGAAGAGAGCCGAGCTTAGCGTTCCTCCAAGTTTATAAAAGGATTGCGTTTGGGTTTTCGTCTGCTTATTTCGCGGAGAAAATGTCACTTCTAATGTTCCCCCTTGCTCGTGTTGTACTTTTCTTGCCCGTGACTCAGGGGCAAAATCAGCTTCCTCACTCTCTTGATCATCATCTATGACGTTCTCCCGTTGATTTTCACTGGGAAAAACGATTTCATCTGCTTGTTTTGGCTCATAAATTTCAAAAATTGCAGGTTTCTTAGGCTTTTCGGGGATATTCTCCGATTTCTCTTGAAGGGTTTTCACCGTCTTTTCTCGGTCAAGACGAGCGTCCGTCCGAGTTTTGACATGTTTAAACTTTTCTTTCGATCGTTGTCTCACAGCCTCTTGAACTTTCTGCTCTTTTTCAGATTTGTAGACCTTATCTGGATCCATATAACGAAAAGAAAATGACGGCTTCTGATTTTTCTTCTCTTGAATCATATCACGAAGCTTTCGCTCGAAGTAAGGGTTAAGTTGCATCCCAGTAACCTTTTTGATCTCCATGAATTCCTCAAGGTTCTTTCCCAAAGCCACATCAGGAGGATCCTTCTTATAGGTAGTTGACTTCCCTTTCTGGAAGCGATTCCATGCTTCTTCTCTCTTCAACTGCGATGTCGGACTTGACGCAAAGCCTTTTGGTGAAACCAATCTATCTTTTTCTAATCGAATGAATGTTAAGACGGTGAGTTCATTGGTCATCATTTACCTGCTTGTAGAAAGTTTTCGAAATCATCATAGTCAATCTGTCTAACCTTTCTAATCTCCACACCTGTTTGCGGTTGGGCGGTATTGGGTCCTTTTCTTATCGTCCCTTCGTATTGTCGTTCTTCTGTCTTAGAAGGATAAGTTATGATATTCCATTTAAGCGATGGATCCAGAAACTTATGCGCGGGCACAGTTGAAGAGTTCCATTCCTGGGCAGGTAAATTTTGCTCGTGTTTATATTCGACGCGAGGCTGATATCCTTTCTCCTTGTAAACTTTTTTGGCATGAGCAGTAGAAGTTGAGGACTTTTTCTTTCGGGAGACCGAGCGAGATTTGCTGCGGCATTTGGAGCGTGATTTTACTCTTTTGCGAGCGTTCCTAATGACTATGGGCTGATCTGCTTGGAAAAGATTGTATGTTGCTTGATCTTTGAAGTAGTAATTAGTGGGTCCCTGATCCACGGCAACGATGCCAAAATCATTGTAGAGGACTGGCTGCGTTGTTGGAAAGTCTTCGACTTCGGATTCGTACTGAAGATTGCTAGCGTCCATTATTTATTGTATGTTAGATAACGGATTTCGTTCAACTTTTCAAAATTTAATAAAAAATAAATTCAGACTGAATTGGACTAATCATTTCTATAAATACAAAGAAATTGAAAATTCATCATGGCTGACACCTTATTGCTTAGCTCTCAGCTTTTTGAGGTGACAGTTTGATAGTATTATTACTTCATCAAAAATTCTGTTGAGTCGGAATATGAATGATTGATGTTGTTTTCCAAAAAGAAAAGTTTAGAAATAGCAATATGCAAAATAAAATAGCGTGCTAGTCCTCCCAATTAAAGTGGACGCATAAATTTTGTTGAAACAAGCTCGTAATAGATATATATATTATTATCCCTATCCGTCAAGCATTTTCGTTCTAAATTTGTTAATTAGTTGGTTCACGTAGCTAATTGCTTCTTTATCGGTCATAAAATTTGGATTGCTTTCGTGATCAGCAGCAGTTTTCGCAGTGTGCTTTTTCACCTCTTGAGATTGATTCAACGAAGGGCTCTTTTTGGTAGTTTTTTGCTGAGTTGCTTCAATTGAAATTTTCGGGACAAGTTTATTTGGAATGGTTTTGGGAGGCTTTTGAGTCTGATTAACTTGATTCACAACCTCGTTTGACTTCTTTTGGGTGCTCTGAGGAGTGCTCTTTATTTCGGCAGCAGATGAGTGCTTAGAAATTGCCGCAGAGGGTTTCGGTCCTGCAGGACGGCCTGTTCCATGTTCAGTTCTATTACTCGAGACTGATTTATAATTTGATTCAGTAGTCATTGTTTGTGGTTCCCATGGTTGAAGAACGGGAGGTTTTCTCATGTTGTTCGCTGAAAGTTGTCTTTCCCTATGGACTTTCTTCGTTTCATATTGTGGACTTGGCTGTGCTCCCATAGTCTTTAGATTCATTGATCGATTTGACACGGAGGAAGGTGAATGCAAAGTTTCGAGCGTTTTAATATTTCTTTTATTCTGGGGAGAACCCGCTGTTGTAGTTGTGGACTGCGTCCATTTTGATTGTCGAACTTCCTTTTGTGGAGATTTCAGTTCTGAACTGTCTGAAGTAATATCAATGCGTTTTGCTTGCTGATCGGGATAAACTCTGGGTTTGACGTGCTTCTGAGACAAATGAAAAACTTTATTCGCATTTTCCTTCGCCTACGGAACGACTGATTAAAAAATTTTAGCTCATATGGGTTACTTCTCTCATTTCTTGCTCAATTTTGGCTTGTAGAAGCTTTTCTCTTGAAGCTTTTCGTCTGACAGCATCTTGCATCATGCGGCTTACTAAAGATTCTTGTATCTCCTTCGTCACTAAGTGATGCATTGGCATTAGATACATGTTCATAGCTCATCTCTTTTACTTTTATTTCTTTTCGCTTCCTCCTGCTTCTTGAGTTCTTCTTGCTCCTTGAGCTGCTCCTTTTCCATTTTCAAGAGATTTCTTCGTTTAATGTCTTGCTCGAAACGTTCTACCCAAGCTTCTTTCCCTCTATTCTCACTTGCCACCTTTGCCTTCCCTTGTGAGCTGTCTTTCTCAGTTAACTGCTGCTTCTTACGCATTTCCCTCCTTTATTCACAAATTTTTACATCGATCTCAATGATAAAAGGCTATTTTATACTCTTTAGCGTCTTCAATTAGTCTGAGATACAGTTCTTCTTTCTCTTGTGGGGACAGTTTAGGTTTATACTGCTTTACGAACTCAAGAAATCTAATCGAATTTTAGCCATAAGAGAACATGATAGTGCTATGTTTTCGTTACTCCTTATCTTTTTTGTGTCTGAACTCTATATCTTTATCCATTCTCTCTTCAAAATTTTGGCTGTTACTCAGAGCATTTTTCTTCTGTGATCTATGAATCTTATCGAAGTTTTCCTCTAACTGGACTATTTTATCATTGCTTCGAGATTTCGATAAAGTTCTGGGAGATCCCGATCGAGATCTCTGCGGGCTCAACGGTTTGAGAATTTCCAATGCGTTTTTCACCTTGTTGTTCGATTGCTTTGGCTTTGGCACTCCTTGTTGTTTATGCGTTTGAGACAAATTCCTTGAGGGATTTTCAACACTGTGGTTAGGGTTGTTGCTCAAACTGATTCCGCTTTGCCCAATTTGATTAGAATGGCCCTTATCTGAGGATTCCTGGTTGCTCCTTAGGGAGTTTTTGGTTGGAGTTTCTGTATCCTTTGACGGAGAGTTTATCTGTGAGTTTTTGAAGGAGTTTAAAGCAATTTTGTCATGACTCAACTGCAGCTTCTCTAATACTGCTAAATTATTTCGGTTTTCTTGGATAGCCCTCTGGAGCTCTGCAGACTGCTTTTGTGCAAATCCAGAGGGAAGATGTCCAATAGGTAAATAATGACCCGTGAGTGGTTTTTCATCCATATCCTGTTCGTTTCTACCAGCCAGATGAAGATTTTCTGACAGGTGCGCGTGATGCTCTTTTATCGTCTCGACTGTATGAACAATAGGAGCTTGCACTGAATGAGAAAATTCCTGAATAAAAAGCTCGGATTGGCGATCATTCTCATCTCTTAATCTGGGGGGATTCAATTCTGAGTAAGCTTTTAGGTTTCTGTCCGCCGGATCTCTGGAATACGCATCGAGCAAATTTGTTGCTGGAGTAGCGGTCATTATTTGGTCCTGGTGATTGGAACGGGTATCTGGATGATGGATATCTTTGGACTGTTTGAATGTGGATTCTACCTTTGAGGTATTTAATTGATCATCGTTATTTCTCGTAATCAGCCTTTCAGTTATAGCACTACGATTCCCGTGCGAATTGTCTTCTTCGGTGTAGTGGAGATGATGGTACACAGGCTCTTGGTTAACAGGAACTTCAGTTACTGGAACTTCGTAGGCATTGGGCTCCGATAGCACTTTATCTCCTTTAATTTCTATTATCTCCTTCACTTCTTTACTTTCCTCAGCTTTTTGACTTTCTTTAGTTTCCTTAACTTCTTTAGCAGCTTCAGCTCGGTGTGAAAATAGCTGATGCGAAAAAGGTGAGGGGCGATAATCTGTCGTGTAATTCATTTTGTAGTTGATGGTGTTAGGAGGATCATCATCATCGTTGTTATCGCACAGATCTGATGTTTGAGTTTTGAAAGTAGGGCTCTGATTCTGTATAGTTGTGGGTTTATGATATTGAGAAAGCAGCTGCACTGTTTGGTTGAGTGTATTTTTGCTGCTGTTTAAACAGGCTTCAATTCGACTTGAGAGTACGTCAAGTCTCGTTGCGTTGCTCGCAATATCACTTTGGTATTCTATTGCAGGTTTCTTTATTGGCTGCTGCAATATGAGATGGCCTCCTTCTGGATAGTACCACTGCTGCTGTGAGTGAGATTCTGCATGTAAGTGCATTGCTGGTTCCTGATTATGAATCTGGCTATTTATAGGAACAGCTTTCTGGGTTTTGTTAACAATTCGATCTTTCAACGCTGCAGCTGAGTTAGAACGGGTGTTACCTAATCGATTTAAGGATTTGGATGAGAGAACAAGTTAACCAGTTTACTCTTTTCAATATGAGCGGTTTCTTTTTGCATGAGGATATTGTCTTGGTGTTTGGTCTTAGAGAGATTATTAAGAAATTCTCCTAATGTTTATTTACTGCTAAGGAGCGAGGAAAGCCGTAATCCAGTTGATTACGAATGATGACATTTTCTGTGCTGACGGGATTTAGGGTTGTCGTTTGGTGTTCTGATTGGTGTCTTTGTTGGTCATGCTGAGACATTTTATGAGTGACAACAGAGAAAGCGATAATTTGAAAGGTTTCAGGTTAAAAATAAAAAATTTAAAAGGTCGTTAATACATTCATCGGCTGATTCAAAGAATTAAACGCTCAGAGAGAACAGAATTGCTGTTCTTTTGCTGGAAATAGCTCAGAAACAAGACCAAATGAGATCTCGATAAGGGTGACGACCTCATGTCATGAACTAATCTTGTAGGCACATAAGCAAGCAAGGCTTATTAGAAATTCATTCGAATATAAACTCCATGACTGAACTTCCAAGTGAAATTAGTGTCATTCGATCCTATCATTTGCTCTGACACTTCCTAGTCCTTTCGATTAGTGTGTTTCTTATGATTTTAATCTCGCTTAAGCTGATATCCAGAGGTTTTCCTTGCTACCAATTCCGGTTGCTCAGAGACAACCTTAATACTGACGAGGTAATTTTTTTAATAACTTCCATTCCTCTTTTCTGCTGCAAACTTAAAGGGCCTTGATTTTTGACACATTTTGGATAAAAGTTTTACTCCATCGGATCTTATTCAATTGTACTTTTTGATGTGAGCAAGAATGGGAACTTTTTATAGAAGAATAAAAAGAAATAAATGTTGAAACATAGAATCTATTGACAGCAATTGTTCAGACTATTTAGTTTGAAGCACTCTTAGGGACATCTTTTTGTTGAGGAGTTGGTCCTGTTGACTTATTGATACAGTCTGCCTGCCAAGGATCATGAATATTCAATGTGAAGAGAGTGTCGTTCCCTCTTCTTACATACACATCACTCATCGCATGATTCACTAATCTGTGATCTGCTTCATCGGCTCTGATCACCATTACCAAGTCTCTGAGAGTTGCATCTTCAGGCAACCCCCAATATTCCTTCGCAACGCTAGGGGCTTTGTGATTAGGGATTCTTCCATCATCGATCATTTCAAGGAAGTGAGAGTAGGTTTTTACTGCTTCTTCCTCGAGGTAGCCCACAAATCGATGTGCCGCAGTTTTTGAGAGACTGTACAGAAGGAAGTACGCTGTGAAGAAGACGCCTTGAGTCGCCATGATGAGAGCTCTTTGGAAAGTTGTAGGCTGGTAGAGCTCCATGAGAGCCATAAGATGCATTCTCTCGTTTTCAGCTTCATCCATCATCACCTTGATCCAGTGATCATGGCTCATTGTTCGCAGTGCCCTCATATGATGGGAGAATCCATTGACGACTCCAGGTACGGCAGCAACGGTTTCGAGCATCACAGCTCTGTGAAGCAATCTGTCGCCGAAATACATGTCAGAGACTTTTCTGAGGAACGAAACTACGCCCCACATACTTTTGTCAGTGAGTGACACTGGGCTGTAATGTGGCTGCTCCTTCTTCCAGAGCTTTTCGAAGGTTGATAAAAACTCACGATTAGCAGCTGCGTATCGAGTGCTGCTGTTGTGGTATAACCTAACGAACTTGTTAGCTTGTTTCATCTTGAAGTAGTCCTCCTAGTAATGGAGTTTTTTTTGCTTTGTAAATATTACTTATGTTTTTGAAAATTGCCCGCATGACTAGCTATATATATCCTTTCTCACAACGGACGACTAATAAATTCTGATAAGGAGTGAGTGCATCATCTGAATTCCAGTTTTAATTCTCAGCCAGAACACTAGTTATCATTCAAAATTCGGGAGATATACTTGTGACAGGCAACGTGTCAATGACAGATGGAGAGTGAGAACACCAAAGACAATGGCTTTTTGAAAGGGTTTTGAAAGGGCGATCCTAAAAGGGGAAGAAACTAAAAACCTTGAATTAGGAATCCAAAACGGTTGCACTGTTATTGACTTTAATATGAAACAATTCAGTGTACTAAAATTTTGAACTGTTGCTCAAAAACACGATATCAAAATAATTTCATAAAATTTTAATAGTCGTTTTTCACCCTTAAGTTCCTAAGAGATTTTCTGCTAACGAGGAAGAACCCCACCTAAGTTCTTTTACTGTTTTCGCAGAACAATGGCTAAAAACATTTTCGGATAGGTGTTGTTTCAACTGGAATTGATGCTGAAATACGTTTCCATTCATCTTCAAACAAAACACTAGGGAAATGAGCAAAAAAAATTCAAGGTGAATTCAGATTCCTCAAAAAGCATTCTTTTTACTGAGAAACATACAATTGAAAAATATTCCAAAGCGGACATCGTGGCAATATGGCTCGCAAGTGTGGAGAGCCTCAGAAGAATCCGGACTTATAGAGCAATATAGCAAATTTTTTTTTTCGTCGAATACTTAACTTCAAACATATTTTTTCAGCAAGAACCCAAATATTTTAGCTCTTTGGAGTGCTTTTTCCTATGCAGTTTAGATTTCACCCTTATTTAACAAAATGTCTTATTGCTTTTGTTATCAACAAAAAGCTATTTTCTTCCGTATTGTGATGTATCGAGGTGAATGTTGAGAGCTGGAGCACACCACTGATAGAAATCGCGTGAATTCAGGGCTCATTGCTCATGTGAAAGCAAAATAGTGTTTAAATTTCCTCCTAATCCAAACGTTGTAAGTGATTCTCAGGATAAATTTTAATAATTTTAATTTGTGGGTTGGGATTATCTCAGAGAAACGAAAAGAATTTTCTACATATTTTCAGAACGCAACATAGCTGAACGTCTCCATTGATTCACATTTGATGGCAATTTTCACTGATGGAATGAATGAAATATATCATCTGCCATTTTACTGATGTGTGAGGAAAGGCACTCTCTCTTTTTTTTTTTGAAAATAGATCAAAATTCTAAACGTAGCTTTTAGGTCTGCTCAATTTGTGAAAATGGCTTTTGAGGTGACCAACAAATATCAATGCATCTTGGATGAGAAATTTTCTTTCTTTTTGCTGTTTTCTTTTTCGTATATATATATACTGATATAATCTCATGAAAATTCACTTTTGAAAGGGATATCCCTAAGCCAGCCCTTAAAATGGGCATCTCACCCTGAAATGATCCTCGTGAAACTAAAAAGCCCTGCTCTAAGGGTAGTTCAGAGTATAAACCCCTCCCGCAGTTTAAAATGATTTATTATTAGCATCTAAAACCCAGCTAAACGCCTTCGATTAGGAAGCACTCCGGAAGCATGTGGGAAGTAGAATTCTGAAGAGCACGCTGAGGTTAGTGCAAGAAAAATCGATGTTGATCTCTATTGTCGTCTATTTTTGGCTTTCTATTCGAGGAAGCCATTTGTCAATTATAACTTAGCATAGAGTAGAATGTATTTCTATCAAAGGAGTTTGTTAACTTTGTAAGCACCTTCCGCTCTCAACAGTAATGCTTGCTGCTCTTATACTGAACGAATTCTGTCGAACGTCTCTGGTGAGAGCCTCTGTTTTTTTAAGAACTCCGAAAATAGAAAATCGAACGTAAGTTTTCTTCGAATTAATACAATGGAATAGTCATTTAGAAATATTTCGCAGAGAGATCTATTGAATGTACTCTCGCCTGCCTGAACCTACATTCTGTTTTTTGGAGCCTTAAGCTGAAGATGGGCTAATTCTTAACATAGCCAAAATGTCTATTCAACATTGTTTACTCAGGCTTTTGATAAATTGCTGTCAGTTAAGACGTAATTTTTATGACGTACTTTATATTATGTAGTAATAATAATGATTTAAGATCAGTTTTTGAACTCATTAATTTAGAGGAGTATATACCCATGCCTTAAAGATCTCTCTTAGTGCCTCGACTTTTTTGCTTGGACATATCTCATTAAGCTTGTTGGGTAAAAGACGGCCTTTGCAACTACATATCCGCGACCACTCTTGTAATCAAAGCAGAAAAGCAGATTCTTCGGCTTATCATACACAAAGCCAGTTCCCATTTCAAAAGCAGATGTTTTTGCTGTTGGAACACAAATGCCTCTGTTCCAGAACGTTAATAGCGAGTCCGCATAAGCTCCGACAAACTGTTCTCCATCATCATCCAAGAAATATATACATTTGACTACCGGCTTCCACTCTTCGGTAGCCAATCGATGGTCAATCTCATAGCTGAATTTGACTCCCTTCTTAGTAACTTCCCAAACTTTTATTGTCCCGTCGTTTGCTCCAGTGACCATGACATTCTCTGACGCAGATATATCGAGCCCTAACACCTGATATGAAGGCTCGTGTCCAACTCTTTTGTCAATAATTTGACCACTCTTCCAATCGAAGGTTAGAATCTCTCCAGTTTTTGAACACAAAACCACAAAATAATCACCTTTCCGAACGTATTTCATTGAAGTGAAGTAGTAATTTCCAAGCGTGTCGATGATTCTTGAGAAAGACATTGTTGATAGGTCCCAGCAATAGAAGTCTTTGAAAAAGCCACCAAAAATAGCAAACCTTTCAATTTGTTCAATCGAATAAACCGTGTTTTGCAGGTTAATCGATTTTATTTTTATGAAGCCCTTGCTGATATTCCAGATACTGACTTCGCCATCGATTGAGCCAACGAAAAGGTAGAACTGACGTCCGAATTGGATAGCTCGGATGACATTCAAAAGATCTTTATGAGGTGGGAGCATTTTAAGCGGTCTAAGCGTCTGAGAGTTATAGACCCCTACTCTAAAGTGCTTTCCCATCATACCTCCAATGAAAAACATGTTTAACTCGGAAGAACAAGCGATTGCTTTGGAAACGAAAATAAATGGATGCTGAAAACTACGTTTGATCTGAAATTTTGGGGCAGGAAACGCAGATTGATATTTCGACCCTTGCTTTTGGCTGAGCTTGCTGTTCTGGTTCTTCGCACTTCGCATATCTCCAGGTGCTTAGTATTGAATGTGAAACCAAATTCACATATTGATTTAACTCGAACATTCAAACGGTGTATAATATACTTGTTCAAACCAATAAAAACAGAGTTTATAGAAGTCATCAGAAGAGAATAGTATGTGAATCGAATGAAAGCTATTTGTGAGAGCTAATCAAAAGACCATTTATTGATATAGCCTTGCACCAACAGCGTTAAATTGTGCGCTCTTGAGTCTGCTATCGAGTTCAATTGGAACTTTCAGTTTAGGGTGGAGTGTCTTGTAATTAAGTTTGCAATTCTGCATCAACAGAATCAAATAAACAAATCAATCAGATCAGAAAATAAATTGTTTCGATATGGAAAGCCGAGCTTTCGATCCAACAACTTTTCTTTGCAAAAAGCACAATAAAGGATTTTCGGCAGTGGAACTTAACAACTTTGCTCCAAAACTTCTCTGCGAAGGTTGCATGAAACACGACTCTTCAATAAATGTACTCGATGTGAAAGAGTGCTTTACTGAAGACGCGATCAAAGATATCTGCGAGTCAATCCTTGGAATAAGCGACATTCATAGGATAACCGCAAATCCTAAAGTCAAATCGCTCTTGAAGCAAGTTGATGAGAATTTCAACAAGCTTATCCTCGCACTAAACGAGAAGAAAGCTGAGTTTCGAGATAAAGTTCTCACATTTCTGATTGAGACAGGTAATTTCGGAATGGGTAAAGACCAAGTGCTGTGTATAACTCAAAAACTGGAAACGTTGCTTAATGGAATAAAGAAAGCAAATCGTCTTGCAGAAGACTCTGCTCAGGTCATTGAGTACTGTCAGCTGTTTAACAAGCTAAACGATTGCAAGAAAGACCAATTGCTTCGAATGCAAGAGATTGATCGTCTTTCAAAGCTCTTCGTGCAAAAACTTGAGACTTACCTGGTAGACATTGACCAGCAAATTTCTGCATGCGTAAGTTTCTTATATCAGAAAACATAAATAATTGGATTTTCAAGCTCGTGCCAAATAGAGATGATTTCTTCCAGTACGTCAACAGCGGAGGACAGGCGAAGGACAGCTCTCTGTCTACGGATCCAAGCTCTCTGAATAAAAAGAAAATCAATTTTTGGAATGCGAAATCTGCCGGGCTGCCAGGTTAAGTAACTGAGCTTAATTCTTTTGAATTATTTTTCGGAGAGCAGACATTGTGAGCACTGTTGTAATTTCTCCAAACAACCTTTATATTGCTTCCGGCTCGAACGATGGAATGATAAGCATATGGGAGGCTATAGAGATGAAACCTGTTATCTCGATCAATGATGCTCATAAAGGTTCGAATTAATTATTTGGAGTTATTTGATGATAAGACGTCTTAGGATCAGTTACCACTCTCAAGTACACACCCGATTCATCAACGTTGATATCTGGTGGTGAAGAAGGAAACGTAAAGCTTTGGGACCCCGTTTCAGGTGCTTGCGTGAAAGCGTTCACGGACCAGGGTCACAAAAGTAAGTTAATCCTGCCTGGCTTTTTCACTGAAATTAAAATGGTAGAAAAGGTGTATTCTCTGGCTATCGATTCAAGAGGGAACTCACTTATTTCGGTTGGAGGAGACAATACAATTCGCGTTTTCGACATTAGACGCATGCGAAATGTGCGGGTCATCGAAAATGCTCATGCTGATAGTAGGATCCACAATGTGACATTTCCCAAATAATTGATTAATAGATAGAATTTATCTGGTGGACATAATCCCAGACAACAAATATTTTATGACCTGCGCATATGATGGCATTATCAAAGTATGGAACTTCAAAACCTACGCTTTGGAGTTTAAAATTAAGAGCCAAAATGACCTCATTACGAAGGCCCCGAATTCAAGACTCCTCTCTGATGGCGAGTACATTTTTGCGAGGGGCAATCTAGTAAATTCGTTGATTTAACATTCGCGTTTGGGTGGGATTTCTCATGACCCCAGAATATCTTATCTTAAATGCGAATGAAATTCTTTCGAACTTGGCTCATAAGAGAATAATTATTAATTCATTTATTTTCTTACATATTGAAGTGACTATGACTACTACTACATCAGCACAAATTCTCATTAACAATTCATTCAAACTGGAGTTCTAAAATTCTTATTACCTCGAATATTACTTCCTTCCCTACTTTTCATATGTAACAAAAAGTATGTTAGATGTGGTTACTTCTAATTTATTTATATTTTAACAGAAGAACTTTATTGACTCTGATACTAGAACAATATTATCAATTGTCATCAGTGAACTTCACCTTCATTATCTTACTACTAGTATAATAAAAACATTTATTTTGCAAGCTATTAAAATCTTTTTACACCATCCACTTTTCCAAACAACAAAAAAAACATTAAACATGATTGTCAAAATGCGAACCCTTTTTTTCTCTTGGAACTTCAGACCATAAGCATTTGAAAATTATCGAAATGCAAATAGCGAGTGGCAATATAGCATATATAATCACCCAAATCCATGCTAATTTCGTTAGCGGTTGGTCAAGACATCCGTCCCTTCCTGTCAGCGCGATGATCGAATAAACCCAGAACCCAATTGCAATTGTCATGTAAGCGAAATTTATAAATGGGAACCAGCTGGGGATATGTTTGTTCGGGTCTGGATGGGTTTTGTCCCTCAAAAGCGCGATAGCTATCACGGTGATGAGGTCCCAGCAAAAGAAGCCAAGCAAAAACCATCGTGCCACGTTTCCGAAATGATAGAGTGGTCCTGAACAGGCTGCTGGATCTGTTTCTCCAAAGATTACAAAGAAAGCGATCATCCAAATTAAATGAGTGATCAGAGTAACTTGTAATGGGAGTAATGTTAGCCGAAATTTCTGAACACGTTTTGAGTTGTCCAAATTAGTCTCTATCACTTCTTCAGCATTTGGATCACCAGCACCAATTAATGGGATATTGTCAACACGAGTTGTCATATTTGAAATTGATATTTATCTGGTTGTAATCGAAAAAAATTGGGTAAGAAAAATCCAATCCGTGGTTATTCCAACAGAGCGAATCAAAATTAATTTTGGAAGTCATTTTAGTGTGAGTTAATTCTAATCGAATATCAGAAAAATTCTTTATTCTATTTCACCTCAACAGAGATATGAGCCTTACTTCAAAACCTCAGTTTGCTGCTACTGTGCTCTCTTTTGTTGGAATTTTACTTGATAATGGTGCTTGAAATGATCAACCTCGATCAAAGGTTTATCAAACAGAAATCAGCAAGGTTGAGGTTGTAATCTAATGCCTATTTAACATAAAAATTCTATGCGAACTTATCACTTCTGTTTGGAATCCTGCCTTTAGACTACATTTTTTTTTTTGGGTGTAAAATTAGAGAATGTTGCCTTTCTGCATTGAAGAATCATAGTTTTGTTAAAACGCTGAAAGATAAGTAGAGGAACCTGCAAGAGAACTGGCAAAATATTCTAAAAACCCCAAAACAGATGTTAATCTATTGCTTCTTGTGTTTCTGAACGGAATGCTAACAATTAAGTCTTGTGTCTTCGATTTTTGGAACCAATGACTGTGACCAAAGTAAGCGAGCAAAATAAGTTGAATGTCGAATTGCACAAACTCTATATATAATACGCGATGGAATTCTTATGATTTTCGTTTCAACCATCATAAAATCAGTTAAAAACAACCTCTTTTTATAGAATGCAATATTAGCGACAAATGACGACTTTACAGAGCATCTATTGCTCACTGAATAAAAGTTTTTTGTAACTATTACTCCAAACAAAAGGAACTTGTTCTTCCAATGTTTTATAGAGAGGAAACAGCCATATCTTTTTGTCTACTTGGTGAATGAACACCAATTAAATTAATAGATCATAAGCGACAACAAATCAATTCAACATATAAGACCTACATGTAACTTTAATAATATTTTTGTAGGTAGGCAGAGTTGTTGGTCACTTCCCCAACAACTTCTTTATTATTCATATAATATCATTGACTGTTATCCTCGCTCGCTCCCTTTTCTCTTAAATCAAGCAGCATGCTAATGCCCATCCGAACCAGGTAACACCACAGCAGAGGCAGCCCAAAGCAAGGCAAGGTAATATGAAATAGAGAATTACCCAGATCCAGACAAGCTTGGTTAAAGCCTGGCCTTCACATCCACTGTGGTTTGCAATGGCGACAATCGAGTAAATCCAAAACGCGATTGCTAATATCATGTATAGCATATTGACCCATTTCATCCAATCTGGGGTTGCTCTTTCGCTGAAGTATCTGATACTAGCCATTGAAATAAAGTCCCAAACGAAGAAAGCTAATAGCACCCATCTTGCAATACGACCGAAGTTATAGAGAGTTCCTGTGCAAGTAGCAGTATCAGTTTCGGCGACAACGATAACGAAGGCAATGAACCAAATGAAATGAGTGACCAAAGCAGCTTGTGCTGGAAGAAGGGTTCGGCGATAGCCATCCCGTCTGTGGAGGTGGTCATCTCCATCTCTATGGACGTGACTTGTGGTTCCAATAAGTGGATGATCCTCATCGTGTGTAGTTGGCATTTTACTTTTTGTTTTGAATGTAATATATATGATATTTCTACAGTTTGCTTTATAAATTATCTCAAAAATAAAGCATGGGGACCGTTTTGTATGACAAAAACGACTATAGCAGCTGAAGATCGAAAATCGAACTTTAGAACAGTCCAATAAATAAGTTCCGGAAATTACAGAAGTAGGGGGCTGCCAGCTTCATGTTTGGTGTGCTGCTGGCTATTTATATCAACTCATAAACACTTTATAATCTGAGAGCTCTAAAAGGACAATTAATTCGATCTCTGCAGACATTATAAAGGAATCTTACGCGATTAAATCTGCTAGGTGGCATGAATCAACTCGAAGAAATGAAGCTATGACTGTTCTGGCCGAATTTAGATAAATGTTCTAAAACAAGGAACAAGAACGCATCATAAAATGTTTTGTTAATCTGAATCTTTTGACTTTTAGCAAATTGCTCTTTTAAGAGGTTAACACAGTTTGATTTTTATTGCAGATACATTGATTGAGTCACTCTATTGCTATTAATTCGGTTTCTAACTCAAAAAGTTACTTACTGATAATTAACGCATTTGAGAAAATATTTTCCATAGTTTAATTTTACATTGCTGAACAATGAATGAGATTAACTTTTCATACAATCTCCCTTTTTTTTCATAGTAGCAAGTTTAAGTTTCGTATGAGCTTAGCAGTTCGTTGAAAACTTTTTTCCATGCATTTGATATAATTATTAATCTCTTTTTGCAGAATTGATCGTCCAACTCTCTAAATGAGGCTGAAAGATTGCACTGCTGTTGTAATTGTAAGAGTTTATGTTGTTTTGGCAAAGCTCTTTTCTAATAAGGAAACATTTTTCGGATTAAATGGCGAAGCTATTATTATTTGGTCTGTGAAACGAGAAATGATATATTGTTAAACACTGCATCTAAATGATTATAACCATAACTTATGAACATCGTTGAAAAATCGTTAAACTTCTTCGCCTTCATTTTACAATTTGGATGAATCTCCCTGTACCTTTAATTTAATTAAAGTCTCGGATGACATGGTTAGAGAGAGCAATACAGGGAAAAATAGCCCAGAGATTGACCTGCGTCCATATTGAAGGAGTCATGGATGACTTTTGTGGTTGTTGCTGCTGTCGTCTGGCTCGTCAGTGTGCGCAAAAACTTTTTAAAATGAAACAAAAAACAGGCTATACAATACAACACAAAATCAAATCGAAAAAAAGTAATGTGTTATAACAGAATCTCTTGAACATCTCGAAGTTTCGGTTTCATCAACAAACTTTTACAAAACCAAATACATGAAGAACCTGAAATTTCCAAAATCGATTGAGATTTACTATCTAGTACGTAGTAACCCATAATGTTCTCAAGATGGATGACCCGGGGCTCAGACACCTCTTTTTCTTTGCTCATCTGTCGGATATCAAATAAAAAAATCACCTCTCTACGTCTGCCCATCAGACTATTGAGCAGTTCGATTTTATGATTCGATGATGCTTCTTTTTCTTGCCAATCCTGGTATATCAAAATCAAAGACGAGCCTTGAAGAAGGATCTTTCGAGGTTTTCTTCGATGCTGTTGGTGTTGAAATTCATAATTGCCTAGATACTTTGTCTTTTCGTTTCCAAATAGCCAAAATTCAACTGACGGATCGCTCTCTGATATATCGCTCGTATATATGATCGACCAACAGGGACTAAAACTCAGAGCTCGATGCTTTGGTAATGAACGCTCTGAGCAGCCAAATATGTCGATTTTCTTTATAATCTTTTGCTCAAGAAGGTCATACAATATCAACATCCCACTCGTATCCATAAGTCCCATGATGTCTGCATCGTTTTTTATTACTAAAAATTGAGCTAAGCTTATTTTGCTGAGCCTTTCATCGCTCATTTCAGCAATTTCCTTAGTTTGCAGATCTATTGTTTTAACTTTCCGCTGCGAATCTATGAGATACACTCTGTCTTTTGTTACACTGTAGTCCAAAGCGCGGGCAACATAGAGAGTGAAATGTTGGATCTGAAATCCTTTAGAAATATTGCAAACGATTAAGGCTGATGATGATGCAATCAGTAGTTTGTGAGCTTTAGGAAAATATTGCTGGTAGAAGAACGATCGTCCGATATTTTGGGATCTTGCTCGGAGTTTCTTGATGGGTTTGAAAGTTTTGATATTTGCTACTTGAAAGATGAGATCGGAGTCAAAAAGCACAAGAATTCCCATATCTTCAAGGTATACCGACTGTAAAACTGATCTCTCGAGCAGAGGGTGATTCCATATTCTCCGACATCTCCTGGGATTGATGTAGTTAGATTCATTGGAGTCACATTTAGCCGATTCGTCGACCATAATTTCCAAGAGTAATAAAATTATTTGAAAAATCAAAATTATCTTATGAATAAATAAATCATAAATCACTCTTCTTCATGTGATAATTTTGTAAGACATATTTTTTAATGATGCTGCTACATAATCTCATTCAAATATGGTTTATGTGAATCTAATAACACCATTTCCCTGGATTTTGATCTCCCAAAGCCACCTTTCTTATTGAAAACTTCCAACAATTAAAATTGAATTGCATGCCATATTTTATATTAAGATTTTGACTGACAGATACAATACTCGCTATATATAAAAAAGCAAGGAATGCACATTGTTCATTGAGGAAAAATTTGAATTGTACATCACTTAAAAATTATTTCATTGCCAAAATGCATTACCTGTTCATTCAGCTCCTCCAGAAAAGAGTTGTATGATCCGTGACCTGAAACCTCCACCCCCGGCTTTACTGTGGGGTGTTTCAGTATCACATTCTTCAGCTTCTTGTATTACAGGTAAATCAATGGAATCCTTATTATTGCTAATATCGGTAGCCTCAGCCAAGAGCGACATTTGGCTGCCGCGTTTCTGTTTGGTAGATGATGATTTTTTTATATTATAAGATTTCAATTCCCGAGTCAAATCAGCGTGCGAAGCTTTTTCCATCCTGTACTTGTTTACCCACTCTTCCACTACGTTCTTCTTCTCTGATTTAAGAAACTCTTTCAATTTCTGAGACTCGCTCTTTACTTGAGTAAAAGCCTTTCTCTTGCCTCGAGTAGTTGGAGAGTTGCTTCCAACTTCTTTCCGGAGTTTTTCAAGCTCTCCATATTGTTTCTTCGCCTCTAGGTCTGCTAAAATTTTTCCAGTCAGCTCCCAAGTCTTTGGATCGAGTTTCCGAGGACCCTTTTTCTCCAAGCCTTTTGGCTTTATTTTCACTGATTTGGGAGCTTCAAGCAAGAATTTTTGGCCTTTTGAGTCTAATGACCCTCTCCTTCTTCTCCCGTTAAATAGTTGGGGATTCGAATGACTGTGCTCTGGATTCGGGTAAAGTGCATTGCATGAATTCCGGCTGTTCAGATTAATACTGCTTCCTCCTTCCCCTTCCTCTTCAGATTGGCTTTCAGAATCGCTGCTCTCATTGTGTTCTGTATCAATTAGCTCGTCTAAGAGCGTGGGCGAAAGAAAGTGAAGATTCTCGAGGTAGTAATGTAGAAAATTATTTTCTCCACTCTCTGAATGACACTTTATCCCGAAATGGCGGTCGCCTTTCTCATTTTCGTCTTTGAAGCTATTATCAATGGGAATTATCTCCTGATCTCTCTGTTGACGGTAGAGGTTATATAGTTTTTTGTAGGTGTTGCTTTCTCCTAAATTTACCGACATCTCCAAGACAGGGATGTCTAGCGCTTCCTGCCCATCGCGGTCAGTCTCTTGGATGTCTGAAGTTTCTAGATTTTTGGTGAACCAGATCTTGCTTGTCTTTTTCATCATGTACGGGATATTTGCTCCCTTTGAGGTCACAAAGGACTTTATCAGTGTCAGCTCAGGCAAGTCATCTTTTTCAATTTCAATAATGGATTTATCTGACGTTATATCATGCTTTTCAGTGGACATCGCAAAATCGAAGCGACTACTGCCCGGACCGGCGATAGGAGGGCTTTTCAGAAAAATTTTCGCGGCAGATATTTTCTTCTTCGCTTTGTTCAGCTTCTCATACAGTTTAATTCTCATGTCGAGCTTACTGCTAAGAAGAGGAGTTCTGACTTCTTTTGGATCATTCTGCTCTTCTGCTTCTTCTTCCAATCTTTGCTTTTCTTCTTCTTTCTTCTCGTCCGCGTAAATTGAACGATATAAGTGTCTCAGATCCTTCGCAACGCCATGGTATATCGACTCACTATCAGTTAACAACTTGATGATTGTGCGATTTGCTTCTTCAATAGAATTGATTCTCTCATTCATGAAATAAATCTCTTTCTGCGAATCGTCCATTCGGCTCTCTTCGTTGAATTTCATTGAGCGATATTTCTCGATTTTGTCTTCCTCAGCACGCCTAGAGAAAGTATGCTGGAAATTTACACCCAAAATCGCAACAGGCAGCGCTAGCATCAGCATCCCACCAACGGCCGCCAAGCACGCGATCACTTTGCCAATTATTGTCACAGGAAGAAAATCGCCGTAACCCACTGTTGCTATTGAGACGCAAGCCCACCACATACTTTCCATGATAGTTTTTACTCGCTCAGGAGCTTCTATTTGGTCCTCTGAAAGATTAGCGTTTTCTGCGTAGAAATAAGCTGTTGCGAAGACCAAATCGCCTAGAATCAATAGCAGAAGCAGAAAACCAAACGAGCTGATGCTTGCTTGAACTCCTTCAAAAAACACTTCAACACCTTTCAAATATCGACCCAATTTCAAAACGCGAATTAGTTTGGTTAGTCTAATAACTCTCAACGTTTTTAGCACTGTGATGCTCTCTGGGGTCTCAATGTATCCAAGCTCAGCGAAAAAGGGCACTAATGCGATCAAGTCGATAAGGTTGAAGGGTTTTAACATCACTTTATAAAATTTTTCTCCAAAAGCAGTGGCTGATAACATTCGGAGGCCATATTCAACAACAAACAATATCGAAACAGCTTCTTCTAAGATTTGGTTCGCACGAGACGGAGGGCCAAAGCTTGAATTTGATATGATAGAATTGATGCTGGTGTATAGGATAGCAATAATACTGATAATAAAGAAAATTTTTGCAGGAAAGTACGAATTTGGGTCTTCTAAGGTCATATAGACCACCTTTTGAAAGCTTTTGAAGTTCCGATAAGCTTTTTTTCGGCAACTAATTTCCTTGAAGCCGACAGAGCTATTAAGACGTTGGATCCCTGCTTTTGATTGGTTTTCCTTGGCAAGATTCCTCAGGTTTTTGAATTCAATCCCTGATTGAGACTTTTCGTTGAGAGATTTGTCAGATCTTGCTGGTAGATTGCTCTCAATTTCCTTCCCAGCAAGAGGTAGTTTTTGCAGCATGATTCCAGAGAAGTTTTATTAATAAATTTTTGGCAGTCCGTATGTTATGCGTTGAATTTTTTTGTTGCGAGGCGAACTCCAATCAAATTCAATAAAAGTGAAACTTTCTTTTATAATTCCAGTATATCAGAACAAATTAGAGAAATCTTAAATTGCTCATTTTTAAGCTATGTACGGTCTTACGGACAGGATGCCCAATTTTGATTTGTTAAACCATATGGATCACAGAGGATATTTGAAAAAATGAATTTTATACTATTTATAAATAGTTAATCTCCTCATGCGATCACTCATAAACTACCCACAAAAAAAATTTTACAAACTTGAATTTTTCTCGGCCCAACATATTTCACAATCAGTGGAATACTTCTGTCTGATAAATCCATCAAGAACAACGCAGCGCTCTCGCCAGATGAGCATGCACATTAACAAATACTTTTCTTTGGCTTCTATTTATTCCTCACTGACTTGTAAAGAATATTATTTCTTGAATGAAAAAAACAAAACAAAACAAACATAAATAACATGTTTTTATAACAATTTTCGACCCTATATTTGTTTTTGAAGGAAGAAAGGAATCCATCTGGACGTTAAAAATTTTTCACGATAATTGATAGTATCATTACGATAATCAAGATTAATCATTTTAATAGAAATGCCTTCTAGTATTATATGAATCTCCTTTTTAATGAACGGATTCTTATGAATTTAGATATTAATTACAATTGACCTAAATCTCTAAAGATGTCTATCTAATCCTCTTAAATTTCAACTAAGATCTCCATATTATTCCATTATTGAAGGAAAACTTCGTTTGCTCCTTCCCATCTAATCTGAGATAATTATAGTACCCATTCCAAATGTGTCGCAAATCAAATTTCTTAATAAGATTTTTCACTCTCAACATCTTCTCAACTAAACACATAAAATTTTACATCAAGACGTGGTACAATCAAACTACTTAAGCTCTTTGTTATGATAAATTGCTCACAGTTTTATTCTTGGGCGTCAACAAAATCACGAACTTGTGTGAGCCATCTCATGTATAATCTCTGTTCTCTGTCGATGGCGAAAGTTTCGATATTCTTTGCCAGGTCTTTGTCGATTCCAAAAGACTCCAAATAATCATAGAGGTCATCTCTAAGATTCTATAAGGAATTGTAAGATCATTAGCTTCAATTCTCATGAGATGTTTTACCTCATCAAGAGTGTATAATTGAGGGCCAGGGTAGCTCTTCAAATTTCTGGCGATTTTTGGCATTTTTTGGTAGGTGGCGTAGTCATAAATAACTTTGATTGTGTCGATTTCGAACTAATACCTAAGTTAGAACCTAATCAAAAGATTGTTTCTACCTCTCCGTCCAGAAGAAGGCATTCGTAAGCCATTGTAAGGTTATCTTTCCTTGTGATATATACAGTGAATTCAAAGAAATCTTCTGGTCCCATTCCTTCCATCACGAGTGATTAGGAGTCTAAAATGAGCATTAGTACCTTGGTTTTCTGGATCCTCTTGATCTTCAGGCGTTTGTTCGTCTGCGGGGAGCTGCTTTGGGTTGAACTGGATAGTCACGATGTCATCGCCGACTTTTTTGTGGATTTCCATGCTGAATTCATCAGCGACGTCTCTGATTTCGAAGCCTTGGTTGGTGATGTAGTCCTAGTAGTTATGGTTAGCAGAAGAAAAAAGATACAAAGCAGA